>Ga0154607_1096_pt3 | contig 42765 bp, 41 predicted proteins | sample Rifle2008BG13ft_FD_116036 | JGI IMG/M metagenome (GOLD analysis project Ga0154607, IMG submission 116036) | Bacteroidetes bacterium RBG_13_43_22 | reverse complement strand
CTCTTAAAGTCTCTGAAAAAGGACTAAAATTCATTCTGGATATTACGTCGGGGACACCGGCCGGCATCAATATTGATGAAGCGCGGGTGCGTCAGATAGTTTTTAATCTTATAGGAAATGCAATCAAATTCACATCAGAGGGTAAAATTGTGCTTAAAGTATTTACTGAAAACCCTCAGATTGTTAATTATTCGAAAGAAAAATCAGAAGAATTGATTGACCTGATAATTGAAGTACAGGATACCGGGATCGGGATTTCAACAGAATTGCAGGAGGCTATTTTCGAACCATTTGTCCAGGCGAGAGATAACAAACATCACGGAGGTACAGGATTGGGACTGACAATAACCAGGAGACTTACAGCGCTCATGGACGGGACCATCCGGGTGCAATCAAAGCCTGGAAGAGGAAGTATATTTACTGTCAGGATTCCGGAAATCGCTTATTTAAGGGATTTCTCCAAAACAACCGTAAATGTTCAGATTAATCCTGAAGAAATTGTATTTGAGAAAGCAACAATTCTTATTGCCGACGATGTTGAACATAACAGGAGCTATCTCAGAGATGCTCTTAAAAACACCAGGTTAAAGATAGTTGAAGCGAAAGATGGTATTACTGCATATAAGCTTGCAAAGGAAATCGTTCCCGATCTGATTATTGCTGATATACTGATGCCAAAAATGGACGGGTTCCAGTTATTGGACAAAATAAAGACCGATAAGAAGCTTAAACATATACCTGTCATTGCCTATTCCGCATCGGTCTTAAAGGGTCAGAAAGAACGGATACATAATAGTGAATTCGCCGGACTGCTTATAAAACCTGTTAAGATCGCAGAACTATATCTCGAACTAATGAATTTTTTACCATATAAATCAACAAAGGAGGCTGAATCCGGTATACCACTATCAGAAGTTGACTTAATTGGAGAAATAAACGACATGCCCGGATTAATTCATTCCCTCGAAACTGGTTTTTATACCACATGGAAAACATTTGCTGTCAGACAACCTATCGGGGAGATCCGTGATTTTGGAAAGAGTCTGATTCAGTTAGGCATGGATCATAATTCAAGCATTATTACAGATTATGGAAAGGAATTAATCAGTGCAGCAGATAGTTTCAATATTGAAGCTATATTAATGCTTATTGAAAAATATAAAGGTATTATTGAAAGTCTTAAAGATTCAACCAAAAATCCAAACAATGAATAGTCAGGACATGACAAAATCATTTTCTCCTTCTATTCTGATAGTTGATGACAACGCTCATAATCTTCAGGTATTAGGTAAGTTATTGCAGGAAAGCAGGTATGAAATTGAATTTGCCACTAATGGTAAAGCAGCCCTGGAGTGGTTGAAAGCCAAACAATTCGATCTTATATTACTTGATATAAACATGCCTGGAATGACTGGTTTTGAAGTATGCACGAAAATACGTTCAAACCCTGATTTAAACAATGTACCTGTTATTTTTTTATCGGCAGAGACTGAAAGAGAAAGCATATTGAAGGGATTCGAACTTGGGGCACAGGATTACCTTACCAAACCATTCGACAGCAGGGAACTGCTTGTAAGAGTAAGGACGCATCTTATTCTGAAAGACAGTCTTGAAAAACTGGAAAAGCTTAACAAATCACTCGAGGAAAAAGTAATAGATCGAACTCAGCAATTAAAAGATGCCAATGTTAAACTTGAGGCATTGAACCTCAAATTACTCGATCTCGATAAGGTAAAGACAGAATTTCTGAACCTGATCAGCCATGAGATCCGTACACCGCTAAACGGCATCATTGGCCCATTGGAGCTTCTGAAGGAACCAGTTTCTACCAGTGAGATTAGCGACCTGGTTGAAGTTCTCGATATATCTGTCAGAAGATTGGAAAGGTTTGCATTAAATGCCATTCTGATTACAAGGCTAAAGACAAGACAGTTTGAAATAAAAAAAGACAAAATTCATATCTCAAAACTGATTAATGAAGTTATAGATGAGGCAAGAGGAAAATTTCAACCAGGAAATATTCAGGTTAAAAGAAACGATGAAATAACCGGGGATTTAATTTACGGTGAGGCTGAACTGATAAAAAAATGCATTGGTAACATACTCGATAATGCAATACTTTTTTCTCCGCAAAACGGTACCATCGAAATCAACACTTATGTTGAAGATCAGCCTATTATATGTGAAATTAAAGATAATGGTACAGGATTCGCAAAAGGAGCTGTTGATCATGTATTTGAATTATTTGCTTCAGGCGATGCGCGCAAAGATAATTGTACCGGGATAGGTATTCCAATTGCCAAAATGATCATGGAGGCACATGGCGGGAGTATAATTATAGGTAATAATCCCGGGGGTGGCGCTTCAGTAAAGCTGCTGTTTCAAAAGAATATTGTGGATTAAACAACGATGGAAACTATAAATGAAAAATTTTAGAATTATCTGATGAACCAGAATAAAGTTATAAATCCGCCATCGGTTTTGGTTGTTGACGATAATGTTAAAAACCTTCAGATCTTGTGTGGTTTTTTACAGAATGAAGGAATGATGGTTGAATTCGCTCTTGATGGTATGTCTGCATTAAGCTGGCTGGAGAAGAAAAAATTTGATCTGATTCTCCTTGACATAATGATGCCCGGTATGGATGGATTTGAAGTGTGCTCCCAAATCAAGAAAAACCCTGTTTTCAGTGAAATTCCCATAATCTTTATCACCGCAAATAAAGATTCCGAAAGTATCGTTAAAGGGTTTGATTCAGGTGCTGTTGACTATATTACAAAACCCTTCATAAAGAGTGAATTATTAATCAGGGTCAAAACACAAATCGAAATTAAAAGGAGCAGGGATGAGATTGCAAGGAATCTTAAGGAAATTGAATATAAAAACAAACTCATAACATACAGTATACAATATGCAAAAAAAATTCAGACAGCGGTATTGAAGGCGTCTCAGAGTGGATTAATCCTTTTCCCTGAGCATTTTTGCCTTTCTCTGCCAAAGGATATTGTCAGTGGCGACTTCTACTGGTTTCACAGGATTGATAATAAGTTGCTGGTTGGTGTTTTTGATTGCACCGGTCATGGAATTCCCGGTGCATTCATGAGTATATTAGGAGTCACGCTGTTGAACGAAACAGTAATAAGAGAAAGAATTGATGACCCTCATTTGATTTTAAACCGGTTAAGGGAAAAGATCATTGAAGCATTGGGACAGAAAGGTATTTATTTGGAGGTGAAAGATGGTATGGATGGTTCAATAATCAGCTATGACCTGACAAACAAAACATTGGTTTATTCCGGAGCATTTAATCCGATGTACCTCATTCGCGACAATGAAATCATTGAATGTAAGGGAGACAAAATGACATTATCTTACCAGGATAATATTTTTGATTTTTCACGTCAGGAAATTAAAACCAAACCGGATGATCTTGTTTATCTTTTTACTGATGGATTTGTCGATCAGTTTGGCGGACAGGAAGAGAAAAAATTCCTACGGGATCAATTCAGACAAGTCCTGTTAAAGATTCATATGAATCCTTTGATGGTTCAGAAAGAAATGTTGGTTGATACTTATAAAAGCTGGAAAGGAAATAGAGACCAGGTTGATGACATAACTGTTGTAGGGTTGAAACTGTAGTTTGGGAGTCCGAAGTCCGAAGTGATGACTTTTTTTCAACTTCCGACTCCCGACTTCCAAAATATTTTAAGACAGAAAACAGAAACAACGATTATTCATGCCTCAAACGGAAAGGACACCATTGAATTATTCAGGGACACCCGGAAAAATTGCAAGTGGGGAAGGGGGGAAGGAATGTGATGCAGGATACGGGGTGCAGGGTGCAATTATCTTGTCAAACCTGTTAATAAGAAATTGCTTCATGAAAAAATGGCCGAATACATTAACATAGAAAAATGAAGGCCGCTGATGAGGCGGCCTTTCACGAATGATCATAATGTTTACTTTTTATATTGAGCCAGGTAATCAATTACCTGGCGGTAAACATTCTCAGCAGTGAAACCGAATTTCTCATCCAGAACTTTATAGGGTGCTGAGTATCCAAAACTGTTTACACCCCATACTTTGCCTTTTGGACCAACAAGTCCCTGTAAAGTAACAGGCAATCCTGCAGTCAAGCCGAAAACAGGAACATCTTCCGGTATTATGGATCTCCTGTAGCCTTCAGGCTGGCACTTCAAAAGACCTTCGGAAGGAGCGGAGATGATCCTGACTTTAAGATCATTCTTTTTAAGGAGTGCAGCTCCTTCAACAAGCGTGGATACCTCTGAGCCGCTTGCCAGAAGAATTACATCAGGCTTGCCCTGGCAATCCTGTACAATATAAGCTCCGTTCCGTGCCTGAAGGGCATCATCATATCTTGCATTGTTTGGAGATGGAAGATCTTTTATATTCTGACGTGAGAGAATGAGTGCGGTGGGTGTTTTTTTGTTTTCCAGAGCAAGCTGCCAGGCAACCGTCGTTTCAGCTGAATCTGCAGGCCGGAGAACAAGCATGCTGTTTTCCCCGTGATGATTTTTAAGATGTTCCATAAGCCTTATCTGAGCTTCCTGTTCTACAGGCTGATGTGTCGGACCATCTTCACCGACGCGGAAAGCATCATGCGTCCAGATATACCTTACAGGCAAACCCATGAGGCATGCTAGTCTGACAGCAGGTTTCATGTAATCAGAGAACACGAAAAAGGTGCCACATGCCGGTATAATACCTCCATGAAGGGCCATTCCGTTCATCACTGCAGACATAGTAAGTTCTGCAACTCCTGCCTGGAGGAAAGCTCCCGAGAAATCTCCTTTTATAAAAGGCTTTGTATTCTTCAGAAAGCCGTCAGTCTTATCGGAGTTTGAAAGATCGGCTGATGCGACTATCATGTTTTCAACCTTCTTCGCAAGCACACCCAGTACAGCAGCAGATGCTGCCCTTGTTGCCGATCCTTCTTTCAGCTGTATCGATTTAAAATCAATTTCCGGAACATTTCCTGAATAAAAGAGGTGAAGCTTCTGGTCAAGATCTCCGTTCTGTGCTGCCCACTCAGCTTTCCTGTTTTTCCACTCTGCCGCACTCCTGCGCCTGGCATTCAGAACCTTTTTATAATGCTCTTTTACTTCGTCAAAGATCCTGAACGGATCAGAGATATCTCCTCCCAGGTTTGAAAGCGATTTCTCATAAGAGCCTCCTGCTTCGCTTACAGGCATTCCGTGTGTTGAGGTTTTTCTTTCAAAGCTCTTTCCTTCATTATCAAGAAGACCTTTTCCCATGATAGTCTTACCAATGATAAGTACAGGTTTATCATTTGAACCGGTTGCTGCCGTCAGTGCTTTCCTGATCTGGTCATGATCATTTCCATCAATAGTAATGACCTCCCAGCCCCATGCGCGGTATTTCATTGCTGTATCCTCAGCTGTAACGGCCCTGGTCTCAGTCGAGAGCTGAATATCATTTGAGTCATAGAACATTATCAGGTTGCCCAGTCCCAGGAATCCTGCCAGACGTCCTGCTCCCTGGGATATTTCCTCCTGGATGCCTCCGTCAGAAATAAACGCATAGGTTTTATGTGCAAATAATTCTCCGAACCTTGAAGCAAGGAATCTCTCTGCAATGGCAGCTCCCACAGCCATTGTATGTCCCTGTCCCAGAGGTCCTGATGTATTCTCAATACCCCTGGTTACATCCAGCTCAGGATGACCTGGTGTTAAGCTTCCCCACTGGCGGAACTTCATAAGCTCTTCAACCTTGAAATGCCCTGTCAGTGCAAGAACTGAATAAAGCATTGGCGACATATGTCCGGGATCCAGGAAGAATCTGTCACGGTTGATCCATTTCGGATCGGATGGGTCGAAATTCAGGAATTCCGAAAAAAGTATATGGATAAAATCAGCACCTCCCATAGCACCGCCGGGATGACCTGATTTAGCCTTTTCAACCATCGACATCGCCAGAATGCGGATATTATCAGCTGCCTGTTGGTTTACATCCTTGCTCATAGAATTGTTATTTCCGTAATTTTTTATTGTATCAAAAATAGGATTAATTGTTGACAGAAAAAAGGGACATTCCATAGAATGTCCCTGCAATTTACATCATATCTGTATTCATCTACAGGTATTTCCTGTCCTCGTCGGGGACTTCAAAATACTTGTCATAGGTCTTTACGTCAGGCCCTGATTTTGCTTCAACTTTATTGCCCCTGATCTTATATGTACATTTTTCCCCGCCTATTCCGGAAAAATAAATGTTGTATTCTTTCCCATCTTCGTCTTTCATCAGGATCCTGACCATATGAAGGTATTTCATGCTGTTCAGCTGAGCCCCGCATATGGGGCAGGTGAAGATGTATTCAACGCCTTCCTTTAAATCAAATGAGGGATGGGTGGTTTTAGTGTAATTCCCGAGTTCAGGATTAAGATAGACCAAACCTCTTTCCATACGGTCAGCGAGGTTCGTGGCAGCAAGGATTATAGAAGTCTTTACATTAAGATGACCCTTGCAGACTTTGCACATATATTCTACAGCCATAATGCTCCTCCTATGAATTAATTAGTTTAATGATCCTGTCAGCAATATTCTTTACAAGATACGAAATATTTTCACCAAATTCAACTTTTTCGGGCTGAATCCCCAGCATAAAAACAGGCATTTCAAATAGTTCAGACAATCTTCGCAGGGAAATGTTGTGTGTATTGAATGTGATGTCCTGTATCTGGTTTACATCCAGTAATTTATATGTTCCTGCAGAAGATTTGAGGTCGGCGCAATCAATTAACACAAGTAAATCAGGTTTAAGGCTATTGATCTTACCAATATAGTTTTCAATGCTTGTCTCAACTGTCAGGGATGAAATATCATCCTTTTTTTTTATGTTACTGCTTATATAAACGCCAACGCCGTCGTCTGACTTAAGAACATTGCCGATTCCGACAAAAAGAATCTTTTTGCCTTTTTGGAGGAGAATGTTTTCGAGGTCTTTAAACACCTTTGAACAAGTATTTTACCAGGATTTGCCGCAGGCAGTTAGGACAAACAATATTGAACATGTCCTTCCTCTTCAGGTCATCCCTGATCTCAACATCAATATCCTGTCCTTCAGCCAGTTTAAGCTTCTGATTAAGGAGATTAAGATTAAGTATTGATGAGAAAGCTTTTGGTCCGAGCCGTCGATGCATGAAATGAAGATGTTCCTTTGTAGTTATAACCGCTCCGCAGCTTTCACATATAAGCAGCTCTTTCTCCTGGTATTCAATGTTATTCTGCCTGTCAAACACAGCTATTTCAAATATCTTATCAGACAGCTTCACTCCCTTGCCGGTTATGCAGTGATCCTGGCACATAGCACAGAAGATGCATTTCCCGTAATCTCTGCTGATAATTCTTATACCTTTCTCCTTATCATCAGAGAATGTAATAGCATGGGGAGGACAGACATTTGCACAGGTCTCGCAGCCGACACAATTTTCATTATCTACAACAGGCTTGCCCCTGAACCTCTCAAAAGGCACATGAGGCTCCTTCGGGAACTTGGATGTATAAGCCGGAGTAACAAGGGAGATAACAGCTTCCTTTAATTCTCTGAGTTTCGGATACTTCATTTTACAGCATCTTTATAGTCATCCTTCACAGTTCTTTTGCCGAGTTTTATCCCGAAATGGTAGGTTCCCCTTATGAGGGCATGTGCTGCCACTGTTGAGGTGAAGAAAAGAATCGGTATTGCTACCAGTGCCTTGACTCCTGCATCACTGATCCCGAAATGGAAACAAACACCGATCAGGATGCTGCAACACCCCAGGGTAACACATTTGGTTGCAGCCTGAAGCCTGTTATAAGTGTCGGGAAGACGTATGATCCCGATGCAGCCCAACAGGTTAAAAACTATTCCGATTGTTATAAATATAAGGCTTATCATTTTATTCATTAAGTTTTTTACCGGTCAGATATTTCGCCAGGGTCAAAGTACCAATGAAACTCAGGAGGATCCAGGCAATACCAATATCAAGTATAAATGATTTTTCCGTCAGGATTGAAATTATTGCACAGATACCCACGACAAGTATGCCAAAAATATCTACGCCGACCATCCGGTCAGGGATTGTGGGACCACGAATAATCCTGTACAAGCAGATACCGCATAATCCTATCTGGATGTACAGTAATATGTTAAGAAATTCAGTCATTCGATAATTCTTTTAATATATTTTTCAAATGCTCCTGTTATCATCCCTGTATAAACTTCAGGATCTTCAGATCTGACGTATATCCAGTGTATATACAGGTAATCATCGATTATATCAACAGATATAGTGCCCGGTGTCATGGTTATCGAATTTGCCAGTAAGGTTTTTGCCATCTCTGACTTCAGAGTTGTTTTGACTTTAACTATACCAGGTCTTATTGGCATTGCAGGATGAAGTACTCTGTATGCAACGTCAAAGTTAGCTTTTATACACTCCCAGATAAATACAACCAGGTAAATGATAAACCAGAAATATCTCTGTGGCTGGAGGAACTTATAAACACTACGGAAATAATATCTGCCAAAAATCGCAGTGCAAATGGCTGAAACAACAGCACCGACAACAAGATTTGGTACAGTCAGCCTGAAAGTAATCAGCAGCCAGAAGATCAGGGATAATATGAATATTGCTACATATCTCATTTTATATTCCTGTTATTTGTGAAGAATATTTGGAAGGATCCATCAGGATATCTGCTGCCGGCGTCAGGATCATCTCCCTGATTCCGGGAAAGATAAGTATGCTCAGGAGGAGACAGATTATTCCAAGCACTATCATGCTGAACAGCATCGGAAAGGGTACCTCTTTGATCTTCATTTTATTCTCGCCGTCAGACTTGTTGAAAAAGGCATAGCGCTGGAATTTCATGAATGAAGCCAGGGTTATTATGCTTACAATTACAGCAAGGAGAGCGAGTAAGTAGAACCTGGCCATAATTGCTGCGACGATAATTATCAGCTTGCTGAAAAATCCGTTAAATGGAGGTATTCCTGAGATTGACAGTGATGCAACCAGTGAGGTTGCCGATGTAGCGGGCATTGATTTTGCTAATCCGCCCATTTCCTGCAGATTACGGGTACCGATTGAATATTCTATTGCTCCGGCATTGAGGAACAGCAGACCCTTAAAAGCTGCATGATTGATCAGGTGGAAGATACCGCCTGAAATCGCCAGCGCAGCAATTTCAGTTCTGACCCCGCGCGAGATAAGTATCATCCCGATACCTACCGACAGTATAACATAGCCCATCTGGCTGATGCTATGGTAAGCCAGGAGCCTCTTGATATCCCACTGACCAATGGCAAGGAATACGCCGATGACCATTGACAATGTTCCCAGTGTGGTTATCAGGACAGCCATACCTTCGCTGATCGCAAACATGTTAAAAAACAGTCTGATGATCACATATATTCCGACTGCTTTGATAAGTACGCCTGAAAGCATTGCCGAAATTGGTGACGGAGCCGATGAATGCGCATCAGGCAGCCATGCGTGGAAAGGTATTATGGCTGCTTTCAGTCCGAAGCCGCTGAGGAGAAGTATTTCGATGAGAAGATAATAATTCCTGTTATACCCGGCGCTGAATACATTCCGTATATCAGCAATATTCAGGGTTTTTGCTTCCCAGTAAATAAATGCAATACCGAACAGGATAAGGAAAGAAGCAATCCCTCCGAGAACCTGGTACTTGAAGGTTGCCTCAAGCTGATCCTTTTCCACTCCGAAAGCTACCAGCGCATAAGATGAGATAGCTGAGATCTCGAGAAAGACGAAAATGTTGAAAATGTCACCGCTAAGGACAACCCCGTTCATTCCTGCAATCATGAGACAAAAAAGAGCATAGAAATAATTTTCCGAGGTATATCTGCTTATATATGATATTGAATAAAAGACTGAAAGAAAACCTATAAGATTTATAATACACAGGACAATAGCAGTGAATCCGTCAATAACCATATAAATTCCAATAGGTATTTTGTTCACTGCCTCCCAGCCTCCAACCTTGTAAACCGACACACTGCTGCCGGTTGTAAACAGAGAATAGAAGCTGATAATAAGGAGGAACAGAAGAATGAGACTTGCAATATACTTGTGAAAATTTCTGATAAATCTTCCAAGGATCATAATCAGAAAAGCTCCTGCCAGGGGAATGACTATAAATAATGGTATCAGCGGATTCATGATCTATCCTCTTAAGTTTTTTATCTCTCTTATATCAAACGTTCCGTATTTCCTGTATATCCTTATTATTACAGCCATAAGCATTGCAGTCGTAGCCAGTCCGATGACGATAGCTGTAAGTACCAGCGCCTGTGGCAGGGGATCAACATATGTTTTTATCGGATCTGCAGCATCAACTATAGGGGCAACTCCACCGTCTATATAACCGATCAGCGCAAAAAACAGGAAGGTGCTGAATTCCATTATCGATAGTGAAATTGCGATCTTGACCAGGTTTCTCCTGGTTATGACTCCGTAAAGTCCGACAAGAAATAATATGAAACACAATAAATAAGGTATCATTCCGGCATTTCTTCTTTAAATATTATCAGAGCAAGGAAAATGGTAAGGATGGAAGCAGCAACCTCGATCCCCACAAATATATTGTAAAGGGGAAGCATTCCTGCACTTATGAGCTCGCCTAAAGTTCCTTTGGGCAGCCAGTTGAGGAAAAATACTTTTACCCCGAAAAGCAGTCCTGAAACAGCAAGAAAGACAACCGCAAGAATGGCAAGGTTCTCATACAGGGTCGATCCAAGCTCTTCTTTTGTCAGCTTCATAAAGTCGCTTCCAAAAGCGAGGATCTGGAGGATGAACGAACCGGCGATTATTACTCCTCCGGCGAAACCGCCTCCCGGAGTAAGATGTCCGTGTATGATGACATAGATGCCGTAAAGAAATATCAGTCCGGATATCAGTTGAACGGTCTTCTTTACTATGAGGGTCATTCCTTTCATATTGGTCTGCCTTATTACATCCCCCTCACCCCCCTCAAGGGGGGAATCACTAACCTTTCTTCCCCCTTTGAAGGGGGTCAGGGGGATGTCCTTATTTCATTTCTTCCCTTTATTTCTTAAAATAGTCAATACTCCAAGCACTGCTGTTACCAGCACTGTAGCTTCACCCAGTGTGTCATATCCCCTGAAGTCAAAAACAACTCCGGTGACCAGATTTGCACTGCCTGTCTTACCGGTTGCTCCTTCAATATAGTGCTGTGCCATGCGGAGCGTACTGTTACCGAACGAGTCAAGAGTATCAATTGAGATCTTGAAAAAGTAAAACAATACAACAATCAGCAATATGGCTGTTACTGCTGACACATACCCCTGAGTATCAGGTTTTAAAAACAGCTCTTCCCTTGAGCTGTCAAGGACAACCGCGACCATGATGATCAGCGAAATTGTTTCAACTACTATCTGAACAATTGCCAGATCGGGAGCTTTAAGCAGCAGGAAACAGATTACAAGACCGTAACCTACTATACCGCATGCAATTACCGCAGAAAGCAGGTCTTTTGCATGGATAGCATATAACGCGCCAAGTATCATCAAACCTGTTATTATGGATATGGCAATTTCCATTTATAAAATTATTTATATCATTATGAGCAACATAATAATCAATCCGGCAAATACCCAGATAATATATCCGGGCAGCACTCCTGTATGAGCCTCGCTGAACAGGTGGCTCAGCCAGAGCACAAACTTCTTTGACAGATCATAAATGTCAAACCATTTCTCTTCAGCTTTCCTGTATATCCATGAGAAGAGTCTGAATTCAGTTATAGTCTTGTAGAACTCAGGAGTAGCATAGCTGGTCTCAGCCTGTATTTTCTCTCCGCCTATGAAACTGTCCTCTCTTCTGAATTTCTTAAGATTGAGGGCAAGGTAAAGGATTATTCCCAGAACCAGTGAGATTATAACAAGCAGGGATACGAATGATGAATTCCAAAATCCCAGAAACTGGAATTCACCAGTTACCGGCATGAATAGTTTTGGTACGACAAAATTTGTGGCAAATACACCAAAACCTACGCAGAACAATGCCAGTATTGCCAAGGGTATCCACATCATTACAGGCACCTCGCGTACTTTCTCAAGAGCAGGCTTCCGGCGGCCCAGGAAAATCCCCCCTATGAATTTAATATAGGTTGCAAGGGTCAGGGCTGATCCCAATACGGCTAATCCAAGCCAGACGACCCAGAGTTTATTTGCAACACCTGATCCGTAGCCGAAATCTATTATCCCCTGGTAAATCATCCATTTTGATGCAAACCCATTCAAAGGTGGCACACCTGAAATGGATATTGCAAAAATAAGAGCTGCAAAGAATGTTACAGGCATAGCTTTTGAAAGACCGCCGAGCTCATCAAAATTTTCTTCATTTGTCCTGTACTCTACACATCCGGCGGAAAGCATCAGTCCGTTTTTGTACAAAGCATTGTTGATCATATGAAAAAGACCGGCAGCAACACCAATCATCGAACCAAGCCCGAATCCAAGTATCATATATCCTACCTGGGAAACTGTACTGAATCCAAGAAGTCGCTTGTAATTATGCTGTATCAGTGCCATCATAACGGCACTGATTATCGTTATCACTCCGATTGTCAGCAGAAGCAGTCTGATTCCATCACCCGGGATGAATATATCCATGGTCATCCTTGCAAGGAAATAAATTCCAAGGAGTTTGTCGAGTGAAGCAGGCAGAAGCGCTGATGAAGAAGCCGGGGCATCTTTTGCATAATCCGGTACCCAGGAGTGGAACGGGAAAGCTCCTGCTTTGGTGAAACTCCCTACCAGGAGTGCAAGGAATGCAGTCACTGAAAGAATGTTATCCGTAGGCAAATTGACAGAGTCTATGCTTAATGATCCTGTCAGCCTCCATATCAGGGCAATCCCGATAATCATAATTGAGTCCGAAGCTCCAATGAGAATCAGAGTTTTCTTGGCAGTGGCTGAACTTTCCTCATCACGACCGGGGATCAGCTTATAGAGAGTGATTCCAAGGATACCCCAGAAAGTCAGGAACAACAGCAGGTTGTCAGACAATACCGCACCATAGGAACACCCGATAGTGATAAGAAACCAGGCGTAATAGTTCTTTACCCTGCCGGATTTGATATATACAAGTGAATAAATTAAGATAAGAACAGCAAAGATGCTGATAAACAGCGCTATAAGCTTACTCAGATTGTCAATAGTAAAGGTAAAGTACCTGTCAGCGCCCTGCAGCAGATTTGAGCCAAACAACAGGATACAGCTTTTCCCGATGATTCCGTCGAGTACAGCCATCTGGACTGATGAGCTGAACAGTGAAAGTGTCAGATATCCTGTGAGAAGGCTGACTATAAGTGCAAGAATCCCCTTCACTGTTATGAACTTTTCAGGGACAAGAAATAACAGAATCCCTGCAGCAAGAGGCAAAATGATCAGAAACTGCAGAAAACTGCATACTGAAGGATGGGATATTATGGAGATAAACTCATTCATTTCGGATGGATAAGATTTTTCAGTTCAGATGTCTTTCCTGCTGACAATTCAATGAGATCTTTCGCATTCATGATCTTCCTTCCTGACTTCTGATCATAGACTACTGCCAGCCGCTCGGTGCAGCAATAGCAAGGATCAACGGCAGCAAGTGAGATAGTGGCATCGGCAATAGTCTGTCCTATGCATGATTTCTTAAATGTTGCAATATTCACATAGCTCGGAGCCCTGATTTTATGCCTTGCAGGTGAATTGGAGCCGTCTGACACAACAAAATGAAATACCTCACCCCTGGGAGCCTCTGCTCGTCCGGCACCGCTGCCTTCAGGGATCTCCTTCACTGTTACATTGACTTCACCTTCCTTTGTCTTTTCCAGTCCTGCCACACACTGTTCAAGAATCGATATTGATTCATACATCTCCAGAAGCCTTACCTGTGCTTTGGCAAAAACATCACCTGCTTCAGCGGTAATAACTTTCCAGTTCACAAGCGGATAGGCAGCATAAGGATCGTCTTTCCTGATATCAATTGCTACTCCCGAAGCACGGGCAGTAGGACCAACAGCACCGTAATCAATAACATCCTGCTTTGTAAGGATGCCGACGCCCTTGGTCCTGGCATGAATGACTGGGTCATCCATGACGGCGCCTGTCAGAAGATCAGTTTTCTTCTTTACGTCAGAAAGAATTTTCCTGATGGTTGGTATTTTGCTGTTTTCAATATCCCGGCGGACACCGCCGACCTTGAACATAGCATAGCTGTTCCTGTTACCGGTTATCATTTCAAAAAGATCGAGCACCGGTTCGCGGTACTTCCATGCCCACATGAATACCGTGTTATACCCGAGGAAATGACCGGCAAGACCAACCCAGAGAAGGTGGCTGTGAATACGTTCAAGTTCCCCGATGAACGACCTGATGTATTTTGCCCTGTCAGTTATTTCCACACCGACTATCTCTTCCACTGCATTGGCGAAAGCAAAAGGGTGTGAAGTTGAGCAGATACCGCAGATCCTCTCTACAAGAAAGAATACCTGCTCATAGGTCTTTGATTCACTGAGCTTTTCAATGCTCCTGTGGTTATAACCTGTTTCCCATTTTATATCCCTGACAATCTCACCGTCGCAGAAAAGCTTGAACAGTTCAGGTTCTTCCTGCAAAGGATGGTATGGTCCGATCGGTATGAGAGTCTGTTTGCTCATCTTCAGTTCAGGTTCTTATTTAAACTCTTTCCTGTATGGATAAACTCCTTCTGCCCAGTTGCCTTCTGATATCAGTTTCTCCTGGTTGGGGTGATTGAGAAAATTGATACCGAACAGCTCATGCATTTCCCTTTCGATCCAGTTGGACGCATTGAACATATTCGAAAGAGATTCAATCTCAGGTTTAACCTTATCGAGTATCACATGAATATTCAATATCAGTCCGGTGGCATCCAGGCTGAAATGATAATGTATCTCAAATCCCTTCCTTGTATGAAGGGCAGAAGCAATAATAAACCTGAATCCTGCGGTCTTAAATAGATATTCAGCAACTTTTAGTATAGCATCAGGTCTGATGGTGATAACAACACGCCTATCGCTTTTCTTACCGACCTCAATGACATCAGCCTTAAAGTTTTCCCCGAATTTCTCTATCACCTGATCCGTATTCATCTTTTTATTTTTCTATTCTCTTCTTCCATCTTCTGTCTTCCGTCTTCCGTCTATTTATTCAGCAGCTTAACAATTCCTCCTATAATTGCTTCAGGTTTTGGCGGACATCCCGGTACGTATGCATCCACAGGTATAATTTTGTCCACCGGTCCTGCAAAAGTTATGCTCTCGGCAAATAATCCTCCTGTGCATCCGCATGCTCCTATTGCCACGACCAGGATCGGCTTCGGTGCCTGGTTATAAATCTCCAGGAGCCTGTCCTTGTCCCTCATGTTGATCGATCCGTTCACCAGCAGGACATCTGCATGGCGGATACTTCCAACAAGCAGGATACCAAACCTTTCAAGGTCGTGCCTCGGTGTCAGGCAATCCAGGATTTCAATATCACAGTTATTGCAGGATGCTCCGCCGAAGTGGAAAACCCAGAGAGATTTTTTAAAGCAGAAATTCTTAAAACCCACAATTACAAATATTTAGTAACCAAACGCAATCAACACAAGTGCAATCACTGCAAGCAGGTTCATCCATAATGCAAAGAAACTTATTGCCTGTTTTATCTTTACCCTTGGATTAGTGTTTCTTATTAATGTAAGTACAAGCACAACAAGCAAGACCTTAAGCACTGCCCATAGAATATTTATTCCATCAAGCCTGAATCCGTTCATCAGCAGAGCTATAAGAAATGCCGGAAGGATAAAGAACATAATATACTTTGCCAGCTTGATCAGTCCGTATGCCGGTCCGGAATATTCTATAAAGATCCCTTCAGTAATTTCAGCTTCTGCTTCAGGCATATCGAACGGGACCAGTGCCAGCTTTGCCTGGATACAGAATATTCCTGCTATGAATAACAGAACTCCTGAGACACTTCCTATAAAAGGAGTACCTGCCTGCTGGGTTTGTATTATAGAGTACAGATCAAACTGTTGTCCGCATTTCATTATTACTCCTGCAATGAAAAGCAGAAAGGTGAGTTCATAGCTCAGGATTAGTTTCATTTCCCTTGATCCTCCTACGGCGGCAAGCGGATTGCCTGAGGCCAGTGCCCCCAGGATATACGAAAAAGAAGGAATCGTAAGAAGGTAAAATATAACAAGAAGATCTCCCTTGAAGCCTGTGGTAATATTAAATAAAGGCAGAAGAATAAACACGCCTGCCATTACAGCTCCGAATACAGCGAAGACAGGGGAAAGGAGGAACATCAGAGGTGATCCGTATTTCGGAAGGATTGTTTCTTTTACCAGAATTAATTTAAAGAAGTCGTAGAAAGGCTGTAACAGGGGAGGTCCTTTCCTGAATTGTACCCTGGCAGTAATTTTCCTGTCGAACCATGAAAGAAAAGCACCGACAACTGCAGCGAAGAGCAGTCCGGGAAAGACAAAGAAGTAAAACAGGTACACTGCCATATTACTTTTTTTCAGTGGTATACAAATATTCCTTAATGAGCACATTATCATTCAGCCTGTAAATGTTCTTTTCCGGCGATTCATCCTCGTCAGTAAGTGAGACAGCACCGGCAGGTGAGGCTTTAATGAATTTCTCAAGCTCTTTTTCATCATTCAGATTATAGAACAGGTCCTTGTTCCTATGATAAAGGAAAAAGTCCGTCATCATCGTTCCAAAGGGACAGATAGTGACACACGATTTGCATGATATACAAAGGTTTGTGTGCCTCGATATAACACCATCCTTGTCTTTTTCAAGTGCATCAGCAGGGCAAACTGCAATACAGGGAGCATCTTCACATTTCCTGCATGTAAACCTGAATATGGCAAGCTCCCTGATACTCTTCAGTCCGTTCGAGTTGCCTGAAGGATATAACAATGCCTCGGGAAGCTCCATCGTTGAATTTTCCACCATGGCAGCCCTCAGCTTTATCATATCTATAAGGATCTTCCTGGTCATATCAGTCCCATATATTTGGTTGATCTTTAATTTCGTCATACGTAAAGACCGGTCCATCCTTGCAGACGAAGTATTTCCCCATCATGCAATGTCCGCACTTGCCAAGCCCGCAAGACATGTTCTTCTCCATTGATAGATAAATATCATGCTCAGGGTAGCCCATTTCAAGGAGCTTCATTGTACCGAATTTCATCATTACAGGAGGTCCGCAGACCACCGCAAGAGAATTTTTAATATCAACCTTCACATCATCAAGGAGGATTGTAACTACTCCAACTCTTTCGTTCCAATTGCCTGTAGCTTTATCAACGCTTCTCAGAACTTCAAATTTCGGAGTATTTCTTAATACCGAAATATAGGGTTTATAAATACAGTCCTCAGGCGTTTTTGAACCATAGCAGAGAGTAACTTTTCTTAATTTATCGGAAACAGCTATAAGATTGTAGAGGAGGGATCTGATCGGAGCAAATCCGCAGCCTCCTCCCAGAATAAGTACCTCTTTGCCAAAGAATTTTTCAACCGGATAGCCTCTTCCGTACGGACCTCTTATTCCCATATATGCTCCCGGTTTCAAATTGTGCATAAACTCGGTCATATACCCGGTTTTCATTACTGTTACTTCAAGCTTATCAGTTATCTGTGGAGAAGAAGAAGGAGTAAAGGGGGCTTCTCCGATGCCGTCGACTGATAATTCGATGAACTGACCTGTTTTAAAAGCAAACTCCTCCTCGGGAACCAGCTTAAAAGTCTTTATCAGAGGTGACTCATCAATTACTTCTGTCAGCTTTGCCCTGAGCGGTTTATATATATTCTTGTTGCTTCCCATAAAGTTACTTATGCGAATTCCCTGAAAAGTTCATTCTTGTTTATCTTACCGATGCACGCTTCAATGCATCTTCCGCACCCTGTACAGGCAAGGGAGCTGAATTTTTCCGGCTTCCAAACATATTTGCACATATACCTGTTCCTGAACCTGTTATGAAGCTTAAACAGGCTGTCTTCGCCTCCTGCGACCCTCTCAAATCCCGGGTACTGGCAGGCATCGAGCTGTTTTACCTTTTCAAATCCGGGTTTATCGATCAGGAGGAAGCATGTGCATGTAGGGCAGATTGTTGCACAGGCTCCGCATGAAACACAGCGGGCTGAATATTTTTCCCATACTTCCCGTTTTGCTTCAGCGACTATCCCGCCTGTTTTCTTATAATCCGGTAATCCTTTGTTCGCTTCAGTGAGCAGAGATTCGGTATCTTTCTGTTTCTTTTCTATCCCGAGAATAATACTTTTATCATTAAGCGGCATGGCTCCGGGAATAGTTTTAAGGAACTCTTCACCTTTTTCTGAGATCACCCTGAAAATAATAGACCCGTCAATGCTGATCACGGCAACATCCGATTTGCTGAGTGAATACGGCCTGATATTGTATGTAAGACAGTGGCAATGCTCCTGGATGCCAAAGCAATCTGACGAGATCAGCAATGTATTTTCACGTCGGATTCTGTAAAAATGATCTTCGAAATCCTTGTCAAGATAGATCTCATCAAGCAGCGACAATCCTTCAACATCACAATTTGGTACACCTATAATGATCCTGGGCTTATCCGGGCGTGTTTCCGATGTCACATTCTCCTTTACAGGAAGGAAAAAGCTTTTAAGTGATGTGGCAGGCTTTGGTTTGTTGTAACTGATTTTTGAAATATCCGAAGAACGGAGCAGCTCGTAATCCTGTCCGTATTCGTCAGCGACGTTTGCATAAACTATATGGGATATAAGTAGCTTTTCAAGTACCTGATCCCACTCTTCCTTTTTTATGCTTCTATATTGCATTTATGTGATTAAATTCACATTAACAACACATGATAAATTTATAAAAATCTATTTGAAATAAACAAGAGAAAAATCATAAAAATTATAATATTCAGAATAACAAATGATTATAAACATATTTTTTTAATAATAGAAATAGTTATTTTGTAAATATAAAATTTATGATAAAATTTAATGTGAAAAATTTCACAATATAAATGAAAAAGAACAGTCTTAACAGGATCTTTCTTTACCGTTCCTGTCTCAACAGGCTCCGGCTTATGGGAGTGGAAAGAGTCTTTTCCTATACGCTGGCAACTGAAACAGGTGTAACGCCTGCCCAGGTCAGAAAAGACTTTTCAGAGTTCAATATAAAGGGAACCAGGAAAGGCGGATACGAGATAGATGATCTGCTCGGGAAGATGGAGAAGATCTTTTTCGGAAACAAGGATCACAGTATAATACTCGTCGGCATGGGAAACATGGGACAGGCATTATCGAAGTACAGCAAGTTTGTCACACGGAATATTAATATTATTGCAACCTTCGATATTGATCCTTTCAAGCTGAAACAGAAAGCAGATATCCCGGTATACCCCATGGACAAGCTTAAAGAGATAATTTCGAAGAACAAAGTGAGAATCGCAATAATTACGGTACCGGAAATATCTGCCCAGGAAGTTACCGACACTCTTATACGTAACGGCATTAAGGGGATCGTGAATTTTGCCCCGGTTCTTCTTAAATCACCACCGGATGTGATCATCAGTAATGTGAACCTTTGTGATGAAATGGAAAGGGTGATCTATTATGTGCACAGGCAACTCAGGTCTGACGGACTCAAAAACCTTGAGCTATTATACAGGGATATGAAATACTGATCAAAGGGCTGGTGCAGGGTGTCGGATTCCGTCCTTTCATCTGCAGAATGGCCGCTAAGCACGATCTCCCCGGGACTGTTGAAAACCGGACTGACGGTGTCTCGGTAATAGTCCAGGGCGATCTCAAAACAATAGACCGTTTCAGCAACGACATACTCCAGCTTGCACCTCCTGCATCACAGATAAAATCCATAGAGATCAATTCTGTCACTATACCTGGATTCACCAGTTTCAAAATAACAGGTAGCAAAATACATGATGATCAGATAACTGAGGTAAGCCCTGATATAGCCGTCTGTCCTGAATGCATTGCTGATCTGGAAAACGATCCTGAAAGGATCAACTACCCTTTTGTCAATTGCACAAACTGCGGACCGCGGTTTACAATTATTGCCGGACTGCCATACGACCGCCCGAAGACAACCATGAAAAGCTTCAGGATGTGCCAGAAATGCAGGTCGCAATACAATGATATCCTTGACCGCAGGTTTCACGCGCAACCTATAGCCTGCAATTCATGCGGACCCGTCTATAAATATAAGGACCGGGACAAGAACCTCAGCAGGATCGATGAGATTATCAGGGAAGTCTCTTCAAGGATCGCTTCAGGAAAGACGGTGGCAGTGAAAGGAGTCGGAGGCTATTTTCTCATGTGTGACGCCTTGAATAACAATGCCGTAGGTGAACTCAGGAATAAAAAACAACGCGACGCAAAACCCTTTGCAGTGATGTTCAGGGACCTGCATTCAGTAAAACAGTATTGCTTTCTTGATGAAGCCGAAGAAAAAGAACTTGCCTCATGGCGCAGGCCAATCGTGATACTCGGACAGAAAAAATCGCTGGCAGCAGCAGTAAGTGACGGCCTCAATACAATTGGAGCTATGCTGCCTTATATGCCTGTCCATTATACTTTATTTAAAGAACTGAAGACCCCTGCAGTAGTGCTAACCAGCGGAAATATCTCAGATGAGCCTATAATCACTGATGATCATGATGCAGAAAAAAAGCTGATGCCGTATGCTGATGCCATCCTGAGCTATAACCGGCAGATACTAAACAGGACAGATGATTCAGTAGTAAGATTTGTTGACAGGAAAATATCCATTATAAGGAGATCAAGAGGTTTTGTGCCCCGGCCGGTTGACCTTAAATTCAATGTTGAAGGGATACTTGCCCTTGGCGCGGAACAGAAAAACAGCTTCTCGCTCGGAAGGGGGAACCAGGCTGTCATGAGTCAGTATATCGGCGATCTTAAGAACCAGGCAACATATAATTTCTTTATTGAATCAATTGATCGTTTCACAAAGCTTTTCCGGTTTAAGCCCCGCTGCATAGCCTGTGATCTTCATCCCGATTACCTCTCGACAAGGCATGCTGAAGCACTGATGAAAGAATTGAAGATACCTCTGGTCAGAATCCAGCATCATCATGCACATATTGCATCATGCATGGCTGAGAACGGATTAGATGAAGAAGTTATTGGAGTGAGCCTTGACGGAACCGGTTTCGGCACAGACGGGAAAATATGGGGAGGCGAGTTCATCATTGCTGACCTTAAAAACTTCAGAAGGTTTGCTAACTTCGATTACGCCGCATTGCCCGGGGGAGATAAGGCTGTTGATCAACCATGGAGAATGGCATTCTCCTATATTTATAAATACTTTGGTGACAGTTTTGATTATGATTCAATGCCGCTGTTCAGGATTGTTGATAAGAGAAAGCTCGCGATGGTAAGAGATGCCCTGATCAGGAATATAAACACTCCTTTATCTTCCGGAGCAGGAAGGCTGTTTGATGCGGTATCGGCGATCCTGGGACTATGTATTGAAGCAAGGTTCGATTCAGAGGCGCCGATGCGGCTCGAATCTGCAATTGCAGACGATACAGATGACTTTTATCCGTTTCAGGCTCATCAGGCTATTGTTTTTGCAGATACGATCAGGTCAATTATAAAGGATTCGAGAAAACACTCTGCTTCATTGATCTCCGCGAAATTTCATAATACAATCGCCCAGGTTATCCTTGAAGTGTCAAAGCAGATAAGAAAAGAGACATCCCTCGATAAGGTTATACTGTCAGGCGGTGTATTCCAGAATAAATATCTTCTCAGGAAATCTTTGTATCTTTTAAACCGCAATAAGTTCAAGGCGTTTACGAATCACCTTGTACCGGCAAATGACGGCGGGATATCGCTGGGACAACTGGTAATTGCTTCTAAAACAAGAAAATAATGTGCCTTAGCATTCCGGTAAAGATCGTTTCAATTGATGGCAGCATGGCAGAAGTCTCTGCCGGCGGAACACTTTTTAAGGCAGGCTTACATATGATCGACAACCCGGAGGTAGGGGATTATGTGCTTCTTCATGCGGGTTTCGCGATTCAGAAGATCAGCGAGGAAGAGGCTGCCGAAACTCTGAATATCCTAAGGGAAATGAACGAGGCAGGATGAAATACATCGATGAATACCGGAATAAGGATCTGATAATGAAGCTTGCAGACAGGATCAAACGATCTGCAAAGCGTGATTACACTTTCATGGAGGTGTGCGGAGGCCATACGGCAGCAATTCACAGGTTCGGCATCCCGTCATTGCTTCCGAATAATATAAAGCTGATTTCCGGTCCCGGCTGTCCCGTATGTGTTACCGGAACAGATTTTATTGACAAGGCAATTACTTATTCCAGGGAGAAGGATGTAATCATAACCACTTTCGGAGACCTGATACGCGTTCCCGGATCGGTATCCTCACTGGAAAAACAAACAGCGGCTGGCGCAGATGTCAGGATCGTCTTCTCAGGACTGGACGCTCTTGAGACAGCAAAATCAAATCCGCAGAAAAAGATACTATTCCTTGGAATAGGTTTTGAAACAACAGCTCCGGGTACTGCAGTAACAATAAAACAGGCCGATAGAGAGCATGTTGGCAATTTCTTTGTGTTGAGCGCACATAAAGTGATGCCGCCTGCCATGGAAGCAATTGTCAGGGAAGGAACAAAACTGAATGGGTTTATCTGTCCGGGACATGTCGCTGCAATAACCGGATCATCAATTTTTAATTTTCTGCCTGAAAAATATCAGCTCGGATGTGTTATTGCAGGCTTTGAGCCGACTGATCTCCTTCAGGCTATCCTGATGCTTATTGAACAGGTCAACAGGGACCATCCGAAAGTGGAAATTCAGTATCGCAGGGCAGTAACTGAGGATGGTAATCTCCTTGCGCAGAAAAGCCTGGAAGAGGTATTCATTACTTCAGATGCTTACTGGCGGGGCTTTGGAATGATCCCGAAAAGCGGGCTGATTCCGGGGAAGAGATATGAGAAATTCAGTGCTGAGCATTTAATGCCTGTTACAGTTGAATATCATGAAGATAATAAGATGTGCATATGCCCTGAAATTCTAAGGGGTTTGAAGGATCCTGATCAATGCCCTCTTTTCGCTGGTGTCTGTTCGCCGGAAAATCCGGTTGGAGCCTGCATGGTGTCCGGTGAAGGATCATGCAATACCTGGTACAAATACAATCGTGACAAATGACCAGACTCATATCTCTGAATCACGGCAGCGGCGGCAGGCAGACTCATGAGCTGATCAGGGATCTGTTCGTGAAGAAATTCGGAATGCCTGAACCTCTGACCGATTCAGCTATTCTTAAGAAACCAGGCAGCACACTTGTTTTTACTACTGATGCTTATGTTGTTGATCCGGTATTTTTCCCGGGAGGCAACATAGGAAAGCTTTCTGTTTGCGGAACGGTGAATGACCTTGCAGTATCGGGAGCAAAACCGGAATATATAGCATGTTCATTTATTATTGAAGAAGGATTCCCTTTTAGTGACCTTGTAATTATCACTGATTCCATGGCTGAAGCTGCTGTGAAAGCAGGTGTGAAGATCGTTGCAGGAGACACAAAAGTTGTCGGTAAAGGGAAATGTGACAGGATTTTTATTACAACTTCAGGAACAGGGACCCTCGATGGAGAAAGGAACCATATAAGTACAGGCGGCCGGGTAAAAGCAGGTGATAAGCTGATCATTAACGGTTCACTCGGAAACCATTCAATAGCAGTTCTGGGTGCACGAAACAATCTCAGTTTCAGCGCACCCGTTGTTTCCGATTGTGCGCCGCTGAACAATATGATTGCAGGAGTTCTGAATAAATGCAGCGGCGTGCACTTCATGCGCGACCTTACCCGTGGAGGACTTGCAGGAGTACTTAACGAGCTTGCGGAAATGACGGGGACCGGGATTTCCATCAATGAACCTGATGTTCCGGTTGATGAGCCTGTCAGGGGAGTCTGCGAGATGCTGGGATTTGATCCGCTTTACCTTGCAAATGAAGGCAAGGTGCTTATCGTTGCAGAAGCAGGTTCAGAAAAAGAAATACTCGGTATATTAAAACATGATCCTCTGGGGAAAGAATCTTCGGTTATCGGTGAGATAACTGAAGAGTATGAAAAAATGGTGGTTTTAAAGACAGCCGCAGGTGGATCAAGGATACTTGATATGCCTTCGGGTGTTCAGCTTCCGCGTATCTGCTGATATTATTTTCTGATTTAAAACCTGAAACCTAACTTGATCTCCAGTCTGTTAAGGTTCTCTTTATAAGTTACTTCTCCAAGGTTATATTCTCTTTCCTCGTACGTGAAATGTGCATACCTGTAGGCAAAGCTCAGGTTGAACTCATAATCCTCATATGCCCATGATATACCTGTTCCTGCGAGGAATGATCCTCCTCCCTTGTAGTTTTTTGGTATATTGTAATCCTGGTTATAGTAATAGTCAGGATTTTCTTCAACTCCATCACCTCCGAATGGTACTATACCGCCTCCCCTGATAAATATATAAGGGCTTGTTTTCCTGTCGTAAAGAACCTGCCTGAACTCAGCAACGATCGGAGTAAAGGGGCGTCCGACAAAAAAAACTCCCGACCCCAGGCTTAAAGTGGTATTGGTTATGAAAGTATATCCGGCTATAAAATCAAAGCTGAAAGGTGCGTTGTATCTTGAATTCTGGGGACCAACAAGAAACCCTGCCTCCAGCGAAAAGCTGAATGCTTCTGTTTTTCGTCCGTCAAAATAGGGAGCTTCCTTAGCAAACTTTTCCACTTCGCGGATCGGGTAGATCATTACACTGCCGTCGGAGGTTTGAAATTTATAATGCAGAGAATCGGCTTCCACCAGCTTGCCGTATATCTTGCTTCCGTTTTTCAGATAAAGAGCATCCTTTGTTTTTTGTCCGTATATCTGTAGTGCAGTGATAATAAGGATGATAATGATAAGAGTTTGTTTTTTCATAAAGAAAGGTTTTAAGGTTATCAGGTTTAGCATGATTTTTGTGTTGATATAAACCGGAAACTAAACCTGCCTATTATGAAAGCAAAAATCATTCCAATTGTTTTCTTTTCAATTTCGATCTTATTGCTGATATCCTGTGAAGACACTACTTACAAGGAATACAAGGGCAATGCTCCTGTTTACATGACCTACAGCGATCTCAGGGATGCTGTTGAAATTAAGCAGGATGTTCCGCTTTCAGATCCGGGAAAGATTTATTTCAAGGATAATTTCATTTTTGTAGTGGAGGAGCTCAAAGGGATCCATGTTTTTGACAACTCCGACCCGTCAGCTCCCTTTAAGAAGGCTTTTATCAACGTCCCCGGGGCAGTCGATATGGCTATTTCCGGTAATATATTATATACCGACAGCTATGTCGATCTGGTGGCAATTGATGTTCAGGATATAGAAAATATTAATGAAGTGGGAAGGGTAACTAATGTCCTTCCTTATACTGTACCTCCGGTGGATAATGATTACCCGCAGGCAAGCGTTGATAAGGACAAAGGCGTAGTACTGGAATGGGAACTGAAGACCATAAAGGAAAGAGTATATAACAATCCGGTCTATTATCCATACTATGAAACTGATGGAATAAGAGCTCTGGCAAGTTCTAACTATAAGACATCATACTCAGGCGGAGGAGTATCGGGCAACGGAGTTGGCATAGGCGGATCAATGGCTCGTTTCGGGATAAAGAATGATGTTCTTTACCTCCTTGACGGTAACAATATTGCTCTTTATGATATTACTGAGAAATCAGATCCCGGAAAGCTCTTCGAGTTTTATGCAGGATGGGGAATTGAAACTATGTTCCTTACGGAAAAGAATATGTTCCTGGGGACAACCACCGGAATGATAATATATGATATCACAAATCCGCTAAGCCTCACCAGGATATCCTCTTTCTCACATATCCGAAGCTGCGATCCTGTAGTGGTTGATGATACCCTGGCTTATGTGACGCTAAGGTCGGGAACTACATGCGGAGGTCTTGTCAACCGCCTTGATGTTATTAATATTAAGAACCTTTCAAGTCCTGTTATTGTGAGCTCGTTTGCAATGAAAAATCCGCACGGGCTTGGAAAAAGCGGCAACCTGCTCTTTATCTGCGACGGAGATGCCGGGCTTAAAATATATGATGCACAGAATCCATGGCTTATATCGGCAAACCTTGTGTTCAGCTATCCATCAATAAATGCCTACGACGTCATACCTATAGACAACGTCCTTGTAATGATCGGGGATGATGGTCTTTATCAATACGATTACTCGAATATTCAGAACATTACTCTGCTAAGCACGATAGCTATAGAAGCTGAGGAGTAACGTCCTGCAGGTCTTGCAAGTCGTGCAGTCCTGCAGTCTTTCACTTCAAACGACTTAATGACTTTTTACCGTTGCGCCATTAAGCCATTACGCTTTTGCGCCATTCTTTATTTTCATTCTAAATTAATAACTATGACTTTTATAAGTTTTTTATAAGCAGTATTGTTATTAAATTGACGCCGCTTTTCAATAAGCCAGAATTAGATTAAGAATATTTATTAATTAATTAAAAATCAAATAGATATGTACCACGTAGGAAATCTTGTAAAGGAGTTATCCGACAAGCATGGCCGCAGCAGGGAGAGTCTTATGCCTATACTCCAGGGTATAGTCGAAAGACATAATTATCTTACAGATGAAGCCATGGTCGAGGTAGCAAAAGAGCTTGATATCTCGGCAGCTGATGTATACGGAACTGCTTCTTTCTATACTTTCCTTGACACGAAGGTGAGAGGCAAGTATGTAATAAGAGTCTGTAAAACAATTACATGTTCAATGAAAGGGAAAGGTGAAATAATACAGACCCTTGAAGATATGCTGAAGATAAAGGTAGGTGAGACGACTGCCGATCAGCAGTTCAGCCTGATTGAGACCAATTGTATCGGATGGTGTCATAAGGCTCCGGCAATTCTGATTAACGAGATACCCTATACCGAGCTTACTACGGAGAAGATCGTTGAGATCATCAAAGGATATATGCAAAAGAAATAATACCCTGAAATCATGGAAAAAAGAGGACTTAATAAAGTAGATCTTATTTTTGAAAAAGTAGATTCAAAAGAGGTTCTGACGAAAGCCTACAAGATGAAGAGTGATGAAATCATCCAGCAGGTGCTTGATTCAGGGCTGAAAGGACGCGGAGGCGCCGGTTTCCCTACAGGGCTGAAATGGAAATATACTGCAGCCGTAAAGGAACCTGAAAAATATATAGTGTGCAATGCTGATGAAGGTGAACCCGGAACATTCAAGGACAGGGAGATACTCGACAAGGTTGCCTATAAGGTTTACGGAGGAATGGTTATTGCCGGCAAAGCTATCGGTGCAAAACACGGTATAGTATATCTGAGGGGAGAATACAGGTTTTTACTCCCGCAGCTAATGAAGGAACTGGAATCATTCCACAAGATGATAGACGGAATAGGTTACGACTTTAAAATAAATTATTGTCTCGGCAGCGGAGCGTACATCTGCGGCGAGGAGAGCGCACTTTTTGAATCGGTTGAGGGCGGACGGGGAGAACCGCGCAACAAGCCTCCTTACCCGACAACCTCAGGTGTTTTCGGCAAACCTACTTCCATCAACAATGTTGAGACCCTGGTCACAGCAATGATGATCATCAGGCATGGGCCTGAGTCATACAGCCAGCTTGGAACAAAAGACTCAAGAGGTTCCAAGGTATTCTCCATATCAGGAGATACTCCCACACCGGGTATCTTCGAGCTTGAACTTGGAATGTCGGTTCAGGAATTCGTAAATGAATTCGGTGACGGTGATACCAAGGCAGTGCAGGTTGGAGGCGCATCAGGCTTCTGCGTGCCAAGGAAGAAATTTGCATATACAGTCATCGGCTTTGAAGGTGTACCTACCGGCGGATCCATGAAGCTTTTCAATAGTTCACGGTCAATGTATAACGTTCTTCACAATTATCTCGACTTCTTCGCAGAAGAATCATGCGGTCAGTGCACACCCTGCAGGGTAGGATGCCAGCAGCTGGTTAAAGGTGTTGAAAAGGTCAAAAAAGGAGAAGTAAAATCAACATACCTGAATGAATTGCTGAAACTGGCTGATACCATGAAGGTTGCTTCAAAATGCGGCCTTGGACAGTCGGTGGGCAATGCTTTCAGGACAATTGTCGAGAACTTCAGGGAAGAGATAATCTATTAAAATTATAATATACAGGAATAATGATAAATCTTAGTATAAATAACCAGAGAGTCTCAGTTCAGCAGGGAACAACAGTTCTCGACGCTGCCAGGAGACTTAATATAAATATACCTACATTATGCAACCACCCCGATCTTTGCGTTGCAGGTAACTGCAGGGTTTGTGTCGTTGAACAGACGGGAGCGAGGACTCTGATAGCAGCCTGCGCCATGCCGGCAGCTGAAGGTATGGATATCCATACCAATACACTGAAGGTAAGAAATGCCCGTAAGCATATTGTTGAGCTTCTTCTTTCAGAGCACAGATCAGATTGTACCAAATGTTACAAAAACCAGAAATGCGAGCTGCAGGCTCTGGCAAACGAGTTTGCATTTGGTGATACGATATTCCTTGATCTGGTTGAAGATCACCCGTATACAATTGACAGATCATCACCATCGTTCATAAAGGATGACAGCAAATGCATTCATTGCCAGCGCTGCGTAAGGACATGCACCGAATTGCAGCATATCTCTGCAATAGCTGTTGCAAACAAGGGTATGCTCCAGAAGATTTCATCGTTCCATGACAGGCCGATGAGTCACGTTGTGTGTACAAATTGCGGACAGTGCGTGAACCGCTGTCCTACCGGCGCTCTCGTTGAGAAAACTTATATCGACCAGGTGTGGGATGCTATATATGATAAGGAAAAACATGTTATCGTTCAGACTGCACCCGCAGTAAGAGTAGCCCTGGGAGAAGACCTTGGTTATGATCCGGGTGAAAGGGTTACCGGGAAAATGGTAACTGCTCTGAGGCAGCTTGGTTTTGATTCAATTCTCGATACCGACTTCACAGCTGACCTGACGATCATGGAGGAGGGAACAGAACTGCTGACAAGGCTCAGGAAAGCTCTTGTTGATGGGGATAAAAAAATAGCGTTTCCGATGTTTACCTCATGCTCTCCCGGATGGATCAAATTCATAGAGCATAAATACCCCGAGTTCCTTCATAATCTGTCGACATGCAAATCACCTCAGCAGATGTTCGGCGCTCTGGCCAAGACTTTCTATGCACAAAAGATGAAGCTTGATCCTTCAAAAGTCGTCTCAGTATCAATAATGCCGTGCACAGCCAAGAAATATGAAGCAGACAGGCCGGAAATGAGAGCAAGCGGATACAAGGACATTGATTATGTTCTTACTACCCGGGAACTTGCCGTGATGATCAAGCAGGCAGGCATCGATTTCAGAAACCTTGAATCGGCAAAATACGATTCAATCATGGGTGACTCAACGGGTGCAGGTGTCATATTCGGTGCAACAGGAGGTGTGATGGAAGCTGCCCTGCGTACTGCCTATGAGATAGTTACAGGTAAGGAAGTACCGTTTACAAATCTTAATATTACTCCTGTCCGCGGGATGGAAGGAGTAAAGGAAGCCACAATAAAAATTGAAGGTTGCACCAAGGACTGGAAATTCCTTGAAGGCGCTGAACTTAAAGTTGCAATAGCGCATGGACTTGTTAATGCAAATAAGATCATGAAGGAAGTAAGGAAAGGGAAATCACCTTATCACTTTATTGAGATAATGGCATGTCCGGGCGGATGTCTCGGAGGCGGCGGTCAGCCAATTCCAACCAGCATGGAGATCAGGAAGAAGCGTATGAAAGCCATCTATTCTGAGGATGAACATATGGTTCTCCGTAAATCGCATGAAAATCCCGATGTGATAGCAATCTACAAGGAGTTCCTTGGAAAACCCAACAGTCATGTAGCGCATGAACTTCTGCATACACATTACGTTGAAAGAGAGAGCTACTAGATAAAATTAACTGCATAAAAGCCGTCCTGAGCGAAAACTAAGGGCGGCTTTTCTATTGTCGTGCAATTAAACTCTTTTCAACCTCCTTCAACTCCCTTCAACTCCCTTCAACTTTTTCAACAACCATGCTATATTATCCCCGAGCACCCTCATCGTCTGCATACCCTCCTCATCATTGATGACTTCCCCTTTCTGACCTGCAACACCGATATTCCAGTAGGAAGATCCCGGAATAATCATTTCATTGATAAGAAAGAAATGATTGATACTATCGAAAGCATGAATAGCACCGGTCCTTCTGACTGAAATGACTGCTGCTCCAAGCTTCTTCTTCAGCGGATTCCCGGCTCCACGGAGACTATATCCTGCCACGTCAATAAGAGCCTTGGCTTCAGTTGAGAGATCTGAAAAATATGTAGGTGAACCTATAATGATCGCATCAGCTTTTACCATTTTCAGTATGACCTTGTTCAGTACATCATTCTTCTGATGGCACTTTCCGTCCTTTGCTTTCCTGCACTTCATACAGGCAATGCAGCCATTCACCTTCTTCCCTCCGAGCTGGAAGAATTCTGTCTTAACTCCGTTTTCTTCAAGTGACCTGAATACTTCTTTTATAAGTATTTCAGTATTTCCTCCCTTTCTTGGACTACAATTTATTCCCAGTACCTTCATTTCATTTTTTATTGCGAATTTAATAAAAGACGGGATTTGTGGTAATTAAAATATGAAGGGGAGAATAGGAGAAAGGGTGAGGATAAGAATTTTACGATTAACTTTAGGTTCTGAACTTTAAAATATTTCGCCCTGAGCCCTTCGCCCTGAGCCTTTATTATGCGGAAGATTATTCATATAGATATGGATGCTTTTTTTGCTTCAGTTGAGCAGCTGGATAATCCTGAGCTGAGAGGCAAGCCTGTAGCCGTAGGCGGGAGCGGGGTACGACATGTGGTGGCAGCAGCCAGTTATGAAGCCCGTAAATTCGGAGTGAGATCGGCCATGCCATCTGTAACGGCGAAAAAGCTTTGTCCTGACCTGATCTTCGTGAAGCACCGATTTGAAAGATATAACGAATTGTCAGATAAGGTATTCGAAATATTCAAAGAGTACAGCGATACTGTTGAACCGCTCTCAATTGATGAGGCTTTCCTGGATGTAACTGCCGATAAGAAAAATATCGGATCAGCTACACTTGTTGCCAAAGAGATCAAGAAGGAAATAAGGCAGAGAACCGGTCTTACGGCTTCTGCAGGTATTTCATTCAATAAGTTTCTGGCAAAGATTGCCTCGGAAATAAAGAAACCTGATGGTTTATTTGTTATTAAACCATCTGATGCAGAGGGTTTTATCAACGACCTTCCTATTGAAAAGTTCTTCGGCATAGGAAAAGTTACATCAGAAAAGATGCATAAACTGGGTATCCATAAGGGCATTGATCTGAAAAAGTGGGAATTGCCCGACCTGATAAGGAATTTCGGAAAGGTCGGGAAGTTTTATTACGATATTGTAAGAGGTACTGACGACCGTCCTGTGGAACCTGAATCTGAGCGGAAATCAATTGGTACGGAACTGACCTATGATAAGGACCTGACTACCTCATTTGAAATTATTGCTGAGCTATATAAGGTTGAAAAAGAACTGATGGAACGTCTTGAACAAGCCGGAACAACAGGAAAAACCATTACCCTGAAGATCAAGTTCTCGGACTTTACCCAGATCACAAGGAGCAGGACAATCCGGCATTATATCAGGGATTTTGATACCCTTCACAGGGAAGTTTCTGAAATTCGTAAATCACTGGAACTGAAGGGCAGCAGGATAAGGTTGCTTGGGGTGAGTGTTTCCAATCTTGAATCAGAAGATGATGTAGAGGGAGGACAGCTCCGTCTATTCGAGGAAGGGGAGAAGTAATTCTGTCATACTGTCGCACCATTATTCTATCATCCCTGCAGCCATAGTCTCATTTGTACCCTCGTCAATAAAGATCAGGCTGCCGGTAATATTGTTTTTTTTATATGCATCGTAGAAGAGAGGTTTGGCTGTACGGATCGTGATACTGGCTATATCATTCATCCTGATTTCATTATTGCCTTCCTCTTTTTCCAGCGTGTTGATATTCATTTTATAAACGATTGACTTTATCAGGCATGCTGTTTCGTTACTGTAATTCCTGACCAGATATCTGCCTCCGACCTTAAGAGGAATCTCGTTAAACCAGCATATCATCAGATTTATGTCTTGTCCTGATTCAGGCAATTCATTTTCCTTTACGATCAGATTACCTCTGCTGACATCGACCTGATCTTCAAGTGTAATCGTAACAGAATCGCCATTTATAGCCTTATCGAGCCTCTTTTCCATAACATCAATTGATGAGATCTTTGACCTGATCATTGTCGGAAGTATTGTTACAGTATCACCTTTAGTGAAAGTTCCACCGGCTACCCTGCCGGCATAACCCCTGTAGTCGTGATGAACTTCTGAAAGAGGTCTTATTACAGCCTGTACCGGAAATCGGGCTCCAAAGGAGTTTTTGTCTTTCTTTATTTCAATTGTTTCGATAAGCTTCAGGAATGTTCTTCCATGATACCATTTCATATTTTCGGACGGCTGCACTACATTATCACCGTATTTTGCACTTATGGGAATGTAATGCACATCTTCAGTCTTCAGCTTGGATGAGAGATCCATAAGATCTTCCTTTATTTTTAAAAAGATATTCTCTGAGAAGCCGAGCATATCCATTTTGTTGATACAGAATATTAAATGTCTGATGTCCAGAAGCGCTGCTATAAATGTATGCCTTACAGTCTGTTCAAGCACCCCTTTTCTTGCGTCAACCAGAATTACTGCAAGATCTGCCGTGCTTGCGCCGGTTACCATATTTCTGGTATATTGAATATGACCTGGTGTGTCGGCTATTATGAATTTACGTTCAGGTGTTGCAAAATACCTGTAGGCAACATCAATAGTGATACCCTGTTCCCTTTCAGCTCGAAGACCATCTGTAAGAAGAGAAAGATCAACCTCTTCTTTACCTAAGCGTTTACTCGACTCAACAATATGATTCATCTGGTCTTCAAATATCGACTTGCTGTCGTACAACAGTCTGCCGATCAGAGTGCTCTTCCCGTCGTCCACACTCCCTGCGGTGGTAAATCTCAGCAGGCTTTTATATTTATTTTTCCCGTTAATTCCCATTGCAATTTCTTTCAATTATCGTTTGCCCTTCGCCCTACGCCCTACGCCCTGTGCCCTACGTCTTTAGAAGTACCCTTCTTTCTTCCTGTCCTCCATAGCAGCTTCCGATCTTTTATCATCATACCTTCCGCCTCTTTCAGTTACCCTTGTAGCAGCAATTTCTGTGACGATCTCTTCGAGTGATTCGGCTTTTGATAGAGTTACCCCGGTACACGTTATATCGCCGATTGTCCGGCATCTGACATCAGTTTCAAATACTTTCTCGGTCGGGTTAAGCTGCATGAACGGCGCCCAAGCAAGATATACTCCGTTCCTCTCGAATATCTTGCGTCGATGTGTATAATAGAGATCAGGCAATCTGATCTTTTCCTTCATGATATACTGCCACACATCCAGTTCTGTCCAGTTGCTGATCGGGAAAACCCTGAAATGTTCTTCCATATTCTTATGACCGTTGAAGATATACCATAGTTCAGGTCTCTGGTTCTTGGGATCCCATTGCCCGAATTCATTCCTGTGTGAGAAGAATCTCTCCTTTGCCCTTGCTTTTTCCTCATCGCGCCGGCCTCCTCCGACAGCGACATCGATCTTCAATTCTTCTATGGCGTCAAGAAGCGTGACTGATTGTGCCTTGTTCCTGCTGGCATTTACACCGGTTTCCTCTTTAACTTTGCCCTGGTCAATAGAATCCTGTACCAGCTTGACTATCAGTTCAACACCAAGCTCTTTTGCCAGATCATCCCTGAATTTGAGAGTCTCTTCAAAATTATGACCTGTATCGATATGCAGAAGACTGAACGGCATTTTTGCAGGCCAGAATGCCTTTTTTGCCAGGTGTACAAGCACAATCGAGTCTTTACCCCCTGAGAAAAGAATTACTTTTTTCTCAAACTGAGAGGCAACTTCCCTCATTACAAAAATTGCCTCATCCTCAAGTTCTTTTATATGTTTATCACTGAGATGCAGCCTTTTGCTCATTTTTTATCTTATATGTACTCCGCATTCTTTCTCGCTTCCATTCTCCCACCACCATCTTCCGGCGCGAAAGTCTTCACCGGATTCCACAGATCTGGTGCATGGTTCACACCCGATACTTACAAATCCTTTGTCGTGAAGACTGTTATATGGTATATCGTTTTCCTTAATGAACGTTTTTACATCATCAAAAGACCAATTAAAGACTGGATGGAACTTGAAAATGTACTTTTTTTCATCATACTCCAGCCAATCCATTTTTGCACGATTGCCGGACTGATCAGCCCTTATACCGGTTATCCAGCATTTTTTATTCTTTAGTAATTTATTAAGAGGAACCACCTTTCGTAGTTTGCAGCATTCGAGTCTGTCCTCCTTGGAATAATAGAAGCTATAAGGCCCCTTTTTTGTCAGCATTTGTTCAATAGCCTCATGATCGGGTAAATATACCTGAATATTTTCATGGTATTTTTTGATTGTTTCATTAAAGACCTTATAGGTTTCAGGGAATAACCTGCCAGTATCAAGTGTTGCAACCTCAACAGGTAAATGGTTATTAAAAATTATATGGGTAATTACCTGGTCTTCAATTCCAAAACTGGTCGTAAAAACTACCCTGCCGGGAAATAACGAGACTAGTATTCTTATTGATTCCTCGATTGTTTTTCCGTTGAGCATCCTTCTCATCTCTGTTAAATTCATTTCTTCTCCCATTTGACCTTCTTAATATATTTAATCTGATTCTGTGGATGTGCACCCATACTCTCTCATGAAAATAGTAGAGTATAGTTTTAGTGATAACCTCAATGCTCCCGATCGAAATTGCTACAGTCACCCTGCCTGTGATGAAGTAGCTTATTAGCATTGTATCAAGTGTGCCTACAATCCGCCACGAGACAGCCTTCATTAAGCTTTTTACAGGTTTGTCAGCTTGATAGCTGACCTTCGTCCCTGCTCTGGCAGGTTGTTGTCCTGCAGCCTGATTTAATAATAAATCGAGCATTTTTCCGTGAACAAGTTTGAAACAAATATACTGTCGTTCGGACGATAGTATTATTGGCAATTATGCGGGAATTTTAAGAGTATTTTCTATTAATATGCGATGTGCAATAAGTACTATTAACATCTAAGTCTTTATATTACCAGGAATTTAGAACTTAAATTAAACAAGAATTAAAAAATCTTCTGTATATAAAGATACTCTGGCAGATAGGCAATATCAGAGATCATTTTTTATTTAGTATCCCGGATTTTTATTGTGAAATAATTAACAGATAAAGCAGGTTGCTTTAACCTGGTACCCAAAAGATTTATTCCTTAATCATCTTCTTGGCCATATCAAGGATTGTTGTATCATCAAATGTCACGATACCTCCGTCCGGTCCCTGTTCAAAATGAATTCCGATGCTTTGTCCTGTTTCAAAATTTCTCCCTCCGAAGTAGTTCCTTACCGTATCTTCGTGCAGATCAAGGCTCTCTGCAATTTTTTTAATACTTCCGGAGGGTAACTGATCTTTTATCTTCCGGAGTTCATTGAAAGTGATTGTCTTTCTCATGGTATTATGGTTTAAATTTCGGATTGCGGATTTCGGATTGCGGATTTTAATATTTTCAAAGATAATGATATTTTAGTATAATTCGGTCATAAGTTCCAGGAACAGATCTATAGCTTTCCGTTTGTCATCATTCAGATCAAAATCAATATTTTCAGTGAGATAGATCCGGAGTTCTTCACCTCTTATTGTCCCGGTTTTGTTATATTTCTCTACAACTGAAGGTATATCGTTCACTCCGGCAGAAAGAGCATTATTGAACTCTTTAATGAATTCATTATCAAGCTTTTTATTTGCAGTCCAGCATGCAAATGCAAATGGAAGCCCGGTATACCTGTGCCACTCTTCAGCCAGATCTGTCCTGTATCTGAACCTGCTTTCATAAGCAAAGCACTGATCACCTATCAGCACTACAGCTTCATTGTCAGCTATATGAAGAAGATCAAAACCTTTATAGGTGTTTTGCCAGGTGAATTCCCGCTTCCAGAAATTCTTTGCCAGGATCCTTGCCAGGTTTACTGATGATCGTGAATGATAATCAAGATTTATTGATTTGATCTCTGAAAACGGGCAATTGCTTAATAGCATTACTGTTCTTACTTTCCCGTAGGCTCCAAGACAATAGTCAGTAATTATAAAATAATCCCTCATCAGAGGAAATGCTGCAATAGGAATCAGTCCAATATCAACCTTCCCGCTGATGAGTTTTTCGGCGCATTGAGCCGGATGATCGGTTTCAATGATTACTTTTTTGTCAAATCCGGTTTTGGTCATTCCATATAAAAAAGGATATGTATTGGCGTACTTAACGGCTGAGATCCTTATTTTTTCTGCAGACATGATGGTTTTTACCTCTTATGGACTATTGGCTGAAATTCAATTTTTTTACGACCTCTAAAAATACTACTTTTGTATATATCGTTAGTACATTTGGAAACTCAAACTTACTTCTAATGGATTTAAATTCTCTTACTGCCATATCCCCGCTTGACGGAAGGTACAGGCATAAGGTAAATGAACTTGATCTCTACTTCTCGGAGTTTGGGCTCATCAAATATCGCCTGATGGTCGAAATTGAATATTTCATCGCCCTGTGCGATATTCCACTCCCTCAGCTAAGTGATTTCAGGAAAGACAATTACAAGGCTCTGCGCTCAATATATGAAGATCTTACAATTGCCGATGCTGAGAAGGTAAAGGAACGGGAAAAGATCACCAACCATGATGTTAAGGCTGTGGAATATTTCCTTAAGGAGAAGTTCTTTCATTCAGGGTGGGGCAAATGGAGCGAGTTCATCCATTTCGGACTTACATCCCAGGATATCAATAATACGGCTATACCATTGTCAATGAAGGATGCTCTCATCAATGTTTATTTCCCTGTCCTTTTTGAACTCAGGGAAGAACTCGCGGCGATAGCAGATGAATGGAAAGATATACCCATGCTTGCAAGGACACATGGACAGCCGGCTTCGCCTACCAGGCTTGGCAAAGAGATTGCTGTCTTCATAGCCAGGATCGATGAACAATCAAAATACTTCGGACAGATACCATATTCAGCCAAGTTCGGAGGCGCTACAGGCAACATGAACGCCCACAAGGCAGCATACCCCGATATTGACTGGATGACTTTTGCAAACAATTTTGTAAATGAAGAGCTTGGACTGCAGCGCTCACACCCGACCACGCAGATCGAACATTATGACAATCTTGCGGCGCTTTTTGATAACATGCGGAGGATAAATGTGATTCTTATTGACCTTGCCCGTGATATGTGGACATATATCTCAATGGATTATTTCAGACAGAAAATAAAGAAGGGTGAAATTGGCTCTTCAGCTATGCCCCATAAGATCAATCCGATCGATTTTGAAAACGGCGAAGGCAACCTGGGGTACGCCAATGCAATATTCGGGCATATGTCGGAGAAACTTCCGGTATCAAGATTGCAGCGTGATCTTTCCGATTCAACAGTTCTGAGGAATATCGGTATTCCGATAGGTCATTCAGTTCTGGCATTCAATTCCATTCTAAAAGGACTCAATAAGCTTATTGTCAATACAGAAAAAATACGAAACGACCTTGATAACAACTGGGCTGTGGTGGCTGAAGCCATCCAGACTATTCTGCGGAGGGAGGGTTATACAAAACCTTATGAAGCCCTTCTTGAGCTTACCCGGACAGACCAAAAAGTCACCAGTGAGACAATACGCTTCTTTATTGAAAACCTTGATGTTAGCGAAGCTTTGAAAGCAGAGCTGAAGGAGATCACTCCTTTTAACTTCACTGGTTTTTAATCCGATATATGGCGCAATGAACAAAATCCGACTTCTTCTTAAATATATTGCACCGTACAAAAGGCCGGCAGTTAAGAGCATTCTCTTCAATATGCTGAGCGCTTTATTTGCGCTTGTTTCATATACACTGGCCATTCCATTCCTCAATATCCTTTTCAACAGGGTGGAGAGTGTCCCTGATCCCGGAAAATTCCAGATGACATTTGATTACCTTACCCAGTTCTTCAAATTCTATCTTGCTGAATTCATTGATAAATATGGACAGGGGGGCGCTCTACTGCTGGTCAGCATAATCTTCATCGGTGCCAGCTTCCTCAAGAACGGATTCATTTTCCTGGCAAATAACAGCATGGCATTCATAAGGGCAAGTACAGTCCGTGATCTGAGGAAGAAAATGTACGACAAGATCCTTAACCTTTCATTATCATACTTTACGGATGCGCGTAAAGGCGATCTGATGACAAGGATCTCAAATGATGTTCAGGAGATAGAAATATCAGTAATGTCTTCTCTTACAATGCTTTACAGAGATCCAATATACATCCTGATTTTTGTTGTATATCTGTTTGTAAGCAGTTACCAGCTCACAATGTTCGCGCTGGCTCTGCTTCCTGTCAGCGGCTGGCTTATTGGACGGGTAAGCCGGACACTTCGCAGTTCATCCCTTCTCGGTCAGCAGAACCTTGGGCAGCTGCTGTCGGTTGTAGAAGAGACGCTTTCAGGGCTAAGGATAATAAAGGGATTCAATGCCGAGAAGAAAATGAAGGGCATTTTCGGAATCACAAATGAAAAATACTCCAAGATATTCAAGAGAGTCATACGAAAGTATTACCTGGCTTCACCGCTGAGTGAATTTCTTTCTACCATTGTCATCATCATACTAATGTATATCGGAGGTATGCTTGCCCTCAAAGGAGAAGCCCATATGACTCCTGACCGTCTTATCGCATACCTGATTATTTTCTCTCAGATAATTCAGCCTGCAAAGAATATTACGACTGCATGGTTCAGTGTTCAGAAAGGAATGGCTTCAATTGACAGGGTTGACCAGATCCTTGAAGCCAGGGAGAAGATAACCGAGAAAGAGAATGCACTTCCTGTCAGGGAGTTTAAGGATTCCATAGAATTCAGGAGTGTGTGGTATGCATATAACGACGAACCTGTTCTCAAGGATATTAACCTCAGGATAAAGAAAGGACAGACAGTAGCTGTTGTAGGTAAATCGGGCGCCGGCAAATCGACCATGGCCGACCTTATGCCCCGGTTCATCGATCCCGATCAGGGAGCTATAATGATCGATGGAGTTGATATCAGAGATCTTAAGATAGCTAACCTGAGGGATCTTATGGGTATAGTCAGCCAGCAACCTATACTTTTCAACACATCCTTCACTGAGAATATTGCGTTCGGGATTGACAATCCTGAAATGACCGATGTGACCAATGCTGCCAGAATTGCAAATGCCCATGATTTTATAATGGAAACCGAAAAAGGATACGAACACAGCGTGGGCGAGGGAGGTAACAAGCTGAGCGGAGGTCAGCGCCAGAGGATAAGTATAGCAAGAGCTATCATGGCAAATCCTCCGATCCTCATTCTTGATGAAGCTACTTCGGCGCTTGATACCGAGTCGGAGCGATTTGTGCAGGAAGCGATTATCAGGCTTATGGAGAACAGGACCTCGATAGTGATAGCGCACAGGCTCTCCACAATTCAGCACGCCGACCTGATAGTGGTGATCGATGAAGGAAGAATTGTCGAAACAGGAACACATGAGGAACTTCTCGGCAGGAAAAACGGCTATTATGCAAAGCTGCATAGTTTTCAGGCTATTTAAGAATGAGGGCGTGAGTGGGAGAGTGCGTGAGAGCGGGAATTATTAAATTGAAATATAACAATATGACTAAACGAATTATATTATTCCTTTTTATCCTGATCGTTCCTTTCATATCTGCTTCCGCGGCAGATAAAAAGCCGAAACATACATTTAAGTTCAGTGAAACTGAGTTTCTGCTTGATGGTGAACCATTTCAGATAATAAGCGGGGAGATGCATCCTGCAAGGATTCCCCTGGAATACTGGAGACACAGAATTCAGATGGCAAAAGCAATGGGATGTAATACAATTTCAATATATGTGTTCTGGAATTATTATGAAGAGGAAGAGGGGATTTTCGATTTCTCTACCGGCAACCGCAACATAGGAGAATTTATAAGATTAGTGCAGGAAGAGGATATGTGGCTTATCGTAAGACCGGGACCATACGTTTGCGCTGAATGGGATCTCGGCGGCATCCCTTCCTATCTGCTGAAGTATCCTGATATTAAGCTGAGAACCCTGGATCCGCGGTTTATGGAAGCGGCTGAAAGATATATGGCAAGGTTTGCTGAAGAGATCAAACCATACCTCATAACCAGGGGAGGACCAATCCTGATGATACAGATTGAAAATGAATATGGCAGCTTCAGCAATGACCATAATTATATGTCAAGACTGAGAGATATATGGGTTGAGAACGGAATCGATATCCCCACCTTCACAGGTGATGGTCCGACAATTAAAATGCTGGAAGGAGGAACGCTGCCGGGAAGCGCAGTGGGGCTTGATTCCGGAAGCTCACAGGCTGATTTTGACCTCGCAGCAAAAATGAATCCCGGTGTTCCGGTGTTCAGCAGTGAAACATACCCCGGATGGCTTACACACTGGGGCGAAGAATGGGCCAGAACTGATACTACGGAACTTATCAATGAGGTCAGATTCCTGATGGATAACAGGAAATCATTCAACTTCTACGTAATACACGGCGGTACAAATTTCGGATTCACGGCAGGAGCCAACTCCGGAAGGCAAGGCTATGAACCGGACATAACAAGCTATGATTATGATGCGCCGGTAAATGAACAGGGAAGGCCAACTCCAAAGTATATGGCACTCCGCGCTCTTATCGGTTCTTATCTTCCAAAGAAGGAAAAACTTCCTACAATTCCTGATCCGGTTCCGGCAATACAGGTGGAGCTGATATTCCCGGTACGGTTTACATCTGTATGGGATAACCTGCCAGAACCTGTGGCATCCGAAAAACCTCTGTCCATTGAGGAGTTTGGTCAGGACCATGGCTTCATACTTTACAGGAAAGAACTTAAAGACGGGAAAGACGGATTGCTTACTGTTAAAGGTATCCATGACTACGCAACAGTATTCCTAAACGGCGAGTATCTTGGGGTCCTGGACCGCAGGGAGGCAATTGATACAATTACAATTCCCGTTAGAAATGCAGAAAATCATATTCTTGAGATACTTGCTGAAGGGATGGGACGCATTAATTATGGTCCATATATCTTTGACAGGAAAGGTATTACAGGAAACGTTGCTCTTGACGGAGAAGAATTGCTTGACTGGCAGGTGTATAATCTGCCAATGGACAGGAAATTCATTTACGACCTGAGGTCATCCGGGAAAACCGTCAATAAGCCAGGTGTCTTTTTCAAAGGTGATTTTTCTCTTGCTTATACAGGTGATACATTTTTTGATGTTTCCAATTTCAGGAAAGGCGTTGTATGGGTCAATGGACATAATCTTGGCCGCTATTGGGATATTGGTCCCCAGAAGAGACTTTACTGCCCAGCTTCATATGTCCGTCCGGGGATGAACGAGATACTGATTTTTGACCTTCATATGACATGGCCAAAACCTGTAGGAGGAATGACAACACAAAATTGATTATTATGAAAAACATACTTTTTGCAGCACTGATCATCCTTCTTTCCGGATGCAATTCGAACGCAGGCACCCGGAAAAACCAGGAAAAATGGTCGGTAAGGATGGCAAATACGGTAATTTCTCACTCCGACAGCCTTATACACTATGTTGCAGGAAAGCCTAAATGGGCTTACGATGTGGCTTTCCTGGGTATGGCAATGGATAATATGGGAAATGTTGACCCTGCATATTCAAAGTACATGGAGGACTGGGTAAGGTACTTTGTCCAGCCTGATGGATCAGTCATTGATTACAAGCTTGAAGAATATAATCTTGACAGGATTTATCCGGGAAGAAATGTTTTAACAGTCTATCGGAAAAATCCTCTTCCGGAGTATAAGATAGCACTCGATAATTTTATTGAACAGCTTAAGACACATCCAAAGACGAATATCGGCGGATACTGGCACAAGAAGATATATCCCTGGCAGATGTGGCTCGATGGAATTTATATGGCTTCAACATACATGGTTCAGTATGCGAAAGAGTTCAATGCACCTGAGTGGTACGATATGGCTGCTTTCCAGGTGAAGGTCATTTACGAGAAAACTCTTGATCCTTCTTCGGGTCTGCTTATGCATGCCTGGGATGAAAGCCGTGAGCAGAAATGGTGCAATCCCGAAACAGGACAGTCTCATTATCCCTGGAGCAGGGCAACCGGATGGTACCTGATGGCAATTGTGGATATACTTGATTATCTGCCAGCTGACCATCCTGACAGGGATGCCCTGATAAACATTCTTCAGAAGACCTGCGATGCGCTCATGAAAGTCCGTGATCCCGATTCAGGTATATGGTACCAGGTTCTTAACCAGGGCGGGAGGGAAGGCAATTACCTGGAAGGTTCTGGTTCGGCAATGTTTACTTATGTCTTTG
>Ga0154607_1132_pt1 | contig 47299 bp, 47 predicted proteins | sample Rifle2008BG13ft_FD_116036 | JGI IMG/M metagenome (GOLD analysis project Ga0154607, IMG submission 116036) | Bacteroidetes bacterium RBG_13_43_22 | reverse complement strand
CGATTTCAGGGCATACAGGCCACAGATAACCGCATATAATAACACCGGACAGCAGTTTGATTTCACTGTAAACCTGAACAACGTGCGGATTATAGATCCTCTTCGCAATATTTATTGCTCTGTCCTTCAGAACGGCCGCTGGAATAATGCCAGGATGAACCTTAGACCGGATTTCATTGGAAGTAACGAGCTTAAATTCAACGCGATGTCGGAAACTAATATTTTCGAAGCAGGGAATGAATTCAGGTACTTCGATATCAAAAGCATCAGATACCAGTCGGAATTTGTAAGGAAAATTGATTACTCAGCCCCGAATTATCACATCTATCTTGCTCCATCGGATAACAGGGAATTCAAACCATATTTTTACTGGCAGGATTTCAACGGCAAATATTACATAGCATCGGATGAAGGCCGTGATCCTGAAACAGATGCTGATTACGTTTATGTATATTTCACCCTTCCTTCAAAATATATGATAGCCGGCGGAAACATGCATGTGTCAGGCAGCCTGAACAACTGGAATTTCAATGATAATAACCTCATGATCTATAATCCCCTGGAGGGACAATATGAGTGTACTATGCTTCTGAAGCAGGGCTGGTATAATTATGAGTATGTTTTTCTAAGGAAAGGCGATACCGGAGGGGTGGCATCAGTCTTTGAAGGGAGTCATTTTGAAACGGAAAATGATTATTTTGTTCTTGTCTATTACAGGAATCCACAGGATCGTTATGACCGGGTTATAGGTACAGCAGCTGCAAATACAAATAACCGCCTTACCTATTGACCCTTGCTGTGCTTATCTATACCGTACTTCATTAACAGTGTATGATTCAGCGTTTTGAGGATCTCATTCATATATTCGTCAACTGCCCTGACGGAACCCGGCAGGGTATAGATAAGAGCTTCTCCCAGCAGACCGGCAACACCACTGCTCAGCAGGGCATTTGGTTTTTCTGATCCGTATTTCACCCTTATATACTCCATTATTCCCGGGATCTCCTTTGACAGAAGCGGTCTGACCGTTTCAACTGTGATATCCCTCGGGCCTATTCCGGTTCCTCCAGTAGTAAAAATTAAATGATAGACATTCCCGGCGCTTTTCAGTATCCCGTCCAGCAGGGCGGAATCATCTGGAATAAGCGTCAGGTTAAATTCACCTGTCCATTCCTGCTCTTTGAAATATTCTGATAATCTTTCCTTTATACGAGGTCCGCTAAGGTCCTGATACTCACCCTTGTGCGCCCTGTCGCTGAGGGTTATTATTAAAACATCAAACTTTTCAGGAAACTCCATTTTTGCCTTGATATTTATTGTGAATCAGTCAAATCAGACGAACATTTACAATTTCACCTTTCTCAATTGAATCCACACCATGTGGAATGATTACCATCCCCGTGGCGTCGGGAAGAGCGGAGATATGTGCCGAACCATGAAATTCCACTCTCCTCACAAATCCATCATCTGTGATGCTGACAGGGATCAGACCCATCCTGTCTGCTGATTTCCTTGAATACTTCTCCCTCATAGGGAATGATAAAGTAACCGGTTTCCAGGTATATCCCATCATATTATTTATCAAAGGTCTGACAAGGAGTTCAAACTGAACAAACGATGAGACCGGATTGCCGGGAAGTCCGAATACGATCGCCTTACGATGTACTCCGAAAGTAGTTGGCTTGCCGGGCTGAACAGCAACACGTGTGAAAAGGATTTTGACACCTGCTCTCTCAAGCACGGAAGGGACAAAATCAAAATCACCCATAGATACACCGCCGGTAATAAGGACCAGGTCATTCTCATCTATTGCCCTGGATATTATTGAATATGTTTCCTCCTTATCATCTCTGGCAATTCCATAATACTTTGCAACAGCTCCTGCTCTCTCCGCCTGGGCGATCAGCTGGTATGCATTGCTGTTTCTTATCTGAGAAATACCCGGTGTCATATGCGGTTCAACAAGTTCATCACCGGTACTTATTACTGCTATTTCAGGTATCTTGCTAACTGTCACTGAAGTATGCCCGACTGTCGCCATTACAGCTATATCCTGCGGATTTATCTGCTTCCCTGCTTTGATGACAACATCGTTCTTTTCTATATCCTCTGCTTTATGTGCGATGTTTTCTTTTGTTGAAGTGCCGGTGAATCTCACTTTACCTGAAGGAAGAGTCTCTGTGTCTTCAACCATTATCACACAGTCAGCACCTTCGGGAACGGCTGCCCCTGTCATTATGCGTGTACACTGGTTTTTGTCTACTTCTTTTTCAGGCCACTTGCCTGCAGGGATGGTTTCAATTATTTCAAGGTCATTTGAGAGGTCTGATTTCCTGCAGGCAAAGCCGTCTACTGATGCCTTATTGAATGGAGGCATGTTGATGTCGCTAGTAACATCAGCTGCCAGTATACGGTTTAATGATCTGGTGAAAGGGACAATTTCAGTACCTGTCCTGAATGAAGAATTCATTACGATCTCAAAAGCCTTCTCAAAAGGAATCATTTCCACTGTTTTACTATTGGAGGTCTTTAACAACTTCCACTACCTCAGGAAGATCCATTCCGATCTTCCTGAGATGTTCGATTGTGGGTATACCGTTTTTATTCCATCCTCGTCGTTTGTAAACAGCATCACGCAAAAGGTCATACTGATCTTCACGATATTTCCGCAGCACTTTCATCTTCTCGATCGTGCTCTTTCCTTCAGGATCAAATCCAACCTTTTCCTTAAGCTGCTTATCATATCTTTCAGCCCTCGATTCGTACTCTTCAACCGTTACCGGACCGCAGGCACGATAAGGCTGGTCGTCATCCCTGCGCCTGCCATAACCCCGGCGTATATTGAATACCCGCTGAAAATTGTAGACGCGTTCTGAATCCTCAATAAGTCTTTGTTTATCAAAAGGCTTTCCTGTTACTGCTTTGTAGATGGTTACATAGTTATCAACGTGTTCTGGCACCTTTGCAGGCTCGTCAGTCTGTGCATTATTCTCAGGCTCAACATCGTTCCATGGCAGCTTGCAAAGGCCTGCGAGTCCGAACCATGTCCTGAACATCGGGAAATAGTGAAGTGCCTCGGCTTTATTCTCGAATGTGGGTATCTGGTTATTCACCATATCCATGAATATTAACCATGCTTCATCATGCTGCGGTCCCTTGTTTGTCATTGCATAACCGCCCTGCTGTGCAAGTGATTCCTTCGACATATACTGGGAATATTCAAGGCCTTTATTCTCCATGCCTATATCCTGGAGAAATGCCGGATCGCCCCATCCCCTTTCAGCAAAAATCTTTTTCATGCGGCGCACTCCAAGCCCGGCTATCATACCAAAACCTTCACCCCGTGCCACCTGGTGGAGCAATTCAAATGCAGCGGGAATGTTGCCGAAAGTCAGTTCCAGACCGCCGGTGCGTTCCTTGTTGAGGATGCCGTTGGAGTAGCACTCCTGGATGAAGGCAAGACAGGTACCCCATGTGATGGTGCATATTCCGTAGGTGTCGCAGTAAAAATTTACCTCAATTATATATCGCGGGTCGAAGAAACCTCCATTGGATCCTAATCCGGCAGCTGTCTCATATTCCGGTCCATCAACAATTACCTTTTGTCCTTTATACGGACCTGTAACCAGCTCGTAGTCATCAATTGCTTTTGAACAAGCCATATTGCATCCTATCCAGCAGCCATCCGGGATGTTCTGGGTAAAGAAAGATGTCCACACTGCGGAATCGATCCTGGGAGCGTCCTTATGGGAGCCGAACTTGTAGTTGTGTGTGGGCAGAAGGTCATGATCATCCATGATTTCCATAAGGTGAGCTGTACCTACCTTGCGCATGCGGCACTGTTTATCATCCAGTTCACGTATCTCCCTGTTGAACCTGCGTCCACGTTCCATAATTGCCTCGAGGTCCACAACATTGTTAAGGTTACCCTTCACTCCCGGTATCTTGCATACCAGCGCCTTGATCTTTTTATTTCTGAAGACAGTGCCTATACCTCCCCGTCCGGCCTGCTTCATCCTTATCTTCTTCCGCTTTGGATCATAGAAGGTGAAGTTAAGCATCCCTATCAGGGAATGTTCAGCTGCCGACCCGGAGGATACTATCCCGATATTCTTTTTCTCATTGTCATTATCGGCAAATATCCCGGTAAGCTGTTCAGCCAGCACATGACTGTCAGAAGCTTCTGCAGGGGCTTCAAATATCTCCACTTTATGGTTTATGCCATCAATGAACACTATCACATCCTTCTGAGCCTTACCCTGCATCTCAAGCGCATCAAATCCTGCGAACTTCAGGAAAGGGCCGAAGAATCCTCCCACATTACTGTCCATTATTGAGTCGGTCTGGGGAGAGATACTGACAACCAGCGACTTCCCGGTTCCGGAATACTGGGTTATTCCGCCAATAGGACCGGAAGATATAATTATCTCATTTTCAGGATCATCCCATTTGGTGTCAGGTTTGGTGGCATCCCATAGCAGCCTGAGACCATAACCTTTCCCTCCAATAAATTTTTCTTTCATAACCGGGGGAATGTCTTTCTCCTTTATCTCTGTTGTTCCTACATTTATATACAGGATCTTATCAGTATAACCTTTATCCAGTGGTGTCCATTTGTATTTCCACTCCTTTAAAAGCTTATGCTGAGCTTTTATTGCTGAAATGTCCATTGATAACAGTTTTAAATGTTTCCGGCAGATTATGACCAATATGTCAAAGTTAATATATTTTGGAACGGTTCAGTATGATATAAGTCAGTAAGTTATCGCTATCCCGCATTTCAGGTTTCCAGATGATTTACATGTTGTATATTTGTATCTGTAATGTAAATGATCTTAATAATGAGGTTCCCGGAAATTGAATCACATCTCAAAAAATTCCGTGCAGGCATTGCAGGGGCAGGCGGACTAGGATCAAACTGTGCCGTTGCTCTGGCCAGATCCGGTATAGGAACTCTTGTAATAGCTGATTTTGATGTTGTTGAACCGGCAAACCTGAACCGGCAGTATTATTTTGCTGACCAGACAGGATTGCTTAAGACAGATGCCCTTAAGGAAACCATATCACGCATCAATCCGGGTGTCAGCATAATTACCTGTAATCTGAAACTGGATGAATCAAATATTACGGAAGTCTTTGCCGGATGTGATGTAATTGTTGAGGCATTCGACAAAAAAGAGATGAAGGTGATGCTTATAGAAACGGTCCTGTCAGAAATACCAGGTGTTCCGCTCGTTGTCGGTTCGGGACTTGCAGGCTACGGGAGCAACGAGACAATAAGATCACGAAAGATCGATGATACTCTGTACGTCTGCGGCGATGAGGCTACAACAGCAGATGATGACCTTCCACCGATGGCACCAAGAGTCGGCATTGTTGCAAACATGCAGGCAAACACGGTTATTGAGATTCTGATGCAGAGGAAATAAGAGTTTGAGTTTATGAAGATATTACTGAATAACAGGGAAGAGGAATTTGCAGAAGAAACAATGAGTGTTACCCGGATGATTGAATTGAAGAAATTCTCATTCAGGATGAGAGTCATTAAAATAAACGGAACGCTCATACCCAGGGAAAAATATGATACTGCCATCATCCGTGACAGAGATAATGTTCAGATGCTTTACCTGATGAGCGGCGGTTGAAAAAATAATTGTAGGTTTGCACAGGAATGATAAAGTTTAAGTTCATAGACAAGATTCCGGCAGCATTCAGGAATAAATACCTTCTGACGATCCTCATCTTCCTTATATGGCTATTACTCCTTGATTCCAACAACCTGATAGCCCGGTATAAAGAAATAAGAGAGCTTAACAAGCTCAGGAACGATAAGGAGTATTATATGAAGAAGATAGAGATTGACAAGAAGAAACTGAGGGAACTTAAAACTGATAATGAAAACCTTGAGAAATTTGCCAGGGAACAATACCGGATGAAAAAGCCTGATGAGGATCTTTATATAATACTGACTCCCCATGAAGACAGGGAGATCACGAGAAAGAACAATTAATACCTTCCTGCATCTTTTTCCATCGACCGGTAATAAAGCAATAATTTCTCCTGATCCGGCTCAGGGAATTTCAACCCTGATATACTTAAAAGATCATATGCAGAATCTGCAACAGCTTTCTTTGTGAACAGACCGGCATGAACATGATTCATGTATTTTACTATCCTGAATGTGTTGAACCACCCGAAGAATCTTTTCATGAATGATTCCTGTGAAGATGTGTTGTCCTTTATTTCATCAATCCTCTCAGACCAATCGTCTATTCCAGTGAAAGATCTTAAGCCGGGAGGCAGGTTTTTATGGAAATCAACGATTCCAATCCTGTCTGCAGTAAAAAGATCTCCGGCAGAACCAAACAGATCATTCAATTCCATGAACGCAGAGACATTATAAGTCATCATCTGTCTATCGCTGTCTCCCAAAAGTTTTGTCATCATTACTCCTGTTCCAAAAGGCACCCGGTATGATTCGCGCGGTGATGGATAGACAGTCGTGCTATTAAGCGAAAAATAGCCTCCTGACGGAATAAGCTTCTGAACAAAGTAAAAGTCCTCACCGGCCTGTCTTCGGTTCATTCCGCCCGCTCTGACATACTGAAGTGCTTTTACGGCAAGAGCAGATCCGACAGTATGAAAAGCATATGGGAATCCTGAGTATTTGAGTCCCTGAATAAAATACCTTAAATGCAGCTCATATTGAATTATATACTGGTAAACCTGTTCCGGAAACTCGCTTCCCGATAATGGATGCTCAAAATAAATTGAGCAGGCCGATCTCTCCTTTCTCCTGAGAAGCCCGTCGCTTATGGCAGTGAAATAGTTTTTTTCCACAGTGCAGTCTGCATCCAGGCTGGCAATCACTCCTTCAGGATTTCCTGTCATGTCAAAACGTCGGACGGCTTCATCCATCCCCGTTTTCCTTGCCAGCCCCACACCCCAGTCTTCCTTTGGAGACGGTCCGGCGTCAAAAACAAAAAGCCGGAAAAAACTTCTGTTGTTCTTTCTCCAGCTTTCAATATTGCTGATACACTTTTTATTATTCGCGATACTTCCGGCTGAAGCTCCTGACGGGGCATTTACAATTATTATCACTTCGGTTTTGCAATCCGGTTCGGTGCATGAATTAAGTGAATTGAGCAGCGGAGCAATATCCGGTTCATCAAATGCCGGGACAACAACAATAATACCTGTTTGACTGTCAGGCGCTTCTTTAATAAATTCAGGGAATAAGGCCCTCTGGTTAAGCCATGAAGCGGCAAAACCCATAATTACTTTTTATTCTCTGCCTGATACTTCTGGTTTATTGCATCAAGCACCTTTTGTGTTATGTCGAGTGTTGAGTCTCCGTAAAGGACCTGACCTCCGAAGCTCTTGCCGAGTATATACTGGTATTTGTATTCCGATTTGTTTTCTTCAAGAAATGAAGTAATATACTCAAGTATCTGCCTGTTCATCACCTGCTCCTCTTCAAGCAGATTTGCCTGAAGGTTATCGCGGAGATTCATCAGCTCCTGCTGCTGCTGCAGAAGCGATTGTTCCATCTCTGCCGCAGTAGCCCGTGTAACCAGCCCTTTAGTTACTTTTTCCTGGTAGTCCCTTGCATTTTTCTCATACTGGCCTGCTTTTGAATTAAGTTCGGCTTCAGCTTTTTGCTGCTTATCCATAAGATCATTTCTTCTGTCGAAGAACATATCAAACTTCATTATAAGCGAATCAACATTTACATAAGCTATTCCTGATGCAGCAGATTGTGATTCTTCAGCCTGATCACTGGTATTCTTGTTTTTTGCATCTCCTCCAAAATGGAAAAAATAGAGAAGGCCCAAAGCCACAAACAAAACAGAAAACAGTATAATGGAAAGATTCTTCATCTTGTCAATAAATATTTGTTAAACAATAATAAGGCGCAAAGATAAACAATTAAATAAAAAGGAGTACTGGTGATTGATAATTCTGATCTGATTAAAATTCCGGGCAAGGTATAGCCCTGATTCTTTTTCGCTGAGAACCTACTGTAAACGATGTGAACTCATATATAAGTGAGATTTCATGAGCTCCTGCCGATGCAGTTATCAGGTTTGAAATGGTGAAATCGTAGCTGTATCCTATATGCAGCTGACTGGTTTTGATTCCAACAAGTCCAATTATTGCGTCTCCCGCCTGAGATGTAACAAGAGGGATTCCCCTGTACCATAATCCGAAAATCAGAGGATCTTTATAATAATATAATCCTATATCTGTCTGGAAAAACTTGGCTTGCGTCTGGAAATTCATCGCAACAGACAACACCTCCTTTAACTTGGTCCTTAATCTGGTTTTTTTTATGATCTGTACTCCTCCGTAGAGGTTGAATTTGATCGGCACCTTTGCGTCTTCGCCGTAGAAAGATGTCTTGGGAACAAGGAGGTGGTCAAGCGTAAAACCGCCCCATATCCTGTCGTTGTAAACCAGGGCGGAAGTTGCAAAATCTACGTCTGCCACTTTATCAAATGCAGGAGGATGAATTGAGGGTGAAGGTGTACCTCCTCCTGTAAGACTGCTGCCCCAGGTAAGTTTGGTAAGATCAAGACCCAGGTAATAAAATTTGAAGTTTACACCCGGTCTTATATGCCACTCCCTGTTGATCTGGAAATCGTAGGAATAAAGCAGTCCGACATTTGTTGTGCTCAGTTCTCCGGAACCTGCAACATCATATGTTGCAAGGACACCTATACCGGAGTTGAAATTGATCATCGCCTTGTCGAACGAAATACTGTATGTATGGAACACACCCGGGATTGCCGGCCACTGATTCCTGTAATTCATTCCAAGACGGTACTCTTCAGTGGCTCCAGCAAAAGAGGGCGACAAGTAGAGAGGATTGGCATAAAATTGAGAGAATGTCGGATCCTGACTAAAACCATCTGTAAAAAGGAGAAAAGCCAGCATACTAATATATATTATCCTCCTCAGCAAAGTCGATCCCATTAGGTTTACATTGACGAAAATAGTGAAATCCCTTCACATTTCATTCACTTTAACGAAAAAACAGGCTAAAAGTGATATGTTTCATCTATTTAATTAATGAATGGAGGTTTAAAATAGATGAACGTCCGGATTTGTGTGATGAACGCAAAAACCGGAATTCAGGGTGTCCTGAGGAGTGTAACGTCCCCCATTAAGGTGAACGGTTCCCCGTTTATGTAATTTCCTCGTACTTTCCAGATATAAACTCCCGGTTCGCTCAGCTGTCCTTTATAATATCCATCCCATCCCATATTCACATCATTGCTTTCATACAACAGTATTCCGCGCCTGCTGAATATCCTCAGCTGGTATTCAGAAACACCTGAGTGGGCAGGATGAAATACATAGGCAAATTCATCGCTGCTGTTTGAATAATATCCGCCTGATGGTCCGTTTGGATTTGGAATGAATGCATTCGGGAATCTGACATAATATCCCGAACCAAATGCATTCTTCACTACAAGAGAGTCAGAGCATCCGAATGCTGAAACAGCTATCAGCCTGATATCGTAATTGCCGTACTTATCGTAAGAGTGCCTGGGTTCAATGATATCAGATGTATTTCCATCACCAAAATCCCATTTATATGCTTCAGCGTTGGTTGAATAATTAAGGAAGCTGATCTCATCATCAGGTATAACTGCATTCTCCGGAGAGATCTCAAAGCTGGCTGATGGTCTGGGGTGAACCTTTATAAGTGCCGACGAGAATGATTGCCTGCCACTCTGGCTAAAAATCCGGAGGATGACTTCATATTCCCCTTCGACATCAAAGAGCCATTCAGGATTCTTTTCATGAGAATAACCACCATCACCAAAAATCCATTTGCAGGAATCATATGAAAGAGACCTGTTTTTAAAGAGAACTTTAAGCGGGATGCATCCTTCGGTTACAGATGCACCTATAAGATTATCAACACGCCTGGCCACACCCTGAAGTCTGTCCTTTTCACTGGTTTCATCTTTGAATAGTCCGCCATCGGGTACATGAACTTCAGCCGGCTGTTCGGCAATCGTGGTTTTCTCCGGATAGCTCTGAACTCCTTTATCTGGTTCTATAACCGAAGATTTCTTTTCGGTGCTGACATTTGATTTTTTCCGTACACTCCTGTCGTTATCTCCCTGTTTGACTTCGGTCAGTTCTGTTCCATCTGTGGTCCTGTCGTCAGTGATTTCCGGCTTGTTAATACCTGTAAAAATGTCCGGGATCACCGGTTCATTTTCTGCTCCATGATTATAAGAAAGGATAAGAACAAGTGCAGTTCCGGCAACAATGGCTCCTCCCGTATACCATATATTCATCCTGGCCGGATTGAAACGGAGGAATTCTCTTCCGGCCAGTTTGCGCATCAGCGCTTTGCTGACAGATGGAGAAGGAATTACCTCGGCATTTTCAAGTTTATGCCTGAATAAATCGTTTAATGCCTTATCTTCTTTCTTACCTTTCACTTTATTATTAATTCAACCTGTTATTATTCATCAGCCGGATAACTGCCTTTCAGTTTCCGTAGTTTCTCGAGCTTATTTCTTATCACAGCTTTAGCCCTGCTGTACTGTGATTTTGAAGTGTTTGTATCTATTCCCAGCATTTCGGCTATCTCCTTGTGCTTGTATCCTTCTACTGCATAAAGGTTAAAAACCATCCTGTAGCCTGTGGGCAGTTCATTCAGAACCTTATACAGCTCATCAGATGTAAAGAGGTCTTCCTCAAAGCTTGATATCCCCGTTTCAACTGACACAAATTCCTCAATCTCAATATGATACCTGAATTTCAGGTGTTTATGATAATGAGTTATTGCTGTATTCACTGCAATTTTCCTAAGCCAGCCTATAAAAGAACCCGTTCCTGAAAAATCCTTAATGTTGAAAAAAATCTTCAAAAAACTATCCTGCAAAATATCTTCCGCCTCAGCCCTGTCGGTTGCATACCTGATGCATACACCCAGCAAAAAACCCGAGTACCTGCTGTAAAGCTCCTGCTGCGCTTTTCTGTCATGTTTTGCGCAACCCTCAATTATTTGCTGGTCACTCATCATAAACTGAGGACATTTTCAAGACATACCATCAAAATAAATGGTTGCATTGTGTTAAAAATTTGTTCAAAATAAACAATTTTATACCTGCAATATACCTATCAATGACAAAGGTCATTAAAAAAAGGACTCAAATAAAGTTATTTAGCGATCTTATTTCAGGAACATAATAAACCGCGCGAAATATGTTTAACAAATTTATTGCTGCAATATTGCCCTACTTTCCTAAAAAGTTCGTATGGCTTTTTTCCCATTCCTATATTTCAGGTGAGACCATTGATGATGCAATGAGAGTATCAAAGGAACTCAACAGCAGGAACATACTCGTCACCCTTGATGTCCTGGGCGAATTCATAAAGAGCCTTGAAGAAGCTGAAGCCAATAAGCAGGATTATCTTAACCTCATCGATGTTTCCTATAAAAATGGCATCAATGGCAATTTTTCTGTAAAACCTACCAGTTTCGGACTCCTGATAGATAAGGAGGTTTGTTACCGCCATGTAAGGGAAATCGTTGTAAAAGCTGCTTCTTATAAAGGATTTATCAGGATCGATATGGAAGATTCCCCCTGCACAACGCTGGAAATTGAACTCTTCCGCAGGCTCAAAGCCGAGTTCCCTGCCAATGTCGGGCTTGTGGTCCAGGCGTATCTGAAGAGGACTTTAGATGACATCAAATCCCTGGTTGATCTGAATAGCGAAGCCTTTCCTTTAAGCTTCAGGCTCTGTAAAGGCATTTATGTTGAACCAGAAGCAATTTCATACAAGAAATATGATGAGATCAACAAGCATTTCCTTGAAGATCTGGAATTCATGCTAAAGAATAAGATCCATGCCGGGATCGCAACCCACGACAAACCTCTTGTTGACGGAGCATATAAACTGATAAAACAATATAATGTTCCAAAGCATCTTTATGAATTTCAGATGCTTTATGGCGTCACTCCTAATTTACGTGATTCTATTGTAAATGAAGGACATACGATGAGGGTCTACGTTCCTTTCGGAGTTAAATGGTTTGGCTATTGCACACGAAGGATCAAGGAAAATCCGAAAATGGCCAGCCAGATAATCAAGGCTGTTTTTTACAAAGGATAAGAGAACTTATTGGAGGTTGCTGGTGAACAAGGAACCAGTACCTATTTCTTCTGTAGCAATTCTAAATATTTTCTGTGTATCTGCTCCACCTCCTTTTCGGTAAGCTGAGGTTTCAGAGGCGAGGGCTTTTCAGGCAAACCATTCATAAGAAGATAAGCTGCAGGAATGAGCATAAACGGACTTAATCCGACAATCCTGTCAGAGGGTATCTGACCTTTTGTATATGCATCATTACGCTGCTGCTGTCTAAGGACTTCGTAGTTTATTGAAGGATCACCAAGTCTCGACTGTCCCATCCTTCCCTGATACGCGGATACTTCAAGGTTATATTTTGCATTTTCAACCTGAATACTTGATTCAGGCTTCGAAGTGAACATCTCCGAGCGCAGGTTTGAATACCTGGGGATGATGACTACTTCGTCTATTGAAATGGTATCGGTATGCAGATAGATGCCTGCAACGAACTCCCTGCCCGAAAGAGTATCGCTGATATTCAGGATAGTAGATTTGTATCCCAGCATTGTGAAAACTACAGTGTCACCTCTCCTGACATAAAATGCAAACCTGCCTTCGTAATCACTTATTGCTGAGAAAGCTCTGTTAATGATTATCTGCGATCCGGAAAGAGGATTAAGGGTTTTTGCATCAATTACCAATCCATGGAAGAGTACTCCCCTGGCTGCATCCTTCAGCACCTGCCCCGTCAATGAGCTGACAATAAAGAAAAGGATAAGCATTAAGAAATACCGCTTCCTCATTTCCAAACTAGTTAAGCTTTATTATTAACTCGCTGAGAGGCCGTTTTGGTACATGATGGTTCTTTTTATTATCTCTCCAGTATTTCACATCACCATCCTTTATTTCATCAATAATAACATTTTCAACAGGTTTTCCGAGTGCCAGGATAAGCAGGATTTCATACTTTTCAGGAATCCTCATTTCGGTCCTGAGCTGATCGCGTTTTATTGAGGCTATCATGCAGCCTCCCAGTCCGGTTTCCGTTGCTCCCAGCATCATGCTCTGCGCGGCAATACCGTGGTCCACGCCAAATCCTTCAGAGATCGATCTGTCTCCCAGAATGATAATATATCCCGAAGGTCTTTCTCCAAGTTCAGGACCATCCCAATCCTTAAGATAGGCTGCCCATACTACTGATGGAAAGATCCTGGAACAATCCTCCTGAGAATTGCAGACCATATATTTCAGAGGTTGCCTGTTGGCACCGGAGGCTGAAAGTCTGGCCAGATCCACAATACCTTCAAGTGTTTTGTATTCAATTCGATGCGACTCATCAAAGCGTCTGTATGAGCGGGTGTTAAATACAATGTCTTTTAGTTTCATCCCTTTAACAGAATTAATTAAACAACTTACGTCAGTCAGTAAGGAATATTTTCACGGGTAATCCAGGTATGATCCGTTTTTCTCCGGCTATCCGTAAAAGCTCGATAATAGCTTTTTTACCCTCCTTCCCAAGGTTGGAAGTGAATTTGTTCACAAACAGCTTTATATGTTTATTCATTACTGTGCTATCCATTTCCTGGGCGTTTGCAACAATAAAATCGTACGATGCCAGTGAATCGTGATATGCATATTCAAGACTGCGATGAATTATACGGTTTACTTTCAATGCCGTTTCGTAAGGTACTCTTCTGTTGACCGCGATTGTACCAAGGGGAATAGGCAGGCTGGTAAGCTTCTCCCAATATTCGCCCAGATCAGCAACCTTGGAAAGTCCCTTCCTGTGATATGTAAATCTCTTTTCATGAATAATGAGTCCGGCATCAGCTTCATCCCTGAGAATCGCTTCCTCTACATCCGAAAAAAGATATTCGGCTTTATTGACTGCTTCAGGCCAGAATATTGTAAAAAGCATGTTGGCTGTGGTATGTTTGCCGGGAATAGCTATCCTTGCATCAGAGATCTCTGAAATGCTGAGGTTCCTCTTGCTGATCAGCAAGGGTCCGTTTTTGTGTCCTAGAGCGCTTCCTGAGTCAAGGATCAAGTAGTTATTTGCTGCGTAAGCATAGGCATAAAGACTAATCTTTGTAATATCCAGATTACCGGAGAACGCTTTGTTATTGAGTTCCTGGATATCAGCCATGAGATAGTCGAACTCAAGTCCTTCTGTATCTATTCTTCCATGAACCATCGCATCAAAGATAAATGTGTCGTTGGGACATGGAGAGAAACCCAGTGTCAGTTTCATTTTCTATTCAAGCATTAACAGGAAATCCTTTAGCTTTTCTGATAAACTGTTCAGAGCCAGAGGTATGTCCCATTTCTTTTTATTCCTGGGCTCAACCCGGTTTGAAACTGATCTTAAAGCAATGAAAGGTACTTTTTCCCTCAGGCAAATATAGAAAAAAGTTGCACCCTCCATTGTTTCAATTCCGGGATTGAACTTCTTTAACATCTTCTGGATTGTATCTTCTGAGCCGGTTGAAGTATTCACTGTAACAGCCTCAACAGGTCTTACCAGTTTAATGATGACCGTTACATATTTATTATCTGCAGCAATCCTGCCCCCTTTCAAAATAGAATCACTCATACCGGCTTCGGAAAGAGTGAGAAAACCTTTATCGGTTTCTATTCCGGCATCAGCAAAACAATCTGATACAGGAGTGACCACATCCCCGACCCGTATATCATTCCTGTAACTCCCTGCAATACCAATATTTACTGCAATATCCGGCTTGGAATTAGCGGAAAACCACTTCATCATTGACCATGATGTGGCGACAGAGCCTACGCCCGTGATCAGAAGTTTAATATCACATTTCCCGAAACGAAAACTGCCATCATAAGGTATTATGCCTTTGATTTTCCTGAGGACATCTGCTTCGGTCTCTGTGGCAGCAACTATTAAAACCTTCATCACTTTATTTCTGCCTTTACAACACATAAATATATTATATAAAACCATTAAAAACCTTAACTTTATTGTTTATTATTGTATTTAAAACGCACTGTGATATGATCTACCTTACACGCAGAGAAAGATTCAGTGCTGCGCACAGGATGTTCAGGCAGGACTGGTCTGATGAAAAAAACAGGGAGGTTTTCGGTAAATGCTCCAATCCTAACTGGCATGGACACAATTATGTGCTTTGGGTTACTGTTAAAGGCGAACCGTCTGACAATCATGGATTTGTGATCAATATTGATATCCTGAAGAAAATAATCCAGGATAAGATCATTATGAAGATCGATCACAGGAATATGAATATTGAAGTCGAATTCATGAAAGGTAAAATTGCCACAACAGAGAACCTGGCAATTGCTATCTGGAACGAACTGAAGCAACCTGTTGAAAAGGAGGGGGCAAAGCTTCACTGTATAAAAATTGAAGAGACAGAAAATAATATGATAGAATACTATGGTTAAGAAAATCGAAAAAGTGAATGACGGTTCTGGATTAACAGACGAAGGATATAACAAGATTGAAACCTGGAATGCCGAAACCATTGAAGAGATGGCAACCATGTACAGAAGGATACTCGTTCTCCTTGGGGAAGATCCTGAAAGGGAGGGTCTTCTCCGTACTCCTTTAAGGGTGGCAAAAGCCATGAGCTATCTTACAGTCGGATACAACCTTGATCCCGTTCAGATCCTGGCATCTGCAAAGTTCAAGGAGGAATACCGGCAGATGGTCATAGTTAAGGATATCGATCTCTATTCAATGTGTGAACATCATATGCTTCCTTTCTTCGGGAAAGCACATGTAGCATATATCCCTGACGGTTATATCACAGGTTTAAGCAAGATAGCCCGTGTTGTTGAGGCTTATTCAAGAAGGCTTCAGGTTCAGGAAAGGCTTACCACCCAGATCAGGAACTGCATTCAGGATACTCTGAATCCTCTTGGCGTTGCGGTAGTTATTGAAGCTCAGCATATGTGCATGCAGATCAGAGGCGTACAGAAACAGAACTCTGTGACGACTACATCAGCATTCACCGGGATCTTCCTGGAGAACATGAATACCCGCGAGGAGTTTGTTCATCTTATCGGATCAAGGCTGCATTGATAATTTTTCTATTTTTGCGCTCTGCCGGAAAAGGCATTTAATTAAATTTCTGACTTATGAAAGCATATGTATTCCCAGGCCAGGGAGCTCAGTTTACTGGTATGGGAAAGGATCTGTATGAGCGATCCTTGCCTGGCAGGGAAATGTTTGAAAAGGCTGACAGCCTGCTGGGCTTCAGGATCACTGATATTATGTTCAGCGGAACTGATGAAGATCTCAGACAGACCAGGGTGACACAACCTGCGATTTTCCTTCATTCAACCATTCTTGCAGCCATGATCGGGAATGCTTTTACTCCCGGAATGGTTGCCGGACATTCACTCGGTGAGTTCTCAGCTCTTGTCGCAAGCAAGGCTCTTTCATTTGAAGACGGGCTTATCCTCGTATCAAAGAGAGCTGTGGCAATGCAGAGAGCATGTGAGATGAGACCATCAGCAATGGCGGCAATTATCGGAGCAGAGGATAAAACCGTTGAGGATGTCTGCAGTTCCATATCTGAGATAGTAGTACCAGCCAATTATAACTGTCCCGGCCAGATAGTTATCTCAGGTTCCATTGAAGGAATTGACAAGGCAATTGAAGCTCTTAAGGAAAAAGGAGTCAAACGGGCTATCAGGCTGGCTGTGGGAGGAGCATTTCATTCACCCATAATGGAGCCGGCAAGAGCTGAACTTGAAGAGGCAATAAGATCCACTCATTTCAGCAAATCCGAATGCCCTGTTTACCAGAACTTTAACGCTAATCCTTCTACAGATCCGGATACCATAATGAGAAACCTGATCAATCAGCTGACATCACCGGTAAGATGGACTCAAACCATTATGAATATGATCGCGGGAGGAGCCACCTCATTCACTGAAGTCGGTCCCGGAAATGTTCTCCAGGGACTGGTGAAAAAAATTGACAGGGATATTCCAACAGACTCATATACTTCTAATCCGCAGGCTTCATAATTGCACCCTTATGCCTCTTGCCATCAATCATGATTTCCAGAGGCTTGTCAAAATGAATGTGCCGGACGAAACTGTCTTCGTAAACTACATTCAGGGTGTTCAGATAATTCACATCATAAAAACCCTCGTTTATAAAGGGATTTATTGTAAAATAGCCGACACCGAATGAAGTAAGATTCTGGAAGAAGTGAGTTCCCTGGCTCGGATCTATCCTGTAATTTCTGAGACCTGATTCGATGATTATCCTGGCTGCCGATATCTGAGGCCATTTTACTGGGATCCCCAGCCAGGGATCTGTTGAACCCCATCGTCCGGGGCCTATAAGAACATATCCTTTCGCTTCTTTTACAAATCCTGAATTAAGCTTTTCAATGACACCTGCAACAGTTTTATTCTGCGCCGCGTTGAACGATTCAGGCTTGACATAAACAAGATCATGAATTCCCTTAAAGATTCCGTTACCTAAAGCCGATTCAGACATTATAATAGCATCTTCTTCCTTTACATTCTCAAGATCAATGCTGTAAGTTTCATCTGAATGCACTATTGGCCTTATTTGCAGGAAGTTAAATACTTTTGGGGTTCCGGGAGGAGTTTCCAGGTTGACGGCAAATTCAATTTCAATCGGATTATTCATTTCCCTGTGTCCCAGGTCAAGAAGTGTTGTGAGAATTTCAGCCAGGGGAAAAGATTTATGCTCAAGTATACCTGAAAAAGTTATTATTCTTTTCCCGGGATGAATTATCCCGTCATAAAGAACATTGTTCTCATGATCGTAAGTTGAAGCAATGTATTTCATTGCGCCGTCGTTGTTTGCGTCTTTAATGTCGATCCTTGGAATATTTATACCATCATCGGTAGATGGGACAAAACTGTCTATATTGAGATCAAGTGCCCGGAATTCTTTCTGTGTGCTCCTGAGTGCGGTTTCAGGGGATGAAAGCTGAAGGGTTTTCTTTGGAATTCTCGGACAGAAACGCAGCGATAATCCTCCTTCAACTATCAGCTTCCCAAGCCCGAACGCCACATTGGCAATTCCGTCTTCAACCTTTTCTGAACCAATGGGATAATAATTGATGGACTGGGCAACACCAGATATTGTCGGATAGAAAATATCACCATGCCTGTTTCCGCATACTTCCTGCAGGACTATACCCATTTTTTCCTCATCTATCACGTTGGATGTGGCAGTCATATATGCCTTGCTGGCTTTGTAATAGACCGAAGCATAGACTTCTTTTATAGCATCTGAAAGCATTTTTACCATGAGCTTGTTATCAGCAAGCCGGGGTATCATATAAGTCGAGTAGACTCCTGCAAATGGCTGATAATGGGAGTCCTCAAGTTTACTTGAAGAGCGCACTGCGATCGGGTGGTTTCTTGACACTGCCAAAAAAGCATAGAAATCCTGATACACCCGTCCCGGAAGTTCAGCATTTATGAACCTGTTGAGTATCTCGTCATCAGAGAGGTCTGAAAGAGCAACCGAGTAAAGATTGTTATGGTCCATGAACTCATCGAAGATATCGGTGCTCAGAACTACTGTCCGCGGGATAGTGATAAGTACATCAGGAAATTTATTGAAAAGCTTGTTATTCTTTATCATCCTGTTAATGAATGCCAGCCCGCGTGCCTTTCCGCCAATCGATCCTTCACCGATACGTGAAAATATCTGGTATTCATCAAATGTGGATTTATCGAACTTGGCAATCACGCCCCTGCCCTTTCCTAACCGGAAGCTTGAGATGGCAACATAGAGAAACCTCCTCATCTCATCCATAGTATCAAAGTCCTCCTTGCGTATATACTTGAACATCTGCGCAACAGGGAACAAAGCTCTGGCATTCAGCCATTTGGAAAAGTGATTGCGTGACGCATGGTAATCAAGCGAATTATCCGGTATGGTAAGCAGTTTTTGCTGCAGGCTTTGCAGATCCGTGGCGATGGCGATAGGTTCAAGAGTGTCAGGATTCCTGAAAACAAAAGGGCCGAATGCAAGGTTCTGTATTATGAAATTACGCAGCTCAAGAGCAAGTGATTTGGAGTACTTATTGATAAAACCCGCGCTCATCTCCTCGGCGTATCTCCTGTGTTCAGAGCTTGACGACTGAAGCAGGAACGGAACCTTATCATCATCGGCCATTACAACCTTGCACAACTCAATGCCGGCATTCTCATCCTGGACACCATCCCTTTTATAACTGATATCCGAGATTATACCCAGCACATTGAATTTATATTTATTGTACAAAACAACCGCATCGTTGAAGTTGGTAGCCAGCAGTATTTTCGGACGTCCTCTCATCTTCAGCATCCTCTGGTGCTCATTGAGAGCTTCTCTTTGAAAATCAAGCGATTGCATCAGCACAATACGGTAAAGGTTGGGAAGATAGGATGAGATATATCTTATTGAGTTCTCCACAAGAATAATAGCCTGAACACCAATACTTTCAATATCGTGTTCAGCATTCATCTTATCTTCAATAAGCTTGATTATTGCCAGGATCAGAGATGCATCGCCCAGCCAGCAGAAAACGTAGTCAATTGCACTGAGGTCCTCGCCTTCGAGCCTCAGGGAGACTTCCCTGGAAAAGTAAGTGAGCACCACGATAGGAATATCCTTATACTGTTCCTTTATCCTTTTTGCCAGGGCAAATACATCAGTTCCTTTAAGGCTTACCATTGAAATCACAAGGTCGACATCACCTGCCTGGAGCATCCTGAACGCATCATCTGCATTGTCTGTCTGAACGAATACCGGAGGATACCTCAGATTCAGGGATACATATTCATTGAATATCTGTTCATCGATCCTCCCATCCTCCTCAAGCATATAATTATCATAATTACTGCAGATCATCAGCACCTTATGAATCCTTTTCTGCATAAGCAGGTTGAAGGAGGTATCAGTGAAGTCATATTTCTGAAGATCAAGTATCCCTTCTATTATGGTCATGTTTCACTGGTTTTAATGGTTCATCGAAATCACTGCAATTCCTTTTTTCCCGTCCATCCTTATCAGTAGTGGTTTTTCGAAGCGTATATGCCTGAAGAAGCTTCCTTTTTCAACTGTTTGCTGGCTTTTAAGCATTTCCCAGTTTACGGATCCGTCCTGCAAGGTCTGATTGATAGAAAAATATCCCACATTCATCGAGATGACATTATGAAAGAAGTGGGATCCCAGTGAGGCGTCAACATGAAAGTCGGGAAGGCTGATTTCAACTATCACCCTGGCATTTGAAATCTGGGACCATACTACCGGTATGCCTATAAATTTATCCCTTGATCCCCATCTTCCAGGTCCTATCAAAACATATCGCCTGCCTTCCTTAAGCATTTTCTCATTGATCCTGTCAATCTCATCAGCCATCATTGAAGTATGCAGGTTGTCAAATCTTTCAGGTTCCAGGTAAACAATATCCGATATATCTTCAACTACTCCGTTCCCCATACTCTTTTTGGTTTCGAGGATCAGATCGTCACGATTAACGCTTTCAGGGTCAATATTATATCCTGCAACTGTACCCACCAGTGGTTTTATCTGAAGCAGGTATAAAGATGAATGGCCGTCCTTATCCCTGGTAAGATCCACTGCAAACTCAATTTCAGAAGGATTTCCTGTTGCTTCGGTCACAACATCCAGAACTGTCCTGATGGTGGAAGCAAGAGGAATATAGTTGTATTTCAGGATATTGGCAAAATTAACAACACGGGGACCGGGAATTTCCAGACCCGGAACGAGGGTATCATTATCGGTATTCAGCACAGAAGCTGAGTGACTCAGAGTACCATGCTTCTCAGCTTTGCCTATATCGAGGGAAACAAGACCGGCATTTTCACCTTCAAGGAGGTTCAGGTCCTTTTTAGCCATATCGACTGCGTAGAAATGCACCTGCGAGTTCTCATACAGGTCATTCTGGGAAAGGATATCCGCTGAAGGGTAAACCGGCGAGAACCTGTATGCTTTTTCTCCTTCAACAACATAATGTCCAAGACCTACAGCCATCACTGCAAAACCCTCCTGGGGAGTCATATGGGCTACAGGATAGAAATTATATGATTGCGCCGTACCGCTTATATGCGGATAAAAAGCATCTTCAAACCTGTTCCCCACAACCTCCTGCAGCACAACAGCCATTTTCTCCTGTTCTATCTTATAGTTAATGGCTTCAAAATAGGTGCGGGCACTTTTTGAGTAAATGGAACAGAAAACAAGTTTTATTGCATCGGACAATTGCCTTAACCTGACATCGAATTCGCTATGGTTATTCGGCAGGAGATATGTCCTGAATATACCTGAAAATGGCTGGTTCATGGAGTCCTCAAAAAGACTTGATGATCTTACGGCAAGAGGTTTTTCGGTTTGTTTAAGGAATGTCCTCAGCTTTTTCTCAAGGGTATAGCTCAGATTCCCTTTAAGAAAAGCTTTCTGGAGGACAGAAAAAGCTCTTTCTTCCTTTATAAGGTCCCACAGATGGTTGCGTTCCATGAACATATCAAATTCATCTGTTCCTATAATTGCGGTGACAGGCGCTTTGATATTGATCCCTGGAAGAAGCCTTCCAAGCTCAAAGCTGTAAATCAACGTATTAATAAAAGCCAGTCCTCTACCCTTTCCTCCGAGTGATCCGCCTGATAAGCTCACAACATTAGTCTCGTCAATAACAACTGATTCTTCAAAATTCACTACCCGCCCTTTATTCATTTCCTGCCTTCTCTTCCGGATAATATCCAGCAGATATTTTCTCAGGTCTGTAAGACTTTTAAAATCAGTAACTTTAACAGGATTAATGAGCTTGGCTATCTTAACTTCACCTCTTGCCATAAGCCAGAGTGAAAAATGGTTTTTCATGGCATGATAAGCCAGCGAATCTTCAGGTATGGTTTCAAGGTATGATTCAAACTCCTTCATTGATTTAGCAACTGCGATCTGCCGTCCCTTATCATCCCTGTAAACAAAATGACCGAAACCGAGGTAATAGTTAATGAATGACTTCAGGTCCTGCAACAGGCTTTCTGAGTTCTTGTTGATAAAATTTGACTTCAGTGTATAGGCATACTTTGCATTTTCGGCATCGGAAGACTGGAGTACTGTTGGCAGATTCGGGAGATCTGTTTTTACCTGCTGAATAAGTTCAAAGCCGGCCATTTCATGCATTACACCATTCCTCGGGAAACGCATATCTGAAATAATACAGAGAAGACTTTCCTTATACTTATCATATATGGTTATAGCATCTTCCCAGCTGGTTGCAAGAAGTATTTTGGGCCTTGCCCTTAGCCTCAGCACCTTATAAAGCTCATCGGTGGAAACATCCTCAATAAGGTTCCTGGTCTGTTCCAGAACCAGTGTATAAAGCATGGGCAGGTAGCTTGAATAGTATTCAGCTGAATCCTCAACGATCAGGATCACCCTGATAAGCCCTTTTCTTGTGTCATTATCAACATTAACTTTATCCTCGAGAAGCTTGACCATTGCAAAGAACACCTTCGATTCGCCTGTCCACACGAAATAATTATCAAAAGGGATTCCACCGGCTTTTTGTTTTCTTATAAACGGGACATCCTCAGGATTGTTGAGAAGAAGGAAGGTTGGCATGTAGGGATATTTATCCTTGATTTTCTTGCATAGGATCATTGGACTCTCCTTATGAATCCCTATCATGATAATGATCATATCATAATGCCTTGATCTCAACTTGTTAAAAGCTTCTTCCTCACTCGATACACCTGTCACCCTGGGAAGAGAAGTGAGGCTCAGCTGGTAGTATTCTCCAAGCATGTGATCGGAGAATCTTCCCTCGCCTTCGATTGAATACGCATCATACAGGTTTGCTACCAGCAGAATCTCCTTTACCTTGAAAGGCTGAAGATCGTGGAAGACATCCCGTTCAGCATTATGGCGTTCAAGAAACCGTTGCAGAAGTTTTCTGCTTGACACGTTGATCAGGTCTTCATCCTCTCTGGAAGGCTGCGTCATACTGATAAAATCCCTGGCTTTATAGCTGTTTATATAGCCTGTAACCAGGCTGGCAATATTGCGGATAAGATCCCTTTCTTCCTTCAAAAAAGGACCCTCGGTTTCAAGTGTAAATTCCCTTGTATAATAGACCTCAATTGTTCCTTTCTCATTGTCAATGGTATTGAATTCCTGGATCATTTTCCATGTTGTCTCATGAAAATCAGGTGTTTCAAATGTCTTATCCCGGAATTTTATCCTGGCAGATGTATAATCAGGATATTGCCAGGCTGCCGGCAGAAGCAATACGATATGCTGGAGGGTCTCTTCAATGGGTTTGCCCTCTTTGAGAATATAAGTTGTCTGGTTGATGCACCCCAGCTCCTTCAATCTTTCCTGCTGGTCATGAAGCAACTTTTTGTACTCGGGGGTTATAAAATTATTTTCATCCATAGTTTGAAACCATAGAATATCAGAAGTTAAAATTAGTAAAATTATTACATAACACTCCCTGCCACGCTATAGCATGGCCTGCGCCCGGAAGGTTAATCCACCATCCAGGTGGATCCGCTCTTCATCAGATCAGTCATGCTCCTGATCTTTGAATCTTTCTGAATTCCCTTAATCTGTTCCTCAACATCATTTTCATAGGTATGTCCCGGCACAGATCTGATAACTCCCAGTGCCATAGGGTATTCCGGGTACCTCATATTAGCCAGCATATATTGAATTCCCGGATTTGGCTCAAAGGCATCATGAACAATAAGGTTTTTCTCAGTAATGCCATTTTCTCCAAGTTTTACCACCTTCAGCTTCAGTCCGTCAAGAACCAGCCCTTTATCGTTGTCTTTCCCGAATATCATTGGTTCACCGTGCTTAAGGATGATAGTCCGGTCATCCCTTACATCCCTGCCGGCAACCACATCATGAATACCATCGTTGAAGATCACACAGTTTTGCAGAACCTCAATGACTGAAGTCCCTTTATGTTTAGCGGCATCAATGTATATCTGTGTAGAAAGAGCAACGTTTGAGTCAACAGTCCGTGCAAAGAATCTGCCTTTTGCACCTATCACAAGTTCGCCCACTGAGAATGGTTCCTCTACTGTTCCGAAAGGTGATGTCTTTGTCACAAGTCCTTTTTCCGATGTCGGGGAATACTGACCTTTAGTAAGTCCGTAGATCTCATTATTAAACAGTATAATGTTAAGATCTATATTCCTTCTTATGGCATGTATAAAATGGTTGCCTCCGATGGCAAGTGCGTCGCCGTCCCCTGTTATCTGCCACACCGAGAGTTCCGGATTGGCTACTTTAACTCCTGATGCAATTGCGGATGCCCTTCCGTGAATACCGTGAAATCCATATGTATCCATATAATACGGAAACCTTGATGAACATCCTATGCCTGAAATGAAAACAAACTTGTCCTTTGGGATCCCCAGCTCCGATAAAGCTTTCTGGACGGAATTCAGTACTGCATGGTCACCACAGCCCGGGCACCATCTTACCTCCTGGTCCGACTTAAAATCCTTCGGAGTATAATTATTTGTCTGTGTTTCTGCCATTTTATTTTCCCTCCAGCATTTTAATGCATTTATCTTTTATCTCCCTGATGGTGAAAGGAAGCCCCTGTACTTTATTGATCTGCTCATACCTGAATTCCTGGCATTTTATTCTAAGGTAATCAGCAAATTGCCCCATATTAAGCTCTGCTACCACTATCTGCCCGAATCTTCTGAAAACATCTGCAACATTTTTTGGCAGGGGATTGATGTAGTTGAAATTGGCAAGGCTTACCCTGAAGCCATCTGTCTGCAATTCACGAACTGCCGTCATCAGGTAGCCTCGGGAACCTCCCCAGCCTACAACCAGCAAGTCGCCCGAGTCTTCACCATAGACTTTAAGATCAGGGATTGAATCAGCCACTTTAGCTACTTTATCTGCCCTGAGATTTACCATCATCTGATGGTTTTCGGGAATATAGGATACAGTCCCTTTGATCGTCTTCTCGAGACCTCCGATCCTGTGTTCAAGTCCTGGTGTTCCCGGTATTGCCCATGAGCGGACCAGAGTTTCACAATTGCGTTTATATGGCAGGAAAGGTTTCTCCTTTATATCTGCATAGGGAGGCTTGATTTCAGGAAGCTCCGACATTTCAGGGATTTTCCATGGTTCGGATCCGTTAGCCAGGTATCCGTCAGTCAGAAGAAGCACAGGAGTCATGTGCTCCAGCGCGATCTTTGCTGCTTCGTATGCATAAAGGAAACAGTCTGACGGCGTACTGGCTGCAATAACCACAACCGGGCATTCGCCGTTTCTTCCATAAAGAGCCTGCATCAGGTCGGCCTGTTCAGTTTTTGTAGGAAGGCCTGTGGAAGGACCTCCTCTTTGAACATTCACAATAACTACCGGCAGCTCTGCCATTACAGCCAGACCGATAGCTTCTGATTTCAGGGCAAGTCCTGGCCCTGATGTGGAAGTGACAGCCAGGTTGCCGGCAAAGCTTGCACCAAGTGCAGTGCAAATCCCTGCTATTTCATCCTCAGCCTGGAATGATTTGACGCCCAGATCTTTACGGGCGGCGAGCTCTTCAAGTATTCCTGTTGCAGGAGTGATGGGGTAAGATCCTATGAAAAGCTTAAGGCCGGCTTTTTCGGCAGCAGCCATCAAACCCCATGCAGTTGCAGCATTTCCACAGATATTCCGGTAGGTTCCTTTTGCTATCTGTGCCGGTTCAATTTTTATTACCGGATTCAGGGCTTCTATGGTTTCTGCATAGTAATAACCTGCTCTCAGAGCAACTTTGTTTGCTTCGGCAATCTCGGGCTTCTTGCTGAATTTCTTATCAAAATACTGTTCTGTATATTTGAGTTTTCTGTCGAAAAGCCAGTATACCATTCCGAGAGCAAACATGTTTTTGGTTCTCAGGATTGATTTGGGATCGAGTCCGAAATCTTTTAAAGCCTCTTTTACCATAGAGGTTATTGGTGCGGCAATAATATTGTATGTTTCAAGTTTTTCTTCCTTTACGGGATCGCTATTATAACCGGCCTTTTCAAGATTTTTTTCAGTAAAATTATCCTTGTCAAAAATTATAGTGCCTCCCGGCTTTACCCAAACTACATTTGCTTTTACAGCAGCAGGGTTCATGGCAACAAGCACATCAGCGTAGTCTCCCGGTGTATTTATCTCTGAATGGCCAAGATGAACCTGGAAGCCGGAGACGCCTCCTACAGTTCCCTGGGGTGCGCGAATTTCAGCAGGGTAATCAGGGAATGTCGACAGGTCGTTACCGTAAAGGGCGGCTGTATCTGAAAAAAGAGTTCCTGTAAGCTGCATTCCGTCACCTGAATCACCTGAAAAACGGATCACTACCTCTTCTCTTAAAATAACCTCTGAATTTTTAGCCATGATATATCTTAAGAATTAAATAAGTGGCTTGAATACACTTAATCAATTATTTATGAAATACAAAAGTACCTTTAATAAAGTTCGAAGCAAAACAATATTATTGAAAAATGTCCATGACTTTGGTCATGTTTTGAAAGGAGCCTGACTCCAGATATCAGCTTTCTTAAGGTTTATCTCACCTTCGAAAAACATCCTGGCTATCTTTTCAAAATAAGGCGTATAATCTGAAACATAAAACTGATCCTTTACTTTTCCTGAAGTATTAAGCAAATTGTTTTTTTCGAGGGCATCCCGGAGAATTCCTGCTACAATCCTTGCCGAATCGACTACCTCAACATTAAAATTAAATATTTTGCTGATCTGATTCTTGATTATCGGGTAATGGGTGCAGCCAAGTATTAAAGCCTGAATATCTGCCAAAGACTTGTCTGACAGGTATGCACGGATAATGGCATTGCTTATGTCATCAAAGATGAATCCTTCCTCTATCATGGGTACCAGAAGCGGTGTAGCCAATGACACAACATCTGTGGATGGAGATATCTCTTTTATCTTGGACTCATATGTCCCGGAACTTATTGTTCGCTTTGTGCCTATGACACCAATCTTTCTGAAGTTCCTGGTACCGATTAATTTTACTACAGGATCGATAACGTCAATGATTAATGTCCTGTCCTTAAACTCCTTCTCAAGAGTGTCAAAAGCCGAAGCAGACGCGGAATTACATGCCACGAGAATAATTTTTGAATTATGTTCAAGAAGGAATTCGGTTATCTTCCGCGAATAATATTTTATTGAATCTGCTGATTTATCACCATATGGAAGATGAGCAGTATCCCCGAAGTAAATGAGACTTTCACCTGGCAGTATCTGTTTGATAGCGTGTGCAACAGTAAGTCCTCCCACTCCCGAATCAAAAATCCCTATTGGCTTTTCTTTCACTTTATTAAATTAAAAAAAATGACCATCCCGTCAAGGATGGTCATTGGTATCATTCTGTAAGATTATTTCAGTCCAAGCTTTGTCCTTACAAGAGGCATCACGTTTGTACTTTTCGTCTCATCAACATAAAGAACGGAGCCAATACTGAAAATGTAAATATAACCGTTTTCCTTTCCAACATCTTTAATTGCCTTGTCAACTTTAGCATAGATAGGCTGGAACATTTCAACCTGCTTGTTCTGAAGCTGTTCCTGGGCACTGGTTTGGAAATCCTGAATTCTTCTGTTCAGGTCAATAAGCTCCTGTTCTTTGGTTTGTCTTACAATATCAGTAAGGTTTTTGCTTTCCTTTTGATATGCATCACTTTTATTATTAAGCTCGACTTGCATGAGTTCAAGTGCATTAACAAGCTCCTGACGCAAGTTTTCAAGTTTCACGGTGGCTGAGTCAAATTCAGGCAGGGCCTGTATAAGTTCGTCGCTATTGATATGCCCGAATTTAAGGTTCTGTGAGTAACCGGCAGTTGCAACAAAAATAGCAAGGGTTGCAATTCCTATAAATCTTTTCATTACAGATAGTTTATTAATTTAAAATTATGCAAAAGTAATTAATTAATTGTTATAACCTAATTTTTCAAGTACCTGATCGCTAATATCGTACTTGGGATTAGCGAAAAGAATATTCCCTCCTGATGCCGTATCAAAGATGACCGCATAACTGCCTTCGACTGCAATATCCTTTATTGCCTTCAGAATCTCATCCTGGATTGGTTTAACGAGTTCTTCCCTTTTCTTAAAAAGGTCGCCTTCCATGCCGAAGTACTTGTTCTGAAGCTCTTTCATTTCCTGCTCCTTGGCTATTATTGCTTCCTCTCTCTTGGTTTTCATATCCTGGGAAAGAAGCACTTCCTCATTCTGGTAGGCCTTATACAATTGTTCAACAACTGCATAGCCGTCTGCAACTTCCTTCTCCCACTGCTCAGAAAGCTTGTCGAGCTGTTCCTGTGCCGTCGTAAAAGCCGGTATGTTTTTCCTGATATATTCAGAATCAACAAAAGCATATTTCTGAGCCACAGCCATGGCCGTGCTCAGAATCATTATTACTGTTAAAACACCTAATTTTTTCATAACTTTCAATTTTACACGTATTTTTAGAATTGTTGACCTATAACAAAATGGAATTGTGATTTATTAGCATTCGGGAAATTATTCGGATCCGGTACTTCATCGAAACCATAACCCCAGTCTATTCCAAGAAGTCCGAACATCGGCAGATTGGCTCTCAGTCCAAAACCTGCGGCACGGTTCATCTTAAAGGGATTATATTCCCTGAGGCGGGTCCATGCCCTTCCTGATTCAAGGAATGCAAGTGCATAAATTGTTGCCTGCGGATTCAGGGATATCGGATACCTTAGTTCTGCAGTAATTTTTGAATAAACATTACCAGCCGGCGCTCTGGTATCAGGATCAAGAGGAGTAAGGGACCCGACTCCGCCACTCCCTGAAGAATATCCTCTCAGGGATATTATCTCGCGTCCATAGAATGAATAACCGGTCATACCATCGCCTCCTACCGAGAAGTTCTCAAAAGGTGACGGCCCTATATCCTTATTGTAATGTCCGAGGTAGCCAAATGAAAAACGGGTATTCAGGACAAGTTTATCATTTTTTGTGAGCGGGAAATAATAATCAGTTTTAAACAACCATTTATGAAACTCAATCCATTTATACTTTTCCTGGTCAGTTATATCAGACATGTCCTTGCCGCTTATGATTGAGTAAGGCGGAGTTGCCTGCAGCGACAGAGTAAAGGATGATCCGCTTCTGGGATAAATAAGATTGGGGCTGGTTGAGAACCGCTGGATTCTTCCTGTCAGGCTCAGCAGGTTTGAAACACCGTTCTGGAACAAAAATGACATAACGGTGTAATTGTTCATATCATATCTCTGATAAGCTGCTTCACCATATAAAGAGAAATAATCATCGGGCCATTCAAGTCTCTTTCCCAGACCTATTGAAGCTCCGTCAATAACCATTGACTGATAGCCGTCTTCACCTTTTTTCTGACTGCCTGCAAGCTTTGACCTGTACAGAGAAACAGAAAATGTATTTGGTTTTTTCCCTCCAAGCCATGGTTCCACAAATGAAATATTATATGACTGGTAGATCCGTCCGTTTGATTGTGCCCTTATGCTCAGGGATTGTCCGTCGCCTGAAGGATAAGGCTTCCACTCATCCAGCTTGAAGAAGTTCTTCATTGCGAAATTATTGAAACGCACTCCGACCGTTCCCACCAGCATTCCTGCACCCCAGCCGCCTGACACCTCAAACTGGTCGTTTGCTTTCTCTTCAAGCTTGTACAGAAGGTCGACAGTACCGTTCACCGGATCAGGAAGCGGTGTGGGATTTATTTTTTCCGGATCGAAATGGCCAAGTACACCCAGCTGCCGTATTGATCTGATTATCTTTTCCTTGCTGAAGAGATCTCCCGGCAGGGTATAAAGCTCACGTCGTGCAATATGTTCATTTGTACGTGTGTTGCCGGTGATCATTATATCATTCACATATGCCTGATCACCTTCATATATCCTGATTTCCAGATCTACTGAATCCCCTTCAACCTTGGCTTCAACCGGGACAACCTGTGAAAAAAGATAGCCATAATCCAGATAAAGGTTATTCACAGCATCCTCAGCCCCGGCTGAACCGGTAAGCCTGTCAAGAATGAGGGACTGATTGTAAACGGAGCCTTTCTCTACGTTGAATACCCTGTCAAGATCCTCCTGCCTGTAGACACTGTTACCGACCCAGTCCACATCCCTCAGGAAATACTGGTTCCCTTCATCAACCTTTAAATACAGTCCTACACGATCATCAGATATCTTATACAGAGAATCTGAGATAATCGTAAAATCCTTGAATCCGTTATCGTTATAGAAAGTTCTGAGCTTCTCCTTGTCTTCTTCATATTTTTCATTTATATATTTTGAAGCCTTGAAGAAGTTAAGGTTCCTTTTCTTTGTGTCCTTCATCTGCCTGCGTAGTTTTTTGGCATCGAAGCTGTCATTTCCGTCAAAGCTGAATTCTTCAATTCTTACTCTCTCCTTCTTATCGACGTTGATATTCAGTATCACATTATTAGGCATATCGGGATCATCCTTCTGCACAAATTCAACAGTTGTATAAAGGAAGCCCTTTTCGATAAAATGGTCTCTTATTATTTTAGAGGTTGTATTGAGTACATATGATGTCAGCTGTGACCCGACAGGAAGGTTAACCTTGTCAACAATATCCTGTGTTTCCGTTGTCTTTATACCATTGAATTTGATTGCAGATATTCTTGGCCGCTCCTGCAGATAAATATCGAGAAATACCGTATCATATTTAATTCTGTCAATTGTTATTCTTACATCGGAGAATAATCCCTGCTGCCACAACTTCCTGGCTGCATTAGAAACAGCATCACCCGGGATTGATATTTCCTGTCCTGGTCTTAATCCTGAAATCCCTATAAGGGCATTTATATCCAGGAACCTGATTCCTGATACTGACACTCCTCCAACAATATAATCGTCCGGGGTCGTATAGTCAATTATTTCCTGTCTCTCCTGGGCATTTATCAAAGTACAAGCCAGAATCAGTATAGATGCAGTGACAATCCGTTTAAATCTTCTGAACAACATCATTTCATTATTTTCCCAATACCTGTTCACTAGTCTTTCCAAACCTCCGTTCTCTATTCTGGAAGTCTATAATAGCATCATAGAAATCCTCCTTACCAAAATCAGGCCAAAGTATTTCTGTAAAGTATAATTCAGTGTAAGCCATTTGCCATAGCAGGAAATTACTTATCCTTAACTCTCCGCTGGTCCTTATCAGCAGATCGGGATCAGGGATCCCCTGTGTTGTAAGATATTTCCCAAAAAATGACTCATCAACAGAATCAGGATTCACCTTTCCTGAGGAAATTTCCTCAGCCACTTTCCGTACAGCTTCGGTTATTTCCCACCTGGAACTGTAGCTCAGTGCTATAACAAGGTTCAGACCTGTTGAACCGGATGTTATTCGGATGGTTTCTAAAAGCCGCTCCCTCACATCTTGATCGAGTCTGCTGAAATCTCCGATAGCAGTCATTCTTATATTGTTCTTTACCATTGTAGCGGTCTCATTATTAAGGGATTGAACCATAATCCCCATCAGAGCTGAGACCTCTTCATCCGGCCTTCCCCAGTTTTCAGTCGAGAAAGCATAGAGGGTCAGGTATTTAATGCCCAGTTCAGTTGCTGCTTCAATCACATTCCTGACAGATTCGACCCCTCTCTGGTGTCCGTAGATCCTCTCCAGACCGTGATGTGCAGCCCACCTTCCATTACCATCCATTATTACTGCAACATGAAGAGGCAGTTTTTCAATATTAATCTTCTCTTTTAACGACATAAATCAACGTCTTCTCTTTCCATCCACATCGCTGTATGCCGGACAACCGGCAAGTTTATTATAGATTTTCCATGTAAGCGCGATACCTGCAAACGAGTACCAGTCATTATTATGAAGCCATGCAAAATCGGATGGGGCAACCAAATCATTCAGGCCGTCAAAGTTATCATAAAAAGTCTTACGAAAACCATATTCAGCCTCAAGTCCCATATTTTTATAAACGTTAACCTTAAAACCTGCAGAAAATGGTATTGCAGGCTGGAAAGTCATTGAAGCTGAATTAATGTAAGTCAATGCGGCACCAGCAGCAAAATATGGCGAAAAGTCCCAGAATTTTCCCTGTGTTGTATATGGCAGAAAATTGAATTCAAACTGAACGGCCAGTTCCCCTATCGTACCTGAAAATGAGGCAGCCCTGTTTAGCTGAAAGTCATTTTTGAAATCGAGGTCGTCTCCCCTGATCCTGCCGAAAAAAATATTGCCCCTTAATGCATGTCTCGGATGAAAATTATACCTGTAGAAAACACCACCGGCAGGAAGAGGTGAATACATTAACCTGTTAGGATTTATATCTCCAAGGTATGAAGATGCCCCAAGGAATACTCCATAGTCAGAATTACGCTGTCCTGTAGCTGTAAGTGAAAGGCAGAAAAAGAAGAAGATCCAAGGTGCTCGTTTCATCAAAACTTGTCCGGCTCATTTTCACCTGAATGAGGGCAATCCGTTCGGCCCTGTTTTCAGTTTATAGGTAAAAGTGAAATTTAAAAAATAATAAACGTCATTTGCCTTGGAATATTGTGAAGTATAACCATCAAGAAAATCTGTGAAAGCATATCTGCCTGCAACCTCAACACCGAAGTTCAGATTGGGAGAATAGATCAGTGTGGCACCGAGCCCGGCAGGAATGACTGCTGAAAATCCTCCTGTTTCCATACCATGATCTATCAGTGCGTCATTCCCCTTGACAGAATATGAAACACCGCCGATTCCTGCAAAAGCATAAAAATCAAGTGATCTCAGAAGCTCGAAAATAAAGCGTTCCTTACCTTTAACGAACAGATAGCTGTTCTCAGCCATGTTCTTGATAAAATAATATTCGCCTATTAGCGCCGGTTCAAAAATTGATGTGGTTGCATCAAAAGCTCTGCCTTCATTTGAACCCCTTTCATCGTTTGCACGCAGGAGAGAATATGTCAGACTCAATCTGGCATTTATTTCCCTCGTAATCCTCCATTTAAGATTTCCGTTCACATCGAACCTTGTCTGGAGGTATGTCAGGTCACGTATACCGAGTATGTTCTTGGTCTGCGAGAATCCTCCAATATCTCCGAAGAAGAACGACGGGCCTGTTCCTCCAACGGCTTCCCATCTTCTCATTTTCCACAACTGTGAGTGTGAAAGGGGAGCTGCAAGGCAAAAAATAAATATGACCAAAATACAACGTTTCATGACATATAACATTTTTGTTGCTGATACAAATATAATTAATTTCTTTTATCCACTCCCCACATAAGCCTGTTTCTAAGCGTACTGTAAAAATCCCTGTCTTTAAGCATGACTGTCTTCAGCTTCAGTCCGGCTTTTTCAATATATATCTCCTCACTCAGGGGCAGCTTCCTGTAACGGAAATCGCATGTTACCAGGTACTCGTCAGTGCGCGCTTCCATAACCATCCTCAGTTTACTGTTTCCCGAAAGAACAATAGGCCTGATAGTAAGATTATGCGGTGAAATAGGTGAAATGATAATACTTTCATCATCAGGTGACAGGATCGGGCCGCCAACACTCAGATTATATGCCGTTGAACCTGTTGCTGTTGAGACAATCAAACCGTCAGCCCAGTATGTATTCAGGTAAGCTTCGTCAACATATACATTTATCGTAATCATGCTGACATTTGACTTCTGGATCGTAACTTCATTCAACGCGGTATTGGAATCATTATCAAACAGCCCTGATGGTTTTGATATCCTCAGCAGGGATCTTTCAATTATTTCAAATTCGTCCTGATGCAGTAGTTCAACTGAATTGCCTATTTCCTCCCCTGGAATATTAGCCAGAAAACCCATCCTTCCTGTATTTACACCCGCAACGGGAATACCCAGGTCCTTTACCCTCAGCATAGTTTCGAGAAAGGTGCCGTCGCCTCCAACACTAAGCACCATATCCGGAAGATCTTTCAGGTCGGAGAGTTCGCTGAAAAGCTCATCTATTTCTCCGTTATATCTTACTGCTGTTCCGCCTGGTTTCTGGTACAGCTGAACCAGTACACCTCTCTTGCAACATTCATTAATGAGATTCTGAACGCCGTTCTTTGTTTTCAGGTTGTTGTCCTTACTGAATATGGCAACTTTTCTCAGCATATACTGTTACATATTAAGATACTTCATCAGCAGGTCAAACCTCTCTGAATAAAACCTGTCAATTGAATCGTTGGTTGTCACCCATGTCTTTACCTCATAATTGTATCTTTCGAATGTCTTTATAAGCGCAAACATGTCTGTTGTATTTACTTTCAGTGTTACCTCCAGTCTTGTGGATTCTAAAGGTGAGGTTATATACATACTTAATACCTTGATATTGTTGCTTTCGACAATCTGGGCTATCTGCGAAAGAGAGTAATCCCTTTCAATAAGCTCAAGCACAATTATTCCTCCAGGCTGATCCATTGATGATATTCCGGCAATATGCCTTATCAGGTCGCTTGTTGTGATTACTCCTTTATAGCGGCTGTTGTTGTCAAGTACAGGAACAACTGAAAGCTTGAGCCTCGCGGCAAGACCAATAACCTCAAACAGATGCTGGTTGTCGGTCACATATGGTTTTAACAAGGTAAGTTCGTGATTTCCAATAGGTTCTTCAGGCTGATTCATGTCATAGATGTCCGTATCGGATATCAGCCCGAGAAAATCCTGGTTGTTTACGATCGGCAAATGCGATATCCTGAATATCTCCATCCAGTTCAGAGCTGTCTGACCTGTGTCCGATGTTTTCAGGGAGGGGATAATCTCAGATATCAGATCGTTGGCGATCATTATGTATAATTTTCATCTAAAATAAGAAAAAATTGCCAGTTCTGTTAATTTTGCAATACTTATACTATACGGATAACTTATAGATTTATTATATGACAAAATTAAGTGTAAACATCAATAAAATTGCAACATTGCGTAATGCAAGAGGCGGTAACATACCAAATGTGCTGAATGCTGCAATAAACTGCCAGGTATACGGTGCCGACGGAATAACGGTCCACCCCCGTCCGGATGAGAGACATATCAGGTACAGGGATGTACTTGAGATAAGACCGATAATAAAAACCGAGTTCAATATTGAAGGAAATCCTTCCGAGAGCTTTATTGATCTGGTCCTGTCAGTCAGGCCCCACCAGGTGACACTTGTCCCGGACAGGCATGATGCAATAACTTCGAACGCCGGATGGGACACATTGAAATACAGAAGTTTCCTGACCGATGTTGTATCCACTTTCAGGAAAGAAGGTATTAGGACTTCGTTGTTTGTAGATACTGAAACAGTAAATATTGAAAATGCTGCTCTTACAGGAACTGACAGGATTGAGCTTTACACAGAGCCTTATGCTTCAGGCTTCAGTAAAAATGCTGCTGAGGCTGTAAAACCTTTTCTAAGGGCTGCAGTAATTGCAAGGGATGCCGGTCTGGGGCTCAATGCAGGACATGACCTGAATCTTGACAATCTTGCTTACCTGCACAGGAATATCCCCTGGCTGCTTGAGGTATCTATTGGTCATGCCCTTATTTCTGACGCCCTTTACATGGGCCTGGAAAACACAATTCAAATGTACAAACGACAGATTGCTGACTGACTGGTAGTTGCATGAAATTGTTCTTCAGAAAATATGGTGATGGCCCTCCGCTGGTGATACTGCACGGATTATACGGATCATCTGACACCTGGAAGATCAATGCCAGTGCCATCCTGAATAACCTTCAGGAGATGATCGTGGGATTCAGTCGCCCTGCAGATAATGAACAGGGCATTACAGGATTCCCGGTTGTTTTTCTTAAGGGTGAGAGGTCAGCATATCTTAATCCCGGAGATTTTCGCGATATCCTGAAATTGTTCCCTGCTGCAGAATTCAGGGTGGTAAAAGATGCAGGCCACTGGATACATGCTGATAACCCGGAAGCTGTTGCAGAGGCTTTGAGGGATCTGATGAAATAGGACTACATGTACCCACCCCCTCTATCCCCCTCCCTGCTTCGCAAGGAGGGGGATATTATATTGATATACAACTATATAAGCCCCCTTCCTTACGGAGTAGGGAAGGGGGAAATCCTGAGCGGAGCGAAGGATTGGGGGATGGGTGCGTGTCTATATCACTGTTACCGACTCCACCCTGTCATCAGTTATTCCGGGAAGGTTCTTAAATCTTAGCAATATCCTGGCTACCGTCAAAACATCTTTCTCACAATACCTTACTATCCTTGCCTGGTCCCTGTCTTCATAATAAATTCTTCCGACCATGCTTCCGTCAGTCTCATCCTTAGGGGAGGGTATGCCGAGAACAGTGGCAAGGAGATCAAGTGACGTGTAGTTCTTATAATCCCCGAATTTCCACAGGTCCATCGTATCGAGCAGTTTGACCTCCCATGGTTTTTTCCCTGCGTTATCAAGTATTTCAGGTATTACCAGGTTATTGATGATCATCCTTCGGGCTATATACGGGAAATCGAATTCCTTCCCGTTGTGAGCACATAGCAGAGATTCTTTGCTTGATCTGGAGAACTTTGATAACACCCCGGAAAATTCTGTAAGAAGTGCCCTTTCATCATCACCGTAAAAAGATTTTATTCTGAAGCTAAAGGGATTCTTTTCCTTTATAAATCCTACAGATATGCATATTATCTTACCGAACTCCGAATAGATACCTGCTCTCTCATAGGCTTCTTCAGGTTTCTGGTCAGGTGACCGGAATAGTTTTGATTTTTTGTCCCACAGCACCTGCAATGCAGGATCCAGCTTATCCATAGAAGGAGCCTGGGGAACAGTCTCGATATCGAGAAACATTATTTCTTCTATCCTGATATTATCAAGCATGGCTACGATTTTTTTCTTCCAAGGTGTTTTTCAATTATTGTAACAAGTACTTCAATGCCAACCTGATTCTGTCCTCCTCCCGGAATAATTATGTCGGCATATCTTTTTGATGGTTCGATAAACTGGAGATGAGATGGTTTAACGGTATCGTAATACCTTTCAAGAACCTTCTTGACGTCGCGGCCCCGCTCTTCCGTATCGCGTTGGATCACCCGCCCCAGACGGTCATCAGCATCTGCATCAACAAAAACCTTTATATCAAGCATGTTGCGCAATCCGCTGTCGCATAGAATCAGGATCCCTTCAACAAGCACAACTTTTGCAGGTATTATTGTAACAGTTTCCTCTGATCTCAGGCAGGTAAGGTATGAATAGATGGGCATTTCAACAGTTCTTCCTTCCCTGAGCTGTCTCAGATGATCAATAAGAAGGCTGAATTCCACAGAATCGGGATGATCAAAATTTATCTTTTGCCTTTCTTCAAGAGTGATATGACCATTATCCTTGTAATAGGCGTCCTGTGGCATCACAATGACCTGGTTGCTTGAAAACACATCCAAGAGTTTTTTGACAACGGTGGTTTTTCCTGAACCGGTGCCGCCTGCAATACCTACTATCAGCATTATTTATTAAATTTGCTTTACCAAATGTAATAAAAAGTTTAAAGTGAGTTAAAGTGTGGAGTGAGGTAAAGAATGTCAGAGTTATATCCTTTAAAATTTGAACCTTTCCTTAAAGAGAAAGTCTGGGGAGGCAACACTCTTGTTACAAAATATCACAAGAAGGGAGATCCTTCTCTGAAGTATGGTGAAAGCTGGGAGATCTCTGCTGTTTCGGATAGTCTGTCAGTAGTATGCAACGGATTCCTTGCCGGGAACAATATTGAAGAACTGATAGAAGTATATATGGGTGACCTTACCGGAGATTCGGTTTTTGAAAAATTCGGTAACGAATTCCCACTGCTCATTAAACTCATAGAAGCAAGGGAAGATCTGTCTGTACAGGTTCATCCCGGCAATCAGATGGCAAGGGAGAGGCACAATGCTTACGGAAAGACTGAAATGTGGTATGTCCTCGAAAGTGAAAACAACTCAAGAATATATACAGGATTCAGGGAGAATATTTCAAGGGAGATCTACCTGGATGCATTAGGTACAGGAGAGCTCGCAGGATTACTTAATACGGAGATCCCCGGTGCGGGGGACGTTTTTTTCACTCCCGCAGGACGGATACATGCCATCGGAGCCGGCAACATACTTATTGAAATACAGCAGACATCAGATATAACTTACAGGATCTTTGACTGGAACAGAAAAGGATACAATGGAAAACCAAGGGAATTGCATACTGAACTTGCTGCTGAAGCACTTGATTTCAAAGCCTCAGACAGATCAAAAATTGTCAGAGAACCTGTTTTTAACAGAACCGAAAACCTTGTCAGCTGTGAATTTTTTAACACAAACATTATAAGCTTCAACGACAGGATAGTCAAAGACTATACCCTGTTTGATTCATTCGTGATTTACATCTGCACGGATGGAGAATTCATGATCCGGTGGGACGGCAGCTCAGAACCGGTAAAAAAGGGAGAGACAGTTCTCCTGCCGGCAATGATAAAGGATGTCATCCTTGAACCTCTTATGGAATCAAAGACACTTGAAGTGTTTATTAACACCGACATATATCACAATAAATCAAACAGCGAACTGATATGAAGAAATACATTGCTCCTTTTTTGTTTCTTGTTTTAATGATAGCTATATCCGGTTGTTCGGGGAAAGGTTCAGCAAAGAAGAATTCAGCTGCTGAAAGTGATACTGTATCTGTTCCTGATACCGGGTATACCGGAATCAAGCAATACTTCAGCAAAGACCACCTGCTGAAAGAGGTGACATTCAATAACGGAGTGAGGGATGGACTGATGAAAACTTACTACCAGAGCGGACAATTGTACCAGACATTCTGGTACGAAAATGGATTAAGGGAAGATTCAGCTGTATGGTATTATCTTGAAGGTCAGGTTTTCAGAACAACTCCGTATAAACGAGATACTGTCGAAGGCATTCAAAAGCAGTTCTACAGAACGGGGAAGCTGAGAGCCAGGATCGGATACAGTAAAGGATTGCGGACACCCTTCCTGGAAGAGTACGACCTGCATGAAAAAGTTATAGGCGCTTATCCGGATATTATAACGGAAATACGCGATGAATACAATTCAAAAGGATCATTCCGGATAAATCTTTCAATGTCGGATAAGACGACCAGAGTGAAGTTTTACCGTGGTGAATTCACTGACGGCCGCTTTGATACCACTCTCCTCAGGAAACTGGATGTCGTGAACGGAACATCTTCAATTAATCTGAAGAAGACAGGTACAACAAGGCAGAATTTTGCTGGTGTAATTGCCGAAATTATCACCCAGTTCGGCAACCGCCATCTGATTTATAAGAAAATCGATCTGCCATACAACGATCTGAACTAATCCTGCGGAATGATAATACGCTCAGCTTCCTATATCAAGAGCAGCCCGTCATTAATACAGTGTCCTCCGCCTGACAAACCCGAATTTGGATTTATCGGACGCTCAAATGTCGGCAAATCATCTCTGATCAATATGCTGACAGGCTGGTCCAGGCTGGCAAAGATATCAAGGCAGCCCGGAAAGACCCGCACAATAAACCACTTCCTGATCAACGGCAATTGGTATCTGGTAGATCTTCCGGGTTACGGATACGCCAGAGTCCCGTCTGAACTGAGGGAAAACTGGATAAAAGCCTCAAGGGAATATATCCTTAAAAGAGATAATCTTGTGTGTCTTTTTGTACTTCTCGACTGCAGGCTTAAACCTCAGAAACAGGATATTGATTTCATGGAGTTCCTTGGCAACAGCCAGATACCGTTTGCACGGGTTTTTACGAAGGCTGATAAAATAAGCCGCAGTGCACTAAGGAAATCCATTCAGCTATATGATAATGAGATGCTTATAAGCTGGGAAACGCTCCCGATGACCTTTGCGGCATCCGCCATCAGGAGGACCGGACGGGAGGAGATTCTTGACTTTATAGAAGAATCTTTTAACAAGTTATCAAAAGAGGCTTTATATAATAAGGAATAATTAATTTTGTAAGGACTTTCTTTAACTAACAGCTAATATTACACAGGCAATGTTCGGAAAAGCTCCTTTGAAAATCTTTTCATGCAGATCGTCAAGGATCCTTGCAGAAAGGATTGCAGTCAGTCTGGGTGTGGAACTCGGCAAAAGCTCAGTCACCAGCTTCAGTGACGGAGAATTTCAACCCTGCTTTGATGAATCTGTAAGAGGAGATATGGTCTTCATAATTCAGTCAACCAATCCTCCGGCTGAAAACATGCTTGAGCTTCTCCTGATGATTGATGCAGCAAAGAGAGCTTCTGCATATAAGGTTATAGCTGTTATTCCTTATTATGGTTTTGCCCGTCAGGACAGGAAAGACCGTCCAAGGGTATCAATAGGATCAAAGCTGTCAGCCGACCTGCTCTCCACTGCCGGTGTTGACAGGGTAATAACAATGGATCTTCATGCCGATCAGATCCAGGGATTCTTCAATGTACCTGTCGACCATCTTTTTGGTTCTGCAATATTTGCACCCTATATTGAAAACCTGAATCTTAAGAACCTGACAGTGTCTGCTCCTGATATGGGCGGTTCAAAAAGAGCCAATGCCTATTCAAGGTATCTGCAATCGGAAATGGTGCTCTGCTACAAGCTCCGGAAAAAACCGAATGTCGTCGAGGAAATGTCTATCATAGGTGACGTTGAAGGTAAGAACGTCGTCATTATTGATGATATGGTTGATACTGCGAGCACTCTTGTTCTGGCTGCCGATATGATGAAAGACCGCGGAGCAGAAAGCATAAGGGCTGTTGCAACCCATCCTATTCTGTCAGGAAACGCCGTGGAAAGAATAGACAACTCTGCCATCGAGGAACTGGTTGTAAGCGACTCTGTACCATTTAATAACAGTTCAAAAAAGATAAAAGTGCTGTCAATAGCGGAGATCTTTGCCAATACAATCCAGGCAGTCAATACCAATCAGTCTATCAGCACGAATTTTGTATTCTGATTCCTTTGTCATATATTTGCGTCCGATTTTTTAACGTGTAATGGGAGGTTATCTAAAAGATACCCTTGAGTAGCACAATAATATTTTAATAATGAAGACAATAGAAATCAAAGGATCACTCAGAAAAGAACTGGGTAAAAAAGACTCCAAACAGATCAGAAAATCAGGAAACGTACCATGTGTCATGTACCTGAAGGATAGCAATGTTCACTTTTTTGCTCATGAGAACAGTTTCCGTCATCTTATCTATACGCACGAAGCTCACCTGGTAAAGCTAAGCCTTGATAGCCAGGAATACAAAGCTGTTTTGCACGATATGCAGTTTCATCCTGTAACCGACAGGCTGATCCATGCTGATTTTGTTCAGATTTTTGATAACAAACCTGTGATAATCGATGTGCCAGTCACTGTGGTTGGTGAAGCACCGGGTGTAAAAGCGGGTGGCAAGCTGATAGTCAAGAAAAGACATCTGAAAGTAAAAGGACTTGCAGAATACCTGCCGGAAGAACTCACGGTCGATGTGTCTGACCTTAATATAGCCCACTCAATAAAAGTCGGAGATCTTTCGTACGATAAAATAGAGCTGATCGATCCTAAAATTACAGCCGTTGTCACAATTGCCACATCGCGTGTTGCACTGAAGACAGAAGAAGAGGAAGCAGCAGAAGCAGCCGCTGCCGCCGCCGCCGCTGAAGGAGCTGAAGCAACTGCTGAAACCCCTGGTGCTGAAAAAGATAAGGAGAAAGAAAAAGGCAAGGAGAAAGAAAAAGGCAAGGAGAAGGAGAAGGAGAAGGATAAGGACAAGGATAAAGAGAAGAAATCTTAATCATCCTTTAAATATTCAGGTACGATGAAATACCTGATCGCTGGCCTGGGAAACATAGGTGAAGGGTACGCAGATACCCGGCATAATATAGGATTTATGGCGTTGGATGCTATGGCAGTGGCATCCAATTCTGTTTTTACTGACAGACGCTACGGATCAGTATGCTCAATAAAATACAAAGGGAGGGAGTTCATACTCCTGAAGCCTTCAACCTTTATGAACCTCAGCGGAAATGCTGTAAGATACTGGCTGAAGAAAGAGAAGATCCCTGTTGAAAACCTTCTTGTTATCGTCGATGATATCTCCCTGCCCCTGGGCAGCTTCAGGATGAGGCCCAAAGGGAGTGACGGCGGTCATAACGGCCTTGCCCATATCAGCAACGTACTCGCTACCAATGAATATACCCGGATAAGAATAGGCATCGGCAACAGTTTCAGCAAAGGTTCACAAATAAGTTATGTGCTGGGGACATGGACTCCCGGGGAAAAGAAATTCCTTGATGAGAGAATTGCCATTGTGATTGAAATGATAAAATCCTTTGGAACAGCAGGCACTGAACTGACTATGACTGCATTCAATAAGTCAGGGAAAATTAAGCAGGACGAAGGAGATAAATGACTGATACCGTTTCTGTAAGGATCGATAAATTCCTCTGGGCTGTCAGGATATATAAAACCAGGAGCCAGGCAGCTGATGCCTGCCGGAGAGGCAGAATACTTATTGACGGTAATCCCGCCCGGCCTTCCAAAACTATTCACGGGAATGAGATACTGATTGTAAGAAAACCTCCTGTTACATATACCTACAAGGTTCTCCATCCAATTGAAAACCGTGTTTCGGCGAAAATTGCAGTCAGCAATATTGAGGATATTACTCCGGCAAGTGAAAAAATAAAGCTGGAAATACGCCAGGGGAGCTTTCCCGGTCACAGGAAGAAAGGAAGCGGTCGTCCCACAAAAAAAGAGCGAAGGATAATTGATGAATGGACTAACGGATTTGACGACTTATAATGGTGGTATAAAGACTTAAAAGTTCAAAAATCCATCTGAATACAATTGTCTGCAGAACACTTCAAATTCATTTTTTTTAACTTGCGTTTTTAATAATCATCTTCCGATAAAGTGATGATCTAAACCTGATTTTCTGATTCCGGTATGAGCAGGGAAAACATTGAGAAGTATTCTAGGGGATATGCTTTGCTGAAGTATCTTGCAGGTATCTGGCATAACAATGTTTTTTACAGAAAGGTTATTGTCCTGGGACGGGAAAATATCAATCATGATGATCACCTGATCTTCGCCCCGAACCATCAGAATGCCCTGATGGATGCTCTGGCAGTCCTGTTTACAACAAAGGGACAAATGGTTTTTCTTGCCAGGGCAGATATTTTCAGAAAAAAATTCATTGCCTCGCTTCTCTATTTCATCAAAATTCTCCCGGTATACAGGATCAGGGATGGTTTCAGATCTGTGAAAGGTAATGATGAGATATTCGATAAAACAATTGATGTACTGCGAAATAAGAATGGCCTCGTCATCCTTCCGGAAGGTGATCATGCCGGCTTCCGCAGACTCCGCCAGCTGAAAAAAGGCATCTGCAGGGTGGCATTCCAGGCTGACGAAGCTTCTGGTTTCAGTCTCAAGATCAAAATTATTCCGGTAGGTCTTGAGTTCACCAATTACACCAGGTACAGGCAGGTGCTGACTGTTGTCTATGGGAAGCCCATAGAAACAGCCGAGTTCCATGACCTGTACATTGAAAGCCCTGAAATTGCACTTAACGAGCTGAGAAGCAAGCTCGCCTCTGAGATGAAGAAACTTATGGTCCATATAGAATCAGAAGAGGATTATGAAGCAATTGACGAGCTTAGAAGCATGATCAACGGACGCTTCAGCGACAGAATAAGATTCCCGAAACTTTTCAGGGACAGGGTGCTCATTGAAAAGCTGAATAAGCTTAAAACAAAAGGTCTTGAAGTCTACAGGAGAATCTGCTCTCTGAGCCTGCAGATAAAGCAGAAAGCAAAGGAATTGAATATCGATTACAGGCTTCTCGAGAAAAGGAAACATTTACTCATTTGGATGATCCTTGGGATGTCAGGGATAATAGCTGCGTTCCCGCTGTTCCTGTACGGAAATATATTTAATTTGATATTCATTTATATGCCGGAGCTTAAGATCCGGAAAATGAAAGATATCCAGTTTCACAGCTCAGTAAGGTATGGAATATCACTTGTTATTGCATTAATATTTCTGCCGGTTATCCTGATTCTGTTATTGGCGCTGGTTTCCCCCTTGTGGCTCGCGATCCTGGTCTTCCTGAGCCTGCCGCTTGCAGGTCTTTTTGCCTGGAACTATATACTGGTTTTAAGACGTATCATCGGAGGTTTCAGAATATGGAAGTATAAAAGGGAGAAAAGGAAAGAGTACTTCGACCTGAAGAAAAACCATGAGGAATTGCTCACTCTGATCACAAGCCTGACATGAAAACCAGACGAGAAATATTTTCCGGAAAATATGCCTGGATAACAGGTGCTTCGTCAGGCATTGGAGAAGCACTGGTTTATGAGTTTGTCAAACGGGGAGCCACAGTTATTATTTCATCAAACGATCCGTCAGGACTTGAAAGGGTGAAGGCTTCATGCAATGAAAGGTCATCAAAAGTGACATGCGTGCCATTTGATCTTTCCGACACTTCCAATATCGGAAGTCTTGTCGAACAGCAGCTGAAATCAACCGGCAGACTCGATTATCTGCTGAACATCGGAGGGATAAGCCAGCGAGCCAGAATAGACGAAACTCCTCTATGGCTTGACAGGAAAATATTTGAGATCAATTATTTCGGAACAATAGCACTTACAAAAGCCGTACTGCCGTTCATGTTAAGCCGGAAATCCGGACATATTGTTGCAACAAGCAGTATATCAGGGAGATTCGGATTCCCGCTCCGTTCAGCATATTCTGCCTCAAAACAGGCTCTGCACGGATTTTTTGAAACGCTTTATCTTGAAAATAAAAAGAACAATATCAGAACATCTGTTCTTATTCCGGGCAGGGTAAGAACGAATATATCATTTCATGCGCTTGATGCCCGGGGTAAAGAGCATGGTAAAATGGATGAGGGTCTGGATAAAGGCATAACCCCTGAAAAAGCAGCAAGAACTATAATAAGAGGAATCATAAGGAATAAGAGAGAGATTCAAGTGGGAGGAGGAGAACTGATAATGCTGTATATAAGGCGGATTTGGCCATGGCTCTTCTTCCGGATCGGAGATAAATTAAATCCAACTTAGAAAAGTCAATTTCTTTTAATATGAAGGGATATAGTATAGGCGGGATTCAGCAGATAGGGATTGGTGTTGAAAACGTCAGGGAGGCCTGGAAATGGTATATCGAACAATTTGGCATGGACTGCAGGATATTTGAAGAAGAGGCTGAAGCAAAGCTGATGCTGCCTTATACCGGAGGCAAACCCAGGAGAAGACATGCAGTCCTTGCAGTAAATCTTCAGAGCGGAGGGGGATTTGAGATATGGCAGCATACCGGAAGGAAACCGGAATACATCAAAGAAGAGATAAGCCTGGGAGATCTCGGCATCACTGCTTGTAAAATGAAAGTAAAGAATATCAGTGAAGCATACTCATTCTACAAGAAAAACAATTTGTCACTGCTCGGGGAACCATTACCTGATCCTTCAGGCAATAAGACTTTCTTCCTGAAAGATCCTTATGGGAATATCTTCCAGATGGTTGAAGGGAACAACTGGTTTTTGAATGCAGGCAAGGTTTCGGGAGGGTCATATGGAGCCATGATCGGTGTTTCAAACATAGAAAAGTCGAAAAGATTATATTCTGACATCCTTGGATATGACGTTGTTGCTTATGATTTAACAGGAGTCTTCCCCGATCTTGCAGGCATTACTGGTGGTAATAATACATTGAGAAGAGTATTGCTTAGAAGATCTGAACCTGAGATCGGTCCTTTCAGCAGGTTACTGGGCAGAAGTGAAATTGAGCTGATCAGTTCCGGAAAACCCGGGAAGAAAATATATGAAGGCAGGTTCTGGGGCGATCCCGGATTCATTCAGATATGTTACGATATTGTGAATATGGACGAGATGAGAATATACTGTGAAAAACAGGGATTTCCGTTCAGGGTTGACAGCATGCACAGTCATAACGGAAATAGCTTTGATATGGGTGAAGCTGCAGGTTATTTCGCATATATTGAAGATCCCGACGGCACACTGATAGAACTTGTTGAAACACACAAAATTCCTGTTTTTAAGAAGCTTGGCTGGTATTTGAATCTGCAGAAAAGAAAGCATGGGAAATCGCTTCCCGACTGGATCTTAAGACTTATGAGATTCTCCAGGATAAAGATTAATTAATTTCAGATCTCTTCTTTTGCTATCCTTTCGACTTCGCGGAAAACCCTCATGGTGTTTCCCCCCCAGATCTTACCGATATCCGATTTTGAGTAACCGCGGCGCAGCAATTCAATTGTGATATTCTTCATTTCCGCAACCGATTTGCAGCCGTCCACTCCTCCCCCGCCGTCAAAATCGGTTCCAATGCCGACATGGTCTGTTCCGATAACCTGAACTACATGATCAATATGATCGACTACATCAGCTACTGTTGCAAGCTTCCTGTATTTCTGCATTATCTCCCATCGCTCGCCACGGAACTGGTTTCTTTGTTCATCAGATAGTTTGCTGAAATCACCATATTTTGTCTTAAGCTCTGCCATTTTGGATTCCAGCTCGGGATTTGGTTCAGGGGTTTTGATATAGCTGCTGAGTATGCAGATCTGGATGACTCCGCCGTTCTTTTTAAGTGCAAGAAGCATGTCGTCAGAAAGGTTCCTGGGGCTTGAACATAATGCCCTTGAGGAAGAATGAGATGCGATAACAGGAGCTTTGGATATGTTTACAACATCATAAAATGATTCATCTGAGCTATGGGAGACATCCACAATCATGCCGATGCGGTTCATCTCACTTACCACTTCCTCTCCGAAGGATGAGAGTCCGCCATGTTCAGATCCCTTCGGATCGGTGGAAGAATCACAAATGTCATTGTTGCCTGAATGGCAGAGAGTTATATACCTGGCTCCCAGGTCGTAATATTCCTTTACCCTGGTAATGTCTTTCCCCACAGGATAGCCGTTTTCAATCCCGATAAATGCCGAAAGCTTGCCGGTTTTCTTTAGCCGGTCTGCGTCATCAGGGGATAAAGCAATCTCTGCCATCGCTGAATTCTTTTCAACATTTTCATGAATGGCTTCTATTATACCAAGAATTTCCTGGTGAGCCCTGAAAGCTGACGAATCATCTCTTGGTCCCTGGCCGATATATGCTGCAAGGAATTCAGCATCGAGTCCTCCTTCGATCATCCTCGGGAAATCGACGCATCCCC
>Ga0154607_1194_pt2 | contig 52230 bp, 47 predicted proteins | sample Rifle2008BG13ft_FD_116036 | JGI IMG/M metagenome (GOLD analysis project Ga0154607, IMG submission 116036) | Bacteroidetes bacterium RBG_13_43_22 | reverse complement strand
GGGAACCTGATGTTATGAGAAGAATTACAGTAAAAATACCCGGTCCTTTATTAAATAAGTGCTTATAGTACATTCTCAATCCGAGTGTTATTACAAAGCCTACCATAATAGATATGAGCCATATAAAAAAGTTTGTCAGATTGGTTACAAAATGTGAAGCACCGATTAATGCATCAGTAATGGCAAATCCTGTCCATCCTGAAATCTGGAAGAACCAGAATCCCGGTTTAAATTCCCTCTTAATTGAAATTGCTGGCATAACTAATAAAAGATATAACGAATTTACTTAAATCTTACAGCTTCGCCGCGTCAGTTACAGTAAAAACATCTGATGACTGCGGTCAAAATAAAATCATCTGAAAATTACAGATGACAAAGCAAGCCAGCAATTAAATTCTGCAAGAGGTAAAAAAAAGCTATAAGTGGTCAGTTGTGAATGTTGAATGGTAAGCCGGTTAATTCCCGTTCTTATTCTCAAAGAGATTGGAATAAAATCTCTTAACATATTTCTCGGGTATCTTATCAATAGGATAAGCTCCGTGCATCAGCACATGAACCCAGTGACCATCCCGCTTCTCCAATACCCCAGTCTGGAAGACATTCGTCAGACATGACTCTACACCTTTGTATGAGCTGCAATCATCGAGAAAGCAGGAGTACCAGGCTACGTCACGGGATTGCGAAAAGATAATGCGCAAGTCCCTGAATGCAAAATGTGTTCCACGGAAATCGGGATCTTTCCAGACTTCAGAGTATTTTTTAAAGTCCTCCAGTCCTATTACTTTGCTGTCTGAAGTTAGCCAGAAAAGGAATAGATTGTCTGCCCACATCTTGTACATGGCATCAAAATCCTTCTCAATGGCCCAACCAATACCCTGCTCAATCGTGTGCTTTACAGCTGCGTAATCGCCAGTTGTGTCTGCCACAGCAGTAGTTTGTCCATTTGATGCCAGCGAAAGAAGCGCGGTAAAGATCCACGCAAATAATGTAATTCTAAGTGCCTCCATTGCCTGAAAAGTGTATAATCAAAATTACTAAAATGAAGGGATAATTATTGATTACAACTTCACAAACAGTTGGTATGAATTTACATATCGCGGTTTCAGATTATTCTTTTAACTTTCCAGAAAAAACACATGAGGTCATATCGTAAGGAACTATGGTTTGAAATACCTGCGCGCCGGGGCTTTGTGAATATTACCGGGCAGGTCGAAAAATGCCTGAATGAATCGGGTATCCAGGAAGGACTTATACTGGTCAATGCAATGCATATAACCGCTTCAGTCTTCATAAACGACGATGAAGCAGGACTGCACCACGATTTTGAAGTATGGCTTGAAAAACTGGCTCCTGAGAAACCTTACTCACAGTATAAGCATAATGGCTTTGAAGACAACGCCGATGCTCATATCAAGCGTACTCTGATGGGAAGAGAAGTTGTGGTGGCTGTAACTAACGGACAGATGGACTTTGGACCCTGGGAACAGATCTTCTACGGCGAATTCGACGGCAAACGCCGGAAGCGGGTTCTTGTAAAAATAATCGGAGAATAACCCCCTGCCGCTTCGCGGCTTCCCCCTGAAGGGGGACTAAAACCCGAAATATCTGATAATGAAGTATATATGTCCGGATTTATAGCCCCCCTTTAGAGCCTGTCCCGGACTGCCGAAGGCAGGTCGGGAGGGGGTGGGGGGTTGGCTTCAAACCAGCTTCATATCCTTAATGATACCTTCTATCCTCTGATCAAGAAGTTTCTCTGCCTCTTCGAAGCAGGATGCAGAATTAAGTGTAGTATTTACACTAAAATAAAACTTGATCTTAGGCTCGGTCCCTGAAGGTCTGACTGATATCTTTGAACCGTCTTCCAGGAAGAACTGGAGAACATCTGATTTTATAAGGTTTATCTTTGTCTTCTTTCCTGTCATGACGTCTGTCGATTCAAGAGTTTCGTAGTCGTTGATCTTCACTACTTTACTGCCATTGATGCTTTTTGGAGAATTATTCCTGTAGGCAACCATCATTGCTTTAATCTCGCTTGCACCTTCAGCTCCCTTTCGAACAACATTGATCAGTTTTTCCTTATAAAGTCCGTACTCAAGAAAAATATCGATCAGCATCTCATAAAGCGACTTCCCCCTGCTTTTTGCCCACGCCGCAGCCTCTGCTATCAGGGCACATGAAGCAACTGCATCCTTGTCCCTCACATAATCGCCGGGAAGAAAACCGTAGCTCTCTTCACCACCTCCGATATACTTCTCTTTTCCTTCAAGGTTCCTGATAAGCTCGGCAAAGAACTTGAAACCGGTCAGCACATTGTAGCATTTTACCTTATACCTTTCAGCGATCCTGTCCATAAGGTCAGTCGTAACAATTGTCTTAATTATATACTCATTGCCCCTGTATCTGTTCTTTTCCCTGAATTGCGACAGGATATAATATATAAGAAGGACCCCTGTCTGGTTTCCGTTCAGCAGTATAAACTGCCCCTCTTTGTTTTTGCAGGCAATTCCCAGCCGGTCAGCATCAGGGTCGGTAGCCATCACCAGGTCAGCATAGGTCTCAACAGCTTTCTGAATTGCCAGTTTAAGGGCACCGGGTTCTTCAGGATTCGGAGATTTTACAGTAGGGAAGTTGCCATCAGGCTTTTCCTGTTCGGGAACGCTGATGATATTCTTAAAACCGAACATTTTAAGGGCAGGAGGCACCAGAATGACACCTGTCCCATGTATTGGCGTGAATACAATTCCCATATCACTGGATCTGTTGATCACCTCGGGATTGATCCTCATTTTCAGGACCTCAGCCAGGAATAAGTCATCCGTCTCTTTCCCGATTAAATGAACTTTATCTTTTTTCCCTGAGAATTTTATCCCGTTTACCGACCTGATGCTGCGAACCTCCTCAATTATCGCCTCGTCGTGCGGAGCGACAACCTGTCCTCCGTCATTCCAGTATGCCTTATACCCGTTATACTCCGGAGGATTGTGTGAAGCTGTAATGACCACACCGCTCTGGCATTTGTAATGCCGTATGGCAAATGAAAGCTCAGGAGTGGGACGAAGCGATTCAAAAAGATAGACCTCGAAACCATTGGCAGAAAAGATATCTGCAGCGCTTTCGGCAAACAGCCGGCTGTTATTCCGGCAGTCATGGGCAATTGCTACCCGGATGCCTTTTTGTCCGCATTGTTTGATAATATAGTTTGAAAGTCCCTGGGTTGCCATTCCCAGGGTGTAGATGTTCATCCTGTTGGTGCCGGCGCCCATTATTCCTCTAAGACCGCCTGTGCCAAATTCAAGATCCTGGTAAAAGGCGTCAATAAGCTTCTTCTCATCTTTTTCAAGCATTTCGCGGACCTCTTTCCGGGTTTCTTCATTGAATTCGGGACCTAGCCATGACTGGGCTTTTTTTCGGATGTCGGATATCTGTATCATATTATCAATTTAATACATTTCTTTAAACTGGCTCTCCAGTGCTGTATCTCAATGTTATAGGTTTCTTTTATTTTGGTTTTGTCAAGGACAGAATAGGAGGGTCTTTTTACAGCTGAAGGATACTCTGCTGACAAAACAGGCAATACCCTGCAGTCCAATCCTGCTTCCTTGATTATTTCAGTTGCAAAATCATACCAGCTGCAAACTCCCTCATTCGAATAATGATAAATACCGGCATTGAAGGCTGTCTGATTCCTGATAACACCCGACACGATTTGCATGATCGCTGATGCAAGATCCGCTGCACTGGTTGGAGATCCGATCTGATCGAAAACTACTTTCAGCAAACCTTTTTCTTTTCCTTTTCTGATGATTGTTTTTACAAAATTCTCACCGAAAGATGAATAGAGCCATGATGTCCTGATGATCATTGTACCGTTATGGAGCAGGGCAGCTTTTTCTCCTTCAAGCTTTGACCGGCCATAAGCACCCAGGGGATTTGTTGCAGAATCCTCATTGTAAGGTACACTTGCGAAGCCGTCAAACACATAATCGGAAGATATATGTATGAACCTGGTTTCAGATCCTTTTATGGCTTCAGATATATTCCTGACAGATACGCCGTTGATCAGCAAAGCTTTATCAGGTTCGCTTTCAGCCTTATCAACAAAATTGTAGGCGGCACAGTTGATGATCCAGTCGGGTGCAGCTTGTTTAACAAATTCGGCTGTCTTTCCCGGGGATGAAATATCAAGAGTATCAATGTCAGTAAATACAAAGTCATAACCATAGTAGTTCTTTGATGCTGTCCAAAGTTCGTTTCCCAGCTGTCCGTTTGCTCCGGTGACAAGTATTACTGCCATGCTTTATGAAGATAATTCAGAAGTTGTTTTCAGCTTTCCTGAAAGGCGGATTCTTCCGGTCTTTTTCACTGATCACAGAGGTACTTTTCCCTGTTCTCCAGTCTATTTCAAGCTCCGGATCATTAAGCAAAATTCCTCTCTCTGCCAGCTTATTATAAACATTATCAACCTTATATTGTATGACTGCTATATCGCTCAGCACTGAAAAGCCATGAGCAAACCCTTTCGGAATGAACAGCTGATGTTTGCTGTCAGAATCGAGCTCTATCCCGAACCATTTTCCGAAGGTGGCGGAATTTCTCCGTAAATCAAGCGCAACATCAAATATCCGTCCGTCGACAACCCTGATAAGCTTTGCCTGATCATACGGCCGAAGCTGGTAATGAAGTCCGCGGATAACACCTAATGAAGATCTTGACTCGTTATCCTGTACCGGGGTAAAGTTTATTCCGGCTTTCAGGTATGTTTCCTGGTTATAGCTTTCAAAAAAGTATCCCCTGCTATCGGAAAAGACTGCAGGTCTGATCACAAAAAGCCCGTCAAATCCTGTATTAATGATTTCCATCTGCTTTTATCATTCGAAAGTATTTATTTCCTCTGAAGCTATTCTCATAAGATATTTTCCATACTGGCTGTTTTTAGCGGGTTGCGCCAGTGCTATAAGCTGGTCCCTGCTTATGAAACCCCGTTTATAAGCTATCTCCTCGATGCATGATGCTTTCAGTCCCTGTCTCTGTTCAAGGGTAGCGATGAAGTTTGCCGCCTGCAGAAGGCTTTCATAAGTGCCGGTGTCGAGCCATGCCATGCCTCTTCCCATCAGTTTTACTTCAAGGGTTCCCTCGTCAAGGTAAAGCCTGTTGAGATCGGTTATCTCCAGCTCACCGCGTGGTGATGGTTTTAACGATCTTGCTTTTTGCGCCACGGTATTATCATAGAAATAGAGGCCGGTTACAGCATAGTTTGATCTGGGACTGACTGGCTTCTCCTCAAGGCTGACCACTTTACGGTTTTTGTCGAACTCAACCACTCCGTACCTTTCCGGATCAGTGACATAATATCCAAAAACACATGCTCCTTTTTTCAGTCCGGCCGTCTTCAGGAGTACATCACCGAATCCGTGGCCGTAGAATATATTATCTCCAAGGATCATGCATACAGGATCATTGCCAATGAAATCGTCACCAAGGATAAATGCCTGGGCGAGGCCGTCGGGCGATACTTGCTCAACATAACTGAATTTCAGTCCCAGAGGCTTGCCGTCGCCAAGAAGGCTGCGGAAACCAGGCAGATCGCGTGGGGTTGATATAACAAGAATCTCCCTTATACCTGCCAGCATCAGCACTGACAGAGGATAATAGATCATCGGTTTGTCGTAAACCGGCAGCATCTGCTTTGATAATGCACTGGTTATCGGGTAAAGCCGCGTCCCTGAACCGCCTGCTAGTATAATCCCTTTCATAATATTATTATTCTTTTCTTTTGTACAACCCACCCCAAATCCCTCCAGGGAGGGGATTTTATTATTTATAACACCGGCAGCCGGTAGCCGGTAGCCGGTAGCCTATCTTCTTCCTATTCCAAAATATTTGAATCCCATTTGTTTAATTTCAGCCGGATCGTAAATATTGCGTCCGTCAAAAATCACCTTTCCTTTCATGATGCCTGCCATCTTCCTGAAGTCGGGCAGATGGAACTCCGACCATTCAGTCATTAAAACCACAGCATCCGCGCCCTTTAATGCTTCATAAGGATCTGATGCATAGGTGATCCTTCTGCCAAGCTGCTTCCTTGCTTCATTCAGCGCAGCAGGATCGTAAGCCCTTATAACGGCACCTTCCTTCAGTAGCTTTTCAATAAGATAAATTGATGATGATTCCCTGATATCATCTGTCTTTGGCTTGAATGACAATCCCCAGATACCGATAACTTTCTTATCGAGTTTCTTATTAAAATATTTAACTATTTTATTGAATATCACATTTTTCTGGAACTGGTTTGCCATTTCCACCGCTTTGATCACCTTGAGCTCATAGCCTTTCTCCTCTGCCGTTTTGATGATCGCCTTTACATCTTTCGGGAAGCATGATCCGCCGTAACCAGAGCCCGGATAGAGAAATTTAGATCCTATCCTTGAATCGCTTCCTATTCCTTTCCTTACCTGGTTGATATCAGCACCAAGGATATCACAAAGGTTGGCTATTTCATTAATGAAACTGATGCGTGTTGCAAGCATGGCGTTGGCTGCATATTTTGTGATCTCAGCCGAAATAATATCCATGAAAATTATAGGATGGTTATTCAGTACGAAAGGCATATAAAGGCGTTTCATGATCTCGGCTGTTTTTTCGTTATCGATTCCGATAACAATCCGTTCAGGTTTCAGGAAATCTTCAACAGCGGCACCTTCCTTGAGAAACTCAGGATTGGATGCCATGTCGAATTTGATTTTTGTTTTGCGCTTATCAAGCTGATCCTGAATTGCTTTCCTTATCTTTTCAGATGTTCCGGCAGGTACTGTGCTTTTGGTAACGACAACAATGTGGCCGGTTACTGCAGATCCTAATTCCTTTGCAACTGAAAGGACATGCTTAAGGTCGGCACCGCCGTCTTCACCCGGAGGAGTTCCAACGGCAATAAAAACAACTTCAGCACCTTTGACAGCCTCTTTAATTTCTGTTGTGAAGAAAAGCCTGTTCTTACCGACATTCCTTCTGATCATGCTTTCAAGTCCCGGTTCATATATTGGCACTGAGCCATCCTGAAGCTGCCTGATCTTTTCCCTGTCATTATCCACACATGTAACAATAACGCCGCTTTCAGCAAAACATGTTCCGGTAACAAGTCCGACATATCCTGTACCCACAACAGCAATTTTCATAAAAAAACTTTTATGTTTTAGTTTGAGTAATATGCAAAGATAATAGAACATGCGAAAAAACCATGTCTTGCTCGCTTAGCTCGTTGTCTTGCCCTGCAGGCAGAGCAGTCTGCTCCCTGTGGTCGCTGTCTTTTAGTCTCCTGATGGAGCGAAGCGACAGACAGCCACAGCTAAAGACTCAAAGACGGAGTCCCGCGGTAGCGGGACGACAGACAGCATTAATAAATGAATTAAAAACGATTATTTATTGTATGATATTTAAAATATATGGCTATCTTTGCACACCATTTTTTCAATATAATGTCTAACTTATTAAGTATTAGTTCTTTTAAAATCAAATTATGACTGAAAGCAAAAAGAAGACTACCAAGAAAGAGGTTGTCGAAAAAAACGATGATGTTGTAAAACCTGTAAAAAAGGCAAAGGTTAAGGAAACAAAGGAAAAACTTATTGAACAGGCTCTCGAGGAAGAAATACTTCCTGTACAGGAAGAAGCTGTTAAAGCAAAACCTCCAAAAAAAGAAGCAGAAGCTGTTAACGCAGAAGAAACCGGAACTTCACAACCCGGGGATGAAGAGATAAGGGAAGTATCTGCAGAAGTAAAAAAAGAAAGGAAACCGAAGAAAGCAAAAGCCGGCCAGGAATCTGAAATTCAGACTGAATCCGGTCCAAAACTATCGGCTGAAGAATTCGACTGGGAAAGTTTTGAGACAGAGGAACAGAAAAACTCTCCCAAACACAAGGAATACGAGGCTATGTACGATGAGACTCTTTCAACTGTTGCAGTTGATGAAGTGGTCCATGGTACAGTGATCCAGATGACGGCCCGCGAGGTGGTGATCAACATCGGTTATAAATCGGAAGGCGTTGTGAGCCTTAATGAATTCAGGTATAATCCTAACCTGAAGATTGGGGATACCGTTGAAGTGTACGTTGAAAGCCAGGAAGATAAAAAAGGACAGCTTCTGCTGTCGCACAAGAAAGCGCGTGCAATAAACTCATGGGACAGGGTAAATGCATCTCTTGAAAAGGACGAGATAATCACGGGCTATATCAAGTGCCGTACAAAAGGAGGCATGATCGTTGATGTATTCGGCATTGAAGCATTCCTTCCGGGGTCACAGATCGACGTTAAGCCAATCCGCGACTACGATGTATTTGTTGGCAAAACGATGGAATTCAAGGTTGTAAAGATCAACCAGGAATTCAAGAACGTAGTCGTTTCACACAAAGCCCTTATCGAAGCTGAGCTTGAACAGCAGAAGAAGGAAATCATTGCAAGACTTGAAAAAGGACAGGTTCTTGAAGGAACCGTTAAGAATATCACATCATATGGTGTGTTCATCGACCTTGGAGGGGTTGACGGACTTATTCACATCACAGATCTCTCATGGGGAAGAGTCAATCACCCCGAGGAGATTGTACAGCTTGACCAGAAGCTGAATGTTGTAATCCTCGATTTTGATGACGACAAGAAAAGAATTGCCCTCGGCCTCAAGCAGCTCACTCCTCACCCCTGGGATTCAGTTGATCCGAATCTCAAGATCGGTGACAAGGTTAAAGGCAAGGTTGTTGTCATGGCCGATTATGGAGCATTCGTTGAGATCGCAACGGGTGTTGAGGGACTTATCCATGTTTCTGAAATGTCATGGTCACAGCACCTTCGCAGTGCCCAGGAATTCATGAAGGTAGGCGACGAAGTGGAAGCAGTTATTCTGACACTCGATAGGACCGAAAGGAAGATGTCGCTCGGTATCAAGCAGCTCAAACCTGATCCCTGGCAGAATATTGACGAGAAATATACAGTAAGTTCAAAACACACTGCAAAAGTCAGGAACTTCACAAACTTTGGAGTATTCGTTGAGATAGAGGAAGGTGTTGACGGACTGATACATATCTCAGACCTCTCATGGACAAAGAAAATAAAGCATCCTGCCGAATTCACTGCAATTGATGCAGAAATTGAAGTTATTGTTCTTGAGATTGATAAGGAGAACAGAAGGTTAAGCCTCGGGCACAAGCAGCTTGAAGAGAATCCGTGGGATGTTTTTGAAAAGCTTTTTATTGTTGACTCGGTTCACGAAGGTACGGTAATGGAGGTCTTCGACAAGGGAGCCGTTATTGCTCTTCCGTATGGTGTTGAAGGCTTTGCTACTCCAAAGAACCTGGTAAAAGAGGACGGACTCATGGTTAAGGTTGATGAAAAGCTGATGTTTAAGGTTATAGAATTCAACAAATCAGCAAAAAAAATCATAGTTTCGCACAGCAGAACCTATGAAGATGAAAAGAAATCAGCCGAAGCACCTGCAAAGAAAACAGAAGCTGAAAAGCCGAAGAAAACGACCAGGAAAGCCAAGTCGGGTGCAGAGAAAACAACTCTCGGAGATATAACTCAGCTTGCGGCTTTGAAAGAAGAAATGGAAGAAAAACAGAATAAAGCTTCTAAAGAATAGAAATATTTCATAAATTAGGGCTATCAAATTATACAATTATGGATTTCAATATCGAGAGCCGGAATAACAGCACAGTTATCCAGATCCAGTCGGAGAAGCTTGATACACACATAGCTCCCGCGCTTAAGTCTGAGCTAGTGCTGGTTTCAGGTAAGGGTGAGAAAAACATCATCCTCGACCTTGAAAAATGTCAGTACTGCGACTCTTCTGGTCTGAGCGCTATTCTTGTAGCGAACAGACTATGCAAAAATGCTGGTGGCACATTCGTCCTCTGTGGACTGAATGAAGCCGTTGAAAGACTTATCACTATTTCTCAACTCGATACTGTTCTGACAATCACCGGAACGGTAGCGGATGCTGAAAAAATGATATCGTGAAGCTGACAGCATTGCAGAGCGCCGATGAAATTAAGCATACTTGGCAGTAGTTCTGCATTGCCAACCTCAGAAAGATTTCCAACCGCTCATGTGCTTAATGTGCATGAGCGGTTGTATTTGATAGACTGCGGAGAAGGGACACAGATGCAGCTCCGCAAAAACAGACTGAGATTCGGGAAAATAAATCACATCTTCATTAGCCACCTGCACGGCGACCATGTGTTCGGACTCTACGGACTCTTATCCACATTCAGCCTGATGGGCAGAACAAATCCCGTTAAACTTTATGCTCCTCTGAATTACCAGGGCATCCTGTTGTCACATCTGAATGATTTTGATATTCATCTCAATTTTGAAATAGATTTCCATGCTCTTTCGGGAAGCGATCCGGTAATGATACTTGACGACAAACACCTGACAGTGACATCGTTTCCCCTTGAACACCGCGTACCTGCATTCGGCTTTTTATTCAGGGAAAAACCCTATGACCGGAATATCATAAAGGAGTGCATTGATAAATACAGGATCCCCACTGTCAGGATCCCTGCTATAAAGAAAGGAGAGGATTATATTACTGCTGAAGGTGATTTGATCAGGAATAAAGATCTCACTGTTCCCGGTCCCGTTCCTCTTTCCTATGCCTACTGCAGTGATACAAAATATTTCACGCGCCTGGCTGCTTTTGTTAAAAGCGTTGACCTGTTGTACCACGAGGCAACATTTGATAAAAGCCTTGATGAACTGGCTGGCATTACCGGTCATTCAACCACCCTTGATGCAGCCAGAACTGCATCCGAGGCAGAAGCCAAAGCATTGATCATAGGTCACTTCTCGGCAAGATACAAGGATATCAACACTCTGGTTGAGGAAGCCAGATCACTGTTTCCAAACACTTTCCCTGCCATTGACGGGAAGACTTATGAGATTGGGAAAATTTAATCCGGTAATCAAAGAATTTCTATCTTTGAACTCACTTCAATAAAAAATGACATATCAGTGCAGGAGAGAATACTGATACTCGATTTCGGATCTCAATATACCCAGTTGATTGCCAGGCGTATAAGGGAACTGAATGTCTATTGCGAGATTTATCCTTTTAACCATTTCCCTGAACCTGATAAGAATGTCAAAGGTGTGATTCTTTCCGGTAGTCCGGCATCAGTTCATGACAAAAACGCTCCTGTCCCGGATCTGGATGACATAAAAGGCACCTGTCCTCTGCTCGGAGTATGTTACGGAGCCCAGTATCTTGTACATGGTTTCGGCGGAAGAGTAACGAAATCAGCCAACCGTGAATACGGCAGAGCTAACCTGCTTAATATAAACCAGGAGGATCCTTTATTCAAAAAGATAATTCCGGGAACACAGGTGTGGATGTCGCACGGAGATACAATAGAAGAACTTCCTGAAAACTATGAGATAACAGGTTCCACTGCCGATGTAAAAGCAGGAGCATTTCATATCAGGGGAGAGAAAACATGGGGCATCCAGTTCCATCCTGAAGTATGGCATACAACCCAGGGAAAACAGATGCTTGAGAACTTTGTTTTGAATATATGCGGCTGCAAGGGCGACTGGACTCCTGATTCATTTGCCGGATCAGCCATTGCAGGACTGAAGCAGCAGCTGGGCAGCGATAAGGTAATACTTGGCCTTTCGGGAGGTGTTGATTCTTCAGTTGCAGCTTCGCTTCTGAATAAAGCAATAGGAAAGAACCTTACATGTATCTTTGTCGATAATGGCCTTCTCAGAAAAAATGAATTCAGGAAGGTCCTTGAATCATATGTAGGATTTGGACTCAATGTCATTGGTGTTGATGCTTCCGATAGGTTTCTGAATGAGCTTGAAGGAGTAAGCGATCCTGAAAAGAAGAGAAAGATAATCGGTAAAGTGTTCATTGATGTCTTTGAGGAGGAAGCTCATAAGGTTAAGGATGTAAAATGGCTGGCCCAGGGTACAATATATCCTGATGTAATTGAATCAGTGTCAGTTAAAGGACCTTCAGCAACCATCAAGTCGCATCACAATGTCGGTGGTCTGCCTGAAAAAATGAATCTGAGGGTGGTGGAACCGCTTAAGCTTCTGTTTAAAGATGAAGTCAGGAGAGTGGGATATGCTCTCGGGCTTCCTGACGTGATCCTTAAAAGGCATCCCTTTCCCGGACCCGGACTCGCTGTACGCCTCCTGGGAAAGCTGACAAGAGAGAAGCTTGAGATACTTCAGGAAGCAGATGAGATCTTCATAGAAGGTCTTCATAAGCATTCGCTGTATGATTCTGTATGGCAGGCGGGGGCAATACTTCTTCCTGTACAGTCTGTCGGCGTTATGGGTGATGAACGTACATATGAATATACCATTGTCCTGAGAGCCGTAAATTCCACTGACGGGATGACAGCCGACTGGTCGCCGCTGCCTCATGATTTCCTCGCTGCGATATCAAGCGAGATCATTAATAAGGTAAAAGGTATAAACAGGGTAGTTTATGATATAAGCTCAAAACCCCCTGCAACAATAGAATGGGAATAATTGCTCAGGCTTGGCGCAGGGCGCAGGGCAAAGAGCAACAAGAAACAAAAAACAAAAAGGCATACAAATTGTTAGATAAACTAATATATGAAAATTATTAAAACAGGAATTATAGCTCTGACAGCAATTATGCTGTTTTCACAGGCTGTGGTATCGCAGGTGCTGAATGAGGGGACTTTCAAGATAGGAAGGACGCTGAGCCTTATTGATGCTTATTATGTCGACACGACAAATCTCGATAAGCTCACTGAAACTGTAATAATCGATCTGCTAAGGCAGCTTGATCCTCATTCAACATATATTTCTGCCAAGGATGTCAGGGACATGAATGAGCCCCTTCAGGGCAATTTTGAGGGTATCGGTATACAGTTCAATCTTCTTCATGATTCAATAATTGTAATTGAGCCTATATCAGGAGGACCTTCCGAAAAGGTTGGATTGCGCGCAGGGGACAGGATAATTGCGATCAATGGCGAGAAAGTCACCGGGATAGGCATCACGACAACCGGTGTAAGAGACAGGCTGATGGGTCCGAAAGGAACCTCGGTCAGTCTGAATATTTTCAGAAAAGGTGAAAGAAATATCCTCGACTTCACTATAATCCGCGACAAAATTCCCATAAACAGCCTTGATGCTGCCTACATGCTTGACAAGGAGACCGGTTATGTAAAGCTTAATAAGTTTGCTGCTACAACAGAAAAGGAATTTGAGGATGCTCTGTCCGTTCTGAAGAAGAACAACATGAAGAATATCATAATTGATCTCCGCGGGAACGGAGGAGGGTATATGATAGCTGCAACCGAGCTGGCAAACAACTTCTTCTCAAATACGAATCTGCTGGTTTATCTTATCGGCAGAAAGACTCCCAGGCAGGATTATAAATCTTCCGGAACCGGCACTCTTGCCTCAGCAAGGGTTGTTGTTCTGACCGATGAAGGGTCGGCATCTGCAAGCGAAATTTTTGCGGGAGCTATGCAGGACTGGGACAGAGGTATTGTTCTGGGCAGGAGAACATTCGGGAAAGGACTGGTTCAGAATCAGTACTGGCTTACTGACGGATCAATGATCAGACTTACTATTGCCCGTTACTACACTCCAACCGGCAGGTTAATCCAGAGCCCATATAATGAGGGATATGACAAATATGTGGCAAATTTCTATAAGCGTTATTCAACCGGTGAAATGATCTCGGCCGACAGTATTCATTTGCCGGATTCATTAAAGTATAAAACCCTTATCAACAAACGTACTGTTTACGGAGGCGGCGGAATAATGCCGGATATCTTCGTGGCAGCTGATACAACGAATTATTCTGATTATTACAGGAGCCTTGTGCGGAAAGGGATACTTAATGCATTTGTTCTTGAATATGCTGATAAGAACAGAACCAGGATCAACAGTGAATACAAGACATTTGAGGACTATAAAGCCAGGTTTCAATTTGCCACCGGAGAGGTGCAGGATTTTATAAAGAAAGGAGAAGATTTAGGAGTCAAATATGTTGATGCGGACTATAAAATATCTGAATGTGAGATACTTATGGTACTGAAGGCGCTGGTAGCGAATAATATCTGGCAGACAAATGAGTATTACCGCATCATTAATGAAGATGATAATGTAATTGATAAGGCACTTGAGATCATCTCAGACAAAGATACTTATAGCAGAATATTAGGCTACAAGTAGGAGAGGACCAGTGTGGTTTCAGCTGTCCGGTTTTATCAGCTTACCTTAATGGCAGTATAAAAGAACTCGTACTTGTAGGTTATGTTATTTTCAACTTCACTTTCATTATAAGTCCAGACAAGGGAATCATCTTCAATGGTGATCTCCCATTTATACATACCGTCTCCAAACTGTGCTGAAACAGTGTTTCCGGTCAGTGTCCAGCTGAAATTACCGGACAACTGCCCGAATTCATACATCAATCCTGCTCCTCCTTCGGCAAACTGTATCTCCATTTCGTCAGCTTCCATGAAAATGGTCACTTCTGATTTCTTTACATTATTCTCATATATGACATATTTATATGACTGCACTTCCCATCTTCCGATTATTGCTTCGTCGAGAGGCAGCTCCTTTTCGCATGATGTAAGCAGGGAAGTAAGTATGACAATTGAAGCCAGGGGCAGGGAGTATAGTTTTTTCATTATCTGATAATTTTTATTTTCCGCCAAGGTAACTTATTCTTGCGAAATATTAAAACGGCGTAAAACTCATTATTGTTGCATGATTACTAATTATGAAAAGGCTTCTCTTTATTTGCAGTTAAATATTAATTTTGGCAGGATTATCTGTTAATTAATTAACAATGAATTTTATAGCCAAGACATTGTTTGGTCTTGAAAAAGTTCTTGCTGAGGAACTGAAGACTCTTGGGGCATCAGGTATAAGACCTGTGAACCGGGCGGTATTGTTTTCAGGTTCCAGGGAGCTGATGTACAGGGTGAATTATTGTGCAAGAACAGCAATGTCAGTGCTTATGGCTGTTGATGATTTCAGGATAGGATCCAGGGAAGACCTCTACAGGAAAGCATCTGAAATAGACTGGTCGCTCCTGATGGATGATGACAGCACTTTTTCTGTTGTATCAGTAGTAAATTCAAAGCTCTTTGGTCATACGGCATACCCGGGACTGATCGTGAAAGATGCAGTAGCTGATTATTTCCGTAAAAAAACAGGAAGGAGGCCTTCAGTCAATTCAGCGGATCCGGGGATCATTATAAATCTTCATATCAGCGGCGACAATGCCGATATAGCCGTTGATTCTTCAGGCATGCCGTTGTATAAGAGAGGCTATCGCACAGGACAGCCTTTAGCTCCGCTCAACGAGGTTCTCGCCGCTGGCATCATAATGATTTCAGGGTGGAATGCCTCGGTTTCCCTGACCGACCCGATGTGCGGATCAGGAACAATTCCGATAGAAGCAGGGCTTATCGCATGCCGTATTCCTCCCGGCAGGTTCAGGAAGCAGTTCGGATTCAGCAGGTGGAAAGAGCATGACGAAGAATTATTCAGGAAAGTAAAAAATGAATGTGACAGTATGATATGCCGGTCGCCTGTACGGATAGCAGGGAGCGACATCTCAGAACAGGCAGTAAGGCAGGCACTGAATAATGTCAGAAATGCTGGTTTGTCTGATACAGTATCGATTGATGTATCTGATTTCAGAAACCTGAAGCCTTCTGATAACAACGGATTCCTGTTTATCAATCCTCCTTATGGTGAAAGACTTAAACCGGATGATCTGAATGAATTATATGGTATGATCGGGACGACAATGAAACACTCATACTCCGGATACAGGGCATGGATATTAACTCCGGGGAAAGGATTGCTGGCAGAAATAGGATTGAAACCCAGGTCGAAACAAACAGTTTTCAATGGTTCCCTGGAGTGCATCCTTGCTGAATTTGAACTGTATGCCGGTTCCAGGAAGCAGGAGAAAGGTCTGAAATCATCATAAAGATGCTGTTTATCATAATATTTACATACGTTTATCAAAAAATACAAGTATTTTTATTTAATTGAAGTGGACAAGTTATAATTTGGTAACTTCATATTTTTATTATATTTGCTATCGGGAAAAGAGACCTTAGCCAAAAAGAAGCTTAGATGGGCTTTGATATTGAGAATTACGTAAAGGACCAGGCGAAGAATAACGTTATCCTTTTTTATAAGGGTAATGTTGATTCTGATGTAATTAATCATGTTCTGGATACGGTTGAGGACAAAATGGCAGAAGCCAATGAGCAGGCAAAGCTCAGGAAAAAGGTCTATAATGTCCTGGTCGAAAGTCTTCAGAACCTGTATCATCATGTCGACAAAGTCCCCGACGATTTTGAGGATCAGTCATCCGATAAGTATGGACTGCTTGTTGTACAGAAGGTTGACTCCGGTTATAAAATAATCACCGGCAATTTTGTGCATGCAGACAATGTCGAAAAGCTTGAAGAGAAAATTAAAAGGATCAACAGGTCTTCACACGAGGAGATTAAGGAACTTTACAAGTTCATTCTCAATCATCAGAGAATCTCTGCAAAGGGCGGCGGCGGACTTGGTCTTGTTGATATAGCAAGGAAAACCGGAAATAAACTTGATTATTCTTTCAAGGAATATAACAATAAATACTCCTTCTTCTATCTTAATATCCTGGTAGATGAAGAAGCAGAACCAAAACCAGAATTAAATACATAAACAAACTAAAAAACTTAATAAAATGGAACCGATCATTATTGAAGGAACACCGAAAACCCCAACTGTTAAATTTGATGCATCTGAAGGTGTATTTGAAATCAAAGGACGTTCAATCCCCGAAAACTCCGTTGAGTTTTATAAGCCGCTTGTAGACTGGCTCGACGGTTATAAGGAGACACCACTCCCTAAAACTGTTGTAAATATAAGGCTGGAGTATTTCAATACCAGCTCTTCAAAATGCATCCTTGATGTCTTCAAAAAGCTCGAAGCGATACACAAGGCCAAGAATGAAGTTGAGGTCAACTGGTATTACGAGGAAGACGACGAAGACATGCTGGAAGCCGGTGAGGATTATGAATCTATCATCAGGGTGCCATTCAAGATGATAGAGATAGTTGAATAGTTTTATGATCAATATGTCATAACCTGATCGGTTTTCCAAAAACTAAAGAGGGGCTGCACAAGCCCCTCTTTTTTATATCATTCTGATCCCTTTAACTTTTTGCCCATGACCACCTCCCCGGAGTCGAGAAGATTCTTGAGCGCCCTGAAAGAAAGAAGGAAATAGAGAACTATGGTTATGAACCACAGGACAATTACATTTATGACAAATGTATCAACTTCCATACCGAATAGCTTTTTAGCCGGTGCATAAAAATGCGCTTTAACAAAGTTGTGTTTTGGATCCATATAGATTGGATCCATCTTCTGCAGGATCTCTCCCTTAAATTCAATTATCTTGTCAGTCTCGGTTTCATTTGTCACAAACTCTTCAAGTGATTCATTGGTATGCATATCCCTTAGCCTCAGGAATCCTTCCTTGTCTTCAGACTGCAGCCTCGTCATAAGCGATTCCTTCCTGTCTCTTGCTGCATTAGAATAGTCAATATAGAATTTTCTTATGCCGTCAACATAGGTCAGCGCCGATGAGACTACCTCCTTTGTAACCTTATTGGGTGTAAGAAGTTCGAGGTAGTCAAATTTATAGTTCGGATTAAGAGCATTTTCTTTTTTTATTTCATTGTATGATACAAGCAGGTCAGCATCGAAATTACCCCTTCTTGTGCCCCTGTCCAGATCATTTTTAACATTCTCAAGTTTCCCTTTAACCTCATTATACCAGAAATCTTTCTTGAATTTAGCCTTGCTCAAAGCCTTGTCATACACATAGAACTGCTTTTCATACTTATTATCCTTGAATTGTTTTACCGCAAGCGCCTCATAACCCCATCGCGCAGTAATTAAATTACCATACCAGGGTATTTCCACGGGGGATGACAGATTGGGATTCAGCTTTTCAAACTTGACCATAATCCCGCTGAGAATAATCTGAGGAATAACCAGGAATGGTATCCACATGTAAATAGTTGCCACAGCCTTGAAACTGTCAGAGATGATCAAACCCATGATATTGGCTCCTGCCCAGCAGGTGAAGAGAACAAGCCAGTATTCAAACCACATCCCCCTGATGCCTGTGATCAGGTTGCCTATTATAACAAAAGTTAAAGCCTGGATTGCCGAGATTCCCAGCTGCACAAATACTTTCGACATCAGGTAGCTGTTCCAGCTCAGGTTAAGGAAAGCCTCCCGTTTCAGGATCTTCCTGTCCTTTATTATCTCTTCAGCGCTCACAGTCAGACCCATGAATATAGCTATGATCACCGACATGAAGATATAAACCGGCAAGTTGCTGTTCTCGTACAGTGTATATTTCGGATTAACGGCACTTTCATCAAAATACCTTATGAGGAAGGAAAGAGCGACTGCAAGAACTGGCGCTTCAAGCAGTGTAATCAGCATATATTGAGCATCAGCGATTTTTGAAAGAATATCGCGTTTTGTAAATACAAACCATTGCCTGAATTTATTGGGCGTTTTGAAATTGATCTCAGGTATTGAGGTCCCCGGTTCAATTATATCCTCCCTTGCTTCGGCTTTATAGAGATTGCTCCAGTCAGCAGGGGAGATACGCCTTGTGTCGGTCGGTTGTCCGTTTTCAGTAAAGACCCGGGTCTCTACAATGTTGAAGATCTGTTCAGGATTTACATTACCGCATACGTAGCACTCGCTTTCATTGTAATTTGCCTGTTCAATTTTCTTCTTGAAATATTCGATTGATTCAATCGGATTGCCGTTATATATAAGGTATCCTCCCGTATCAAGAATGATTAGCTTATCGAACATCTTGAATATGTCGGAGGAGGGCTGATGGATAACTATAAAAAGCAGCTTGCCTTTACGGGCAAGTTCCTTAAGCAGGTCGAGAATATTTTCAGAATCGCGTGATGAAAGACCTGATGTGGGTTCATCAAGGAACATAATTGCAGGCTCACGGATGAGCTCAAGTGAAATATTAAGTCGTTTCCTCTGTCCGCCGCTGATCTTCTTGTTAAGGGGACTGCCCACCTTCATATCGCGGATTTCAAAGAGACCGAGATTTTTAAGTGTATTATCAACCCTTGCAACTATCTCTTCATCAGTAAGGTTATCAAAGCATAACTTGGCATTGTAATAAAGGTTTTCAAAAACCGTAAGCTCCTCAATTAAAAGATCATCCTGTGATACGTATCCTATCAATCCCTTGATCTTTTCCTTTTCCTTGTGAATGCTTACCCCATTGATGAGAACTTCCCCGTCAAATGGAGGATTGGTGCCGTTAAGCACGCTGAGCAATGTTGATTTTCCTGCGCCGCTTGCTCCCATAATTCCGACCATTCTTCCCGACTCTTCCTTGAAGCTCATATGGTGGATGCCGACCTTCCCGCTCTTGAACCTGTATTCAATATTATTTACATCATAAACCACCCTTGACGCCTTGAACTCCTCTTTAAGAAACTGCATCGTCACATCCCAGTAGTAGAGAGGTTTAATCTTATACCCTTTGATTGAAGATCCCTGGCTGAACGGATAAACCTTTTCCTCCTGCAGAAGCTGTCCGTTCATCGATAATTCTCCCGATCCCTTAAACCTGGCAAAATACATTTTCACCGATGGTACAAAAAGAATCCAGATCTGGCCTTTGAGCAGCTCTTTGTAAACATGCTTGGCTTCATTAAGTCCGCAGGTTTCATTACCGTCTGCCAGAAGGATATTCGGATTATCAGGGATATTATCAAATGAGTTGAGTACGAAACTATCAATGAACGCATATTCTTCTTCTGTGATGTTCAATCCCTCTGCCAGTGTGCTTATGAAGCCGCGCTCAAGCTGGCTGACCTCCTTGCTGCCCGATTTACAGAATTCCAGAGCCTGTATTACCACAACAATCCTCTGTTCCTGGTCAAGCTGGCCCTGTTCGTTGATGTCTTTGCAAAGCTTCCTTATCCTTATTGCTATTGCGCCTTCACGACGTTCTGCACTGCTTTTTTCAAGCTTTTTCCTGGCTTCTTCGTATGCTTCATCATATTTGGCAAGATATTCCTTAACAAGCTCCTGGTTCAGCAAACGTTTCAGAAAAGCTTCAACGACACCTCTTCTTTCAGTGTCATCAGCCTGAGGCTTTGCAATGAGCGCAAACAACTGCATCAGGGTTTCCAGTATCTTTTCACTCATGGGAGGTCAGTTTTTATTTGGATTTGAAGTTATGAAAATTATTTCTTGGTGCAAATATCATAAACAATCATTAAGAAAATATTTATTCTTTTATTTTATTTCGCTTTTCCTGTTCATGCTTCATCCATGACGATAAGCAGATTTTCTGTTCGGGAAGGGTGATAGGTGATGGTGGATGAACCCCGCAGGGGGTTATTTCATCGATCTTACACATTCATCCCTGTTATCATAAATCTCAAAGACAGTGTTGAGATGAAGTGTTTTAAATACCTCCATTACGGCAGGCTCGGGACTGGTGAATTTAAGCGAACCGTAGTTACTCCTTGCTGCTTTCATTATTGATAGAAAGCAGCCGAATCCTGAGCTGTCAATATACTGTACTCCCTTCAGGTCAATAACGACTTTCGAATTGGCATTTTCGAATATTTTACCTATTTCATTCCTGATATCTTCAGTTACCAGGGCATTGATCTTGTCGATTGAAAATGTTATAACGTCTACTTTGCCGTCTTTATCAATACTAATCATTTATTCCTTCTTTTGCATTTTACTGATAAGATCATCAAGTTCCTTCAACGCCTCCCCGGTATCGTTCCTGAATTTCATGATATAGGACTCATATTTTTCAGTTTCCTTTCCCTCTTTTGCCTGCAGCTCAAATGTTTTAAGCATGACAGCCAGATCATTCATCCCCATTATTGCTACAGATGACTTCGCCTTGTGAGCCAGGAGCCCAAGTTTGTAATATTCTTTCGCTGAAAGGAGGGAACTCATCTCGTTATAAAACTCGGAAACCTGCTCCCTGAATATTGAAGTGATTTCAAGAAAAGTCTCGTTATCGCCACCTGATACTGAATCAAGGTATTCAGTATTAATGTACTTGTAGTCCATGATCGTACAATTCTAAAATCGGTTTAAAGGAGTGCAAAGAATAAAACAAATATAACAATATTTTTTTCTGGTGACGTTAATTATATAAAGGATGTAAAGGTTTTTTTGAAAAAGGGAAATAAGTGCTATTTTTATAGTGACAAAAAACAGCATCATGAAGTACTATCTGCATTCTCTCTGTTTCGTTTTAATGTTGAGTTCTGTGGTTCTGGAGGCGCAGACAGATATTACCGTGCGCAAAAAGGATTTCAAAAAGGAACGTGAGGGTTTCAGGGAAGCCTGGAAGCATGTCAATGCTGGTGACAGCTATTATATCGTCAAAGGAGTATATTACGGGAGTGCATATGATGAATACCTGAAGGCTGTAGCTTATAACGGCGTCAATCCTGAGCTTAATTATAAAACAGGGGTGTCAGCCCTCTTCTCTGATAACAAGGAAGAAGCAGCAAGTTTTTTCATGAAAGCCCTTGAGCTGGACGGCGGGCTTACAAAAGATATACTGCTTCTTGGCGGCAGGGCGCTTCAGTATGCCGGAAGGTACAGTGAAGCTGTTGAGAAGCTTAACGCCTATCTCGATTCCCCTGGAAAGAAGCCAAAGGAAAGCGTTGCAATTGCAAAAAAATACCTTGAAGAGTGTAATTCTGCGCTGCAGGTGACCAGGGACACACTCAGGATTGATATCAGAAACCTTGGATCCAATATCAATTCAAATGCCGATGACTACGCAGAGCTGCTTTCAGCTGATAGTGAAACAATGTATTTTGCTTCACGGCGTGAATTGTCAAAATCAAGCACAAAATATGATGATTCGCGGTTTGATGAAAATATTTTTCTTTCTTCTTCCAGCAGCGGATCATGGACCTATCCGGTAACATTAGGCAAAAAAATGGTAACCGATTTATGTGAAACGCCGCTGTTTCTTACTCCTACAGGTGAAGAATTATACATATATGCAGGCTATGAGAACGGAGGGGACATAATGGTGTCAGAAAGGAAAAAAGGGAAATGGAAGGCTCCGTCAACCATACCATTCAGGATCAATACAAAAGGATCAGAGACATCATTCACTTTTACACCCGCAGGGAATGAAGTCTGGTATGTTTCTGACAACGGGAAGGAAGGACTTGGGGGGAAGGATATTTATTATATCAGCAAACTCAATGAGCGTAAGTGGTCAAAACCTGTGAACGCAGGTCCTTCTGTAAACACTCCCTATGATGAGGAGTCTGTCCGTTTCTCGGTAAGGGGCGATACTCTTTGGTTTGCTTCAAGGGGACATTCAACGATCGGCGGATTTGATATCTTCTACAGCACAAGGAACCAGAACGGTGAATGGGGAAATGCTGTCAACTTCGGTTACCCTCTTAACACCCCATGGGATGAACTATTCTTCCATCCGTCACAGGGTAACGACAGCTCCTTTTATTTTGTTTCGAACAGAAGCGAAGGAATGGGGGGACTGGATATTTACAGCGGCAGGATACTGCCTCCCGAACCCGTAATAATCCCGGTTGAGCCTCCAAAACCAGATACAGTTGTGATAAGAGATACTGTGGTAGTTATAAAGGAGATAGTGCCTGCGCCTGAACCTGCACCTGTTGTACCGGAACCACCCAAAGAGGAAATTCTGTACCTGATAGGAACAATTACAGATTCGGAAACAGGTGAACCCGTACTTGCAAAAATTGATGTTATTGACCTTACGACAGACCTTGTTGTCGGCACTACTGCAAGTTCTGACGCTGATGGCACTTACAGAATAAAGCTGCCTGAAAAGAAATCATATATGGTCGATCTGAGGGCCAGCGGATTCCTTTCAGATATGAAACGTATTAACATACCTGCAACCTACGCCAATGAAGCATATAAGCTTGACGCCACACTGATTAAGGTAAAAGTAGGGAAGAAAGTTGTCCTTAATAACATTCTTTTTGAGACCGGTAAATCTATACTCACAACCGGCTCATATACAGAACTTGACAGGCTTGCAGGAATACTTGAGGATAGTCCGCTTATGAGAATTGAGATATCAGGCCATACCGACAACACTGGAAGCCTTGATCTGAACAACAGGCTTTCTCAGAACAGGGCACAGGCAGTAGTGGAGTACCTGGTACAGAAAGGAATTGACCGTGCAAGGCTTGAATTCAAAGGCTATGGACCACAGCAGCCTATTGCAGATAATGCCACCGCTGAAGGAAGAAAAATGAACAGAAGGGTTGAATTTAAAATACTTGAATTCTGATAATCGTCACTCTTTTTGCATTTAATCTTTACGTCCTTTGCCTCTGACTTTCATTATCGGATAATTTTAATATTAGAATGATGAAGACTACCGCATTTACTAATTTCCATATCGATGCCGGAGCCAAAATTGTTCCTTTTGCAGGTTACAACATGCCTGTGGAATATACCGGCATAAATGATGAACATATCACCGTTCGCGAAAAAGTCGGGGTATTTGATGTATCCCACATGGGAGAATTCTGGATCACCGGACCTTCAGCACCGGGTTTCCTGCAGTACATAACATCGAACGATGTATCAGTGTTGTATGACGGAAAAGTCCAGTATTCATGTTTCCCCAATGGTAAAGGAGGAATTGTTGATGACCTGCTGGTTTACCGTTTCAATCCTGAAAAATACCTTCTCGTTGTTAATGCCGCAAATATTGACAAGGATTGGAACTGGTGCGTAGCCCATGCTGCAAAGTTTGGATTGAAGACCGGCAGGGATCTGATCAATGCCTCTGATGAAATTGCACAGCTTGCCGTCCAGGGTCCGCAGGCTCTTAAAGCAATGCAGAAGCTGACAAGAACCCCGGTTGCTGATATGGAATATTATACTTTTAAAGAAGTGGAATTTGCAGGAATAAAAGACACTCTGTTCTCAACTACGGGTTATACGGGGGCAGGCGGCTGCGAAATATATGTCAGGAATGCTGACGGTCCGAAGCTGTGGAATGCGGTATTTGAAGCAGGCAAAGAATTTGGTATCAAGCCGATAGGACTGGGTGCACGTGATACCTTAAGGCTGGAAATGGGTTACTGCCTGTACGGGAACGATATAAACGACCAGACCTCACCAATAGAAGCAGGATTAGGCTGGATAACCAAATTCACTGATTCAAAGGATTTTATTGATAAGGCGTTTCTCCTGAAGCAAAAAAATGAAGGAGTTGAAAAGAGACTAAAGGGATTTGTAATGATTGACCGCGGTATCCCGCGCCAGCACTATGAGGTTGTTGACGGCAGCGGCAACCAGATAGGAGAAGTAACATCAGGAACCATGTCACCGATGCTGAAGCAGGGTATAGGAATGGCTTACCTGGCAAAAGGATTCTGGAAACCCGATACTGAGATTTTTATCCGCATCCGGAACAAAGACCTTAAAGCCAGAGTGGTGAACCTGCCTTTTTACAATGGATAAGAGAAAACTTGAAACCTGTTTTTCACCAGCGCTGTATGAGCCTGAGCTGCATGCAGATGCAATTGTTGTCATAATTGATATTCTGCGGGCAACTTCAGCGATCTGTACGGCATTTGCCAACGGGGCAGCATCAATTATACCTGTAGCTACAGTTGACGAAGCCAGGGATTACAAGAGAAAAGGTTACCTCGTGGCAGCCGAACGTGACGGCTTTGTACTTGATTTTGCCGATTTTGGGAATTCCCCGTTCAACTTCACCCGTCAAAAGGTTGAAGGCAAAACGATAGTTTACAGTACGACCAACGGTACGGGAATCATAAACATGGCTTCCACCGCCAGTGCTATAGTTATAGGATCATTTCTTAACATATCAGCACTTTCAGACTGGCTGATGAAGCAGGATAAAAATATTGTTCTTTTCTGTGCAGGCTGGAAAAACAGGTTCAATCTTGAAGATACATTATGTGCGGGTGCTGTTGCTGAAAGACTCATGGAGAGCGGCCTCTATTTTACACTATGCGATTCCACACTTGCCTCCCTTGATCTGTGGTCGCTGGCAAAGAATGACCTGACGGGGTATATTGAAAAAGTTGCCCAGCGTTCAAGGTTACGCGACAAGGGGCTTGATGACTGCATCGGATTCTGCCTCACATCTGATTTTACTGACAGGATACCCGTTATTAAAAATGGTATTCTTATCGGCAATATTTAATAATTTTACAAAAAGTCACAGAAAATATTAACTGATAGAAAAAATAAAATCGTTATGAAAAAACACAATTTTTATGCAGGCCCTTCAATACTTCCTCAGTATACCCTGGATAAGACCATTGAAGGGATAAAGGATTTTGCCGGCTCGGGATTATCTGTTCTTGAGATTTCTCATCGCAGCAAGGAGTTTATTGCATGCATGAACGACACTATCGCCCTGGTTAAGGAATTGCTTGAGGTACCTGCAGGATACCAGGTCATTTTCCTCGGAGGCGGGGCAAGCCTGCAGTTCACAATGGTGCCGATGAATCTTATGGAGAAAAAATCAGCGTATCTGGTCACCGGCGAATGGGCAGGCAAGGCATTCAAGGAAGCTAAACTTTACGGGGAAGCCATGGAAGCGGCATCATCCAAGGATAAGAATTTCAACTATATACCGAAGAACTACAATGTGCCTGCCGATGCTGATTACTTCCATATTACTACAAATAATACAATTTTCGGTACCGAACTGAAAAAGGACCCGGATGTTAAAATACCACTGGTGGCAGACATGTCATCCGATATATTCAGCAGGCCGGTTGATGTATCAAAATATTCAATTATCTATGCAGGTGCCCAGAAAAACCTTGCACCTGCAGGTGTTACCCTGATTATCATCAAAGAAGACGTACTCGGGAAAGTAACCCGTCCTCTTCCCACCATACTTGATTACCGGACACATATCAAGGCAGAATCAATGTTCAACACGCCTCCCGTATTTGCAGTATTTGCCGCGCAGCAGACCCTAAATTGGCTCAAGGATCTGGGCGGTGTGAAAGTTATGCAGAAGAAAAACATTGAGAAGGCACAGCTTCTTTATGATGAGATTGACAGGAATAAGCTGTTCGTTCCAACTATCAGGGATCCCGAGGATCGTTCAATCATGAATATCTGCTTTGTTATGGCAGAGGAGTACAAGGCTCTTGAGCAGCCTTTTGCTGATTTTGCCAAATCAAAAGGTCTGGTTGGAATAGCAGGACACCGTTCAGTAGGAGGCTTCAGGGCTTCAACATATAATGCCCTGCCAAAAGAGAGCGTTCAGGCTCTTGTTGATGCGATGAAGGAATTTGAGAAGAATTCTTAAGAAGAAACGATATGAATATACTAGTTGCAACAGAGAAAGCCTTTTCGCCGTTTGCAATCAGGCAAATCCGTGAAGTAACTGAAGCTGCAGGTTTTACGCTTGTATTGCTTGAGAATTATACTGATAAATCTCAACTTCTGAATGCAGTTTCCACTGCTGACGCCCTGATTGTAAGAAGCGATAAAGTTACTTCTGAAGTGTTGAATGCCGCCATTCAATTGAAAATTGTTGTCAGGGCTGGAGCCGGGTATGATAACCTGGACCTTCAGGCATGTACATCCCGCAATGTCGTGGCAATGAATACCCCGGGGCAGAATGCCAACGCAGTTGCAGAACTGGTTTTCGAACTTTTGCTTTACCAGATCAGAGGCGGATTCAGCGGTAAAACAGGAAGTGAACTGAGAGGTAAGACTATCGGATTACATGGTTTTGGCAACGTGGGGAAATATGTCGCTGATATTGCACGCGGATTTGGCATGGATATTTATGCCTATGATCCTTTTGTCAGTGAAAGGGTAATGAAAAATAACAGTGCCAAGCAAAGTACAGATATTAATGAGATGTACTCGAAATGCAAGTATATTTCAATCCATATGCCGCTAAATGAAAAAACCATGAAATCAGTGGGGTATGAATTGATTAAGAAGCTGCCTCAGAATGGAGTGGTTGTCAATACTGCAAGAAAAGAAATAATTAATGAAGATGGGCTTCTGAAAATATTTGAGGAGCGGAAGGACGTTTGTTACCTGTCTGATATTGAGCCTGATTGCAAAAGTGTTTTTGAAGAGAAGTACAAGGGCAGATATATTTTCACTGCAAAAAAGATGGGCGCGCAGACAGAAGAAGCAAATATTAATGCCGGTGTAGCCGCTGCACGGCAGATAGTTGATTATTTCACAAAAGGAATTGAAAAATACAGGTTAAACAAATAGAAATAAATTGCTTATGGCAATTGTTAAACCTTTCAGGGGAGTAAGGCCTCCCCGCGAAATAGCTAAAGATCTTGCCTGCCTTCCATATGATGTGATGAACACCATAGAAGCAGGAGAGATGGCAAAAAGCAAAGAATGTTCTTTGCTTCATATAACCAGGGCGGAGATTGACCTGCCCGCGGATATTGATGTGCATTCTGAAGAAGTCTATAAAAAATCAAGGGAAAATTTCGCACTCTGGAAAAGGAACGGCTGGCTGGTACAGGATGAAGAACCTCATTTTTATATCTATGCCCAGACAATGTCAGGACGCACCCAGTATGGAATAGCAGGATGCGCCTCAGTGGATGATTACCTGAACGGAAAAATAAAGAAACACGAACTGACCCGACCAGACAAGGAACAGGACAGGATGATCCATATCCGTACCAATAACGCAAATATTGAACCTGTATTCCTGACATATCCTGCTGTGAAAGAGCTGGATACAATAGTAAAAAAAATTGTCAAAAAGGAGAAAGCTGAATATGATTTCACGGCTGAAGACAGATTCGGACACCATTTCTGGGTAATCCGCGATCCTGAAATAAATAAGCGCGTAGAGAAGATATTTGCTGAAAAGGTTCCCTTTACATATGTTGCTGATGGCCACCACCGGACAGCTGCAGCTGCGCTTGTTGGTAAGGAGAGGCGTGAGAATAACCCGGGGCATAAAGGAACAGAGGAGTATAATTACTTCCTGGCTGTTCATTTTCCTGACAACCAGCTGAGGATAATTGATTACAACAGGACGATCAGAGACCTGAACGGTTTGACAAGTGACGAATTTCTTTCAGGACTGGAAAAGGGATTTCAGATAAAAAACAAGGGGACCAGAACCTATAAGCCACGGAGGCTGCATAATTTTTCGATGTACCTCGAAGGTCACTGGTACAGTCTTACAGCAAGAAAAGGAACATATGACGATAATGACCCTGCAGTGATGCTGGATGTAACTATTCTGACAAATCAGGTTCTTAATCCGATTCTTGACATACAGGATCTCAGACGGTCAAAACGAATAGATTTTGTAGGAGGTATCCGTGGTTTGAAAGAGCTTAAAAACAGGGTCGATAACGGTGAGATGAAAGTAGCATTCGCTCTCTATCCTGTTTCAATGAAACAACTGATCGCAATAGCTGATTCGGGAAATATAATGCCTCCCAAAACCACCTGGTTCGAACCAAAACTCAGAAGCGGTCTGGTAATTCACCTGTTAGACTGATAGTGAAAGATATTTCTTCAAATATCATTTCTCTGAAACAACAGATACCTTCCTCAGTCAGGTTGGTTGCAGTATCAAAAACACACTCAGCTGAACGGATAATTGAAGCATACAATGCCGGACACAGGATATTCGGCGAGAACAGGGTACAGGAGCTTCTCTCAAAAAAGGACCATCTTCCGGCTGATATTGAATGGCACTTTATCGGCCATCTTCAAAGCAACAAGGTTAAATCCATTGTGCCTTTTATCAGCATGATAGAATCGGTCGACAGTTTCAAACTCCTGAAGATGATCAATAGCGAAGGCTTGAAATCAGGCAGGATTATTAACTGCCTGCTGCAGCTTTATATAGCAAGGGAGGAGACAAAATCCGGATTCAGCATGGAAGAGGCAGGTGAATTGATGAAATCGGAAGAGTTTACACAGCTTAAAAATGTAAGGGTGTGCGGCGTAATGGGAATGGCAACGTTTACAGATGATGCTGAACTGATCAGGAAGGAATTCAGATATCTGCATGATTGTTTCTCGGAACTTAAAAGTATCTGTTTTCCCGACCAGCAGTTGTTTAAGGAAATATCCATGGGGATGTCCGGGGATTACAGGATTGCGATTGAGGAAGGGAGCACAATTTTAAGGATTGGAAGTATTATATTTGGTGAAAGAAAGTAGATAGTTATTGGTTATTTGGTAATAGAACTGAGTATGGGAAAACTAGCGGTTAAATATCTTGGGCTGAACCTCAGAAGCCCTCTGATTGTCAGTAGCAGCAGGCTCACATCAACCCCCGGATATCTTAAAGAAGCAGAGGACAGCGGCGCGGGCGCTGTGGTTCTTAAATCTCTTTTTGAGGAACAGATAAATCATTATATAAGTACCTTCCAATCTGCTCCCGGATACCCTGAAGCTGATGATTATATTGCCAGTTACCTTAAGTCCCATTCTGTTGATGAGTACCTTAACCTGGTCAGAAAAGCCAAGGAGTTGCTCAGCATCCCTGTTATTCCAAGCATTAATTGCTTCTCTTCGGAAGGATGGACCGGATTCGCAAGAAACATCGCTGATGCAGGAGCTGACGCCCTGGAAATAAACGTTTTCTTCCTGCCGCTCGACAGAAAGAAAACATCAGCAGATTCAGAAAAAATATATCTTGACCTTATAGAAAAGCTTAAGAAAACAATAAAGATCCCGATTGCAATTAAAATCGGGTACAGATTCTCCAACATCCTGTATATGATAGACCAGTTCTATATGAGGAAAGTTGAGGGAGTAGTAATGTTCAACAGGTTCTATGAACCTGATGTTAATATAGACAGGATCGATATCGTTCCTGCTTCAATTTTCAGCACTGAAAGCGAGAGAAGACTGGTTATCAGGTGGATAGCAATGGCGAGTGCACAGGACTTTAAAATTGATATATCTGCATCAACCGGTGTCCACAGCGGAGCTGATGCTATCAGGTACCTGCTTGCCGGAGCTCATACAGTGCAGGTCTGTTCTGTTCTTTATGAAAAGGGTATCCCGTTCCTTAAGGAAATGAATGGAAAGATTGAAATGTGGATGGATAAAAACGGATTCGGTTCAATCGATGATTTCAGGGGTAAGCTTAACTATCGGAACTATGTTAAGCCGGTGATTTACGAAAGAACCCAGTTCATGAAGTATTTCTCGTCGGAAGACTGAATTTGTTTATCTCTCAAGGATTGAAATCAACTCCTCGGTGAGAGCATACTTCTCATTGGTAAATGAAAACGGGCTCTCCCTGACTATCCTGATTATCTCATCTTTTCTCTCCCTGCTGCTGTTATTGACTGATTCTGAGATAACTGTCATGCATTCAACTGAGGTTGCATAGTCGCTTTTCAGGAAAACCCTTGCGAGATCAACAAGATAATCGGAATAATCAAGGCCGGACTGCCAGCATGATGATATTAACATACTGATAGTGTTGGTTTTCCATGGTTTTCTTATTTCAGCAATCATCTCCGGCCTGACAGTCTGATCCTTAATATCATTAAAGAAATTCTCAATGGTTTTCATCAAGGGCTTATCATCAGAACTATCGTAGAATGAGGCAAGTAAACCAATTACACCCTCGCAAGACTCCTCATCGCGCAATAGCGTAATTGCTTCAGTGACAGCTGATTTATTCTTCCTGCTGAACAGAGCAGCAAGTTCCTTGAGCTTTTTACCTGATCTTATCACATCAATAAATTTCAGGCAAAGGTAGAAATACGTCAAATACCTGGCACTGTTTTTGAAAAATAAAAATAAAGTACTAATTTAGTCGTGAATTACGTTTAGACAATTAAATCCTTTAATTATGAATAAAAAGTACAGAATTAATTCAGGAGTTTTGTTTGTATTTATACTGGCATTGGGTTTTCTGACCGCCTGCAAAGGCGGGAAAAAAGCCCCGGAGGAAGAAATACCGGTTACTTTACCGCAGGATAATGCAGCAATTCTAAAGGAAATTAAACAGGCAGAAAGGATATTCAATGCTTTGCCATCCCCGCTTGAATCGGCTATGCTTATAAAATCAGCCGGAGCCAGATTTGATGAAGCCCTTCTGAACCCGGTAACCAATGTAAATACTTATGTTACCAGCAAGGCTATGGCTCTCAATCTGGGAGTATATACATGTGATCTCAGCTTTGCCAGTCTGTATGAACAGACCCAGTTGCTGATTGATTATATGAATGCTGCCAAAAAAATGGCAGACGGGCTGGGGATACTGAAAGCCATCGAGCAGAAAGATATTGACAACCTGGAAGAGAATATCAATAACAGCGAAGTGATAATGGAGATAGTGTCACAGACATTTATGAATTCAAATTCATACCTTGAGGATAATGGACAGCCTGCTACAGCAGCAATGGTTCTTGTGGGAGGATGGGTTGAAGGTCTGTATATTTCCACACAGCTGGTTGATATCAACGAGTTTAACGGGAATAAGCTTGTCGGAAGGATAATTGACCAGAAACTGTCCATTGACATACTCCTTAACCTTCTGAACAGCAGCAAAGGTAATCCTGCTGTTGATGAGCTGATGCTTGAGGTTGCAAAACTCAAGACGGTTTTTGATAAAATCACAATCGACACGACACCTGTCAGACCTGAATATGATGCGGCTTCCAACACTACTGTACTTAGATCACAGATAAAAACAGATATGACTCCCGCCATATTCACCGAACTTTCATCAGTAGTAGCTGAGATCAGAAATTCATTCGTAAAATAAAACATTATGAGACTATTTAAGACCATAACGCTGACAGCATTTATAATTTGTACCTTAAGCGGGTATGCTGATGCGCAGTGTAAGGCATTTGCCAAGAAAGAGTGTCTTCCGGAACTTGGCACTTACACGCATGACGGTAACTATCATGCAGCCGTTCTGATTGAAGGTGAAGAGGCAGAACTTTATAAGACATTTTATTCCGATATGGAATACAGGGTTGCAATTGTTGGCGAAGATAAACTGCCTGCAATTGAATTCAGGATCATTGATACAAATAAGAACGTCCTTTATTCAAATAAGGATAAAGACTATGCCAGCACATGGGATTTCAAACTAGAATCAAGCCAGCAGCTTAAGCTTGTAATAAAAGTATCATCATTCAACCAGGCCGGAGACACGCCCGCAAGCGGCTGCGTTGCGATCATGTTCGGATTTAAACTTAAAAAATAAGAATATCTTCACGTACTCACCCCCTTATTTTCCCCCTCTCTGCTAAAAACAAAGAGGGGGAATTGTTTTATTTACAACAAGTTACACCCCCTTCTTTGCTTTAGCAGAGAAGAGCTTGTCCCGCGAAGCAACAGCGAAGCGGGAGGGCAGGGGGGATGAGTACATGGTTTAAATGTTTAATTTAGGTGCAAGATACCTTCCCGTATGCGATCCCTTACATTTAGCAAGATCCTCAGGCTTCCCTTCAAAAACCACATAACCGCCATTTTCACCTCCTTCAGGACCAAGATCAATGACCCAGTCACAGCTCTTGATAACCTCCTGGTTATGCTCAATTACAATGACTGAATGACCATGATCCACAAGGGCATTCAATGATCTGAGGAGTTTGTTTATATCATGAAAATGAAGTCCGGTAGTTGGTTCATCAAAAATAAACAGGACATGTCCGCTGCCTTTTTCCTGGCTCAGGAAATATGCCAGCTTTACTCTCTGGCTCTCGCCTCCTGAAAGAGTGCTTGACGATTGCCCCATCTTGATATAGCCGAGACCCACATCAGAAAGAGGTTTTAATTTTTCTGTTATTCTTTTTTCTGCCCTGCCCGGGTGATTGCTGAAGAAATCAATCGCATCATCAATAGTCATTTCAAGCATGTCGTAGATATTCTTCCCATGGTATTTCACCTCCAGGATGTCTTTTCTGAATCTCATGCCCTTGCAAGCTTCACATGTAAGCTCAACATCAGCCATAAACTGCATCTCGACCCTTATTATGCCTTCTCCCTGGCACTCCTCGCAACGTCCTCCTTCAATATTGAATGAGAAATGGGATGCCTTGAAATTATTCTGGACAGATGCCTGGAGCTCTGCATAGAGCTTCCTTATCTCATCGTACGCCTTGAGATATGTTACAGGATTTGAGCGGCTCGACTTGCCTATAGGATTCTGATCCACCATTTCAATTCCGGTAAGGCCTGAAATATCACCCCTTATCTCCCGGAACTGACCCGGCTTAAGGTTATTTCCGCTGATCCTGTTGGACAGATATTTAAATAATGTATCTGATACAAGACTGGATTTGCCAGATCCGCTCACACCTGCGACAGCTGTAATGGTATGAAGCGGGAACTTCACGCTGATGGTCTTGAGATTGTTTTCCCTGGCCCCCATGACCTCAATAAAGCTATTCCATTTTCTTCTTACCTGAGGTACAGGAACTCTTAGCCTGCCACTCAGGTAACCTGCTGTAAGCGATTTGTTTGCGGCAGTAAGGTTGAGTCCTCCATGGTAAACAACCTCTCCTCCGAGCCTGCCTGCCTCGGGTCCCATATCCACAATATCATCGGCAGCCCTGATGATCTCCTCTTCATGTTCAACCACAATCACTGTGTTACCCAGATCCCTGAGCTCCTTAAGCACTTTGATAAGAAGATTGGTATCCCGCGGATGAAGTCCTATGCTTGGCTCGTCAAGAATATACATTGATCCGACAAGGTTGCTGCCGAGGGATGTGGACAGATTTATCCTCTGTGATTCTCCGCCTGATAATGTTGATGAGAGCCTGTCAAGTGTCAGGTAGGGGAGACCTACATCGATAAGGAAGCGAAGACGGATGGTTATTTCCTTCAGCAGCCTTTCAGCAATTATTGCACCGGATGCTGGCAGGTCCAGGTCTTTGAAAAACTCATACAGTTTGTCCACGGGTAGTGAAACCAGTTCCTGGATTGTTTTACCGGCAACCTTTACATATCCTGCCTCCTTTTTAAGCCTGGAACCCTTGCATTCGTGGCATATCGTTTTACCGCGATAACGGCTCAGCAAAACCCTGTACTGGATCTTGAATTTCTTCTCCTCAAGATGCTGAAAGAAACGGTTCAGGCCGTAGAAATACCTGTTTCCGCTCCACAGAAGCTCCTTCTGCTGGGCGGAAAGCTGGAAATATGGCTTATGTATCGGGAAATCAAATAGTTCTGCACCTGAGATTAGCCTTTCTTTCCATTTTTTCATTGTTTCACCTTTCCAACAGGCAATCGCATCTTCATATACCGAAAGATTCTGATCGGGGATAACCAGATTCTCGTCAATACCGATGATTTTACCATAACCTTCGCAAACCGGGCACGCGCCGATCGGATTATTGAAACTGAAAAGGTATTCAGTTGGTTCTTCAAACATGATACCGTCAGCTTCAAACTTATTTGAAAAGTTCTCTCTGGTTGTACCTTTTTCACCTGTTATAACCACCTGGCAAGAGCCCTGTCCGGTCTGGAAAGCCGTCTGAGCAGAGTCGGCTGCCCTGCTGAAATTATCAGCAGAGTGACTCATGACAAGACGGTCAATGACAATATTAATACGCTGACCTGGTTTAAAAGATCCTTTTTCGGTAATTCCCTCTGTCCTGATAATCTCTCCGTCAGACTCGATCCTGTCGAATCCCTGTTTGCTCAGGAAGGCGAAATAATCCAAGATCTTAATGTTCTCCGGGATCTCTCCCGATGAGGTGATAATGACTTTTGTGTTCTCAGGAAGTGATGCGAGGAAGCTGACAATATCATCAACACTATGTTTTTTTACCTCTTTGCCCGAAACCGGGGAATAGGTCGTTCCGGTCCTGGCAAAAAGGAGCCTCATATAATCATAGATCTCAGTAGACGTGCCAACGGTGGAACGCGGATTCCTTGAATTGACCTTCTGTTCGATTGCTATTGCAGGAGGTATTCCGTTTATGAAGTCGACTTCTGGCTTGTTCATCCTGCCAAGGAATTGTCTTGCATAAGCCGACAGGCTCTCAACATACCGGCGCTGTCCTTCCGCATAAATAGTATCAAACGCCAGGGATGATTTGCCGGAACCGGATACACCTGTTATTACAACCAGCCTGTTTCTTGGTATATTTACACTGATATTTTTCAGATTATGAACCCTTGCCCCCCTGATTTCAATGCTTCCGTTCATCAATAAATTCCGGCTGTTCGTGTAAAAATTTTGTTAAAATTCAAAAGTAATACTTTCAAATTAAAAAAAATTGTTTTCTTTGGAGTAACGTTTAAAATCAAAATCAGGGAGGACTGCCTATTCAACAACTCTACTCTTGGTAATTTAAAGAGTGAGCTATGAACAAAATGATTTCCGATTATGAACTGATCCAGAGGTTCATAAAAGGCGAGCAGTCCTGCTTTGAGCAGCTAATCCACCGACATAAGAATAAAGTGTTTGCGTATATCAGTTTATATATACGCGACCAGGCTCTTGCAGAGGATCTTTTCCAGGATACCTTCATGAAAGTGATACAATCCGTCAAAGCGGGAAAATATTATGACAATGGCAAATTCCTGTCCTGGGTAATGCGTATAGCGCACAACCTGATAATTGACCATTTCAGGAAGGTAAAACAGATGAATACTATCTCCAATGATGATTATGAGTCTGATATCTTCAACTCAAAGAAGTTTGCTGATGCCACAGTTGAGGATGATATGATCAAACGTCAGATACAGAAGGATGTACGAAAAATGATCAGCCTTTTGCCTGAGGATCAGCGTGAAGTGGTCATCCTCCGTCACTATGCAGGACTCAGCTTCAAGGAAATAGCTGAAATAACTGATGTAAGCATTAATACAGCTCTTGGAAGGATGAGATACGCCCTCATCAATATGAGGAAGCTGATGGAGGAGAAGAAGATAAGTCTTACACTGAACTGACCCCCTTCCCCGCAAAGGGGGGGCTAAATACTAATACCAAAGATACTTGGCAAATGGGTTTTAGACCCCTTTCAGGGGGTGGCGCAAAGCGCCGGGGGTATTTTTCTTTTAAGATACAATATTATATTAGGGCAGTCGTTTTACATGAAAAATGACGCCTATGGGATTAACTTCTACTCCTTTCCTTTCATACCGCGATATTAAAACTGACAAAACTGACCTTTTTGAGGATGCATTTGGTATTTTTTGCCAGTTCAGCGATGTGATCGGTATCCTGAACCAGGTCAAACCTGCTCCCGGAAGACGGCTGACACGCCGGCTGATTGAAAAGATCAGAAAGAATATTTGAACCGGCGACCGGCTAGTTGCAACCGGCACCCGTTAATTTATGGAACCCCGGAGGTGTTCCATAAACCACCTGATTACTGGTGTAAGAGCCACCAATTTAAGTAGATCCATTTAGAAACATCTGACTTAATATACACATAATCAGGTATATGGCTAAATTTTCCTCTTTTTATCGAAGATTTCTACGATTTTTCTTGTTTATTAATATTCAAAATGATATCTTTGTGATATCACATTAATACTAATTAAAATGAAACAAGAATTTACTGTAAAACCCATGTCGGGTTATTTAGCTCTGCTGATAACATTTTTGTTACTTTGCGGGGCAACTGCCGGATTCGCTTTTGAGATAATCTGGCTTGGTGTTGTATTGACGATCCTGTTTGTATTAGCCACTATCGGATTTACTGTGGTTAATCCCAATGGTGCTTGTGTAATGGTTCTTTTCGGAGCCTATAAAGGTACTATAAAGGAAAACGGATTCTTCTGGGTTAATCCCTTCTATACAAAGAGGAAAATATCGCTCAGAGCCCGCAACTTTGACAGCGAACCCATAAAGGTCAATGACAAGATCGGTAATCCTATAAAAATAGGTTTTGTGCTGGTCTGGAGGGTATTAAATACTTACAATGCCGTTTTTGATGTGGATGATTATCAGCATTTTGTACTTGTTCAGAGTGATGCTGCCCTCAGGAAGCTGGCAGGTTTATATCCTTATGATAATTTTGAGGATCATGAGGCTGTAATTGCTTTAAGAAGCGGCGGAGAAGAGATCAATGATGAGCTGGAGAGAGAAATCCGTGACAGGCTTAAGATTGCAGGGATAGAGGTCATTGAAGCCAGGATAAACTACATTGCCTATGCTGAGGAGATAGCCAATGCGATGCTGAGAAGGCAGCAGGCTACTGCGATTGTATCAGCGCGGTTTAAGATCGTAGAAGGTGCTGTATCAATGGTTCAGATGGCTCTTGAACAGCTTTCAGACAAGAAGATTGTCGACCTGGATGAAGAAAAGAAAGCGTCTATGGTTAGCAACCTGATGGTTGTTCTCTGTGCTGATAAAGATGTCACACCAATAGTCAATACCGGTACTTTACATTCATAATATGAGTGAAAAGAAACCATTTGTTCTCAGGATAAACCAGGAGAAGCTGAAGGCATTGGAGAAGTGGGCAGCTGATGAATTCCGCAGCACCAACGGACAGATTGAGTACATACTCGATCAGGCTCTCAGGAAATCGGGCAGATGGAAATCACAGGAAAAATCTGGTGAACAGCTCACTGGTTGATGAAGTATATGGAATGGCAGGCGGCAACGCCTGCTGTTTCTGTTCTGAGCCTGCTATTCCCGAGATGGACAGGTATGAATCCTTTCTCACCCGCTGTCTGAATTTCCTTTTCTGAGAAATCACCCTCAGGTCCTACAAGTATAACAGCATCACTTCCCTTTCTGTAAACATCCTGAATCCCTTTGCGCACAGAATCCTGATCGCAGTGTGCAATCATCATGATCCCGTTATGCATGCCATTGATAAAACCGCTGAATGAAGAAGGGGCATTGAGTATTGTATCCTGAGCCTTCAGCGATTGCTTCATTGATGAAATAATAATATTGCGAATCCTTTCAGGCTTAATTCCTGGCTTTTCAGTGTTTCTGCATATCAGGGGCGTGATCTCATCAACGCCGATCTCAACGCTTTTTTCAATGAACCACTCCAGGCGTTCGGGATTTTTCAACGGCGAAATTGCAATGTGGAGCCTGTAATCCCTCTTTTCAAAATTCCTTATTACAGTCTCTATTTCTATAGTGCATCTTTTCTGATCAGGTTCTGAAATCACTCCCTCATAAAGATTTCCTCTTCCGTCAATCAGTTTTACTGTAGTTCCTTTCCTCATCCTCAAAACCTTTACAATATGTTTTGATTCATTTTCATCAAGAACATAGGAATTACCTGAGATACCGGGAGCGTAAAATACCTGCATAAGCCAGATTGTTGTTTCAGGGCGTTAATTCTGAACTTTCCCCTCTCATCCTCTGAAGGAACCTCCCAAGCCTGTCTTCAACAGCAATCATATATGTATATGGCACCCTGACAGATGCATCAGGATGTTTCCTGAGGTTCTGTTTTGTATTGGCTATGAGTGAGTTATAGTTAATGTTGAATGCCTGAGTCATCATATTTCCTCTGATATAGGAGAAGTAATACCATGTTGATTCATTGGCTTTCAGATATATATCGAACATATCTCCTGATCTTCTGCGCTGAATTTCAATAAAACCATCAACATAGACATTTATCGGTTGTGTTCCGATAAATCCAATTCCGATAGGGCCTGATGACCTGAATGAAGATGATGATTCGTTCCAGTAAAGCTTCACGTCATTAAGCAGCAGCTCAAAATTGAACTCCCTGGGCAGGTTTCTTGATGTGCCGAAAAGATCAAGCTCTTCTTTCATCTGTGATGCAGCTTCTGTACCAATAAGATCCTTCATTCCCTTGATATACATCTCACTGCTGAGGTTCACCGGCTTAAGGGTGGGCACCATCCTTATTTCATCGCTCATCATTTTCAGGGCTTCCACTGAAAAATGGAAGTCAAAAGCCAGTATTGCATCTATATTGACATCACCTGAATCGACAGTGTGTATCACCTTTCCAGCGCTGGTCATCTTAACCAGGTCGTAGTTTGTACCGAAATTCAGTCTGCCTTCACTTGACAGTATGCAATAATTACGGTCATATGCAACCAGATTGCCATTAAGGCTCAGGTCAGCCAGCTTTTCGCGCGAAGTTATCACATACCGGCTTCTGGCTTTATCGAAATACAGGAATCCCTGGGAGCTTACGAGATTGGCATCGGTCCAGGATTTCTGTGCAGAGAGGAATGTCGGATATATATGTATTGAATCGATATTCAGGAATGATCCCGAGAAAATCATATTGTCATTTGCATCACGAGGTTTCTCGCTTATAGGTATCATTACATTCTTCGGATCAATATATGCTTTGAATTTGACAGGATAACTGGCAAGCTTATCGCACCTATGGATTATCCCTGCAGAACCTGTGAAGGAAAGCTGCTCTTTTGACGCGTAAAGATTCACATCACCAGCAAATGTGAAATCAGGGCTGAGCATGAATTTCTGGCTTACAGGTATATATCCCCTGGCACTTGTAGCCATGGTATCAACGGTGACTTCAGCAAAACTGATCTGCTGTATTTCCTTGTTTTCATCCACATAATCATAAATTGCGCTTCCGAAGTATCTTTTTGTCGATTCAATATCAATCTTGGCAGTATGAAGTATATGCCTGTTGTTTACCGCAACAACAGCATTCTGGAGCTGCTGGATCTTAGCCCTCCTGTTAATAGTTATCTTCCCCTTTTCAGGTTGTATCAGCGCATCAGCGATATGTATATAATTTATATTTTCTGCCTCAATGTACTCTTCGTTAAGATGATAGCTTCCTTTAAATGAAGTGAAGGCAATTGTATCTTTAATCACATTGGTTGCGAAGAATGTTGGTTTGTCGAGATTTGCGAAATCCAGTGCCAGGAGTTTGTCAGGCTGCATAAGTTCAGTATCCTTCTTCCCTTTCTGCTCCATGTTCAGGATCTTTGTAGTCATGTTATACGTAAAGTCGGTCATTGTACAGATATACTGGATCTCAGGGAATTTAACGACTGAAGTGTCGGTATTCAGATGGAACTGTGTCGTCTGAAGATCAAAATTAATATCTGTTCTTACATTTTCAGCAATGAAGGCATATCCGCTCGTGGAAGGTGACTTGAGGTTATACATCGAAGTATCTGCTTTTATCTGGCCTGATGCAAAGCTGAAGAGGTCCGAGGTAACCCTTGAGTCAGTTGTATTTATTATACCTGATCCTTTCAGGACAGCAGGAGTAAGTGTCAGGTTTCCGTCAAGCAGGGTGCCATTGTCAAACATTTCAAAGTTTTTACCATCGGCATTTGATGCCATCCACTCATCCTTTCTGGTAAGCCATTTTATGTCAACATCCTCAGAATGCACCGACGGGAAGAAGCCTGAAACATCTTTATCGATATTAAAGGAAACAGCCTGAGTCACCATGGAATCAGGATAGAATTTAAACTCCTCCGATACAGTAGTGGAGGTCAGGTGCTTCAGGGATCCGCCACCGATGAGACCCCTGTTGCTCATGTTGATATTTTCATACAGAACTCCCTTATCTCCGTAAACATCAACCCCCTCTTCAGGTATTACCATGTTGAATCCAAGGGAGTTGTTTTCCTGAATGGTCAGATACTGGCGGGTAGGTTTAAGAATATTTCCTGCAACGAATTCACCGACAAGGTTCATGTCCTCGTTGGTATAGTGGTCAATATTCTCATATGTGAATGGATCAACCTTGAAATAGAAATCCTGCTGGGGATATACACCCTCCAGTCCCGGTATCTTATCAAAGAAGATATATGAAAATGTCACGGCATTAATTATGGGATACTGCCTGAGACTCCTTAGTCCTGACTTGTTATTGGGATCATCAATGTACAGTTCGGCAGTACCCAGCTGAATGAGGTTATCTACCTCTTTGATTATCGGATTGCCATAATCATCTTTCCTGTCGGTCTCCACAGCAATCTTTATTGAATCGATTTTTTCAAGCCTTATTTTGAAAGTGTCATAACTGAATGAGAAGTTATGTCCGAAAACAGTAAAAAGACCTGCTTCCACGACTCCGTCAAACTCCATGCTCCTGTTTTTACCAATTACAACTCGCTGACCGTAGGGATACACAGCCACCCTCTGTGAGTCGCTCAGGTAAACACCGTTGACACCGTTAACGGTAAGCCGGAAATTATGCAGGTCAAGTATTGCATTATCAACAGGTGCTTTTGTTTCACTTGCTATGCTCAGAACATCATAATCCTTCCTTTTTGCATAGGATTCGAGAAAATCGTTTACTTTCTTCTTAAGTGTGATTTCATTATACTTCCTGTTGTAGAACACAAAACCCCTGTTAGCCATATCGATGCATAATGAAGTGACGGCTTCAACTGGCCTGTTCATCCATTTGGCAAACTCCTCAACCGGAAACGTTTCAGAATAATACCAGTCTGCAAACCTCTTGAGCATTACCAGGGGATGGTAATCATCCATTCCTGCCAGCCGCATGAAGTAGTTGGCATCAAAGAATGACGCGGATTCAAATTGTGCCTGTCCCAGGGCAGCTCCTCTTGCCCTGGATAATACTATTCTTGATTCATTCATATTCCATGACAGGTATTCGAAGTACATGTCAAGATTATGAAAGGAATCAAAATATGGACTTCTGGACACGGGATTATTGCCCCGGAAAAGGTTAACCTGTCTCATCTCCACATTATAGGAGAAACCCAGGTTTGAATGGAATATTGAATCAGCATCAAGGTAGAGTGATATACTGGTCTCTGAGCTGTTAAGGCCGTTCTTTGAGAAGATGAATTCATCAGACTGAATTCTGAGGTAAAGAGTATCATTTCTTAGAAGTGTGATCCTGGCAGGAGTTAATTGAGTCCCTGCGCCCTTCACAGTAGCTCCTTCAAATGTAAGGCCTCCTTCATAGTTTACTCCCTGGTATATATTATCAAGTCTGAACTCTTTGATATATGTCTCAAACCGCGGGAAATTGGCTCTCTCCTTGTTTTTAAAGGTTATTGACTGATCAGACAGCAGACCATATACCGGCGTCTTAAAATAGGTTTTATGATTAAGCTTTGCTGAGTCAACAGTAAAACTGTTCTTTGCAATATTGATGTTGTAATTCTCAATTTCTGCAAATACATTCTCCCTGTCATACCCTGCCTTTTCCCATGTTATTATTCCTTTCTTACCATGAAACTGCTGAATTTCAGGGAAATAATAACCAGTGGCATTATATATCTCTGTGCTGTCCTTCTGTGAATAACATGTCAGGGTGGAGTTTGTTATCTCAACATAAAACACTGTATCGTGCAAGAACTTAAGCGGATTACCCTTAACCTTCCATTGAATTGCAGTAGATTCTGAGAGGACATTATTACTTATCATCATTCCGGTATTCTTTATATACCTGGCAATTCTGTCAGTGGAAAACCTGGGATTGAACAACATCTCACTTAGCCCTGTCAGCCAGTTACCCAGTATCTCTTCCTGGTTCTCTTTATCGTTAAATGCTTTCAGGGTAATGAAGAAATCATTGAAATGCGGGACTGGTCTCATTGATCTTGCTGAGAACTGGCTCGCAATATCAATAATCCCTGTCATGTTTTCCCTGCTGAAGGCTGAACTGTCCCATGCTGAAAGAAATGAATTCAGATTGGTCTTCTGGACATCGTTCAGATTCGGACCCATGAACAATGTCAGTTCGTCACGGTATTTTGCCGGATCTCCGGTAAAAGGCGATTTGACCTGGGGAAACAGGTCAGCAGGTAAAAATATCCGGATAAACAGAATTAGAATTACCAGCTTCCTGATCATAATACTGAAAGTTACTGTTTAAAATCTATACGGCTTCCACTATTGCCGTGAAATCTTCCTTTTTAAGTGATGCTCCTCCTATGAGACCGCCATCTACATCGGGTTTTGAAAAGATCTCTGCAGCATTCGAAGGCTTGCAGCTTCCGCCGTAAAGTATTGTCATATCTTCTGCGCACTCTTTTCCATACTTGTCAAAAATCAATCCCCGGATATACTTGTGCATCTCCTGTGCCTGATCGGGTGTAGCGGTTAGACCTGTACCGATTGCCCATACAGGTTCATATGCAATTACCACATTTCTCATCTGTTCAGCGGACAAAGTGAAGATGCCCTCCTCCATCTGGCGCTTAACAATTACCAGGTGCTTGCCCTCCTCTCTCTCTTCCTTTACTTCGCCGCAGCAGAAGATGACCTTCAGACCGCTGTTCAGCGCAATTACAGTTTTCCTGTTAAGAAACCTGTCATCCTCATGAAAAATGGTTCTTCTCTCAGAATGACCGATTATCACGTATTCAGCTCCTGCGCTTTTGACCATCATTGCCGAGACTTCTCCTGTAAATGCCCCTGACGGCTCCGAGGCGCAGTTCTGTGCACCAAGTGCGACCTTACCTTTCCTAAGAATGTCGGAAATGCCCGGAAGGTGTATGAAGGGAGTGCATAATATCACTTCTGCCTTCACCGGAGGCTTTTCCCTGAAATACTGGTCGATAGTATTTGCGAACCGCAATCCTTCCTCAAGAGTCATATTCATTTTCCAGTTGCCGGCGACTATTTTCTTTCTCATAGAAATACTGTATTTAGGTTTAAATTATTGTTTATTTATTAATTTACTTAATGCCTCTGAATCAGGAATATTTGCCCATGACCATTTCCCCAGGATTGTGCCTCTTTTCAGCAGCAAGAAGCCGGGATTTGATCTTATCATTGTTTTCAGGGTGGTTTCGTCAGTGAAGCAGTAAGCGAGACCGTTTTCATAATTTTTTACTTCGTCTGCCCCGGATGCTGTCAGAATGTAAAAGTCAATCATGCGGTTAATGCAATACTTCCCCAGCTCAAATCCTTCCCTCAGAAACTCAGGATCAGCATCCTCAAGCTTCCTGGAAATCATCAGAACAGCGGGTTCTTCTGAAAATAAAACCTGTTGTGTAATATCCTCCCCGGCAAGTGTTACCATGGTAAGGTCATGGATAGGCGGTTCATAGCCCTTTGATAACAGAACAGATTTCTGGTCTACAAACTTCCATGCAGTATCACCGGCAGGGTAATTATCAAGGGTAAACTCCTTCTGCTCTCCTTCCTTTTCATAGATAAAGGTTGTCTCGTACTTATCTGCCGGCATGCCCTCGGGAATTATCATCTTATCCGGAATATATGTGCCTGTTTTATAGGGCAGAAAGTCGATTACGGGCAGATACCTGAGATTGTAGATTATAAAGGAAAAGAAAGCCACGAGCATTATTGAGATGATTGCCCACTCCCTCGTTATTCCCTGGTGAGGAATTATTTTTTTTCTGGTTATAAAAAGACAGATGACAGGTATCAGGAGGATGATGTTCTTGATAAAAGTCTGCCAGTTGGTCAGATGTATTGCATCTCCGAAACAGCCGCAGTCCGAAACAGGATTGGTTAAAGCAAGGATAAAAGTCAGAGGGGTGAATATTATCATCATGACCATGACGATCCATATTCCTGTTTTCTGCCTGATATTGAACAGTACGCTGAATCCTCCGATGAACTCAGCAGCACAAAGGACTATTGCAGCTATAAAGCTTATTCCACCCAGAAAATCAAGATTGAATGCATGGAAGTAATCCTGGAACTTGTAAACAGTCCCCATAGGATCTATGGCTTTGACAGTTCCGGAGAAGATGAATACTGCCCCGACTATTATCCTGCATAAAATTCTGATTATCTTCATTCTACAGGAGTTTTCTTTCGCTTATTAAATTGATTATGCGTTTGAAAATCTTTTCCGGCGGGAGCATGATTCCGCTATCATCACTGCAGTTCACGATACAAAGACGGCTGTCTGAAACCGCGACATGGAGATAGATCTCTCTTACTCTCTTTTGAAATGACAATGACTCTTCGTGTATATCCTTTGTGCCGTTAAGATACTCCCTGTCTTTACCGGTTCTTGATGACAGAAGTTTCTTTTCGGTGAATGAGAATGGAACATCAAGAAAAATATTAAGGTCGGGCAGGGGTAACTCGAAATGGCTGAACTCGAGATCAAGGATCCACTTCCGCAGGGCATCCCTCTCTGCGGGACTGTTGATTTTTGCACACTGGTACGCGATATTGGAATATGTATACCTGTCGAGAAGAACTATATTCCCTTGTTTCAGCCACCCTGCAATAATAGCTGAAGCGTCTTTCCTGTCGCCTGCATAGAGCATTGCAACAAGCCATGGATCCACTTCATTCAGTGAACCGAACTCACCCCTGAGAAACCTCGCAATAAGCTCTCCGAAATATGGAGAATCTGTCCGGGGAAAGTGAAGATATTCACAGTTATAGCCTTTACCGGAAAAGAATTCTTTCAGTAATCTGATCTGTGTTGATTTACCAGCTCCGTCCAATCCTTCAACTACAAAAAGCTTCATGTATGGATAATTGCTTTCAGTGCAAATGTAATAAGCCTTGAGCAAAGTTGAAAACTAAAATCAGATAAACACGATTTATGTTCCCTGATTGCCGGTTATAATATTTTAGTTAATTTCGGAAGTTAAACATAACAGGGTGACCAAAAAACCTAAGTATATTAATGCAGCAGGGAAACTTCTTGATCTGAGCGTTCCGAAAGTGATGGGGATACTCAATATCACTCCTGACTCATTTTATAAGGGAAGCAGGGTGATGGATGAGAAGGAGATAATAAGGATTGCCGCGGAAATGATTAAAGATGGCGCTGATATACTTGATATAGGCGGTTATTCCTCCCGTCCGGGGGCGGCTGATGTTTCTGCTGAAGAGGAAAAGAAACGGGTTCTTATGGCTATATCATTGATACATAAAGAATTTCCTGATGTGATACTCTCTATTGACACTTTCAGGTCGGAGATTGCCTTTGAAGCTGTGACAAGTTGCGGAGCCTGCATTATCAACGATATATCGGGAGGAGAAGCTGACAAGAATATGTTCAGTGTTGTACATACCCTGAATGTTCCGTATATAATCATGCATATGAAAGGAAAACCTCAAAACATGCAGGAAAATCCGGTTTATGAAGATGTTGTGGCTGATATCCTTAAGTGGTTTGGCAGCAGAATAGTAAGACTGCAGTCGGCAGGAGTAAAGGATATCATAATTGACCCGGGATTCGGATTCGGAAAAACGGTAAAACACAATTTTGAAATGCTTGACCGACTTGGTGATTTCTCTGTAGCCGGACTACCATTACTTGCAGGCGTCTCAAGGAAATCGATGATCTGGAAGACACTTGATATCAATCCTGATGAAGCTCTTAACGGTACAACGGTCATTAATACCATTGCTCTTATGAAAGGTGCTGATATCCTGAGGGTGCATGATGTAAGAGAAGCTGTGCAGGCTGTCAGGCTGATTGAAAAGATAAAGAATACGGAGAACCGGGTTTTATTTCAGGACAGATAATACAGGAAAGATGTTGGTACCTTTCACAATACTTGATATAATTGATATTCTTCTGGTTGCCCTGATCATGTTCCAGCTTTACAGGATAATCAAGGGGACTTCAGCTTTCAGCATCTTTATTGCGGTTTTCTTCATATACCTCTTCTGGCTGATTGTAAAGGCACTGAATATGCAGCTTGTGAGCTCGATGCTCGGACAGGTGATCGGAGTTGGGGTGATAGCCCTTATTGTAGTATTTCAGCAGGAGGTGAGGCGCTTTCTGCTTGTTATGGGTAACAGGTACCTGAAGAACCGCAATTTCTCAATAATCAGGCTGTTTGGCCCTGTCAAGGATGATCCGGGCGGACCGATCCTCGCTGAAGAGATTGTCAGGGCTGCTGAATCGATGGCATCAAAGAAGATTGGCTGCCTCATTGTGATAGCACGACAGAGTAATCTTGATATGTTTACCGAAGGAGGTGAGATAATAAAAGCCCGGATAAGTGCTGAACTGTTAGAGACGATCTTCTTTAAAAATACTCCGCTTCATGACGGAGCTGTTCTTATTGATGACGATATGATACTGGCAGCACGCTGCCCGCTGCCTGTAACTGATCAGTATACTCTTCCGCCGAAATTCGGAATGAGGCACCGTGCAGCAATAGGTATGTCGGAAAACTCAGATGCCCTCGTCGTGGTGGTATCAGAAGAGACCGGACATATCTCTGTTGCTGATGCCGGTGAGATCCGCGAAAATCTGACTCCGAATGAACTCAGGAATATCCTCCTGATGGAGAAGGTATGGTAAGAACGGCAACCGGCAACCGGCAACCGGTTACCGGATTATCCTTAGTCTATTTTATACATCATTAGTGTTTCAGCATCCTTCACATATATTGTATTACCTGAAATCACAGGAAATGCATAGACCGGTGTTTCCGAAACTTTGTATTTAGCAATTTCAGTATATGCTTTGGGATCTGGTTTCATCACAATCAGGTATCCGGTGCTCGGGAATCCTATGATTACTGATCCGCAATCTACTATTGTTGCAAAATCGCTGCTGGTAGCAGCATCTATCCAGCCTGTTTGTCCGTTTGCAGCGTTGAGGCTGTATATTTTTCTCAGGTCTGTGAATCCATAAAGGAATCCGTTTATCAGCACCGGTGTATTCCATTTGGCGCCAACCTCTGCAGTGCTCCATAACTCCTTTGTGCTGAAATTACTTCCCTGCTTTACTACCTCAAGTGCTTTGGTTCCTGTACCCTGACCGGTATAATATATTTTATTTCCGTCTATGTAAGGGCTGACACAGTTGTAGAAACGCTGAATCGGAATTGCAGGCACCTGCCACAGAAGCTTTCCGTCAGAGAAATTCAGAGCCATAAGGTTCTTTTCTGTCTGTACAATAATATGCTTTTGTCCCTCAATTCTCATAAGGGATGGAGATGCATAAGCAGGTCCGTCGCCGCTCCATTTCCATTTTTCATTTCCGGTATTGAGGTCCAGGGCAAGCACTTGCCCATTATCTTTTGCACCAACATGAACTATGCAGACATTATCAACTATCAGAGGAGACATCCCCGTAAAGAATGAGGGTACTGCATTGGTCGGATTCTCTTTTCTCCAGACTACCTTGCCGGTGCCGGCATCGAGACATGAAAGAATACCGGTTACACCGAATGTCACTATCTTCCCGCTGGCTACTGCAGGAGTGCTTCTTGGTCCGGGATGTGATGCAGATGGACCGGTTGAAGAGGCTGATGCGTAAGATTCTTTCCACACTTCTTTCCCTGTCGATGCATCAAGACAAAGAATAACCTCATCACCACCCTGCCTGGTATGCAGATATATCTTTTCTCCGACCAGAACAGGCGAAGCATCACCTGTTCCAACAGTGTCCCTCCATTGAAGCTCAAGTTTTTCGGGCCATGAAGCCGGAGCCTTGAAGCCAGTTGCCTTGCTGTCGCGTGAGGGTCCTCTGAATTGAGGCCAATCCTGTGAATACAGGTTAGCAGCGAATATGACTATCATTAAAAATGAAGCTATAAACATAATTTTCCTTTTCATAATCTTAAGTTTTAAATGTCAAATGCATATCGATACCCCTGGGGCAGGAGGTCAGAATTTTTCTATCAGTGAAATCACCAGTTCTTCATTATTATCAGATGCTTTCTTTTGCAAAGTCTTGTTGATCAGCTCCTTTTTATCAGGAAAGAGTTTGATAAGTGATTTCCTGTTGAGCTGTATCTGGTGAAAAATATTGCCTGAGCCGGTGATAAAGTATTTTGTTATATCCTGGTACTCATCGAAACGCCTGTCGGCGCTGTACGCCCCCTTATAGTCAGCTTCAACAAACAGTTTATCAGGTATTTTGATAAAACTCACCGGCCCTGCTGCCAGGACCTGGTAGAATTTGGTTTCTTTCAGGTTCTTCTCAAATTTCAGGCCTTTTGTTGTTTTGAATATCATCTCCTTATCTTCCTTCACTATTATCAGTTCATTGACATTATCAGCTGGCAATGCGAATAACTTTTTTGTCTCAGGGTCGGTATAAAGAACAGCATTCCCGGCGAGATCAATGTCAGTTTCCAGTTTAATATAAAAATCCTTGTCATTCACCAGGAGGTAAGATGTAAGAAGAGTACCAAACAATCTGGGACTTCCGACTACTCCCTCATACCTGGTATCAAATCCGATCCCGCCGGTAGAATATGGTGCAAGGTTAGCGATAGCATTTAAGTTCTGCTGGGCGGTTATGCCTGTCTGGTATATGTTCACGTTCTGGGCATACACATCCGCTATAATGAACAGGAAAATGACAAAAGAAAAAATATTTTTCATCACTAAGTCACTTTTAAACGTTATACGGTTAAGCATACTTATGAGTGTAAATATCTTTGATTTACTCCATATATCAAAACATATCCGGCTAATATTTTCTCCCCTGTAATCTCTGCGATTGTTGCTTTATTATTAAGTTTGAAAAGTTTTTTCAGCATTGTATGCAAGAATCTTTTTCAAATTACCCGGCAATTCTCATAACAGGAGGCACTGCGGGTCTTGGACTTGGACTGGTAAAACTGTTTCTGAAGAAAGGCTATTATGTAGTGGCAACCGGCAGGAATCCTCTGATTCTGTCGGAATTTGAGGAAAGATTCAGATTATACAGGGTTGATTTCAGCGACCTGGAACAGACTGCGGAAACCGTTAAAACTATCTGCAATAATCATTCAATCAGCTATGTGGTAAATAATGCAGGGATATTAAGTCCTCCGGATTTCAGGATCACCGGGGACGGGAATGAATGTACATTCCAGGTAAACTTTCTTGCTCACCTGCTTATAAATGAAACAATTATAAGAAAATTTGGAGGTTATCACCCGATACGGATTGCTGCCATTACATCAGTGGTATATAAGATTGCCAGGACAGACCTGAATTACTGCAAAAATGAAAGAGATTATACTTCACTAAGAGCATATTCCGATTCAAAATTCTTCATGGCATTAATGTGCAGCCAACTTGCAAACAGACATAATAACATTGATTTCAGGTGTTTCAGTCTTGACCCCGGAGTATTCGGTTCATCCATCTACCGCATGCAGAAAGGATGGTTCAGATTCCTCTACCATATTGCCGCACCATTTATGAGAAGACCTTCCGGTGTAGCAAAAGTGCTTGCTGAAATTCTGACAGATCCCGGTTTCTCCAACGGAGTCATTTACAACATCAGGAAGAAAATAAAGCAGATGAAAGAGATTGACAGGGATATTATCAATAATTTCTGGAAAGAGTCATATTCGCTGATAAGATCATATCTTGATTAAATTCGGTTTTTGAATGAACATAACCGGACTTTTTTTATAAATTGCTTTATTGTTTTTAAGGTTTCTCTTACAGGAAAATAATAATTCATCTTATGAAAAACTTATTCCTCAAAATCATGGTATTAGCAAGTTTCTTTGGCATTACAGGCTGCAAGAGCTCAACCGATCCTTCAGAATGGAGCAGCAAGCAGATTGACAAATGGTTCGAAAAAGGCGAATGGCTTAACGGCTGGCAAGTCGAACCAGATGCATCAATTAACAGAAAAATATTTGCCATTTCATATTTCAGCCATAAAGAAAGATGGGACAAGGCATTTTCATTCTTAAAGGATAATGACCTCGCAAAGCTTGAGCTCAGAAGGCATGAGATAGATGGCAGTGATGTGTATGCTCCGGTAAGTGAGTATATTACAAAGAATGAAGAGGATGCCCGATATGAAGCCCATATAAAATATATTGATATACAATATGTTATTAGCGGGAAGGAGCTCATTGGTATTGCCCCGATGTCGGAAAAGAAAGAGATTTTGGAGCCTTACAATGAGACAAATGACGTAATGTTCATGACTGTGAACCAGATCATTAATTCAAAGGCTTCACCGGAGAGGTTCTTTATCTTTTTCCCGGATGATATTCACCGTCCGGGGCTGAAGGATGGCGGGAATTCACAAGTCAGGAAAGTTGTTGTTAAGGTGAAAGTGGATTAAGAAGGTATGCCGGTTTGACGGTACGACCATCCAGCCGCTCTGCAACCTCACCGGAATACCTTTATACCTGAGCATCGACATGAATAACAGTGTTTGCATCCCGCAGTCTCCCCTCCGGTTGCTTATTACATATCCGGGAATGTCGGGCATGATAGAATATTCCAGGGCTCCTGTCCATGGAATATTTTCCTTGAACCACATATATATCTTCCTGACAGTTGTAACAGGATCATCCTGAGGATTTGTGATTGAATCGGCCAGTTTAACAACTTCAGTGAGATCACCTTCATTAAAGCTGGTTTCAATTTCATTAAGGATTTTATTGCAGTCCGGCTTTGTATTGCATCTTGCAACATGCAACTTGAAACTAATTTGTAAAGATTCACAGATGTTTCTTACTATATTTGTTACTGGTTGATTCAAGTGGCATACGATGAAAATTGACCATACAGCAATGTGGGTTACTGACCTGGAAAGGGAAAAGGAATTCTTTCTGAGGTTTTTTGATTGTACTGCAAGTGAGAAATATGTTAATTCATCAAAACAGTTTTCCTCTTATTTTATAGCTTTCCACGATGGAGGAAGGATCGAAATCATGAAGCGGGAGAACATGAAACCTGCAGAAAAAGGAGAGTCGCCCGGATATGCTCATATTGCAGTGGATGTCGGATTGAGGGAAAAAGTTGATAGTCTGACTGATATTCTGGGAAGGGCAGGAGTTGTTGTTGAGAGCGGTCCGCGTGTAACAGGTGACGGATATTATGAAAGTGTCATACTTGATCCGGAGAATAACAGAATAGAAATTGTATCTGAATAAACCTATAAATATATACCAATGGCAAAAGTAGCGATGCTCGGAGCCGGTTTTATCGGCGATTTTTACACTTTTTCCCTTCATGGTCAGCGTAACCGCGACCGTGTGGTTGTCATTTATTCAAGAGATAAGGACAGGGGAAAGGCGTTTGCAAAGAAGCATGGAATACCCAGGTGGACCACCTCCATGAAGGAGGCTGTCAATGATCCTGAAGCTGAAGTGGTTGTTATCGGTCTGCCGAACAATCTTCATCTTGAGGCTGTTAAGATTGCAGCGGCGGCAAAGAAACCTGTCCTTTGCACCAAACCGCTGGGTAGAAATGCAGCCGAAGCAAAGAAGATGCTTGACCTGGTCGAAAAGTCAGGTGTAATGCACGGCTACCTGGAAGACCTTGTTTACCCTCCGAAGACTCTCAAGGCGTTGACTTCA
>Ga0154607_1029_pt1 | contig 54562 bp, 49 predicted proteins | sample Rifle2008BG13ft_FD_116036 | JGI IMG/M metagenome (GOLD analysis project Ga0154607, IMG submission 116036) | Bacteroidetes bacterium RBG_13_43_22 | reverse complement strand
CCATTCATAATCTGATTCAGGATAGAGAGGACGGAGTCCAGTACCATCAGCCATTACCATCCATGTCCTCTGAGGAGCTTTCCCTCCTGTTTCCCAGCAAAAAACTATCTCGCCGGGAACCCAGGGATTTGCCTGGATATGACCCACCTGGAAAGGAACTGCAACAACGAATTTCGTTTCTCCTGTTTTAAGATTCATGCTTCCGATTCCTGACGGACCTGCCCCCATATGCCTTGGACCGAAATTCTCTTCAATTTTTGTACCTGGCTGAAGATGTTTTGCAGATTCCTCTTTACCAATCCTGAAAAAAACGACTTCTTCATCTGCATCAAGTGCCATATCACCTCCGGCACCTGTTTCCGCCGGTGTAGTTCCGCATATCCTCTGGTATTCATCCGCCTGCTTCAGAGTGCCGGCTTCACTGTCTCTGAAAAGCTTTTCCAGGTCAATCTCAATAACCTGGACCGGTCCCCGCACCGGCCCAAAAGGATTTTGTCCGGGATTTTTCATTCTCATGAAATAGAGCTTCATTGATTTTCTTGCTACATTAAGCATTCCGGCATAACCACCTTCACTTACCTGGACAATCTCGCCTGTTTTTTCATTTACGGCAAATGCTTCTCCTTTCACCCTGTTGGATCTGAAAATCACCCAGTTCCCGTCAGCAGTCCATTGGTTATGAGTCTGATATATCTTAGAATCGCCGGCAGGTGTGCTTGTGAGGAAGGTAAGCTGAGTGCCGGTAACAGGGTCTGTGACAATCTTCTTTTCAGATGGAAATCTGGTTCCAATTTGTGGTGATAATGATTGAAGAAAAAATATTAGAAATAAGAGGCTGGTGCTTAATTTTAACATAACAGTTTTATAAAATTTTAAATTTCTTAATTATAAATTTGCCTTAGCTTAATACCCACCCCAAACCCCTCCAGGGAGGGGATTTTAGTGTATGATTTCACCCCTTCATGCCCTCTTCCACTCTTTTTTTCCTGCCGTTGAACCGTTGAGCCATATTACACCAGTTTCTTGTACTTTATCCTCTTTGGAGTAGTATCTGTTACTCTTTTTTTATAATTCTCTTCATAATCAGAATATGTACCCTCGAACCATACCACCTTTGAATTGCCCTCAAAAGCCAGCATGTGGGTTGTTACCCTGTCAAGAAACCACCTGTCGTGTGAAATAATCACCGCGCATCCGGCAAAATTCTCAAGCCCCTCTTCGAGAGCCCTGAGCGTATTGACATCTATATCATTCGTGGGTTCGTCAAGAAGAAGCACATTGGCTCCCGATTTCAGGGTAAGTGACAGGTGAAGCCTGTTTCTTTCGCCTCCGGAAAGAACCCCGCATTTCTTTTCCTGGTCAGCACCTGTGAAATTGAATCTCGCGACATAGGCGCGTGCATTAATAAGCCTGTTGCCGACCATAATTTCGTTCTGCCCTCCGGAAATGACTTCATAAACCGTTTTTGACGGATCAATGGCAGAATGAGACTGATCGACATAACCCAGCGATACTGTCTCTCCGATTTCAAATGTCCCATTTGTTGCATCCTCCTGCTTCATTATCATCCTGAAAAGCGTTGTTTTGCCTGCTCCGTTAGCTCCGATAACACCAACAATTCCATTAGGAGGAAGGCTGAAATCGAGATCCTCAAACAGCAGCTTATCAGCAAATGATTTTGCCACATGAGATGCCCTGATAACCTTATCGCCCAGTCTTGGGCCGTTGGGGATGAATATCTCGAGTTTCTCCTCTTTCTGTTTAACATCCTGGTTCAGAAGGTTTTCATAGGCACCAAGTCTGGCTTTTGATTTTGCCTGCCTTGCTTTTGGAGACATTCTGACCCATTCCAGTTCGCGTTCCAATATTTTTCTCCTTTTAATATTGCCTTTCTCTTCAATCTCAAGGCGTTTAGCTTTTTGTTCAAGCCATGATGAATAGTTGCCTTTCCATGGGATGCCCTCTCCCCTGTCAAGCTCCAGGATCCATCCGGCAACATTGTCAAGGAAATACCTGTCGTGGGTTATGCAGATTACTGTTCCGTGATACTGCTTCAATGTTGTTTCAAGCCATTGCACCGACTCCGCATCAAGGTGGTTTGTAGGCTCATCCAGAAGCAGGACGTCGGGTTGCTGTAAAAGAAGCCTGCATAACGCCACTCTTCTCCGTTCACCTCCCGAAAGGATATTTACCTTTGCGTCGCTGTCAGGGCAGCGAAGCGCATCCATGGCTCTTTCGAGCTTATGTCCAATATTCCAGCCATCCATATGATCTATCTTCTCCTGAAGCACCGCCTGCCTGTCCATCAGCTGCTGCATTTTATCAGAATTTTCATATACCTCAGGCTCGCCGAAGCTGTTGTTTATCTTTTCATATTCCTTTATCAGGTCCATAATCTCCTTAGCTCCTTCTTCAACGATCTCCTTAACAGTACGGTTTTCATCAAGCAGCGGATCCTGGGGAAGATGCCCGACCGTATATCCTGGCAGGAATGTGACCTCCCCCTGGTACTCTTTTTCTTTCCCGGCAATTATTCTGAGCAGGGTTGATTTTCCTGATCCGTTAAGACCAATGATGCCGATTTTTGCACCAAGGAAAAAGGAAAGGGAAATCTCTTTCAGTACCTGGCGATGCGGAGGAAATGTTTTACCTACCCGGTGCATCGAGAATATGATCTTGTTGTCGTCAGCCATAATGATATGTAAAGGTTTAAACAACTCAAATATATAATAAAAAAGCAGGGATGCTGCATTGCAACATCCCTGCAGGAAATAAAATCAGTAATCCGCCTATTTATTCTCAAACATCTTAATGGTTTCATCCTGAAGGAGAACCCACAGGGAATAGACTCCCTTGAGGGTTCCGATCGGTATGTTAAGGCATCCAATGGCTGCGACGATAATTACCAGGTATCTTGCCCAGTTCTTATAGGCCATAAGTCCGATTCCACCCACCAGACCTAGCGTTGACATAAATCCGATAAGAAGGGGAATGCTGAGTCCAAGTATGGTAAGTACCATTGTGGGCACCTCTTCATTGCTGACAAATCCCCTTGCAAAATGAAATACAAAGAAGACAGTCATTGCACCTATTAATCCGAGTACTCCGAATGCAATGTGAATAACTCCGACAATAGTGACGTGCTTTTTCATTTTTGATTCTTCAGTGATTTTTACTTCTTCCATGGTTTTATCATTTATTCAGTTAGTATAATTCTCATTCCTGATCAAATGACTTGCAATTTAGCTAATTGATGCATTGCCGGGCCAAAAAAATGATTTAAAGCAACCTTTTTCCTATTAATATGTTCTAATAATAAAGAGTTTCTTATTTTTGATGCGAAATTTGATCCTTATGAAAAAGAAAATCCTTTATGCTGCAGCATTTCTGTTCCTTGCCTGGGCTGCCACATCCTGTGAAGCGCTGGAAGAATGCAAGTTCTGCCAGATGGCCACAACAGACAATACAACCGGTGATGTAACTTATGGTTTTGAGACTGAATATTGCGGCGCAGCACTGATAGCAATTGAGGCAAAAGGTCCTACAACCGTCGGAAATTCCACCACAACGTGGGAATGCCGCTAATAGCGGACGCCGATAAGTGTAACATCATCTACCTGGGGGGAATCTCCTCGCCATTCTTCAAATATCTCATTTAATCTTTCCGCCTGCTTCAGCATTGGCACATCATCCAGTTCGACAAGCGTCTCCTTGAACTGGTTTGACATGAATTTCTTCTGTCTGGGCCCCCCGAACTGATCCACATAACCGTCGGAAAATATATAGAATTCATCTCCTTTCATAATATCGATCTTATGTAGGGTGAACGGCTGCATCCTGTAATGTATTGCAACCGGCATCTTGTCGCCCCGGTAATGAACCAGCTCGTGATTTCTGATCAGATAAAGCGGGTTGTTTGCCCCTGAAAACCAGAGTGTGTCATTTTCAAAATCCACCAGGCATACAGCTATATCCATTCCATCCTTTACAGTATCCTCATCAACAGACTGATTAAATGATTTAATAACTCCCTGTCGCAGATTCTCAATGATCTGGTCAGGCATGACAATATGCTTGTTGTTTACAATTTCGTTAAGCATTGTTACTCCGAGCATGCTCATGAATGCTCCCGGAACACCATGACCGGTACAGTCGGCACAGATGATTATCTGCTTGCTGCCAATATTGCCGACCCAGTAAAAATCACCGCTTACTATAGCCAGCGGTTTATAGAGGACAAAATGTTCAAGCTTGTCGCTGAACAGCTCAAGTGACGGGATCAGGGCTGTCTGAATCCTTTTGGCGTACATTATACTGTCGGTGATATGCTTCTTCTGGTAGGCAATCTGGTCTCTCTGCGCGGCTGCAAGATCCCTCTGCTGCTCAATCTCATCCTTCTGAAGCGAAATAGTCCGGTTTTTCTCCTCGAGCCTTATATTGGCTTCTTTTTTGATTTTATAACCGCGGTAAATATAATACCCGAGAAAACTGACCAGGAGAAGTGCAAAAAGAACAAAATAGAGGATAAGCTTTTGCTTTTCAAGAGTAGCCAGCTGTAGTTTTATTTTATCTTCCTGCTCACTGATCTTTTTCAACTGCTCGCCTATTGCAGCCATCTGAAGATCAATTTTCTCTTTCTGGCCTGAAAGGGTATCTTTCTGAACCTGGACCTCCTTCTGCTGCACCAGAATGGTTTGCTTCTGGGCGGTTATTTCACCCTGCTGCCTGCTGATCTGTCTGAACTGGTTATCGAGGATTTTCTGCTTTTCATTAAGAGTTTTCTCCTTTTCGGTTATCTCTTTATCCAGGCTGTCAAGCAGTGCTTTCTGCTTAAGTATTTCCTGACGCTGAACATCTATTGTTTCAAGCTGCTGACGGATAGTCTCCTTCTGAACTTCTATTTCCTTGCTTGCTATATCAAACAGGTTCTGCCAGTCTTCCTTGGTCTTTACGGCCATGAACAACACCTCCTGCGGAATGCTCATGCCGGCAGCTTTCACAAGCTCCTCATTGATGTCATAGCGCGGTTTGCCGTTCACAACAATGAAATTCAGCATAGACTCACGGAATTCATATCCTTCGGAGATCAGCATTGTCTGGTGCCCGGCTAATTCAGACTTGACCTTTTCAATGTTGAATTCTGCTGTCTTGTTCAGGTACAGCACCTGTGTGTGTGTTATGCTCTCAATGCTTTTGAATCCGATAATCATAACCGGCTTATCCTGAATTGTCGTTCTTGTCTTTGCCAGGTTTCCAAGCTCGTAAATAAGGTCGTAATCACCAAGCAGGACGCCTATCTTGAAATTTGCCGAATCAGCGAATCCCGGTCCATAATCAATATATTTTGAAAGGTCGAAAATATACAGGGCTCTTGTCGGATTGTCAAATCCTCCCTGTCCGCTGGCAATATTTGCTGCAATAAGAATACCCAGAGAAAGAATTGCTGCTCTGAAAAATAATATTTTCCTGATCATATCTTTTGGCTGTTAGCTATTACGAAATTGCACATTTTTCTTCAGTAAACAAAATTACCGGTCTGCGAGATGTTTAATAACATGTTGAAAAGTTGTTAATAACTGATCCCGTATCAGGTTTTTACCTCGTTATCTTATCGTAATTTTAAACAAGTTTTTTCAACCCGCGCTATGGCTCTGAATATCAACGATTTACAACTTACAGATAAAAAAATCATTATTGTTGAAGATGACCAACCGTCAATCAGATACTACGAAACCCTTCTGAAAAGCTCAGGTGCAGACATAAAAATCTTCCATAACGGAAAAGAATTCATTGATTATATAAATCAGGAGACCGGCAGGATTGACCTGGTCTTTATGGACTTTCTGATCCCTCTCGTAAACGGTATAGAATGCCTCAGGATCTTCAGGAAAGAAAGGAAAAATGTCCCGGTCCTGATGCTCACGGCATATTCATCGGAGCAGTCCAAAATGGAAGCTTATCTTGCCGGATGCAATGAATATGTGCTAAAACCCATTTATCCGGAAAAGATATTTTTCCTTATTGAAAAATATCTCAGGCACGAGGTATCCCCCTCATTTGTAAGCTGACCTTTTTTATCTTGAAGCCGGATCCATCATTTTAAGATAGCGGCCATAATAGTCTTCGACCCTGCTGTTTATCTCATCTGCCAGTTCCTTTATGCCGTATGTTTCACATGCGCCTGCTGTTCTGTATGTATATTGAATGGCTGACTGGATTTCATAATCAGCCGAGCTTATTATATATGGAGTCTGCTTAAGGTAATAATCAAGCTGGCTGTAATAGTATTCACACAGGGCTTTTGTCATCTCAACAGCTTTTTCTGATGCTCCCGCTTTAAAATAGGCTTCGATGAGATCAGCAACATATGGATCGTAGGGAATTCTTTCAAGCGGAAGGACTTCCATACAGTGATCAAGCACACTGATCGCTTTTTCATTTTTACCTTCAGCTGCAAGCGCCTTTGCCAGCCTTGCATAGTTCAGTCTTGCCCTTATCACGATCAGCGTCCGCCTGTGATGATAATCTATATTTGCCCTCATATCGTTTGCGCCGCCCCAGACGAATTTTTTCATCATGTTTTCGTAAAGGATATCCGTATCAATACGTCCGTAATCCAGCCAGTTGTTATTTCCCGTCTTTATGGGTACCAGCCTGTACCCAAGGCCTTCAAGCTGAAAGTATTCCTCCAATCCAAGTGCATCGTTATGATATCCTGTAACATAGTAAATGGGGCGTTCCCAGTTGTTATGAGCAAGTATATCAAGAACTATCAGCTGGCTTTTCAGTATCGAATTACCCTTCAGCTTAATATCAATATACGGTACAATTTTCGCAGAATCTTCCGGCTTAACGGTTCCTGATTCAAGTACTTTTTTAACATCAACAGGGATCCTGATAGTTCTTGTTGGTATTATATCCAGTATCTCTGTCGGAGAGACCTGGACTTTGGTAGCCTTGTTTTCGCTGTTTACCCAATCGATGATCGTTGAGATATCAACCGGGTCCTTTGTTTTTTCTATAATGAAAACCTGGTTGTTAATTCCATCGTAATATTTCTTTATGGGCAATGTAACAGGAAGAGGATCAGATTCATAAGTCTTTTGCTTCATCTGTTCAACATACCAGTCGGTATTCAGAAGCATCAGGTTGCATACTCTCACATCGGTTCGTGTTCCTTCAACCTCCTGTGCATACCAGAGCGGGAAAGTGTCATTATCTCCGTTTGTAAAGAGTATTGCATCCGGAGCACATGAATTGAGGTAGTTAAATGCAACATCACGTGCCAGGTACCTGTGCGACCTGTCATGGTCGTCCCGGTTTTCAGAAGCCATCAATACAGGTACTGCAAAAAAGCATAACAGTCCCGCAGCGGGCGCTGCAATCTTTTCGCCGGTCAGTCTTGCCATTCCTTCAAATAAAGCAAGCATGCCCAATCCTATCCATACAGCAAAGAAATAGAAAGAGCCTACATAGGCATAATCCCTTTCCCTGGGCTGGTTTGGATACTGGTTGAGCCAGAAGACAATAGCGATACCTGTCATAACGAAAAGCAGAAGGATAATCCACCAGCTTTTATTGTCACGGTTCAGCTGATAAAACAAACCTGCAATGCCAAGAAGAAAAGGCAGAAGGAAATACTTGTTCCTTGAAGTGTCGTCCCTGAGTCCTGCAGGGAGATCAGCAGTTCCGGTTCTTGCCTCATCAAGGAATTTAATGCCCGTTATCCAGTTCCCGTTAATTGCACCTCCGGTACCCTGGGTATCATTCTGCTTCCCGGAAAAATTCCACATGAAGTATCTGAAATACATATACCCGAACTGGTATGTGAACATGAATTTCAGGTTCTCACTGTACCGCGGCTTCCGTATTGTGGTCCTTTCTCCCGACTGCTCAGTGACCTGAAGGGGAATTCCCCTGTTGCCGCCCCATTCTTTATAAACTTCTGCATGGTCTTCAGACTGATCGCTCCACATCCTGGGGAAAAGGGTAATGAATCTTTCATCATAAACCCTTTCAATATTACGGTGTGTCAGGACATATTTCCCGTTTTCAAGCATATATACCGGTTTCCCGTCTTTATACTCTATTACCGGGGCATTGTAGTAAGCTCCGCTGATCAGAGGCCTGTCGCCGTACTGCTCCCTGTTAAGGTAGTAAAGGAGGTTGAAGGGATTGCTGGGATTATTCTCATTCAGGGGCGGATTCGCAGATGCTCTTATCATAATAATTGCAACTGTCGAATAACCTATCAGGATCACCATTAATGCTGTCAGTGTCGTGTTCATCGCAATTCTGTTCCTGCCGGTGATGTACCAGGCGACCGCTGCTATTGCTATCAGCATCATAATGTTGATAAATGCTGATTCGGAAATTATCCACGCCCCGGTTAAAAATAATGCTCCTATGGCAAAAGCTCCGTTTTTTATCCTGTTGTCAGAATTCATTGTAAACCTGATGGCAAGGGTGAAAATCACAGCGAGCATAAGCATATGAAAGATCATTCCGCTGTTTGCCGGGAGCCCCAGGGAGTTGACAAATAAAAGGTCGAGTTTTGAGGAGATTGTCACTATGCCGGGCATAATACCCCAGATAATCAGTGCCAGGATAAGAAATGATGATGATATGGCAATAACCAATCCCTTCCATGAAAATTCAAACTTCCTGAAATAGTATACAAGCATAATTGCCGGAAGGGTGAGAAGATTAAGCAGGTGTATGCCGATTGAAAGACCCATAAGGAATGCTATCAGGATTATCCATCTGTCTGCATGCTCTTCATCGGCCACATCCTCCCATTTAAGGATCGCCCAGAAAACTGATGCAGTAAAGAGAGAGGAGGATGCATATACTTCCCCCTCAACGGCAGAGAACCAGAATGAATCGGAAAAGGTAAAAGCCAGGGCTCCGGTTACCCCTGCTGCCATTATTGCAATGATTCTTGCAGGAGAGAACATGCTCTCATCCCTTATAGTTATTTTTCTTGCCAGGTGGGTAATGGTCCAGAAAAGAAACAGTATTGTGAATGCACTTACAATAGCGGACATTGAGTTGACCATTGCCGAGACTTTTGTTACATCGCCGCCTGCAAAAAGCGTGAAGAACCTGGCGAGGACCATGAAGACCTGGCTTCCCGGAGGATGCCCGATCTCAAGTTTATACGCCGAGGCAATGAATTCCCCGCAGTCCCAAAGGCTGGCTGTGGGTTCAATTGTAAGGAGATATGTTATTGCAGCAACGACAAAAACTATCCATCCCGTTATGTTGTTGATAAGCCTGAATTTTTTCATAATAACAGATCTGTGGCGAAAATACTCTTTTTTTTGCGACTCGCATAATTTGCTATTTTTGAGCTATGATTCATGGGCTCAGATCAAAACCAATAGTTTTCACTGCTGCTCTTTTGCTGCTTTTCCAGACTATTCAGGCTCAATATTATAATACCGGTCAGGATCCTGCTTCTCTCAAATGGCTGCAGATAAAGACAGGGAGGTTCAATGTCATCTATCCTCAGAGTTACGGATCAGCCGGAATAGAGTTTGCACAGGCTCTCGAAAAGGCATATTCCGATCTTTCTGCATTATATCCCGAAAGGAAAATTAAAATACCTGTAATAATTCACAACTATACAACACAGTCGAACGGATATGTAGCCTGGGCTCCCAAACGAATGGAAATTTATCCTACTCCTGATCAGAATACCATCCCGCTTGATCATAAAAGGCAGCTGACCCTGCATGAGCTTACCCATGTCCTTCAGATGGAATCCCTTAATTCAGGTTTTTCAAAGGTAATGTCATATATCACAGGCCAGCAGTTTCCCGGAGCTGTTGCCGCATTTCTCCCGATGTGGTACATGGAAGGTGAAGCTGTTTATGCTGAAACACTGCTCTCACAATCCGGAAGAGGCAGGAGCCCCGCGTTCCAGAATTCAGTAAAGGCAATAGCTGTTGAAGAAGGCGGGCTGTTCAAATATGACAAGCTGCTCAGCGGATCATACAGGGATTTTACTCCTGACTATTACCAGTACGGATACCAGATGGTTACATGGTCACTGTTGAATAATGATGCGCAGATATGGAATAAGGTTCTCAGTTTCACGGCAAATCAGCCGTTTACCATAAATCCGGTCAATATAAGCCTTAAGAGAAATGCGGGACTTACAAAAAAAGAACTTTATTATCAGACATTTGATACCCTGACGGCATTATGGAAAAAGGAACTTGAGATCAGCAGGGCTGTTGATTACAATATTATCAGTCCGGCAAAAAAAACGAGTTATGAAGGCTATTATTCGGCCGTTCATGCAGGAACAGATTCCATTATTGCTGTAAAAACATCCATGGCCAATCCTTCATCATTTGTGCTGATAAGACCTTCGGAAAAAACAGAAAAGAAGATTTTTGTCCCGGGGAATTTCTACCCTTACTTTCTTTCTTTTGCTCAGGGCAAGATAGTGTGGGTTGAATCACAGTCCGATCCAAGATGGGATAACCGGAACTATTCGGTAATTAAAGTGTTTGATATAAGATCCGCTACAGCGATTCAGCTTACATTCAGATCACGGTATCTCTCAGCATCTTTATCACCGGATGGCAGGATGATAGCCGCTTCGGAGAATACTGAAAAAAATATCAACAGCCTGGCATTCATAAATCCTGATAACGGGACTGTCGCTGAGAGTATCCCGTCTCCCGGAAATGCTTATCTGCAGCGTCCCCAATGGTCAGCTGACGGAAAAAAGGTTACTGTTATTTCTTTAACAGAAGAGGGAGAGGGAATTCTTTCTTATTCCCTGCAGGACAAAATATGGACAACGCTCATGGAAGAAGGCATGGAGGACCTTCAGGCATCTTTCCTGAGAAATGATACCTTGTTTTTTGTAAGTTCAGCCACAGGAACGGATAATGTATTTATCCTTACTCCGGAAATGAAAATGCTGACGCTTACGCGTTCAAAATTCGGAGCAACCGACCCTGATGTGGAAGGGGATAAGGTATATTTCAGCAACTACAGTTCATCGGATAATAATATCTGTTCCGTTTCCATTTCCGAGGCGGCTGAGTATAAAGAAATGAAAGACGGATCAGCATTATATCTTATTGACAGGTTTGAAAAGAAACAATCAGAGGAAAAGGATTTTCCGGTCACAGATTATACGCCGGTGCCTTACAGAAAATGGAAGCACCTGTTTGGCGTCCACAGCTGGATGCCGGTATATGCCGATATTGAACAGGTTCAGTCCGATCCGTCATCAATACGTCCGGGATTCACCCTGATGTCGCAAAATCAGCTGAGCACACTGAGTGCTTCAGCCGGGTATGAGTATTCCGCTGATAAGCGGCATAAGTTCCACTCACGAATTAAATGGGAAGGCTGGTATCCAGTCATTGAATCACGGCTTGATTACGGGAATGAACCGGTAATTGACTTGTTCGGAGAAACCCCGGGATGGCCTCCTTCTCCTGTAAGCTCTGGTTTAAGATTCAATAACATAGTATATATCCCCTGGGGTTTCAGCACCGGGAAATTTTCCCAGTATTTCTATCCTTTCCTGGCAATTGATTACCGGAATGATATTCTATACCTGAAGGAGACCGGCAATTATGACTACGGACAAACAGAGTTCACCGGCCGCATCTATTTCGCAAATTACCACAGGTCGGCTTATCGCGATATTTATCCGAGGCTGGGACAGGTAATAGATGCTTCATATGAGTATGCGCCTTTTGATGATCTGGTACACGGATCGGATATTAATTTGAAAAGCATATTCTATTTCCCCGGATTTTTCAGTAACCATGGAATAAGGATCAGGTATGAAACTGAAAACCAGAAATTTGTCAGATATCTTACTGCCAACAAGATTCATTTCCCCCGCAGTCATGATAACATCATCTCAAGGGAGCTGGATTTCCTTTCAGCAGATTATGTCGCCCCTCTGGTTTATCCCGATTTCAATATTGGTTCATTATTTTACTTGACAAGGATCCGTGCAGGTCTTTTTTATGACTATGCCAGGGGAACTGACAACTATTACCTTGCAATAAAGGATGGCAGTAAGATAGTGGATCATTTTAATGAAGGAGCAGAATCATTCAGCTCTTTTGGAATTAATCTTCTTTCGGATTTTTATCTTTTCAGGATACCCTATCCGGTATCCGCAGGAGTGGAGGCTGCCTGGAAAAGCTTCACCGGATCTCCATCATTCGAGTTCCTGTTCAATATTGATATTTACGGGATGAATATCGGGAAACCGAAACGGTAATCATACTTTCATCTCCCGGGCTTTCGTTTTTATCAGAGCCCATGCTCTTCCCACATGATCAAGAGTGACATTGGTCTGCCCGGTCACCATCCTGAGAGTGTATTTTCCGTTAAGTGTCGTGTGGGTCAAATATATTTTCCCGGTATCATTCAGAATGTGGTTGAGCATCTCGTTCATGTCATTCAGCTTGTCGGCGGAAGCTCCGGATGGATGATACCTGAAGCAGACGACATTCAGCGAAACCGGAGCAAGCAATTCAAAATCGGGTTCTGCTGAGATCAATTCCTTAAGTCCGGAAGCCAGGCTGATATGATATCTGATCTTCGACTGCAATCCATCAGCTCCGTACGATCTTATAACACTCCAGAGCTTGAGAGCCCTGAATCTGCGTCCAAGCGGGATGCCCCAGTCCCTGTAATCATTTACCTGTCCCCTGGTTTTTGTCTTAAGGTACTCAGGGAGTATTTCAAATGTTCTTAAAAGCGATGCAGTATCTCTTGTGAAAAAGGCTGAACAGTCGAAATTGGTGAACATCCACTTATGCGGATTGAATACAAAACTGTCGATATATTCCTTCCCGTCCAGCATCCATTGAAATTCAGGCAGAATAAGGGCTGTACCGCCCATTGCGGCATCAACATGGAGCCATATGCCGTTTTCGCGGCAGATCTCTCCTATTGCCCTTAAAGGGTCAACAGAGGCAGTTCCTGTTGTCCCGATGGTGGCAATGACACTGCATGGTTTGAAGCCTTTTTTCAAATCGTCATTTATTGCCGATCTGAGTTTTTCAGCATCCATTGAAAAATCGCTGCTGACAGAGATCTTAACCAGGTTCTTCCTGCCTATTCCTGCTATTTTAACCGCTTTTTCAACCGAGGAATGGGTTTGTTCTGAGCAATAAATCCTTAAAATGGGTTTATGATGAAATCCTTCCTCATTAACTGTAAATCCCGTGCTCCTTTCTCTTGCGGTAAGGATGGCTGCAAGAGTTGCGGTTGATGCTGTATCCTGTATAACGCCTTCAAAGTCAGCAGGCAGACCGATCATATCGCGGAGCCAGATCATCATTTTTTCCTCCAGCTCGGCAGCTGCAGGTGATGTTTCCCACATCATGCACTGGGCAGCCAGTGTTGACGTCAGCATCTCAGCCAGAATTGACGGGGGGCTTGTGTTTGCAGGGAAATAGGCGAAGAAATTCGGACTCTGCCAGTGTGTGATACCGGGCATTATGATCTCTTCAAAATCATTCATCAGGGCGCTGAAGGATTCAGGATCTGATGGCGGCGCATCAGGAATCTGTCTGAAGATCTCTCCCGGCTTTACAGCTGATTTTACCGGGTAACTCTCAACATTTTCCATGTAGCGGGCCATCCATTCGACCAGCTCATGGGCATGTTTCCGGAATTCATCGGGAGTCATTCTGTATGGATTATTTTACCGATTCGGCAAGCAGAATGATCTTGTTCATTTTTACCTCAATCACTCCCCCGTCAATCTCGTATCTTTTCTCATTATTGTCCTGATCGACCATTATGACGGTACCGTTATCCAGTGTTGAAATGATAGGGGCATGGTCCTTCAGGACCTGGAACGATCCCTTTTTTCCGGGGACCCTTATTGATTTTATATCCCCCTCATACACTTTTTTGTCGGGAGTGATGATCTCTATCTTCATCAGGTATTCTTATTTGGTCTGGGCAAGGATCTTCTCGCCCTTCTCTATTGCATCTTCAATTGTTCCGACCAGCATGAATGCAGCTTCCGGATATTGATCCACCTTGCCGTCCATTATCATATTAAAGCCTTTGATATTGTCTTCAATTGAGACCAGGGTTCCTTTTATGCCGGTGAACTGTTCAGCCACATGGAAAGACTGTGAAAGGAATCTCTGCACTCTCCTTGCTCTGTGAACCACAAGCTTATCTTCTTCAGAAAGCTCATCCATTCCCAGGATGGCAATTATATCCTGGAGCTCGTTGTATCTCTGGAGAAGCTCCTTAACTTTTTGTGCGCATCTGTAGTGTGCTTCACCAACAATATCCGGTGTGAGTATCCTTGATGTTGAATCGAGCGGGTCCACAGCCGGGTAAATGCCAAGTTCTGATATCTTGCGGCTCAAAACCGTTGTTGCATCAAGGTGTGCGAAGGTAGTTGCGGGAGCCGGGTCGGTGAGGTCGTCGGCAGGTACGTAAACTGCCTGTACAGAGGTGATTGAGCCATGCCTGGTTGATGTAATACGTTCCTGCATAATACCCATTTCCGTTGCCAGGGTCGGCTGGTATCCTACTGCTGAGGGCATTCGGCCCAAAAGTGCAGAGACTTCAGATCCGGCCTGGGTAAAACGGAAAACATTATCCATAAAGAAAAGGATGTCCCTGCCTCCGCTTTTACCGTCGCCATCCCTGAAATGCTCAGCGACCGACAGCCCTGAAAGGCATACTCTTGCTCTTGCTCCCGGGGGTTCGTTCATCTGTCCGAACACCAGTGCCAGCTTGGAATCCTTCAGAGCGTTATGGTCAACTTTTGAAAGATCCCATCCTCCTGCCTTCATGCTTTCAAGGAATTCTTTTCCGTAAGTGATTACACCTGCTTCTATCATTTCACGCAGGAGGTCGTTTCCTTCCCTTGTTCTTTCACCAACACCTGCAAAAACCGATAAGCCTGAATATGCCTTGGCAATATTGTTTATGAGCTCGAGGATTACCACGGTTTTTCCTACACCGGCGCCGCCAAACAGTCCGATTTTCCCTCCTTTTGAATATGGTTCAATCAGGTCAATTACTTTTATCCCGGTATACAGAACTTCTTTTTCAGTTGAAAGATCTTCATATTTCGGGGGTTTCCTGTGAATAGGATATCCGCCCTTCTTATCAAGCGGTCCTATTCCGTCAATTGCCATCCCGGTGACGTTCATCAGCCTTCCCTTTATCTGTTCACCGATTGGCATTGTGATGGGTAATCCCGTTGCCACAACGTCCATGCCTCTGCGAAGTCCGTCGGTAGAATCCATGGCTATGGTGCGGACAGTATTCTCTCCAATGTGCTGTTCACATTCAACAACCAGAACGGAGCCGTCATCTCTTTTAATTTCAAGGGCATCATAAATGTCGGGCATTTCGGCGCCCTGTCTGTCAAATGTTACGTCAACCACTGGCCCTATTATCTGGCTGATCTTACCGGTAATCTGTGCCATATCAGTAATTTATTTTGTCGTCGTTCAGATAATACAAATTTAATAAAATTTGCAAAAGATATGTTTTTACAGTCTTATTTTAAACTTATTATTGACTGATATACAAGAAAAATCTATCTTTAAACAGTAATGATAATACTAATCCTTAAAAGAAACCTTATGAAAAAGATTTTATTCGCTTTAATGGTTATTATAATTACGCTGCCTGCAGTGAGCGGACAGTTTACTAAAATAGGGGGCGGAACCGGATTCACAAGCGGTTACTATTTCCATGAAACGGAGAATGATTACAACAAAAGCGGACATTTTTTTGCTTCTCTTAAAGGCATCTATGAGATAACCGTACCAATACATGTTTCACCTTCGGTTACTTTTTTCATTCCCCACGTATACAAGGCATTTGACTCAAAATATACTGTCAACACACTCATGTTTGATATAAACGGACACTATGTCTTCAACTCACTTGACAAATTCGAATTTTACGGACTCGCAGGACTTGATGTGATACTGGCATGGAAAAGGGAAAAGTATCTGGATGAGGTTTTTCCGGAGAGTGATAATGCACTGGGGCTGAACCTTGGGCTCGGTTCGTATATGAAAATGACAGAACAGTTCGATATTTACGTGGAAGCCAAATATATCCTTAGCAAATACGGACAGTTTATGCTGAATGCCGGCGTGCTGATAAATATTGACTGGCTGAAAAAACATGAAGATACCGGAGGTCTCTGACCTACCGGTCGCGCCCTATAAGAGAGCTGGCAATATTTTCCAGCTCTTTTTTTCTCTTCCCGTCAACACCGACCTTGTCAAGCAGCCCGAAAGCCCTGTCAATATATTCATTAGCCAGTGCTTCAGTTGTCTCCTTTATGTTAAGCTGATCGTAAATACTGACGATCATTTTCACTTTTTCTTCCGGATCGGGATCTTTCAGGGATAATTGTTCCTGAAGCTGCTTAAGCTGGTTCCCTGTCGCCATTTCCATAGCTTTTATCAGGGGGAATGTCTTTTTGTTTGCAACAATATCACCTCCCGGTGCTTTGCCGAAAACCTTTGTATTTCCCCATATATCAAGCATATCATCCTGGATCTGAAATGCAAGTCCCAGGTTCCTTCCAAATTCGTAAAGAAGGTCTGCATTCCTGTCATCCCCTCCTCCTATCAGTGTTCCGGTTTTCAGTGATGCGGCTATAAGCACTGCTGTTTTCAGTTCTATCATTCGCAGATATTCGTCATGGGTGACGACAGCGGCTTTTTCATAATCCATATCCAGCTGCTGCCCCGTGCACACCTCTATTGCAGCCTTGTTGAACACCCTGAAGACCCTGAGGAGATTATCCGCTGGTGTTTGCAGGAAGCATTCGTTGGCAATGAAGGCCATGACATCTCCGGATAGAATGGCCTGGTTTATATCCCATTTGCTATGAACAGTCGGAAGACTTCGACGGACTGAAGCATGATCCATTATATCATCGTGGACAAGCGTAAAATTATGGAAGATCTCAAGTCCTGTCGCAGGCAGAACGGCATCATCAATCTTGTCGCTGAAAAGGTTGCAGGCCATTAAAGCCATTACAGGCCGCAGCCGCTTGCCTCCTATTGAAAGGATGTATTTTACAGGTTCAACCAGCTTTATTGCTTCAGCGTTATACGAAAGATTCAATAAAGACCTGTCAATAATCTCTTTTAGCTCGGAATGATTGTACATAGTTAGATCAGCCTTTCAGGGCTTCAGCTCCGCTTACCACTTCAAGGATCTGGTTTGTAATTGCAGCCTGACGTGCTTTGTTGTACTGAAGCGTCAGGTCCTTTATCATCTGGGTGGCGTTATCAGTAGCCTTATGCATTGCAGTCATCCTGGCTCCGTGCTCTGCCACAAAGGAATCGAGCACTGCCTTGTAAAACTGTATTTTCAGAGATTTGGGTATAAGTTCCCTGACTATCTCCTCTTCTGTCGGTTCATAGATATAATCTACCGGTGCTGCATGCTTTTTCCCGGTGGAAATGGATTCAAGCGGGAGGAATTGTTCATCTGTGATTATCTGAACTGCGGCATTCTTGAAATGATTATAAATAATCTCCACCCTGTCATATTCTCCCTTTACAAAGCTTTTCATTATCTCACCGGCAACGACTGCTACATTGTCAAATGCAAGATCATTAAGCAGGGCATTCCGTTCAGGAAGCATCTTCAGCTTCTGCTTTCTTATATAGTCATTGCCTTTTCTGCCTATGGTGAGAAATGTCACGTTCCCATTATTGAACTGGTCAAGATACTTTTCAGAGACCACCTTTCTGGCTTCTTTGATGACATTTGCATTAAAGGCACCGCAGAGACCTCTGTTTGAGGTAATTACAACCATAAGGATCTTTTCGGGCTGAGAGATACGTGCATAGATATTCTCAATCTCCCTTTCAGCAAGGCTCTGGGTCAGTCCGGCAAGAATCTCCTGAAGCTTGTTCACATAAGGACGCAGCCGCACTATTTTATCCTGTGCTTTTCTCAGCTTGGCTGCTGAAACCATCTTCATCGCCGAAGTGATCTGCTTTGTCGATTTAACCGAGCCGATCCGTATTCTTATCGCCTTTAAGTTTGCCATCTGTAACTCAATAAGTCAGCTGCTCCTCCTTTATCACTAAGGCTTGAATTTAGCTGCCAGTTCTGAAGCAACCTTTTCAAGTACTTTTGTAATATCATTGTTCAATATGCCGTCGCGGAGATTATCAAGAACATCCCGGTGCTTCAGATCCAGGTATTCTATATATTCATTTTCGAAGCTTTTCACTTTATCCACGGGTACATCCCTGAGCAATCCCATGGTTCCGCAATAAATAATTGCAATTTGTTTTTCAACAGGTACGGGTGCATATTGTCCCTGTTTCAGTATTTCCACATTTTTCGCTCCTTTGTTGAGAACGGCCAGTGTTGTGGCATCGAGATCGGATCCGAACTTAGAAAATGCTTCAAGTTCACGGTATTGTGCCTGGTCAACTTTCAGTGTTCCGGCAATTTTTTTCATCGACTTGATCTGGGCATTTCCTCCTACCCTGGATACTGAGATACCTACATTGATTGCAGGTCGTACACCTGCATTGAAAAGGCCTGATTCAAGGAATATCTGTCCATCGGTAATCGAGATCACGTTTGTAGGGATATAGGCAGAAACGTCGCCTGCCTGGGTTTCAATGATCGGCAGGGCTGTCAGTGATCCTCCTCCTTTTACCATATGTCTGATTGATTCCGGGATGTCGTTCATCTGTCTGGCCACTTCATCTGATTCTATGATCTTGGCGGCTCTTTCAAGGAGACGCGAGTGAAGATAGAAAACATCACCGGGATAAGCTTCGCGTCCCGGCGGACGGCGGAGCAGCAGCGATACCTCCCTGTAGGATACTGCCTGTTTTGAGAGGTCATCATAAATTATGAGAGCATCGCGTCCGGTGTCGCGGAAGAATTCGCCGATTGCAGCGCCGGCAAAAGGAGCATAGAACTGTGAAGCCGCCGGATCTGATGCTGTTGCCAGAACAATTACCGAATATTCCATAGCACCATGTTCTTCAAGCGTCTTTGCAATATTTGCCACAGTAGAACCTTTCTGCCCTACTGCAACATAGATGCAATATACTGGCTTCCCCTTTTCAAAGTTGCTGCGCTGGTTTATGATGGTATCAATTGCGATCGCAGTCTTTCCTGTCTGCCTGTCGCCGATTATCAGCTCTCTTTGTCCGCGGCCTATCGGGATCATGGCATCAATCGATTTGATCCCGGTTTGCAGAGGCTGTTTTACCGGCTGGCGGAAAATTACACCCGGCGCTTTTCTTTCAAACGGCAAATTATATAATTTCCCTCCGATAGGACCTTTCCCGTCAAGAGGCTGTCCTGTGGGAGATACAACCCTTCCAAGCAATCCGTCACCGACCCCGATAGAAGCAATACGCCCTGTTCGTTTGACAATATCCCCTTCATTGATCTCTTCTGTCGGACCAAGTAACACAGCGCCTACATTATCTTCCTCAAGATTCAGCACTATTGCTTCAATCCCGTTCTCAAACTCTAACAGTTCGTTTGACTGTGCATTGGTAAGACCATAAATACGGGCTATACCGTCGCCAACCGTAAGGACAGTCCCGATCTCTTCCAGTTCTGTTCCGATTTGTATCCCCTCCAGTTGCTGCTGGAGGATTTTTGAAACTTCTGCGGGTTTAATACTTGCCATATCGTTTTCTCTTATAATACAATTTGTTTGTTTTTCAGGATGTCAGCGTTGTGCTTTTCAGCTCTTTTCCTATTTTCCGTAGTTTGTTCCTGACACTCGCATCAATTAATCTGTCATCAATTCTCAGGATGAACCCCCCGATAATATCCTTGTCTATCACTTCCTTCAGCTCGACTTTTGTTTTGAATGCTGAAGAAACAAGCCCGGATATCTGCTTTTTAGTCTTATCATTAACCTTTACTGCCGTTGTAAGTACAGTTTCAGTTATGCCGTTATATTTCATTGTATTGGACATGAAGACCCTGGCAATTGCAGGAAGATAGCTTTCCCTGCCATTCGTTATCACCATGTCAATAAGCGAATAAGTGAGGCTGCAGAGTTCTTTCCCGAACACTGCATGAAGTATTTTGGTCTTTTTTGAAGGCACAATTACGGGACTGTGAAGCAGCTCCCTGACTTCCGCAACAGCACATACCTGTCTCACATAGTCCATATCCTCGAAAACCCTTTCAAGCATCTTCTTTTCAAGAGCTGACTGGAATAGTGCCCGTGAGTATCTTACAGATATTTTGCTGTCGTTCATCCGCGATCCAGATTGTTAGTTTTTCTTTAAGTCAATATCTTTAAGATACTTGTCAATCAGCTTTTCCTGTTCTTCTGTTTTGCTAAGTTTTTCTCCAAGCAGTTTCGAGGCTATCTCAACAGAAAGAGAAGCAACCTGTTCATGTATTTCCGAAAGAGCCTTGTCTTTCTCCCTTTCAATTCCTGTCATGGCTTTTTCGACTATTTTTTCGGCTTCTTCAGTCGCTTTTCCCTTGGCTTCGGCTATAAGCTTATCACGAACGTCCCTTGCTTCCTTAAGGATTGTTTCGCGTTCTTCCCTGGCTTTTCTCAGGATTGCCTCGTTATCGGCCTGAAGTTTCTGCATCTCTTTCCGGGCGCTTTCCGCGGATTCGAGAGATCCCTTTATCATCTCTTCTCTCTGTTTTATCATGGAAAGGATTGGTTTCCATGCAAACTTTGCCAGGAGGAAGAAAAAGAGCGAGAAGATCAGGACTGACCAGAATAGTGTACCTACTCCAACTGAAGTCAGACTGTTACCTGCTAATAATATCATAGTTCCTGAATTAAGAATTTTCATTTAAAAGATCCTGCAATCAACCATTGCAGGATCTCATTTTCATTTAATCATTGCTACAACAACGGCAAACAGGGCAACCCCTTCAATTAGGGCTGCTGAAATAAGCATTGCAAGCTGTATCTTGCCTGCTGCTTCCGGCTGCCTGGCAATTGCGTCCATGGCTGATCCGCCGATTCTGCCAATTCCAAGACCTGCTCCGATAACTGCAAGACCTGCTCCGATTGATGCCAGCGAAATTGCTGCTTGTGTTTCCATAATAAAAAATTTAAATGAACAATAAAAACTAATGATGCTCCTCAACTAAGGCCAGACTTATAAACACGGCTGACAATAGAGTGAAGACATATGCCTGAAGGAATGCCACCAGTAATTCGATGCAATCCATAAAAATCACAAAGAAAATTGATACCGGAGAGATCCATATCGAATCAAAAATAAATATGAGAGCCATCAGGCTTATGACTATAATATGGCCTGCGGTAATGTTTGCAAACAAACGTATCATCAGGGCAACCGGCTTGGTTATCATTCCAATAATTTCGACTATTGTCATTATCGGCAGAAGCCACAATGGTACTCCAGGCATAGCAAAAATGTGCCGCCAGTAACCTTTTGTTCCGCTTATCTGTATAATGAAAAAAGTAAATAATGCAAGTGTCATGGTCAATGCCAGGTTCCCGGTCACGTTAGCTCCGAAAGGTGGCGGGAACGGGATAAGCCCCATAAGGTTATTTATCAGTATAAAGAAGAATACCGACAAAAGATACGGCATGAACTTTTCATAATGCCTGTGCCCGATATTCGGGATGACGACATCATCGCGAATGAAACAGATCACAGGTTCAAGAAGACCCTGTAATCCCCTGGGAGCACTTATTCCGGTTTTCTTATATGAACGCGACATGGCAATGAAAAGCCATAGTCCAATAATAGCTGCAGCCAGCATTCCCACAACCATTTTGGTCATTGAAAAGTCAAGAAGAAGGTTTTCACTATCAACTTCTCCGGCTGCATTCAGTGCCACTATCTGTCCTTCATGCTCTCCTTCTCCCATTTTGAAACCCTTGTACTCATGTCCGTGGGCAAGCTTGTTTGAAAAGAAGAAATGAAGTCCTGTTGGTCTATAATAAAGAATTACCGGAAGCGGAATTGAAATATGTTTTTCTGTTCCGTCTCTTTTCTGAATTGTCACCAGGTGCCATTCATGGGAGTTGCTGACATGTTCAAGGATGTAAGTGCTGGGGTCGAATTTTTCTTTCTGAGCCCCATGTTCTTCCTGTCCGGCAGCCGGTAAACTGAACGCAATAAGGAAGAGAATAAGGTAAAGACCGGTCGTTAATCGCGTTTTCAAATCTGTAATTATTCTAAAGATTTGCCTTTCAATGTTTTCAACATAATCAATACTGAAAACAAAGTGAATGTTAAATATAAGACAAAAAATATTATAACAGATGATAATCCTGTTTTTTTAGATATAAAAAACCAGATTAATGCGAATATTAATTCAGCCAGAAATTTAATGCTTATAGCTATGAGGCTGTGCATGGTCTGGCTGGCAGGCTCCCTGCTCCGGCCCCTGAAAAAAATTACGAGGACCAGAATATTTATGAGGATAAATACCGCTGACGCTGCAACAATATCATCGTAAACCAGACTTGCATCAAAGCTTGAAACAATAATAAATCCGGCGACAAGAATAGTAATTTCAAGCAGTGCCAGTAAAAAGATCGATTTGGCCAGAGGTTTCAAAAGATGGATTATTTTTTTACTATGAAATCCTTGATGAGAACCCAGATTGCCGCGAAAACACCAAGAAGAGAAAGGATTATTGTAAATACAGGTTTGCTGAATCCAGCCAGCTTATCAAGTTTAATACCTCCCCATGTTGTCAGGAAGATAATAACTCCCATCTGGACTACCAGTCCGGAATATTTGGCAAATGCAGACAGTCCGCTATTTTCCTGGTCGTTCTGGTTCTTTTGGTCTTGCTGCTCCTCCGTTGTCATCGTTATCGCTCATTTTGCAGTTTCCGGTAAATTTTGCTCCGGGTTCAATAGATAGTTTTGAAGTAGCTATATCGCCAAGTATCTTTGAAGAAGATTTCAGGATCAGCAGCTGACTTACACTTATTTTACCTTCCACGCTGCCCGACACTTCGGAATTCTTGCATATGACCTCGCCATTAACCTTTCCTGTAACACCGATAACGACCTTCCCCTTTGTGTTCAGGTTCCCTGTAAGGGTGCCATCAATACGAATATCTCCGCTTGACTTGATATCCCCGGAAATATCCGTGCCATTACTTATCAGGTTTATTGCTGCAGGTTCAATCTCGTTGTTTTTTGCCATCGCATTATAATTTAAGGAACACGCTTATATCCTCACAAATATAAGAACTATTGTAGATATTCAGCATCATTCCGGATCATACGCCCACTTCAGGTAGATTGATCCCCATGTGAAGCCACCGCCAAACGCGGCAAGAATAAGGATATCCCCTTTTTTAAGCCTCTTCTCATACTCCCATATGCAGAGCGGGATGGTAGCGGTCGTAGTGTTCCCGTAGTTCTGAATATTTATCATGACTTTTTCAGGAGGAAGTCCCATTCTTCTTCCTGTCGCATCAATTATACGCAGGTTAGCCTGATGAGGCACAAGCCAGGCAATGTCTTCAGGCCTGAGATTATTCCTCTGCATTATTTCAACAGCAATATCGGCCATGTTCACCACCGCAAATTTAAATACGCTCTGTCCTTCCTGGTAAAGGAAATGCTCCCTGGCATCAATGGTTTCATGGGATGAAGGTTTAACCGAACCGCCTGCTTTCAGATGTAAATATTTACGCCCCGAACCGTCAGTATGAAAAATATGATCAATTATCCCGACATCTTCAGTAGTCGGCTCCAGCAAAACGGCTCCGGCTGCATCTCCGAACAAAGGACATTGCGTACGGTCGGTATAATCAGTAATTGATGACATTTTATCGGCCCCGACAACGATAACTTTCCTGTATTTTCCGTTTTCTACATATTCTGCAGCAGTTTGCAGTGCAAACAGAAATCCGGAGCAGGCAGCATTCAAATCAAAGCTGAATGCATTTTTTATTCCAACCTTATCAGATATTATATTGGCCGTTGCAGGGAATGCCATATCGGGGGTTACAGTGGCACAGATCACAAGATCTATCTCATCAGGTGAAGTCCCGGTTTTTTCAAGCAGCCCCTTTACTGCCTGTTCTCCAAGGTCTGAACTCCCAAGTCCTTCTCCCTTCAGAATCCTTCTTTCTTTTATTCCAACACGCTGCATGATCCACTCGTCGGAGGTATCAACCATTTTTGAAAGTTCGTGGTTTGTAAGCCTGTACTCGGGAACCCAGGCATTAATCCCGGTAATGGCCGCACGAATTTTTTCCATATCAGATAGCTTCTTTTATCTTCCCGGCCAGGTCGGCGTGGACAACAGCCCTGGTCTGAAGGATCATGTTCATTATGGCTTTCCGCCTTGAAACGCCATGACCAATTACAACATTGGCATTGATACCTACAATGGGAGTGCCTCCAATGTTTTCAAAATCAAGACTATCAAAATAGGAATCCTTAAAGTTCTTTTCCTTGAAGATATGATGAAACGCTTCTGTCTGTTTTACGATCACATTCCCTACAAAGCCATCACATACAATTACATCTGGCATAGACTCCCTGAAAAGATAGTTTGCTTCCACATTCCCCCGGAAGTTGATCTGCTTTTCCTCCTTCATAAGTTCAAATGCAGCCCTGACAGACGGAGTCCCTTTTGATTCCTCTTCACCGATATTGAGCAGCTTGACAACCGGATTTTTGATTTCGAGCACGTATTCGGCAAAAATAGTACCCAGAATACCATACTGAAGGAGCACTTCAGGTTTGCAGTCAGGATTTAAACCCACATCCAGCATAACCGAATGACGGTTGTCGATTGATGGGATGACCAGTGCCAGGGCAGGCCTTATGACTCCCGGAACCACATTCACTGTATAGGTTGCTCCAACGAGCATTGCACCGGTGTTGCCGGCACTGCAAAAACCGTCAATTTCGCTGTTTTTCAACATCCTGTAACCAACGGCAATGCTTGAATCCTGCTTCAGGGAGTAGGCCTTTGACGGGACATCCCCCATCTCAATTACCTGTGTAGTATGAATTATATCTACCTGAGCCGGATCAGCTTTCATCTCATCCAGCTTTCTGAGAATTGAGTCTTTATCTCCAATAAGTACCAGGCGTTCATCAGAAGATAAATGACCAAGTGAATCAATCGCACCTTCAATGATGGCTTCAGGCGCATAATCACCACCCATTACATCCAGACCAATTCTCATAGTCCTAATGATTTGTCATAAAAAATGTCAGGCAGTTGTTTTTTTCTCAACGGCCGGTTTTCCCCTGTAAAATCCGCACTCAGGACAAACCCTGTGGTACCTGACCGGTGCCCCGCAGTTTGAGCAATTAGCAACTGTCGGTGCATCAGCCTTATAATGCGTTCTGCGCTTATCTCTTCTCGTCTTCGAGTGTTTGCGTTTAGGATTTGGCATTTTCTCAGTCTTTAATTATTATACTTCAGTTTCCTCAATTCATCCCAGCGGGGGTCGTTTTCATTTTCGTTATTCACAATATGCTCCTTTAACTTCTTAAGCATTCCGGGATCACAAGTGCTTTTGCCCCTGCTGTCATCAGGATGCATCCTTTTTATTGGCAGGGCAAGCAGGATATACTCATAAAAGAGCTGCTTCAGATCAAGATCATGCTCATCTGCCGGCACGGTTATCATATCCGGATCATCATCCTCATGGATCCTGCCGAATTTAACCAGCAGCCTGTTGACACATTCGACCGGCTGGGAGAATACTCCGAGGCATCTGTCGCAGGAAATGCTTACAGTCCCTCTGATTCTGACAACCAGGTCAACATGTGAAGGCCTTTTACCGGCTTCAACAACCACGGCAAGTTCTCCTTCTTTTACTTCCGACTCCTCAAACTGTTCAAAAAACGCTTTGTCAACCTTAAAATCAAAGTAGTGCTGTCCCTGTTTTAAACCTCCTATCGGTATGGTATATGACCCGGACATCATCTATTTTTTTGGTTTGCAAAAATATGAAAGCTTATTCAATTAAAAAAATTATAAACAAAAAAGTAACATTTGCCCTTCAAACTGCAGGTTGCCGTTAAAAACCTGCAATTCGCCGATTTTCTCTGTTCCGGCGGCATTTTCAACATTATTTTTGAACCAGATAAAAATTATACGACATGAGACATAAAGATTATTATTTACAGAGACACAGGGAGCATCATCCGCAGGTCGGAATCGGGCTTTTCTTCATCGTCCTCGGGCTTGCTCTGCTTGTCGCAACCAACGACTGGCTGCATCTTGGTGATATAAAGGAATACTTTACCTGGGAAACAGCAATGATTTTCGTAGGTGTTCTGCTCCTTCTCAATCTTCATTTCGTTCCCGGACTGCTTCTTATGGCAGGAGGAGCATGGTTCCTGATCGATGATTTTTATGGTGAGATACCGGTGTTGCTAAAAACTATTTACTGGCCTGCAGTTATAGTGCTGATAGGTCTCTCCTTCATCATTTCCTCACTGGTAAAGAGGAATAAGTAACGGTAATAAAGTAAAAACAAATAAATTTACAGCTATGGAAACAATAAATGACTACAGGGATGATAAGAGGGAGCCGTCAGAGCACGGGCATCATCATCTCTCAAGCAACAGGGTGATAATCGGGGTAATACTTGTCCTTGCCGGACTTGCCCTTGTTATCAAAAACACAGGGTTTTTCCCCGATTTCATTGATAATGTGATATTCAGCTGGCCTATGCTTCTTGTTGTGATTGGCCTGGTAATGACAATCGGAGCATCAGAAAAGACAGCCGGGATAATTATCATGGCGGTCGGAGGATTTTTCATGATCCCGCTGATCTTCCGCGAAACATTCCACATGTACAACATGTTCTGGCCTTCCATCTTCATAATTATAGGTATCATCTTTATAATTACAAAACGAAAAGGATGGGGATCGGTGTCATCGAAAGGCATGGCAAACGATGATTATATTGATTATGTTGCTGTATTCAGCGGAAGTGAACGGCAGATCATTTCGCAGAATTTCCAGGGAGGTAAGATTTCATCCGTTTTCGGAGGTATCGATCTGGATCTTACAAAAGCAAAGCTGGCTCCGGGCAGAAATATGCTGGAAGTCGCTGCCGTATTCGGAGGTGTTGGCATAATTGTCCCTGATGATTGGTTCGTGACAATTGAGGTTACCCCGGTTCTCGGAGGTTTCAGCGATTCGCGGAGACTTATGCCGGGAATGAATGTCGACAGGACAAGCCAGCTGATTATTAAGGGCGCTGTCGTATTCGGCGGCGGTGAAATAAAAAACCATAAATAACCTGGTATGAAGCATCCTGTACTTGAAAACAGGGTACGGTTTGTGGTATGGTGGCTGGTCTGGCTCTTTGTGGCGCTGGGCCAGGCACTTTTATTTTATTTCGCTTATGGCACATTCCTGAACATCAGTATTGTTGACAGCCTCCTGTCACTTCTGATATATTCAGGCATCGCACTGTCATTGTGGTATCCATTTAACTTTTTCAATACGGGACAGACAAAGTATCTGACTATTCTCATGAATCTGGTTCTCACGGGCGCTATTTCAATTGCCTCATGGATTATGATCACCAGGTTCATAATTCCTCTCATTCTTCCGGGGCAACAGAATTTTGATGAATACTGGACTGCGACTTTTCCTTACAGGATAGGTACAGGCGTTTTTATTTACGGCCTGATAATTCTTACTTACTACCTTTTCATGAGTCTTACAAACCTGTCTGAAAAGAAATCCAGGGAGGCTAAGCTTGAGAGTCTTGTAAAGGAAACTGAACTTAAAATGCTCCGATCGCAGATAAATCCTCATTTTCTATTCAACAGTCTCAATTCCGTGAGCTCGCTGACAATTACCGATCCGGATAAAGCAAGGGACATGGTAATCAAGCTGTCAGAATTCATGAGATATGCACTCTCAAAGAAGGACGAACAGCCTGTCACACTCAGAAGCGAGCTGGAAAACCTCAGGCTGTATCTCGATATTGAAAAAGTCAGGTTCGGTGACAGGTTATCAACAGAGGAAAAGATTGAAGAAAAGTGTTTTGATGTTAAAATGCCGGTAATGATGCTTCAGCCTCTTTATGAAAATGCAATAAAACACGGGGTTTATGAAAGTACCGAAATTGTCAGGATCATTACCAGTGTGAAGTTGATTGACGGCTATATGGAAATTATCATAAGCAATAATTATGATCCGGCTCCGGAAGCGAGGAAGGGAACGGGTACGGGGCTGAAAAACGTTGTCCGCAGGCTTGAATTATTCTATGGCAACAAATCATATATGAAAACCTCCGGGGAAAACGGAATCTTTACCGTAAGTCTCTATATTCCTGCAGATTGTAAATAATTGATATTTGAAATTTATTATATATATTTATTCCTTCCAAACCCAGCCGGAGGAATAAGTTAAAAATGGCAAAGATCAGAACTATTATAGTTGAGGATGAGGCTCCTGCCCGCGATATTATCAGGCACTATTTAAAGGAGCTTGAAGATATTGAAGTAGTTGCTGAATGTGCCGACGGATTTTCGGGACTGAAAACTATTTCAGCACTGAAGCCTGATCTGGTGTTCCTTGATATCCAGATGCCCAGGCTTACAGGGGTGGAAATGCTTGAGGTAATGACAGAGAAGCCTGCGATCATTTTCACAACCGCTTTTGATCAGTTTGCGCTTAAAGCTTTTGAGCTTAACGCTGTTGACTATATATTGAAGCCTTTCCCGAAAAGAAGGTTTATTGAAGCAGTGAACAAGGCTGTCGAAAAGATACGGTCAGGAACAGAAAATAAGGAACCTGCAGAGCTTCTTGCGAAAAAGCCGGAGTCCGCTGCCCCTGTCAACAGGATTGTAGTACGAAAGGGCAGTGCAATCAATCTCATCCCGGTTGAACAGGTAAAGTATGTTGAAGCACAGGATGATTATGTTATGATCCATCATTCATCCGGAAAAGCCCTCAAACAGCAGACCATGAAGTTCTATGAAGAAAACCTGCCGTCAAAGGATTTTGTCAGGATCCACCGTTCATTTATTGTCAGGGTTCAGGAGATCAACCGTATTGAACCCTATGAAAAGGATAATCATGTAGCTGTCCTTAAGTCGGGGGAAAAGCTACCGGTAAGCCGTGCCGGATATAAACACCTCAAGGAAGAACTCAGTTTCTGAATTGTTTAGCTGCTAAACAATTTATCGTTTCAGACGATTACATTTTTTATATCTGGATAAAGGCATGTACCTTTTAAACCTGAATAAGGGTACAGGATCGTAACCATGTGTTCCTCCTGGCCGGCAGCGTAAAATCCTGTTTGTCCCCATTAGGAATCCGAATACAGGGCCGTGTATTTTAAGAGCATCCAGCATATATTGAGAACAGGAGGGTATATGACGACAGGATGGCCTGATAAAAGGTGAAACGGCATACTTATAGAAATAAACCGGTAAAGAGAGAAGCACTGAGAATATCCTGCCCGGGAATTTTACCATTAGATGTTTTTTTATATTCGCGGTCTTTATGAGATTAAGGGACGAATAAGTTATCTCTCCTTTACTTCAAACCATTTGGTATATTTGTGAATTGACCGCAGAATAATCCATATCACTGCGGCACTGGCCAGAGAATATATCCAGACCTTTGTAAAGAACAGCTTCTCCGCCAAAAAATAATTCCTGCAAAAATCCAGGACCGTGAATATCAGGAAAATATTCATGAAGCTGTTGTACTCCCTGCTCAGCACACTGCGCAGCGAAAAACGGAGTTTTGGCTTTATGAAATGAAATGAGAACGGGAAAAAGGCACTGACCTTCTCTGACCACTTATCATATTCGTCCCCGAATTTCCTTCTCAGGAATTGCTCTTCGGCAAACATTATCCTCTCATAATAGAGCCAGTAAGCAAGGCAAAAAACAACAGTAAACCAGGCAGACCTGAGAAAAAGAACAGGGCCCAGCCACATAAGAAAGTTGCCAGCGTAAAGGGGATGTCTTACTATTGAATAAAGACCGGTCACATTCAATTCATCTGCAATCTGACCAGCTGCTGTATTTCGTCCGGATGTGTTTCGCGCTGCAAATCCTACGGTAACTATCCTGATTACCTCACCTAAAAGGCTTAGAGACAAGAATATCATTTCATCACGCAGATCAAATATGATAGCCTGCCTGTTCCCCAGGTACATCATTATAATTCCTGCAATGACCATGAAAACCGGAAGCCAGCCTCTCCTCCTGAAAATCCAGTTGCCACTGTTTTCAAATTCATGCACCAGTGCCATTAAGGTAAGAATTAATTATCCTGCGGCAAAAGTATTAAAATTCTAGAAACTGTGTCTGATCCGGAGAAAGATGAGGTTGATTCTCGTTTTCAGGCTGTTCATTTCAGCATCGAAATGCTGCCATAAAATTGAAAAATCAACATTCTCAGCCAGGGAATAATCAAACGACGGACCGGCAAAATATCCTTTCAGGTCAGGGAACCACATTGCAGATATGCCAATATTCATCAAAGGTGTGGCAGCCCAGGTGAACTGGCCGAAAGCCGAGAACTCAGAGAAGGCAAGATCTCTGGCTGAAAGGTTCCCCGTATAGAAACTGTAAATATTTGTCAGCTCCAGTGGATTATTGCAATACATCAGCTGGATCTGCGCCATTGAGTTTTTTTCAAATACTTTGTCAAATCCGGCAGTAATTATTGTTGTACCAGCAGTGTCCCTGAAGTTATCCAGGGGACGGAACCATGATCCTTCTCCCCTGAAAGAAACTGATCCTATTGAACCTGACCATCCTGCACCCGCAACTACATCGGAACTATTGGAGTACCCTGCAAGGAACTGGATATCATAGCCCCATTTGCTGAACCTGTATAAACCAGCGGCAGTCACATCATCCTCGCTGTCAATTTTTGCTGCAAGTTCAATTGCTGATGAAAACGAAGGATAATACTGAAGCCTGACGGCATCGCTCCCCGGTCTCTCTGTGTAGTCAAAATCAAAAAATGAATATGCATTGAAGATATCGTTCGGATTCCAGACAAATGTCTGTCCCCAGTTTATCCTCTGCCTGCCTATTTTTGCCTGGAATTTATTAAAGTTCAGATCAAGCCATACTCTGTCGATGGTCGTATTCAGGAAGAATGATCTTTCATCAACTATGTTCCATGACATATCAAGCCAGCCTTCATCTGTTCCGACCATGTCCGAATAACCATAATATGACCTGACCATATCACCGGTAAAGAGCCGGTTCCTCAGTTCAACAGCCAGGGTTATGTTATCATTTAAATATCCTTTGAAATTCAGCCTGTTGTGAAGAAGGTTTTCATAAATGAAAGGTCCTGACAGGGTATCAAACATTGCGCTTTGCAGTGTCGTCAGGTAACCGTTAAGTTCAAAGTATTCCGGTTTTTTCTCCTGTGATAAAAGAACTGAATTCAGGAAGCCCAGAAGAACAGGAATGATCAATAACTTTTTCATGCTTATGAGTAAGGCTTATTATTCCGTTGTTTCGTCCGAAACAACCTTCCCATCCTCAAGTGTAATAACCCTGTGTGCCATTTTAACAACCCTCGGATCATGAGTAGAGAAAATGAAGGTGATTTTTTCTTCGTGATTGAGTTCATGCATTATTTCCAGCAATGTAGTGGCTGATTTTGAATCAAGATTTGCGGTCGGTTCATCAGCAAGTACAAACTTTGGCTTTGAAGCGAGGGCTCTGGCCACTGCTACTCTTTGCTGCTGTCCACCTGATAATTTTGACGGTCTGCTGTCAGCCCTTTCGGCCAGACCAACTGCTTTAAGCAGTTCAAATGTCCGTTCATTCCTTTTCCTTGCAGTTACTTTCTGAAGCGACATTATAAATTCAATATTCTCTTTTGCTGTAAGTACCGGGATCAGGTTATATGCCTGGAATACAAATCCTATATTCCTCATCCTGAAGTCAATAAGATCTGATGACTTCAGTTTTGAAAGGTCTACTCCATCAACAAGTATCTGTCCTGATGTGGGATAATCCAGTCCTCCGAGAAGATTAAGAAGTGTCGTCTTCCCCGATCCCGAGGGACCCACTATCGCTGCAAATTCTGCCTCCTGGAAATCAAGTGTAACGCCATCCACTGCATGCACCTTGACTTCAGATGAATTATATATTTTGTGCAGTTCTTTAATTTCTATGACTTTCATGATTTTATTTATTTCTGGTTATTATTCTGTTCGTATCGCTTCGATAGGATTTAACCTCAGCGCTTTCCGTGCAGGGTAAATTGCTGCAATTATTCCTGTAAGCACAATAAGAATAGTTGTTGTAACAAAGAACTGGGCATCAATGGCGGGAAAGAGGTGAGCTGAATAACCCATTGCCTCCATTCCTTCAGAATATTTCACCAGGTTAATGCCTGTTCTGCCCGTAATTGCAATTACAATTTCACTTACAGCCATTCCAGCAAAACCTCCTACAATTGACAGGAAAATTGATTCCAGCATTATCATCAGGAATATTTTTCTGCGGTTCATCCCTATTGCCATAAGCATTCCCAGTTCCCTCGTCCTTTCCAGAACTGCCATCAGCATTGTATTTACGATTCCGAAAGCTAAAGCCGCAAGTATCAACACCATAAAAACAGCGTAGATCTGATCAATAAAATCAGTGATCATTGCCAGGTCGGGTTGAATTTCCTTCCAGTTGAGCACTTCATAATCCGGAAGTTTTTCTCTTATTACAGGAGTTATATTATTTGTAATGTCATTATTTTCAAGCCTGGCAATTACCCTGTGAAAAGTACCTTCCTTCATGCCTGTAAGCTGCCTCAGCTCATCAATGGGAACAAACAGTGAAAACGATTCGAACATATCATTGTTTGTCCTGAATATGCCGCTTACCCTGAATGCCGCACCTGTCTGATTATTATTTATATCAAGGAATGAAAGGATGATCTTCGATCCCTCCCTGTATGACCAGGCTGCTTCCTTAATCTTCCAGCCGTATTTCTGTATCTCATTTGTTTCCAGTATTTTTTCGTATGCTTTTACAAACTTTTTATCTGAGGTAAATCGTTGACCCAGGAGTGTTTCAATTTTAGTTAAAATATCTTCCGGTATTCTTTCTTCCCTTAGTGATGCTATTGCTCCGGGGGTTAAGATATACCTGATAATATTAAGTTCTTTCGCCAGTTTCTCGCCGATAAATACCGTATTGTATTTAGTTTCTGTCTCAAAAAAGCTTCCTGTTCCGGGTATAATCTTTTCGGATAATGTGAATATTTCCTTTTCCTTCTCAACATCAATACCAGTAATTTCGACACCCGAGCTCTTGGTAGCGGTTGAGGCTATACCCCTGATTATTATCCTTCCGGTTGCTTTGGTTACACCCTGTGTAGATTGCAGTGCGCCAACAACTCCGGTATAATCACTTATTGTATTCTGAATGTCGGCACTGCTGCGGAAATCCTTGTTGTTCACCTGAATGTGGGAAAGCTCATCGTTAACTGCAGCATCAATTCTCTGCACAACGGAGCTGTTTATTGCGGCCATTGAGAAAATTCCTGCGAAAACACCTATTGTCACCGCAATGATGACTATCAGGCTTCTCGTTTTATTTCTCCATATGTTTTTCCAGGCTATTGAAGTGATCATGTCTTTATTTTTAAGCTCTCATAGCATTTATAACATTCATCCTGAAAATTTTGCGGGTACTGAATATAATTGCGATCGCAATAATTATCAGTACAACCACGATCTGCCACAGGTAAAAAGTATCAGGCAGCATTGTGGGCATAACCGGCTCGAATCCGTAGTCCTCGTACATGCGGGCAAACTCGCCGGTAAACCTCAGAGGATGATAATACCCATAAAACACAAACGGCAGTGACGCGGCAACACCTGCAGCGACGCCGAGAAAACCGATAAAAAGCATTTCCAGCGATAAGACAGTTGCCAGTTTCTTTTTCTTCATTCCAATTGAAACCAGCATTCCGAATTCCCTCCTTCTTTCAGCCATCATCATTAGCACTGTCCCGAAGACTCCGAAGGCGATTACCATATAAAGTACGGCTATCATTATCATTCCGCTCCTGTTGTCAGCTTCCATCTGGTTGACCATCAGCGCATTCAGTTCCTGCCATGTCTTAATGATCATTGGTTCAGAGACGATTTTCTGCAGTCGTTTTCCGGTTTGCGAAATATCATCGTCCCCGTTCCTGTTAAGGCTTATTACTGCTGAAGTTGCCATACCGGGAGCTGCATAAAGTTCCCTTGCAGTTTCGATAGGAATGTAAACGATAACATTATCAATATCCGGCGCAGGCAGCTTAATAATGCCTTTAACCGCATATTTGCCTGCTGCAGTTGTGCCATGGTAACCCTGACCCATTAAAACAATTGTATCACCGATGCCGGCTTTAAGATATTCAGATAGTCCGTCACCTATTACAACTTCGCCGGCACTGGTTCCTTCCAGGAAAGCATTTCTGAAGGAAGCATGTTTCCTGATCACCGGAAGAATGGCGGCACTGTCTTCATCACTTATACTGAGATCAAGCATAAGACGAACCTCGCTCGAATAGGCTTCATTTCTGAAAATATCAAGAAGCTTCTTTGTGCGATCGGGCAGTGTGTCATTTTTTAATGCTTCAACCGCAACGGGAGTAAGTTTGTATTTAACCATTTTGTTACTGACATTCATGACTTTATCTTCACCCCTGGGATCAATGCCCAGCACAATAGCTCCCTGTGTATGACTCCCTGAAGCTGCAAGCGCAAATGATTCAAGTCTTGGAACAACAGTAATTACGTTTGGATCCTCTTTAATCTGATCTATTAAAGCGTTGTCAATCTCAAAGCTGTAATCAATATTCGGATCATCAAAATAATCCACATGCTGCAATTGCAAATACCCGCTGTACGATTCAATCACATTCTTGAACATCCTGTCGTAGGCACCGAGCTGGAATGAACGCATGACCAGGGCAAAGAAGACGGCAAAAAATACCGAAGCTGCAGTGATCAGGGTTCTTCTCCTGTTTCGCCAGAGGTTTTTCCATGCAAGCTGATAGTCTTTCATGTCATTTAAATAAATTTCAGTTCCTATTTGAATGTTGCTTGTTACTTGTTACTTGTTATTTTGAACCAGCAACCAGCAACTAGTAACTATTTTCACCTGATTGTCTTCATATTCTGTTGTGAGAAAAAGCTCTCTTCCAGATTTATATTGAATTTCATCTCAACTATTCTCAGAATGGTTTTCTGTCCTTCCGTTTCAGCAGGAACGAGTTCAATCAGGGTTGGAAGAAGCCTGCCGTCAAGGATCTTAAGATCAGATGCAGTTTCAGATCGCACCAGGTATCCATCCTCGTCGTACAGCTCAGCCTTAAGTGCAATAAATTCCTTTTTATCCACCCACCATACCTGTGACCCCCAGAGGATATCGGCATCTTCCCTGGCTGTCAGCCTTATCTTATAGCACGGGTGCCCGTCAACTGCTTCCTCTCCCTCCGGTGAATGAGTATAATCATCAACCACTGAAGATTCCCTGAGAATATCATCATTGGTATAGTCTGAGCCCATCCATCCCTGCGACATCATTGAAGGGGGAAGCTTTATCAGCCTGTTTATCGCCGGATTCCAGCTCCACATTTCGTTTTTGCGTTTTAAAAACGACTGCCCTTTTTCACGTGCAGGGGCTGTAATGAGAGTCAGAGCATAATCATCCTCCTTTGCCCATGATTTGAATTCCACAGTTCTCTGCCAGGCTGGTCTGACTATGGTCATGGTCATCACGCTGTAGCCCGTCTGCTCGCCTTTGAACTTTTCATCAGCCTTCCTGACAATTTCTGTGGCTGACAGATTCTGCGCTTCCAGACATGGGCCCATCGCTGTTAAAATAATCAGTGAAAAAACCGGTTTTAAGCTTCTTTTCATTGCCGTTTATTTAAATAGCTCAATAATTTTATTGACTTCATTTTCATAATCAATCTCTTCGCTGTCGTCCGCATAGATAGCTGTAATAGCAAAACCCTTGATCGTTATCAGGAACATCTGGATTTCAAGCATCGGATTATAATTATCTCCCTTTATTATTTTCTTCCGCATGAAATAATCTGTAATCATTTTCATGATCCTTGAAGCAAAAAGGTCTTCCCTCGGCTTAATTCCGGATTTGATCAGTGATTCAGATCCCAGGAATGAATTCAAAAACTGCTTTCTCACATCACTCTGCATGAGAATCTGAACAAACAACCTCCAGAATGATCTTTTCTCCTTAAGAATTACTGATATTCTTCTTACAAAATATTCAAACTCATCTTCTGAAAGATACCCGTCCCTGTTAATGTCAAAATCCTGGTAAATTTCCATTACGGATCTTTCGATGATGGCTTTCAGCAGATCGTCCTTGCTCTTGAAATAATTATACATGAGTCCTTTAGAGATCCCAGCATGCTGTGCAATATGATTTATTGTCGTAGCATGATAACCTTCCTTTGCAAAATGTTCAAGGGCAGTATCCATTATCAGGGCTCTTTTCTCTTCCCTGATCTCTTCAAACTGCCTTGGTGTCCTTGGTGACATGTCTTTGATTGAACGGTTAGTCAAAGATAAAACATAAATATCATTACTTCCAAATTTTTTCCATGTTTTTTTATTCCCGATTTACGGAATTAGATTTATGATCTGCAAAATGCATTGTATAATTCACCGGATGAAAATTGAAATTCCCGTGAAGGTCAGCTTTAAATTCTACTTGATCCGCAACATTCAATTTGTCATTCCGTTATCCCTGGGACCTATTATTTGGAATCCCGTTTCAATTATTAAAAAAAGATTTTCTATCTTTATCAGTTGTACCTAAAAAGAAATTACAATGGCAAGTCTCAAGTTTCTTCTGGGAATGATCCCGTCAACCGCTAAAATTGAACAGGCTGAAAAGGCATTGGTAGCTGAATTCGATAAGCTTAATGCGTTTGCAGAGTCAGATACCCTGAAAAAATATACCGAGCTGAAAGAGCTGGTCACCTCGTCTGATTTCATTCAGAAAAAGAAAGGAATTGAGTCGCTCAGCTTCAGGGGTTCAGAGGAATGTGCAAAAGAAAAAGAGTTCCTCTCCCTCCAGAAAGCTAAAGATATCGTACTCTATTTCAGAACTGTTTCGGGACCGGCTTTAAAGAAATTCAGGGAGCTTGACGGTTCTGATAAGATAGCCGGTTATGAATCCCTTGAAAAACTCGTTCAGTCCATGGAATTCAGGGAAAAAATGAAGACAAAAGAATTCAAGGGATCTGATGAGGACAAAAAGCTCCAGGAATTCAACAGGCTGAAATCAAGTTCAGAGATTAAGGATTTTTATACATTCAGGAAATCAAAAGAGTATGCCAATTTCCTGAACACCGACGGCTCAGCAAGACTTGCCCGTTACAATGAGCTCAAGGAATATGTCGCCTCAAACGAATTCAAGGAAAGGAAAAACTATCTGCTCGATAAGAAAAGATTTGAAAAATCTGAAATGTTCAAACAACTCCAGGAATATGACAAGCTGGCAAAGAACGAGGATATCCTGTGGTACTTCAAGGTTAAGGATTCAAATAAATTTGATATCCTGAAAAACAGGGAGCTGATATTCAGTGATGAATTTGAAGGTGATAAACTTGATACTAAGAAATGGCTCACAAACTATTACTGGGGCGATAAATTGCTTAAAGACAATTATACGGTGGGAAATGATCTCCAGGCATATACTGAAAAGGACAACTTTGAGATCCGCAACAGTCTTCTCAAGATAATCACCAAACCCCAGAAGAAAGAGGGAAAGGTTTGGAGCACGGATGGTTTCAAAACAAAGGAATTTGCCTTTACATCAGGGATTGTAAATACCGGAAACAGCTTCAGACAGAAATATGGCACCTTCTCAGCAAAAATCAAACTCGGGAATCCGGCTGCCAAAAGCGCATTCTGGATGCTTGCCGAAAAGATAACTCCTCATATCGATGTTTGCCGCACAGGTAACGGAAAAGTTCAGTTTGATCACTTTGCGGCAATGGATAAAAAAGCAAAAGGATCGGTCGGCTCAAAATATGCAAATGATTTCTTCATTTTTACTCTTGAGTGGACTCCCGATAAGCTTGTATGGAAAGTAAATGATACTGTAGCATTTGCTCAGACAACGGATGTTCCTCAGGAACCAATGTATATTCTGTTTTCCGGTGGTCTTGACAAACCGGTCGGCAGCATGACTGCAATGGAGATCGACTGGGTGCGGGTATATCAGCCGAAGAAATAACCCCCGTCCCCCTAAAGCGGGACTGCCCCCTGAAGGGGGCTCAAAACCTGAATTACCCATGTATCCCTTGTTTTTCGGAAGCCCGAAGGGCAGGGTGTTCATTATCTGTAACTTTTTTCGTTTTTATCCGTCTTTATCCCGTAAACTGGTTTATGACAGTAGAAGAATATAACAGATCTGTTGAAGAATATGCTGATTCTGTTTACCGCTTCATCCGTGCAGATTTAAAGGATGATGACCGGGCAAATGATATTGTTCAGGACAGCTTCGAAAAGCTATGGAGACACGTGGCGGAGATAGAATTTGTGGTTGCTAAATCGTGGTTATTTTCAACTGCTTATCATGCAATGATTGACATCATCAGGAAAGAAAAGAGAATGACGGTCCTTGAAGATTTCCGGGAATATGACCTGTTGCACGAATCTCAGTATTCCGATCTTAACGAAATACTTCATTCGGCTCTGGAAAGGATACCCGAACAACAAAGAACCGCACTTCTGTTGCGTGATTATGAGGGATATAGTTATAAAGAGATAGGTGACATAACAGGAATGACAGAGGCACAGGTTAAAATATCCATTTACAGGGGCCGGATAGCCCTCAGAAATTATATTGGTAAAATTGAAACTGTTCTTTAGCCATGAAACCCGACAGATCAAATTATGAAATATGGCTGATTGACTGGCTTGACGGAAACCTCGATGAAGCCCGCACGGAACAGCTTATGGCTTTCCTTGACGAAAATCCTGATCTCAGGGAGGAGGCAGATTCATTGTCATTGACCCGTATTGTACCGGAAAACGGACCATCCATTGCTAAAAGCATGCTTAAAAAATCTCCAAAGGATCTTCCTCTGCCCCAGATTGAATTCCTTTCAGTCGCATATCTTGAAAATGACCTCTCTGCAGAACAGATAAAAGACCTGAAAGAGAATATTGCAGATAATCCTGACAGCAGGATGCTCTTTGAGACAATGCAGAAAACCAGGCTTAAACCCGGGGATTACCGGTTCAGGTATAAAAACCGGCTTTTAAGAAAACCACTTTCAGAAAGGATATTACGCATCTCGGCGATCGGACTGAGCGCAGCGGCAGCAGTTACAGTTCTTATTGTCAGCTTCCTTGCCCTTCCGCGCACATTCAAAACAGAACAAGAGAGCATTGCCATGAATCCTGTAAAAGACACCATTGTCATCCGCTCCGGAAATATTCTTAATAATAAAGAAAATGTCGCTTACATTGAAGAAATGACGGTCAGGATCAATTCTCCCGAAATCGCTTTACCGGATATTACTGTTGCTGAAGATCAGAATACAGTTTACATTTCTGAAAATTCAGAGACACTCCCGGAGCGTAATACCGAGTATTTTGTTTCTGCTGTTCCTGTTCTTTCAGGTTTTGAAATAAGCAATGAAATAACATCAGCTTCCCTGGTTGCATCTAACATTATTACCATTGATCCTCAGAATTATGATCCTGAAAGAGGAAGGATAAGAAAATTCATTGCCAGCACATTCCGTGAAAAAATACTTAAAGATGAAGTATACAATGATACTCCGCTTCAGCCATATGAAATAGCTGAAGCAAGCATAGGTGGCCTTAACAAGCTTCTTGGATGGGAAATGGCCCTGGTAAAGACAACTGATGATGAAGGTGAAATGCAATCCTATTACTTCAGCTCAAGGGTGCTGAGATTCAATGCCCCTGTTAAAAAGTCCAATCCTTCACTGTAACTTTTCAGGTATGATGTACGTCCCGGCAATAGAAACACTTAAAAGGACAGTCATGAAAAAGATAGGAATTATTTTATTGCTGGCAGCAATAATAACACAGGGATTCAGCCAGGAGAGTTCGGCTGAAAAGAAGGAGCCGGTAAAGCAGGAAGCCGTTAAGGACACGAATGAAATAACCCGTGTCATTGTCGGCAACGACCTGGTTGTAGTTGAGAACGACGAAGAGGCCGTCAAAGTCAAGGTTGGCAACAGGGGTGTTGTCATACTGGAATCGCTTGAGGAAGGCGAATCAAAGATCCAGTTTGAAAAATATGATGAAGGTGATGAGGATTCCTTCTTTGAATATTACAGGGAAGATGATGAGAATGACCGGGCTCAAAGAAGGAACCGGTTCAAAGGTCACTGGTCGGCTTTTGAGGCAGGGATAAATAATTACCTTACCTCCGATAATAGCCTTACATTGCCCGAAAGCATTGATTATATGAATCTTCATTCATCCAAATCGCTGAACTTCAATATTAATTTTTCCCAGATGAGCCTGGGATTTACAAGACATTTCGGAATTGTAACAGGACTGGGCATAAACTGGAACAATTACAGGTTTGATGGAAATAACAATATCCAGAAGGGAGAAGGAGGTATTATTGAAATACTTGATCCGGGTGTCCTGCTTAAGAAGTCCAAGCTTTCAACAGCTTACCTGAATCTGCCGTTCCTTCTTGAGATCCAGATTCCTGCTGATTATCATACTCTTAATCTGGCATTCGGTCCGGTAGGTGCCATAAAGCTCTATTCCAGTTCAAAAATGATATTTGAAGACGGCGACAAGATAACATCCGATGGCGATTTCAGTCTTAATCTCTTAAGGTACGGCGTAACGGCCCGTTTCGGATTTGAGAATTTTCATGTCTATGGAACTTATTACCTGACTCCGCTTTTCAAACCGGGAAAGAGCCCTGACGGCGTGGAGCTGTTCCCGTTTGAACTAGGACTTGCATTCACTGTTAACTGATTATTTTTCATTCCTTTCCTCCATCCAACGCCTTATCTTTGTAAATCAACCATTAATATTATGGCGGACGATTTATTATCAACCCGGGAGATCAGGAGGTACAGAAGGAGTGCTCAGCGATAAAATGCTGATATGACTTAATAACATTAAAAGATATACCATGAGATTATTACTAATCAGTAACTCGACCAATCCGGGAGAACCCTATCTTGACTACCCGAAGAAAAACATCTTTGATTTTCTGGGTGCCAGTCCCGTAAAAGCATTATTTATCCCTTACGCTGCTGTTACATTCTCGTATGACGTATATGAACAGAAGGTTTCTGAAAGGTTTCGTGAAGCGGGACATGACATAGAGTCAATCCACAGGTTCAGTGATCCTGTTGCAGCTGTAAAAAATGCTGCTGCCATTGCTGTCGGAGGTGGAAATACCTGGAAGCTGCTTAAAACGATCAGAGATAATAATCTCATTGATGCAGTAAGGAAAAAAGTAATGAATGGAACCCCGTATATAGGATGGAGCGCCGGATCAAATGTGGCTTGTCCGACAATCCGGACAACCAATGATATGCCTGTAACACAGCCTGATTCGTTTGATGCCTTTAACCTGGTTCCCTTCCAGATAAATCCTCATTATCTTGATGCTAATCCTGAAGGCCATGCCGGCGAAACAAGGGAACAAAGGATAGAAGAATTCATTGAGATAAATCCTGATGTTTTTGTTGTAGGCCTGAGGGAAGGGACAATGCTCCTGATAGAGAATGGCATTATTAAGCTGACAGGGCCAAGAAAAGCAAGAATATTCAGGAAAGGAACCCTCCCCAAAGAACTTGGCACAGGCGAGGACCTCTCCTTCCTGCTATGATTCAAGGTCTCACATTCATCCAAATGAATTACCTTTGTCAACTGATATCGGCGCAACTACCAGGTATCAGGACAGAATATGAGACTATTTTTCAGAATCCTTAAGATATTTGCTGTTCTGATTATTGCAGTTACTGTAATTCTCTTTTCCGCTTCGTTCCTGATGCGGGATAAAGTTGCCGGTATTGTAATTAAATCACTGAATAAGAGCATAACAACGAAATTTGAATTTGAGTCCGTCAGGTTATCTTTCCTGAGGAAGTTTCCAAAAGCATCCCTTGACCTTAAAAACGTTCTTGTACACTCATCCCCGGATTTTGACAAAAAAGCTTTCGCCGGTATGGATACCGATACTCTCCTCGCTGCAAAATCAGTATTTATCGAATTCAATATTGCAGATATTTACCACGGGATTTACAATATTGACAGGATAGGAATAAAGGATGGTTTACTGAAGCTGTTCACCGATACTTCAGGTATGGTAAACTACGATATCTCAGTTGAAACCGGAGAGGAGAGTGAAAGTAACTTTACAATTGACCTGAAAAAGATCTCGCTGAGCAGCCTTCGGGCATATTATAACAACCTTGCAACTGAGCTTGTAATTGAAGGAGTCATGGAAAACGGCCACCTCAGGAGCAGGTTATCCGGTGATGAAATTGATTTTACAGCTGCTTCAGAAATGCGTATTGATAATTTCCAGCTATACAATACAAGAATTACCAGTTCTATCCCGGCTGAGATTGATATCAATCTTCAAAGCTCCGACAGCGGTATTCGTTTTAATAAAGGTTATCTGAAAGTTGATGATTATTCTTTTTCTGTTAATGGTTTCATTTCATCTGAAGATGTGCTTGATTTATCACTTGCTGGTGAAAATCTATATCTGCCGGGAATGAAGAAGTATCTCCCTGAAGAATTCCTGAAAAAAATTTCCGGGTATGATCCTGCCGGTATACTTCAGATAACCGGTACTGTCAGGGGACCTGCGAGCAGAACTGCATATCCAGAGATAGAAATCAGTTTCTCCCTGAAGGATGGTTCTGTAACCCTGCCGGATAATAGCTTCAACCTTAACAGTGTCTTCTTTTCAGGTTCCTATTCAAATGGCACAGAACATAATCCCGTGACAAGCTCCTTTACCATAAACAACTTCAGCGGGAATCTGGGTTCAGCGCAATATACAGGATCTTTAACTCTCAGTAATTTTGATTCCCTGAATGGGGCGCTTCAGCTAAAAGGGAAAGTGATTCCTGCTGAGCTGAAGGATTTTTTCAGGGTAAAGGCTATCTCCTCATCAAAGGGATCCATAGATGTTGATCTTAAACTGGAAGGTGCGCTGCCGGATAAGGAGAAATTTGAATTCTGGGATATTCTTGATCTGAATCCGGTTGCAGATATGATTTTTAATTCTTTTTCACTGGGTCTAAAGAATGACAAAATCAGGATATACGGGGTTACCGGGAACTTGTACTTGTCGGATTCAGTAACAGCGGAAAATTTCCGGATCGGATACAGGGAACATAATTTTATTGTAAACGGGATCTTTAAAGATTTACCTGAGTGGTTCGCAGGCAAACCAGTAATGCTTATCGCTTCAGCCTCCCTCAGGTGTGACCATCTGGTTCCTGAATCACTCTTTTCATCTTCATCAGGGCAGGAATCTTCTTCAGACACAAAAAAGGCAACTTCATTTCCTTCAGACATTATACTTGATCTGAATTATAGTATTGACACACTGAGGATTAAAAAATTCAAAGCTGAAAAAATTACCGGAACACTCAGCTATAAACCAAAGGTATTAAACATTAAAAACCTGAGCCTGAACACTCTTGACGGGAAAATTTCCGGTAATGGTTTTATTGTTCAGAATCCTGACAGATCGTTTAATGCCAGGGCGAGTCTTGATCTTAAAGATATCAACATCAATTCCGCATTCATGTCATTCAATAATTTCGGTCAGGACTTTCTCCGGGCAGAAAATATAAACGGGGATCTTTCCGGCTCTCTTTCCCTGCTTCTGCCTGCTGATTCACTATGGAAGATTGACATAAAATCAATAAATGCAGAGGGTGAATATGTTATCGTGAATGGATCACTGGTCGATTTTGATCCCGTCAGGCAGCTCAGTGCTTTCATAGAGCTTTCGGAGCTTGAGAATATAAGATTTGAGCAACTTGAAAATGATTTCTTCATAAGGAACAACTACCTGTATATACCACAGATGGATGTGAAATCAACTGCGGCTGATTTATCAGTCAACGGAAAACACAGTTTTGATAATGATTATGAATATCATGTGAAGATCCTGCTGTCAGAAATACTCAGCAGGAAACTTAAGAAACCCAAACCCAATACTACAGAATTCGGAGCTGTAAAAGATGACGGACTGGGCCGCACTTCAGTTCTTCTTAAAATTGAAAGCACGGGAGATGATGTAAAGGTAGGCTATGATGTGAAGGCTGCAGGAAATGAGATCAGGAATGATATCAGAACTGAAAGGCAAACCCTTAAAACAATCCTGAACGAAGAATACGGATGGTTTAAGGATGACACAGCTGAGGCTGCAGCGGAAAAACCAGCAGCAGGTGTACCCAGATTCAGGATAAGCTGGGAAGAGACTGATACTGTAACTGTTGAAACCGCTGAACCTCCTGAAGAAAACAGGGAGAATCCATTGAAAAATCTATTTAAAAAAAGAAGATAATCATTGAACGGTTACCGTAATAAAACCTCCTGGATGCTTTTCCTGTTCCTGTTCGCGATACTTACAGGCATGGGATCTCTTGTTTATACCCGCTATCTCGTTGGTATCCTTAAAAATGAAGAGAGGAAAAAGGTTGAGCAATGGGCTGAAGCGACAAGGCTATTGTTTCTTGCCGATTCAAGCCAGAATATCGAATTCCTCTATTCCATCATTGAAACCAATACAACAATTCCTGTCATCCTTACCGATGAAAAAGACAGCATCATCAGCTCTGGAAATTTTGATGAAATCAGGATACGTGATCCCCTGTACCTGAGGGCTCAGCTTGAAAAAATCAAAAAGAAAAACAATCCTATTATCATTGATCTGGGTAAGAATCATGCTAACCTTATCTATTTTAAGGACAGCATTATTCTTTCCCAGCTGAACTATTATCCATATGTCCAGATGGGCATTATTGTACTGTTCATCCTTGTGGCATACCTTGCATTCAGTTCATCGCGAAAAGCAGAAAGCAACCAGGTGTGGTTAAGCATGTCAAGGGAAACTGCTCACCAGCTTGGCACACCCACATCTTCACTGTCAGGATGGGTTGAAATACTACAAAGTAAATACCCGGAAGTTACACTTACAAAAGAGATTTCACTTGATGTTGAAAGGCTTGAAAAAATAACTGAGCGGTTCTCAAGGATCGGATCAAAACCTGTTCTGAACAATGAGAATATTGTGACAATTGTTTCACGTACTCTTGATTATATTAAATCCCGAACGTCATCAAAGATAAGGTTCATCACTGGTTATAATGAAACCGGGGCTGTAATTGTTCCTCTCAATGCTGCCCTTTTTGAATGGGTGATTGAGAATGTGTGCAAGAATGCCATCGATGCGATGGAGGGCAGCGGCGAAATAAGGATCAATATTTCTGAAACAGAAAAGAACGTTATTATTGATGTATATGATACCGGGAAAGGCATCCCCAAAAATGCTTTCAAAAAGATCTTCAATCCGGGCTATACCACCAAGCAGAGAGGATGGGGCCTGGGACTTTCACTTGCCCGGAGGATAGTTGAAGATTTTCACAAAGGCCGCATCTATGTAAGGCATTCAGAAGTCGAAAAAGGATCGTGCATAAGGATAGTCATGAATAAATAATCAGTCAATGAGGAGGAAGGATTTCGAGATAATGGCTCCTGCAGGATCTTATGAATCACTAGCTGCTGCAATACAGGGCGGTGCTGACTCGGTCTATTTCGGCGCAGAGCAGCTCAATATGAGAGCCGGTTCTGCAAATAACTTTACCCTCTCCGACCTGGGGAAAATAGCTGAGGTCTGCAAAAACAACGGATTAAAAAGCTATCTCACAGTAAATGTTGTTGTCTATGACAGCGAAATAAAACAGATGCATGAGATCATTGATGCTGCTGTTTCAGGCGGGATCTCAGCAATAATAGCATCCGACATCTCAGTTATTGATTATGCATTCCGGTCAGGGATTGAGGTACATATTTCAACACAGCTTAATATTTCAAATGCAGAAGCCCTCAGGTTCTACTCGCAATGGGCCGATGTCGTGGTGCTTGCCAGGGAGCTGAATCTCGATCAGGTAAAGCAGATATCCGGTACAATCCGTGAACAGAATATTAAAGGACCAGGGGGCAACCCGGTAAGAATCGAAATGTTTGCCCATGGAGCTTTATGCATGGCAATCTCCGGAAAGTGCTATCTCAGCCTTCACGAGAATAATACTTCAGCAAACCGGGGAAACTGCTACCAGACATGCCGTAAATCCTATATCGTTACAGAGAAGGAATCAGGGTATCAGCTTGAAGTTGATAATGAAAATATTATGTCACCAAAGGACCTTTGCACAATCGGATTTATCGACAAAATGATTGATGCCGGGGTTACAGTATTCAAAATTGAGGGACGTGCCCGGTCTGCAGAGTATGTGAAAGTAGTCTCTTCTTGTTATGATGAAGCTGTAAAATCAGTTATTGACGGAACTTATTCTTCTGACAAAACCGATGCCTGGAAACAACGTCTTTCCATGGTATTCAACAGGGGTTTCTGGGATGGCTACTATCTCGGGCAGAAACTGGGAGAATGGAATAACGGGTATGGATCAGCTGCCACAAAGAAAAAAGTATACCTGGGTAAGGTAACCAACTATTTCACCAGGCTGAAAGTAGCTGAGATCAAGGTTGAAAACGGCAATCTGACCAGGGGTGACACAATCCTTATCATCGGACCGACTACAGGAGTGATTGAACATACTGTCAGCGAGATACGTGTCGATCTTAAGAAGGCCGATACGGCTGAACAGGGCGAGCTTTGTTCAATAATGGTCCCTGATTACCTCAGGAGGTCTGATAAAATCTACAGGTGGGTAAATGCTGAAGATATAAGGAAGCATTAAACTGACCGGATCACCAGGTTATCTTATTTATAGCTTTAAGTACTTTCCCGGCATTTGATTCAATATCATCAGTGTCTGTTTCGACATATACCAGGTTCTTTGCCTGTTTTCGCCTGATGCCATACAGGTAGGTTTTATCGTAGTATTTAAGGGTGATCTCTACAGCCTTTGTGAAATCGCCGGTGCTGATGGCGTTCAAAGCATCCCTGGTATTGTCACCTCCCAGCCTCTTGCTTATCTTCTGAACTGATTCTATAAGCATCTCCGGCGGGTAAGCTGAATATTCCCTGACAAGACCGGGCAGTCTTTTCTGTATTTCCATCATGAGTATTATTGTCGGGTATTCCTGCATATTATTATAAAAAACATCCGGTATAAATACATTTCCGATATTGCGGCTTTCATCTTCCATCCACACCGGGAGATCAACGCTCTGCTTTCTCCATTCATCATAAAGAAGATTCGCGAAATGTTCTGTGGTTGGCTGGGGCGGCTGGCCAAGTGCTCCGAATGCTGATCCTTTGTGGTTTGCAAGTCTCTCCAGATCAATTACCTGGTGACCAAGATCTTTCAGATATCTCAATATATGCGTTTTACTGCTTCCTGTCAATCCGCCGAGAATAATTGTTTTTCTTTTTCCCGACAGTTTTGCAAGGATATGGGAACGGTATGCCTTATAACCTTTCTCAAGAACCCTGATTTCAATATCACCAAGGGAAAAGAGCCATGCCATTGCTTCTGATCTCATGCCTCCCCTCCAGCAGTGAACAAGTAGTTTACCGTTCCGGGCTATTCCGAGGGCTTCCTTAAGCTTTAAATGCATTGCAGGACCCGATAGTTCAATACCCTTCATTATAGCTTTGCTGCGCCCTTCTTTCTTGTATCTGATCCCTACGGTTTCCCTCTCCCTGTCATCAAACAGAGGAATATTATACGCTCCCGGAATATGTCCTGAGTTAAATTCTGAAGGAGATCTGACATCTATTACCGGGATGTTTTCAGCCAGTTCCAGAAATTCGGAGATATCTGTCTTTTTCAGATGAGGCAGCTTTTCAGTTCTTCTTAAAGTGTTTTGCAAACAGCTTTTTCAGCTCTTCGATCCTGACAGGCTTGGCAATGAACTCTTTAATGCCCGACAATTCGGCTTTTCTTTTGGTATCAGGCATATTGTCGGCTGTAAATGCGACGATCAGGATTGATTTTTCGCTGGCAAGTATTTTCCTTGCAGTATCATATCCGCTCATTTCGGGCAGAATAAGATCCATGAAGATGAGGTCGTAATGTTTTTCTTTTGCTTTATTGAACCCTGCATTCCCGTCGTCAGCCATATCACAGGAATGCCCCAGGATCTTAAGCATTGTACTGATCACCTTCTGATTCATTTTATTATCCTCGACAACCAGTATTTTCAGATCACTCTTTATATCACTTATATCGAAAGATTCAGGACCTGCTTCGATATAAGGAAAGCTGTCCTGGATCATTGCAGCCAGTTCGCTCGCATTATATGGTTTTACAAGGTAATGATCAACCCCCATAGTGATGCATTTCATGTAATTTCCTTTCAGGTCATTTGAAGTGATCATCATAAGTACAATATTTCCTGAGAGATTGTTTTCCCATATTGCCCTTGCAGCATTGAATCCGTTAAACTCTTCATCATCAAGTATTACAACCAGACTGAATTTGTCTTCTGATGAATTCAGATTTGCCTTTATCTGGTTTACAGTCAGTTTCTGGAAAGTTGTTACACTGACATTGAGACCTATCTTATGGAGTGATCCGAGGATCTCCTCGTCCCTGTTCTGGGTGCCGGAAATGATAAGTGTCCTTATCTTATTGAAAGACTTTATGTTTTCCTGGTTAAGGTTTTTTACAATACGGTCGTTTGAATATGCCGTTATTGTAAATTTTATTTTTGTGCCTTTGTCTCCCTGGATTCCTGAAGGACTTTCGGCTGTCAGCTCACCACCCATCATTTCTACAAGCTGTCGGGCAAGAATGGTCCCGAATCCTGATTCGTCACTGCTTTTAATTGCTTTTGATTCGATGTTAATAAAATCACCAAAGATCTTTTTAAGGGATGCTTTATCGAAATTCAGCCCGGTATCTGACAGTTCAAATCCCAGGGTTACAATTCCGCTTTTGTTGCTTTGCTGTCTGCAGTTCAGGCGGATCTCTCCCCTGTCGGTATTCCTGGCAGAATGATAAATGAGGTTGGTAAGAACCTGACGCAGCCTGAAGGGATCGGCTACAATGCTTTCCGGAATGTTAGTATCGACATCATATGAAAAACTGACATCCTTATCGGTGATATATGTCTTTGCCAGATCGGCACAATAGCTGACTTCTTCCCTCAGATCAAACGGGACTTCATCGAGGATCATCCTGCCTGTCTCAATCTTCGAAAAATCAAGTATATCATTAATGATATTCAGGAGAACTTCGGTTGACCTCCGAAGGATTAGTACAATTTCCCTGACCTCAGTGTTCAGTTCATATTTGCTGATCACATCGGTCATACCTATAATGCCATTCAGTGGTGTTCTGATCTCATAACTCATTCTTGCAAGGAACTCTGATTTGGCAACATTGGCTTTGGCTTCCTGTTTTCTGGCCGACTCAAGCATGGTTACATCAATAAGAATCTCCATATCGGCCTCTTCTCCCATAAAAACAACCGGTATGCTATTCCTGTAAAGGACTATTTCGCCAACTTCTTTCTTGATTATTACAAACTGGTCGGGATTGAACGAGCCTCCAAGGTTTTTTGCAAAATAATCGCTGACATCAGTAACAGATGTTTCAGGAAAGATCTTCCCCTTCATGTCTTCTTCTCCCGAATAGGAATACTGAGTTGCAGCAACCTTGTTTGCCTTGATTATCTCCCTGTCTTTATTGTGAATAATGACTCCCACAGGCATTTCCTCTATCAGCCTGAAGAGCATTTTTTCAGATTCTCCAAGCCGTTTTGTTTCCGATTTCTGTGAATTCAGCTTTCTCCAGAAAATAAAGATGATGACCTGTATCAGGAAAAGAGTGCCCAGAACAATAAATACAGAGTTCCTGATTATGTATTTCTGGAAGAACTCTGTTGGTGCCGAAAACACTATTCCCAGGTCTCTCCCCAGAAGCTGGGTTGAATAATATGAAGATATGATCTCTTTCGGTTTGCTTCCGTCAATTACCGCACTGTGGACAATGTTTTCGATGGAGCCCTCTATAAGTGCAGTTGTGATTGTTTTGAGCTGAGAGTATGAAATCTTTTTGCCCGCGTTATCATAAACTATTTCTCCTGAATCACTTACAACCCACTGCCACTGGTAATCCTTCAGGTTGAATACAGAGAATATTTCATTGAAATATTTCTGATAATCTACAGAGACTGCAATATTGCCGACAACATTATTATTTTCAAATACAGGCAGGAAATATTCATATTTTTTGTCTTCAAAAACCATTTGGTCAAACTTAAAGATATCTCCCTGAACATGCAGGATAAACTTTTGGTCAAGCCATATCGTATTATCCTTTTTTAGAGTATACTCATTCCTGTTATTATCAAACAATTTGATGCCGGTAATGAAATTGCCATATTTCGTATAGAATAATTTCATTTTGTCAATTGCCCGATCCTGGTTATCCTGATTTTTGAAGAATTTGGCAAGATCCTCTGAATAGCTTATTTCATTAAAATCGCTTACGAAATAGTTGTTTGTGCTGTCAACAGAAAGTCCTATTATCTGGACCTGGCGGTCGAGCAACGCAACAATATATTGTATTTGTTTATTATACAGGTTTTTGTAATACAGGTAATTAGCAAACATTATCAGAATGAATGCTGAATAGACCATTATTAATAACTTCTTCATCCGATGAACAACTAGATGCAGGTCAGTATAAAGATAACAAAAAAATGATAAATCACCGGTATTTCCGGTTTTCGTCCTCCAGGATGTTTATATAGCTTCTGTAGCGGAGCGGATCAATTATTCCTTCTTCAACAGCATTTCTTACCGCACACCCGGGTTCGTCAAGATGCAGGCAGTTGTAGAAACGGCATTTTTCCGATATCCTGAAAATCTCCGGGAAAAAATGATATATTTCGTTCCTGTCCATGTCGACAACTCCGAAGCCCCTTATGCCCGGGGAATCTATAACAAAACCTCCGAAGGTCATCCTGTGCATTTCAGGGAAAGTTGTCACATGCTTGCCCTGCCTGTGATACTCTGATACACTCTCTGTTTTAAGATTCAATGAAGGATTAAGCAGGTTGAGAAGGGAGCTTTTTCCAACGCCGGAATTTCCTGCAAGCAGACTTACCTTGTCCTTCATTTTCTCGCGTACAGATTCAATCCCGGTATTATTTACGACTGACAACCCGAAACACTCGTACCCTATTTGTTCATAAAGGGAAATATAGTATTCCATCTTCTCTCTTTCCTCATCCCCGTAAATATCGGTTTTGTTTATTAAAATGCCTGCAGGGATCCTGTAAGCTTCCGCAGTAATAAGAAACCTGTCAATGAACTCAGCCGGTGTTTCTGGAAATATAATGGAGATCATCAGAAATGCCTGGTCAATATTTGCTGCAATTATCTGATATTCCTTTGAAAGGTTTGATGATTTTCTGAGGATATAATTCCTGCGTTGAAGGACTTCCGTTATTATTCCTGAATTGCTGTTCTGTTCAAATTCAAACAGAATATTGTCACCGACAGCCACAGGATTTGTCGTCCTGATCCCTTTGACCCTGAATTTGCCTTTTATATTACAATCAATTACCTCCCCGTCATGATACAGGATCCTGTACCTGCTGCCAGTGGATTTTATGACTAAACCTTTTTCCAAATCAGTTGTCCGAAGCCATCAGCAGGAATGGCTTCATTTCGAAGCTGTGATAATAGGGCCTCAGCCTTTCAGTATTATAGTCCGAAATCTTGACAACTTTTTTGGATGCAGTTATGACATCAATAGGGACATTGTCATAACGTCCGTTCTTCAGGACTACAATTCTTCCGTGCACACCTTTCAGAATAAGGTCAAGGGCCAGATTGCCGTAAGCCATCGGGACTATAGAATCCAGGGCATCAGGATCTCCGCCACGAACCAGATAACCGAGCTTCTGATTGATAATATTGATAGTTTTCCCTCCGTTGTATTTTCCAGACAACTCTTTGATTTTCTGGGAAACAACATCTCCTATACCTCCCAGTTTTGCGTGTCCGTATGCATCCCTTTCACTGTCGGAGAAAATCATTTCTCCTCCTTTGAACATTGCTCCCTCAGAAACCAGCACAATGGAGTATTTGCTTGGGTTATGATTCCTGTCCTCGACAAGGAGTTTTGTAAGAAGGTCTATATCAAATTTATATTCAGGTATAACACATCTGTTTGCCGATCCTGCCATTGTCGGAAGCATTGCAGTGAATCCTGCATACCTGCCGAACACTTCCAGAACCATAATTCTCTCATGAGATCCTGCAGATGTCCTTAATGTATTTGTCATCTGGATTGTCCTTGACACACAAGTGCTGAAGCCGATGCAATAGTCTGTTCCGGGAACGTCGTTGTCCATTGTTTTCGGTATAGCAACAACATTCACTCCCTTCTTATAGAGATGAACTCCATAGCTGAGTGTATCATCGCCCCCTATCGGGATCAGATAGTCAACATTCAGCCATTGCAGGTTTTTTATAATTTCCGGGGTAAGGTCATTCATTTCTGCATTGTAGGTTCCCTGCAGATGTTCGGGAACGCTTGATTTTGACATATGGCTTGGTCTTGTCCTTGAAGTATGCAAAAAAGTACCGCCGGTCCTCCCGGCCTTGTTTACTATATCATCGGTAAGCGGAATGAAATTGTTACTGTTATCAAACTTTTGGTCCCTGATAAGTTCAGTTATACCAGCCCATCCTCTTCTGAGGCCTATCACCTTGTAACCTTCCCTGTTTGCACGGATAGTCACCGCACGGATCGCAGGGTTAAGCCCCGGCACATCACCTCCCCCGGTCAGAATAGCAATTATCCCCTTTGTTTTCTTAACGTTTACCATTATATTCTCTTTTTTAATTGTTGCCATATTCTTTTTCTTAAGACCGCTAAAGTATAACATTTTGATTTTATTACAAAAACCCTGAATAACAGCAATAGACAAGTTTTGATTAATTTGCATCCCGGAAAAACCCATTACAATGAACCGTACTGAAAAAGTACTGATAACCGTCGGAAGCGGTATGACAGGCAGGTATCTTACTTCCTGGCTGATACATGCAGAACCTGGGAGGAGGCTGCGTGCCGCTTTGCCGGATCAGGAATACGTACGGTAAGGATACGGACAGCCGTGGTGTTTGAAAAGGATTCAGATATCAATGGATCCATATCAAAGATCTTTGTAACATTTACCTGAAAGCCCTGAAAGATGATAAAATGCAGGGGCCGTATAATGCGGCATCCCCCGCATATGTAACACAGCTTGATGTGGTCAGGGGACTGGCAAAGGCTATGAATAAAAAGGGAATCCGTTTCCCGGTACCCTCGCTGATGCTGAGAGTTGTGCTGGGAGAGATGGCTAATATGATCCTGTTTGGAAGCAGGTTATCAGTTTGAATTTGATAACCTGCAGAAAGCATTAAATGATATTATAGGGTAATGATTCCTTTTATTTACCGCCTATCTGCATTTCGGCTACCCTGAATGTTGGAGCGGTATTGGTCCTGTTCATATCGAGGTCGTTGCCCATCATGTCAATTGCATTAAGAATATCTAAGGCCCTTCCTGCGACCGTCACTCCTTTCACAGGATGGATGATTTCACCGTTTTCGATCCAGAGTCCGCTGGCTCCTCCGCTGAAGTTGCCGCTTACAGCATCAATTCCATAACCCGTAACTTCAAGAAGAAGAAGTCCTTTTCCTGTTGCTGCGATTATTTCATTTCTTGTATGCTCTCCGGTTGAAACATAAACATTATGTGTGCCTATTCCCGGAAGAGAGCTGAATCCTCCTCTTGAAGCATTGCCTGTGCTCTTTACTCCTGCCCGCTTAGCGGCTTTCGTATTGTAAATGAAGCTTTTAAGAACACCGTTTTCAACAAGGATGTTTTTGGAGGTAGGAACTCCTTCTCCGTCAAAGGGTGAGCTTCCGAGGCTCTTCTGTCTTGTTCCGTCATCAGTTACTGTCAGAAGCGCTGACGCAAACTGCCTGTTAAGATAATCTTTCAGGAAGCTTGCACCCTGCAGGACTCGTTCTCCGTTGACTGCAGTAATAACGCCGCCCAGCAGTGCTCGAGCAACATCCGGATCAAAAATAACGGCAGCTTTCTGTGTTTTTATCATTACAGGGTCGAGCAGTTCAATTGCTTTCTTTGAAGCAACGGCTGCGATTTCCTCCAGGGGTAACAATTCGGAAAAGAAAACACGTGAACAGTACTCTCCCCCGGTGTTTTTCTGGTCTCCCTTTTCAGCAACTACAGAAACACCCATGAAACAACCTGATGACTTACAGGATTTTACTATCCCGTTCGAGTTTCCGATAAAGATCTCCGATTCACTTTCTCCATAACCAGCTCCCGCGCTTTTTGTGATCCTTGGATCCTTCATGGCAAGCGTTTCA
>Ga0154607_1151_pt1 | contig 61303 bp, 51 predicted proteins | sample Rifle2008BG13ft_FD_116036 | JGI IMG/M metagenome (GOLD analysis project Ga0154607, IMG submission 116036) | Bacteroidetes bacterium RBG_13_43_22 | reverse complement strand
GAAATGACCGGGCTCAATCCGGTAATCTTGTCAACATCAGGACGTTCCATTCCCCCGAGGAACTGACGCGCATAGGCTGAAAGGGTTTCCAAGTAACGTCGCTGTCCTTCAGCATATATAGTATCAAAGGCCAGTGAAGACTTCCCGCTACCGCTCAGTCCTGTTATTACAACAAGCTTGTTCCTTGGGATAGTAACATCTATATCCTTAAGATTATGAACCCTGGCTCCGAGAACTTTAATTTCTTCGCTCATCTCAACCCTCCACTGTAATGTTGTCAGCTTTCAGGTTCAGGACTATCGCTGTTTCTCATTCCTTTTACCGGGATTTTTAATAAATATTCCTTCCCCGGCTTAGGTGTCAGGTATGGTTTCCTGAGCCATGGATTCAGTAATTTCAGTAGTTTGTAGTTTGTTCCGAACTGCGCTGCAAATTCTGAAAAACTTGTAACTGCCGTATCGATTCTGACTTCATGGTATTTTAGTTCAGGATACAATTCGTCCTTCCCTATCATGAAACCGTAGCTTACAGGATCAGTGATGATAAGTTTATAGGCTACTGCCCTGAAAATGTAACGCGCTGTTTCTTCTGTCAGAAGCAGATCATAGTAGTTATTCTGATGCTGAATTTCGATTTGTTCGTCTATTGCAGCCCTTCCGCCGTTATATGATGCTGCTGCCAGAGTCCAGTTACCGTACTTTTCATACGACTTCCTGAAATAATCGCATGCAAACTGTGTTGACTTTTCGATATCATAACGTTCATCAACCACAGAGTTTATTTCCATTCCCTGCTCAATTCCAGTTGCCTGCATTATCTGCCAGAAGCCAGTTGCACCTGCCGGTGAAACCATATTGCTATATTCGCTTTCTGCTGCAGCGAGGTACTTGAAATCATCAGGAATATCATTCTTCCTGAGAATTTTTTCAATTACAGGAAGGTAACGGTTTGCCCTTTTGATTATAAGTATCGTTGATGAGTGACGGTATGCACTTGTAAGAATTTCACGTTCAAGACTTTCCCTGGTATCGAAATTCTCAAGCGGTATCCTTTCACCTGCAAAGGTTAGATTTTCAGGCAGTCTGAAGGATTTATTTGAAAGCAGCGTATCAGATAAATCCTTTATATGATTTGAATTTCCGGATTCCTTAAAACTCTGTGCAACAGATAATAAGAAGAGGATCGCACCTGCAAGGACCAGTGCAGCCAGGATAGTTTTTCCGTTAAGGTATTTCATAGTTACCGGGGCATTTCAAAATAAAATGCAAAGGTAATGTTTTTATACCTGATAAATAATCCCGGGATATTCAAAAATGAAAAAGAAAATGTATGCTGCAGTTATTCTTCAGAATTTATATGAAATGCCTGAGAAGATGCCGAATGAGTAAGGATGGATCTTCATCCCGGGTATTTCGTTGAAAGGATTGATATAGTATCTGAAAGTAGGTTCGAGGTTCAGTGAAAGGTTATTGGAGAAATTGTATTCCATGCCCATGCCTAACGAACTGCTGAAAGTCAGTAAGTTGAGTCCATCAGTTGCACCCACTGTGGTCCTGCTGCCATCTGATGAAGCATAGACTGCATTATTGACCAGCAGGTTTGAGGATAATCCTCCTATTATATTGAAATCCAGCGCTTTGTCAACAATCTTATATCTCAGGATAACCGGTAGCTCAAGATAGCTGAAATTCTGATGTATTGAATTATCGAGGTAAGTAAGAGATTCTTTTACAGGGTCAAATACATTGATATTGTAGTTTGTCTGGATTCTGTCAGTTGACAGGCCGTCTGTCAGGAAGATATCATTATTGCTGGTATAAACCGGTCCGTTGGATGTAAGAACTGTAAAATTAGGGCTCCCTTTTGTGTAGAAGTGATCTTCAAAACCGCTGTAGGCTGCTATTCCTGTAAGTTCCTTACCCATTGCAGAATAATATAGACCAGACTGAATACTTAGTCTTCTGTTAATCTTGTAGGATAATGCCAATCCCCCTGAATATGATAAAACAGTCTGTTCCGATGCCATAGCCTGTGAGACAGCTTCATTCTCGCCTGAAATGAAATGTGACTGGTATGTAGGTGAGATCAATGCAGAGATCGACCATCTGTTAGGCTCTTTTCTCGCTGTGTTGTCAGGAAGGTCCAGTGCATCCTCTTCATTCATATTCATATATCCTGTTCTGCTGTAATCCAGTGTCAGAAAATCTGTTTTTTCAGTTGTGTTTCCTATCAGTTCATTCGATTCCTTCGTTCCGTCAAGTTCCTGAATGGTTGCAGTGATGTTGTCGGTATTAACCGGACTCATCATCTGTTCACCGGTAATGGGAGAGAGGGTATAAAGTCTTTGGTTTTGAGTAATTTCATCATCAGGAAAAACAGGAGCAATTATCCTTGGAGCCGGGGCATAGGATTCAGGATTCATTGCCATGACAGGATTTTCCAATCTCCCGGGGATCTCCCTGCTGAATCTGTATGCCAGGAAGCTTAGTGAAACCAGTAAAGCGAACATGGCTGCAGCCCTGAGGAGTGCCAGCGGTCTTTGCTTCTTCCTGATAACAGGCTGGATATTTCCCCACACATCCTGCGGAGGAAGAACTTCATAGTCTTTCAGTCCGTTCCTGAAAACAATATCAATATTTGCCCCTCTGTCATCCATTCAATACCTTCTTCTTTAGTCCTGTATATGAACCTACTCTCCTTTGCAGGATTGCTCTTGCCCGTGAGAGGTTCGACTTTGAGGTTCCTTCCGATATATTCACCATTTTGCTGATCTCCCTGTGAGAATATCCCTCAATGGCAAAAAGGTTGAACACCATTCGGTACTTTGGAGGCAGCTCCCTTATGATTCCAAGCAGGTCAACTGCTTCAAGACCCGAATAATCGTCACTATCCGGATTTGCATCAGGTTCCGGGATATCATCAATATCATCAACCCTGTACAGGTTATGCCGCGACCGGTATTTCTCCAGGGCTGTATTGACTATTATCCTGCGGATCCAGCCTTCAAAGGAACCCTCGTGCTTGTAATTTGCCAGGTTTTCAAAGATCTTTATAAATCCTTCCTGTAAAATATCCCTTGCCTCTTCATCGTTGCCTGAATACTGAAGACACACAGCATATAGCTTAGCTGAATGCCTTCTGTACAGAAGCTCCTGGTCCCTCCTGTTACCTTTAAGACAACCGCTGATGATATTTTTAATCTCCGACAAGGCTTTATGTACCTATAAGAGTATAAAAATACATAAAAATTGTCTTAAAATCCATATCACAGGCATAAGATTGATGAAGAAACTGAAAAAAAGGTTGCTTTTGCCCCGGATAAGGGATGATTTACATCCCCCCATCCCCCTTCAAAGGGGGAGTTAATTGGTAATGCCGGGTGCCGGTCGCCGTTTATAGATGTATCACCTCCCCGTAGGCAGCCGCTGCAGCTTCCATGATGGCTTCCGACATTGTGGGATGAGGATGAACAGCCTTTATTATCTCATGGGCTGTGGTTTCAAGCTTCCTTGCCAGGATGATCTCCGAAATCATCTCTGTCACATTGGCCCCGATCATATGGGCGCCAAGCAATTCTCCGTATTCCGCATCGAAAATAAGTTTTACAAATCCATCTTTGGATCCGGAGGCGCTTGCCTTACCGGAAGCTGTGAACGGGAATTTACCTACTTTGACCTCAAAACCTGCCTCCCTGGCAGCTGCTTCTGTGAGACCTGCTGATGCTATTTCAGGATTGGTATAGGTGCAGGCAGGAATATTCCTGTAATCGAGAGGATGCACATCGAGTCCTGCCATTTTTTCAACACATATAATACCTTCTGCCGAAGCAACATGGGCAAGAGCAGGGCCTGGAACAATATCTCCAATAGCATATATTCCCGGAACCGCTGTCCGGTAATATTCATCAACAACAACTTTGCCATTGTCGGTTTTAACACCAGTTTTTTCGAGACCAATGCCTTCAATATTCGTCGTGACACCAACAGCTGAAAGAACTATGTCCGATTCAGTGTTTTCAATGCCTTTGGGCGTTTTTATTGTCACCAGGCATTTCCCTTTTGAGGCATCAACAGATTCAACAGACGAGCTGGTCAGTATTTTCATTTTAAGCTTCTTAAATGACCTCTCCAGTTGCTTTGATACCTCTTCATCCTCGTTGGGAACCAGCCGTGGAAGAAATTCGACCAGGGTAACATCCGTTCCGATAGTCTGGTAGAAGCTTGCAAACTCGCTGCCAATTGCTCCTGAGCCGACAACTACCATTGAAGCAGGTTGTTCAGGTAATGTCATTGCCTCCCTGTAACCGATTATTTTCTTACCGTCCTGTTTCAGTCCGGGAAGCTCTTTTGACCGTGCTCCTGTTGCCAGTATTATATTATCAGCGGTCACATTTGCTTTTTTGCCTTCTGCATCCTCTACTTCAACACTATTTTTACCTGAAAGCCGTCCGGTTCCTTTGATATGTATAATATTGTTTTTCTTGAAAAGAAACATTATTCCCTTGCTCATGCCGTCGGCTACACTTCTGCTGCGGGCGATCATCGCGCCAAAATCCGGCTTTACATCGCCTTCTACTTTTATCCCGTATTCCGATGCGTGATTAAAGTATTCAAAAACCCGGGCACTCTTAAGCAACGATTTCGTCGGAATACAACCCCAGTTGAGGCAAATACCTCCCAGCTCGGCTTTCTCAACAACAGCAACTTTCATCTTCAGCTGTGAAGCCCGTATTGCAGCTACATAGCCACCCGGGCCGCTTCCTATTATTAACAGATCGTAGTCCATTTTGTATGTAGTTAATAGTTACTTATGTTTTGATGTCTTATTGTCTTATTGTCTTGATTATTTTCTCGGGGACCCGAAGATCAGAAAAATGATCTTCACTATGATCCAGATTAATACAAGCGTAAAGATAATCGTTGCTCCCACAGGTATGCCTGCATAATAAGATATCACGTAACCTGCTGCTGTACCCAAGAATCCTGCAAGTATTGACCAGAAAATTATCCGCGAATAGACCCTGGTGAAAATCATGGCAATATTTGGCGGAATTGTGAGCAGTGAAAGTACAAGTATAACACCGGCCATCCTTATATTCAGTACAATAGTCAGGGCGATAAGTGCTGTGGTTATATATTTAAAGGTGTTGACATAAGGCGAATAGGTTCGCGCAAACGCCTCATCATAAGAGATATAGAGTATTGTGCGGTAGAAAACGCTGAAATATGAGATCAGTATAAGCGACATAATTCCCAGTGCGATGATATCGGCATTTGTCACTGTAAGTATACTTCCGAAAAGGTAACCCATCAGGTTCGGGGAGTAGCCCGGTGTAAGATAAATGAATATTATTCCGACTGCCATCCCAAAAGCCCATAAGATTCCGATTGCGGAATCTTCCCGTATCTTTTGTCTTACTGACAGATATTCAACGCCAAGTGCTGATAGTATCCCGAAAACCGCTGCGCCGATCACCGGATTGAATCCGGCAAAATAACCTATCCCAATACCTCCGAATGAAGCGTGAGTTATTCCTCCGCTGAGAAAGACCATCTTCCTTGATACAATATAAGTCCCTGCAAGGCCTGCTGTGATGCTTGCAAACACTGCTCCCAGCAGTCCTTTAAGGATAAATTCATATTGAAAGATTGAGCTTTCCAATCAGCTATGGGATTTAAGTACCGTATGAGGAACCTCACCATGGGTGATCAGCTGAATGGGACACCCGTAGGCCAGAAGCTGTTCATTGGTTATCTCTGATGACGGGTGATAGTGAAGACCAATGTTCACACAAGCATATGATTTCACATGAGACGATATCATTCCTATGTCATGTGATACCATAAGAATTGCCATACGCTTATTCAGAATACGCAGTTTCTCATAAAAGTCATTTTCAAAATTTGAATCCACAAAATTGCCTGGTTCATCAAGGAGAAGTAATTTGGGATTACCGATTATTGCACGTCCGAGGAAAACCCTTTGCAATTGTCCTCCTGATAATTCATTAAGCGATGAATGTGCCAGACCTGAAAGTCCAAGTTCCTCGATTACCACTGCTGCCCTCTTCTTATCGGATGATGACATTCTTGAGATAATCCTTTTTCGGATCATCATTCCCGAGAGTATGACATCAGTTACAGTCACCGGGTAGTTATTATCACCGGTTGTAATCTGGGGCAGGTAGCCGATACTGTTCCCGTTAATAAGTTCGCTGTTGAAAACAATAGCGCCGCTGACAGGTTTTATCAATCCCAGTATCACCTTTAAAAGTGTCGTCTTGCCTCCGCCGTTGGGACCTATCACGCCGATGAAATCACTTTCATTTACCATGAAATCAACATCCCTGAGCGCATAACCGGCACCATAGGAAACTGAAACAGATTGCATTTCAAACAAATACGGCATAGCTTTAATTTTCGGTCAGACTTTTATGCAATTCAGTAATAATATCAAGTGTTGTTGTGAGCCAATCTTCTGACAGCGGATCAATGACAGTAACCGTTGCCCCTATCTCTTTTGCTATGGCATTTGCGTTCCTGCTGTCATATTCTTTCTGAACAAAGATAGTTTTGATATTCTCATACCTTGCCAGGTCGATCAGCTCTCTCAGCCTTGAAGGAGGAGGTTCTTTTCCTTCGAACTCAACGGCAACTTCTTCAAGGTTATAATCCCGGGCAAGATATGCAAGATTGGGATGATAGATCATGAACGAACTTCCTTTATTATCTCCGAAGAGGGAGACTGCCAGGCTGTCTGCCCTCGAAATATCAGAAAGCAGAGTTTCATAATTTGATTCATACCTCTCTTTTCCGGAGGGATTCAGGTTACATAGAAGCTCTTTGATTGATGAAGCCATGATCATAGCACATTTAGGTGAAACCCAGTAATGAGGGTCTGCTCCCTCGGCATGTTCATCCTCATGATGGGCTTCAATAACAATAGGATTTATGCTGTCGCCAAGCGACAGCTTTGCCATTGTCCTGTTGATCTCATAAAACCTGTCCAGCCATGCTTTTTCAAATCCAAGATACCCGTTGCTTATATAGGCTTTTGATCTTTGAAGCTTGCTTATCTGCTCAGGGTATGGTTCATATATGTGCGGATTTGATCCTGGAGGGACCATTATATTAACAGCGAAATCGTCTCCTGCTATCTCCTTAATGAAATACTTAAATGGTGCAATGCTAACCGTGATAATTTCCTTTCCGGCTTCGGAAGTAACATGTCTGCACGATATAAGAGAAAACAAGATCAGGACTGTAAACCACTTTTTCATCATATTGAAAATTCAGGGCTCCCTGCAAATTTAACATATAACAGAACAAATGGTTTAAGTGTTGCAAATAAAATAATATACGTTATTTTTGAGGCTGATAACTGGACAGGCCGGATGAAGAATAAAGGAGAGATACTTGCAGCAATACTGCAGGAATTCAAAGACTGTTACTTTTTCCTCCACAACACAAAAGAATTCGCTGTCGTCGAAAAGATAATGAATGAAGGATTCATCTTTGAAAGCCAGCTTCCGCATTCAACCGACCGTGTCAATCCAAATGAACCGATTGAGATCACATATTTCCTTTTCCAGCGAAAAGACTATGGGATGTACACCATAATTATCGGTATTCCAAAAGCCATTTATGAAATCTATTCCGAGGTTTCAAACAGGTTTGACACAGGGATAGAGGAAGTGATGACAATATCAGATCCGTATTATGGTGATAATGATGAGCTGATATATACTGCTTCACCAAAACATATTTTTGGTTATTTCAATATACGGACCGCAGAGTTCTTCAGAAACAAAAACTGGGATCCTTCATTTAACAATAACCTTTTAAGACCACCGGCAAAAAGACCTGTTAAACCTGATAAACTCCAATAATTAATTTTAAAATGAAAACCCTTATACGTGCTTTACTATTAACTATTACCGGCTGCGTATTATTCGGTTCTGCTGCAGGGCAGACTCAATATACCAGCTATAAATCAATGATTCAGAAAACTGAATCTTTGACAAAAGAGTACCCTTCACTGTGTTCAGTCAGGTCGCTCGGCAGAAGTGCAGGTAACAGCGAGATAATGGTTCTTACAATCGGAACCGGGGACAAGGACAACAAGCCCGGGGTTGCGGTCCTGGGCGGCATAGAGGGAAGCTATATTCTCAGCAGGGAGCTTGCTCTCGGCTTTGCATCCTCACTGCTTAAGGAATCTTCCACATCCGAGATCAGATCCCTCCTGGATAAGATCACTTTCTATGTTTTTCCGGATGCGAGTCCTGATGCCACTGAACAGTTCTTCAGGGAACTGAAATATGAAAGAAACCTTAACAGCAGGTCGACCGATGATGACAGGGATTTTTCTTTTGATGAAGATCCCTTCGAGGATCTTGATAAGAACGGATATATCACCCTTATGCGTGTGGCGGATCCGGCCGGCACATTTACAGAAAGCACTGAAGACAACAGAGTTATGGTGCAGTCCGATCTTTCAAAGGGACAGACAGGGTCGTACCTGGTATATTCTGAAGGGATTGACAATGACAAGGATGGCAGCTTCAATGAAGACGGAGCCGGTGGTGTGGTTTTCAACAGAAACCTTACGTATAATTACGAGGAATTCGGGACAAATACCGGACTGCACCCGGTTTCCGAACCGGAGTCAAAGGCTCTGCTCGATTTCCTCTTCGATCATTTTAACATTTATGCAACTTTTGCCTTTGGCCCGCAGGACAACCTGAATCCACAGCAAAGACCTATGGGTCCGGGTGGGTTACCGGGTTCCGCACAGGCCTTAACGACTTCACCTGATCAGCCACAAGCCCAGGGACAAGGGCAGGTCACTGCTCCTCCGGGTCAGGGCCAAATGCCGTTAATGGCACAAGGCCAGTTTCCTCCTATGGGAAGCGGACAAATGCCAACCGGAGGACAAAGACGCGCTATGGGCATGAACAGAAAAATCACCAGTATCCAGAAATCAGATGAGACCATCATTAAGCTTGTTTCGGATAAATACCGGGAGATAACCGGTACCCGGGGGACCCCGACACCTAAAACAGCTCCGGGGAATTTCATGGAGTGGTCATACTACCATTATGGCAGATACAGCTTCAGCACGCCTGCATGGTGGTTCCCCGTTGAAAGAGATAAGAATCCGGAGGCTGCATTCCTGAAATATGCTGAAGAGAATAAAATAGCTGATGTGTTCGTCCCATGGACGGAAGTCAATCATCCTGATTTCCCGGGTAAAAAAACTGAGGCCGGAGGAATCAAGCCTTTCGCTATGATAAATCCTCCTGCGGATAAACTCGAAGACCTGATAGCAAAGAATTATAAGTTCATTGTTGCTGTTGCAGGTTTGCATCCCGAACTTGAGTTCCTTGATACAGGAATTGAAAATATGGGAGATAATATTTTCAGGATCTCCCTTAAGGTTCATAATAAGGGGATATTTGCAACATGTACCGAAGCAGGTCAGAACAATATGTGGACAAGGCTGATGAGGATAAGCCTTGAGACTGCAGATAATCAGAAATTCCTGAGTGGACAGAAAGTCCAGAGAATTCAGAGGCTTGAAGGAGATGCCTCCGCTGAATTCAGCTGGTTGATAATGGGGAAAGGAACTGTCAGGATAACTGCCGGAGCTATAAACACCGGAACGATTAACACAGCCCTGGAACTGAAATAATAACCATTCAAAAAGAGGTCATGAAAAAGATAATACCAGCAATAATATCATCAACAGTACTTATCCTGCTGACTATTCCGGTCAGTGCCCAGGGAGAGGAATTGTTCTTCAAGGCTGCCGGCACACCGGCAAATCCAAAGGTACAGGTATCATGGAACAAGTATTATACAGTTGCAGGAGTAACAGATTTCTGCAAGAAGCTTGCTGCTGCATACCCCGATCTTGTGACTCATGGAACTCTGGGAAAATCGTACCAGGGGCGTGAAATTAATATCCTCACGATTACTGACAGGAAAGCGGGCAGTCCCGATCTTAAACCAGGTTACTGGATAGATGGCAACATACATTCAATAGAGCTTCAGGGTACGGAAATGGCAATGTACACTGCCTGGTACCTTTGTGAAATGTATGATGAGAATGCCTTTATAAATGAGCTCCTTAAAGACAAGACTTTCTATATTGCCCCAACCATAAATCCTGATGCAAGGGAATATTTTACATCTGTCGGAGTGCCGCCAAGGTCGGGTCTTATGCCCTGGGATAACGACCGTGATGGTTTCTATGATGAAGACGGGGCCGATGATCTGAACAATGATAAGAACATCAGCCTGATGAGAAGGAAGAATCCTGACGGCGGATATATTGCCGATCCAAAGGATCCCAGGAGAATGATACGGGTTGAGCCGGGAGAAAAAGGTGAATATGAAATGCTTGGGCAGGAAGGGATTGACAATGATGGTGACGGGCAGATTAATGAGGATGGTCCGGGCGGATATGACGGCAACCGTGACTGGGGCTTCAACTGGGAGCCGAATTATGTTCAGAGCGGGGCGCATAAATATCCGTTTTCTCAGCCAGAGAACCAGGCTGTCAGGGACTTCATAATGAAACACAGGAATATTGCAGGAGCCCAGTCATTTCATAATTCAGGAGGTATGATACTCAGGGGTCCGTCAATTCAGGGCGGGGGAGCTGAAACAACCAGCTGGTCGGATGATGCTGTCATTAATGCTATCGGGAAAAAGGGCGAACTGATGATCCCGGGTTATAAGCTGCTGACAATATGGAAAGATCTGTACACGGTTTACGGCGGAGAAGTCGACTGGTGGCAGGGAGCCATGGGATGCTTTGTTTACTCAAATGAGTTATGGAACAGCTATCTGATGTTCTATGATACAACCAACACCGACCAGTATGAATTTGATAAGCTTCTCCTGTTTGAAGATTCCTTCATACCGTGGCAGAAGATAACTCATCCCGTATACGGTGAGGTTGAGATCGGAGGATTCAGCAAGAACTTCGGGAGACTTCATCCGGGATTCATGATAGAGACCGATGCACACCGGAATGCTGCTTTCTGCATTTATAACTCGTTCCAGACTCCCAGCCTTGAAGTGGTTGACCTGAAAGTAAATAAACTGGAAGGAGGACTTAAGGAAGTCACAGCTTCAGTAGTAAACAGGAGAATGCTTCCTACACATTCAGCCAGTAACTTGAAATACAGAATTGATCCTCCCGATTATGTATATCTCGATGGAGGATCAGTTATTGCGGGGATGATTGTTGAGAATGCTGATCTCAACAGGACTACGGAACAGAAGAAGAATCCCCAGCGGATGGAAATACAGAATATATATGGCTATCAGCGCATTAACCTTAAGTGGATCGTAAAGGGAGGCAGTAAATATACTGTCAGGGTTGAAAGCATTAAAGGTGGCCGTGCATCGGCGCAGACAGAATAAAAAAATGGGACCGTCCCCCTGTTACGGTCCCATTTTTCAGGAATGAAAACTTACTATTCTGAAGAGGGAGTTATATCTAGTATGTCTGAAGAGAGATTTTGAAGTAACCTGTTGCTTTTGAAGAGCTTATATCAAATTTCCATGCACCGGCCTTGTCTTTGTTTTCAGTATCAGAGATAGCAAATGATTTCCTCCAGTTCAGGTTCCCTGATTCATCAATCACAATGTCAGAATAGATTTTCCCGTTTGGCATGATGATCTTAATGCGAATTTCTCCTGATTTGCAGTCGCCGTTAACTGACATAACAACTGTTTTAGCTGTAGCCTCCACATCAAAAATATAATCCCTGGAGAAAGTCGTTTCTTTAACGTTCTTTGAAAAATCCCATGAAGTTCTTTCAGAATCGCCATTAAAATGTGTGAAGACGTCAATTTGGGGTGTAATTATAAAGGGTTCGCCGTTCCTGTATGACTTGCTTCTTCCAAAATCTTCATAGATCCTGAATGCCCTGTTTAAACGGTCAGAATCTTCCCAGACGACCCTGTAGTTTCGCATGGCCTCGTCCATAACATTCTTTTGTTCCTCCATGGCTTTCAGAACTTCTTCCTGTGCATTCTTCTGATCGGCCATTGCCTTTTTCTGCTCCTTGATAGCCTCCTGCATCTGAAATTCCTTTTCTTTCTCCTCTTTTGTCTTATCCTGGGCATTTACCCTCTGGAAAGATATTCCTGCTGCGAGGAGAAAAATAACCGCTAAAATCAAAGTTCTCTTTTTCATGACTGCCGTGTTTTTAAGTATTTTCAATTCAAAGATAATGCCGACACATCACCTGTTTTGTTAATACAGGGTTAATGCAGGGTTAATGTTCCTGAGTCTTTACCGTCCTATTTATAAAAATTGAATACTTTTGGAAAGAAAACTGAAATATATGCAAAAGAGGAATACACTCCTTCTGCTTGGGATATTTGCAATTATAGTTCTTGTTGCCGGCCAGTTCATAATAATAAAAGGTGTCTGGCAGCAAAAAGATGAGATGCTCTACCTGAGGTACAGGTCGCTTTCACAGGAGGCAGTAGCTTCTTTGCGCGGAATGCGGTCATTTGATCCCTATGACACGGTTATGTTCATACTTGATGATTATTCCAGGAAAGCAGTTACTGAGCTCGAACAAATTAGTGGCAGCGGGCAGATGCTGGCAGAAAAGAAGGAAGATATCCTGAAGTTCTTCACCAAGGTACTGGATCTTGAACAGGACCTTTCAGCGTATCTTTCAAAATCATTTGAAAGCATGGGATTTGAAAAGGACTTCAATCACAGGATAGAAATCAGCAATCTTGATATCATCGGACAGGATACCTTTAATATCTTCACCTCTGAATCGTTTATCAACCGGTGGCCTGCCAGAAGGGAGGAAATCTCTTCTGACAGAAAAGGATCAAAGTCCAGTATCCTGGTATACAGACCGCGCCTTGTCAGCAATAACTATGCATTGTTTTTCGATTACTATATCGACTTCTCCGATAAGCGGAAAATGATCCTGCAGGAAATAGGCTGGTCTTTAACAATGAGCATATTGAGCATATTTATTGTAGTCGTTATCTTTCTTTATACATATCGCAACCTGATGGAAGAAAAGAGATTATCCAATCTCAAGACTGATTTCATCAACAACATGACCCACGAACTCAAAACGCCTCTTGCCACAATTACAGTAGCAGGCAAAACCCTTGAAATGGACAAGATAAGGGAAGATGATTCAAAGATCCTGGAGACAGCCAAACTTATCGGTAAACAGAGTGTTCACCTCAACCAGCTCATCAACATGATCCTTGAAATAAGTATGTGGGAGAGGACACAATTCCAGCTCGATAAGAAGAAAGTTGATATCGAAGAGGTTATGAATGACATTGTTTTCAGCTTCAAAACAGGGTGTGGCGATTATGCAGCACTGAACCAGAAGTATGCCTTTAACGGAGCCAAAGCAGATATTGATCTTGTTTATTTCACAACTCTTGTAAACAATCTTCTTTCAAATGCAGTGAAGTACTCTGAAAAGGAGCCTGTCATAAGCATTGAAGGAATGACCGGGAATAATAACATCTATATCAAAATTGCCGATAACGGCATAGGTATCAGCAAGACAGATCAGAAACACATTTTTGATAAGTTTTACCGTGCTTCGTCAGGCAATATTCACAGATACAAAGGGCTGGGGCTCGGACTTTACTATGTCAAGAAAATTGCAACCGCCCACGGCGGAGATGTAACAGTCAGCAGTAAACCGGGAAAAGGTAGTATATTTACAGTGACAATACCTTATTAATGTTTTTTTGAAGGGCTTATGAAAGTATTATTAGCAGAAGACGACCGGGATTTTGGCAATATCCTGTCACAGTATGTAACAATCAATGGATTTGATGTGACGCTGGCCCGTGATGGCAATGAAGCATGGGAACTTTTCAGCAGGGAGAAACCCGACATTTGTGTGCTGGATGTAATGATGCCGGAAATGGACGGATTCTCACTTGGTGAAAAGATAAAGAAAGACCAGCCAGATATGCCTCTTATTTTCCTTACTGCAAAAAGCCTTAAGGAAGATATCGTAAGAGGACTGAAGATCGGAGCTGATGATTACATAACCAAACCCTTTGATCCTGAAGTACTGATACTGAGAATCAATAATATCCTCAAACGGGCTTATTCCTCATCAAATGATGAGTTCAGGGTTTCCAATACCGTTCTTAATTTCAATACGCTGGAGCTTATCTGTGGTAACACGAAGGAAAAGCTGACCCTGAAGGAGGCGCAGCTTCTTAAGTATTTCATTATCAACAAGAATAAGATCCTTGCAAGGGAGGATATCCTCACCGAAATATGGGGGGAGGATGATTATTTCCTCGGCCGGAGCATGGATGTATTCATAAGCCGTCTCCGCAAATATGTCTCAGAGGATAAAAACATTGATATCCGCACTGTAAGGGGAACGGGATTTATTCTCGAGGAATTGAATAAGGAGGAATAAAAGTTTCCGGTTATCTTGCAACAAGGAACAAGCAACCAGCAACCAGTAACATTCTTTATTTATTAAGGATTTCTTTAACCTTATTATACAGATCTTCTCCCCTGAGGTTTCTGGCTATTATGATTCCTGTTTCATCGAGAAGAAAATTTGCCGGGATAGCATTCACAGCATATAGCTTTGCAGCAGCATTGCTCCAGTACTGAAGGTCAGAGACATGAGTCCAGGTAAGCTTATCAGCGGCAATTGCATCAATCCAGTCCTCCTTGGCCCTGTCGAGCGATACTCCGAAGACATCAAAACCTTTCTTGCCGAACTCTTTGTACACTTTCACCACATTAGGATTCTCCTGGCGACAGGGATTGCACCAGGCTGCCCAGAAATCAACAAGGAGCAGCTTTGAGCCCACCTTCGAATAAAGAGAAACAGGATTGCCGTTGACATCATTAAGTGTAAAATCAGGAGCTTTCTGTCCAATTGCCACCGTTTTCATCAGTTGTGCTCTTGCCATCAGGTCTTTTGCCACAGGTACTTTTGCCACGTTGGTATCAAGTGCATTGATGGCAGCCTCAATTTCCGATGCTTCCATTTCATAGCTAAGGCTGTTCAGTATTGATGGAGCAACATAGGATGAAGGATTGTTCTTTACAAAATCTTTTTCCAGTTGTGTCATCTCTTTCTGGATCCCTTCAGCTTCTTTTTCAAGCCGGGCTGTCTTTTCAGTATCATTTGCCTGGCGAGCTGACTGGTATTCAGTATACAGGTTTGAGTATTTCTCGCTCAGAGGCTTATTTGAGTCAACAAATGCCTGGTATTCATCTTGTGTTTTTGAACCGCTTATTTTTGCAAAACTCAGTGAATCAAGTTTCCCGGCGACAAAGATTTCGGAGTTTTCGAGGTAAAAGGAAATTCTTTTCTGTTTGCCGGTTGCTACCAGCTGGACCATCAGAGGGTATTCAACGGCACCGGTCATTTTGAATACTCCTTTTTTGGATACTGCAGAATCAAGAGTGAAAAACTTGCCGGCTTCTCTTTTCTGAAGAAGGAAGGTTACACTGTCGGAGTCCTGAATGTTGCCGTTAACAACAAATTTTGGTTCCGAGCTGCAGCCTGATATGATTGCTGCTAATAACAGGTAAGTGATCTTTTTCATATAGATTATTTTTTTCAGATTTTCTATTATTAATGCGGCGCAAATATATCAAATATTGTATATTCAAATCACCGTTTAAGATATTTATCAATTAAATAAAGTGCAGCCCTGTAGGATGTAATCTTGCCCTTTTCCAGCATGAGCTGAAGCTTCGGCTTTATCCTTTTAACATCTTCATTGTTCTGAAATGAATTATTGAGATAATCGTTTATAGTGTCATTCATTCTGAAAACAGCCTGCTGTTTCCTGCGTTCATCCCAGTAACCATTTGCCTTTGTGAATGCAGTGTATTCCATAATCTTATTCCACAGCTCAGCGATTCCTGTATTTTCAATTGCAGAGCATACCATTACCTGAGGTTCCCATCCCGAGGGAGGTGCCGGATACATATGCAGGGCATTCTGGAAAGAGATCCTGGCGCTTTCTGCAGCGACCCTGTTCGATCCATCTGCTTTGGTTATAGCTATTGCATCAGCCATCTCAATGATTCCTCTCTTTATTCCCTGGAGCTCATCACCTGCACCTGCCAGCATCAGCAGAAGGAAGAAGTCAACCATTGAATTAACCGATGTCTCAGATTGTCCCACGCCAACTGTTTCTACAAGGATCGTATCAAAGCCTGCCGCTTCGCAGAGAATGATTGTCTCCCTGGTCTTTCTTGCCACTCCTCCCAGTGTACCTGCTGCAGGCGAAGGCCTTATAAATGCATTGGGATGGATGCTCAGCATTTCCATCCTGGTCTTGTCGCCAAGTATGCTTCCTCCGGTTATTTCACTGCTTGGATCAATTGCCAGAACAGCAAGCCTGCGGCCATGTTCAGTAAGGTACAATCCGAAAGATTCAATAAAGGTGCTTTTGCCGGCTCCGGGGACGCCGGTTATTCCGATCCTGACTGATCTGCCGCTGTAAGGAAGACATTTTTCTATTACCGCCTGTATCTTTTCATAATCTTTTGGAAGCAGACTCTCTGTAAGGGTGATTGCCCTGCTGAGAATTGTCCTGTTACCTGTCAGAATACCTGTAACAAACTCATCAGCGGAGTATCTCCTGGTTTTCTTTTTTCCTCTTCCGTTAAGAATATCAGGATTAATGCTCGGAGGATGTTCAATTCCCTTTTGCACCTTCAAAGCACTGTTATATTTTATTTTATCTGCCATTCGAGGGTATTAAACTGCAAAAATAATAAAAGGGTGCCATATTCCTGACTGACACCCTTTTAATTGAATATTTTTTTATCAGGGTTTAATGCTACTTTGAAGCAGCCGGCTGTTGTTCTACGATCGCAGTGAGAGTAAGCATGACCTCTGATTTTTTAGGATCGTTGGTGTAAACGTATATAGCTTTTGTGGTTTTACCTTTATAGCCTCCTGAATTAAAGACAGCTTTGATCGAGCTTGACTGACCCGGTTTGATACCAACATTTGCCAGTCCCTGTTGAACTGCAGTACATCCGCATGTAGACCTTATGTGCCTTATCATCAGGTCGGATTTGCCTTCATTTGTAAATTTGAATTCGACTTCTTTGGCTGTCGAACCGGGAATTTTCCCAAGATCGACTGATTCTGATGCAAGCTTGAATACAGGGGCTTTTTCAATATCCTCTTTGGTCATGGAAGAAAAATCCTCAACCAGATTCGCCGAAACATAATAATATACATTCTCCTGGGTAACATCGTTAAGTTTTATTTTTATCATATCGCTTACATTTCCCCAGCTGTTGTTCATGGTAGCATCATATGTCCCTTCAATAATCCCTTTCTGACCCGGTTTGAGGGTTTCAGGATTCGATTTAATTGACAGATGCGGCGGAAGGTTGTCAAAACCTACTTTGACCGGTTCACCGGATGTGTTTATCAGCTGCATCACTCTTATTTTCTTCTCGGTTTTCTTGACATTGGTAAATGCAAGATGATTGCTTTCAAACCTTACGGCTCCAATCGGGAATGTAAAGAGTTCCTCAATGGTTTTTTCACGCGGTATTACCTCTCCCTTTAAAGTAAGAATAACAACCTCCGGTTTTGCATTCGTATACACCGAAAGGGTTTTGCTGAACTGTCCGGGACGGTTTGCGGGATCATAATTAGCCGTTATTTCCCCTGTACCTCCCGGAGGTATAGGCTCTTTTGACCAGTCAGGCTGGGTACAACCGCATGATGCCTGAATATTCTGGATTACCAGAGGGGCATTACCTGTATTAGTAACAACAATATCAAACGATTGCTTACCGGCTTCTTCCTTGAATTTGCCAAAATCGTGCTCGGTTTTAGATAGTTTCATCACCGGCTGGGAAAAGGCTGAAGCACTGAAAACCACGATAGTTATAAACAAGAATAGTTTTTTCATTTTATATTAAAATTGTAGTTAGAACATAATAAATCCCGCAATAATCCGGTTTTTTATATAAACAATTCCCGGAAGGAATTGGTTGCATGATAAAATACAAAAACCGGACCGGAAACGTTTACAAACCGTTATTACAGGACAAAAATAACAAACTTTAACCTTTTTAAATATTTTAAAACATAATATCATTAGTTTTGTTGCTCAATCAGGATCATTTGGAATAAATTTTGTTGCCTGAGAATCCGGATTGCCGCATGAGGATGGAGAGAATGAGAAACGCCCGCAAACTGATAATCATCATTATAGCGTGTATCTGTTATCTGGATGCCGGTGGTCAGTTTTATAACGGACATCAGATGACTTTCGGTAAAAACAGGGTTCAGTACTATGATTATTACTGGATGTTCTACAGGTTTGATGATTTCGACTGTTATTTCAATGAATTCGGCCGCGAACTTGCCCAGTATACAGCTGATTATGCATTAGAAAAACTTGAAGAAATTGAAGATTTCTTTGATTATTCGCTCGAAAAGAGGCTGGTATTCATTATTTATAACAAAAATGCCGAGTACAAGCAGACAAATGTCGGGCTGGTCACTTCAGACGAGGACAGTTACAATACCGGCGGGTTCAGCAGGATCATAGAAAACAAGGTTATGCTTTATTATGAAGACGACCATGTTGCATATAAAAAGCAGATTGCAGCAGCAATCACTGAATCGATAATCAATGAAATGCTCTATAACGCTGACATTAAGGACAGGATATCCAGTTCTTCAGTGATCTCCCTGCCTGACTGGTTTCTTAAGGGACTTGTCAATTATGTAGCATACGGATGGGATTACGACATAGAAAACAAGGTTATGCTTTATTATGAAGACGACCATGTTGCATATAAAAAGCAGATTGCAGCAGCAATCACTGAATCGATAATCAATGAAATGCTCTATAACGCTGACATTAAGGACAGGATATCCAGTTCTTCAGTGATCTCCCTGCCTGACTGGTTTCTTAAGGGACTTGTCAATTATGTAGCATACGGATGGGATTACGATGCGGAAAACAAGGTCAAGGACGGATTTAAAACAAAGAAATACAGGAATATAAACAATCTTGAAAAAGAGGATGCATTGTTTGCAGGCCTCTCCTTCTGGCGATTCATCGGTCAACAGTACGGGGATGCGCTTATCCCGAACATAATTTACCTTACCAAGGTTTATAAACATATTGACGACGGATTTCTTTATGTCACCGGCAAAGACCTGAAAGATCTTCTGAAAGAGTGGAAGGAGTATTACCAAAACGAATATTCTGCTGACAGAAACCTGCCTGGCTATGATGAAAACAGTGTCCGCAGATCAAAAAAAGAACAGATCTACCAGACAGTAAAAATAAGTCCCGGAGGACAGTATATAGCATATGTAACGAACGACTTGGGAAGAAAGAGAGTCTGGCTTTATGACCAGAATACTGAAAAACTTAAGATAGTTTTCAGGGCTGAACCGAAATACGAACAAACCATCGATAAAACCTATCCTGTGATCGCATGGCACCCGAGCGGAAGGATACTGACAATCATTAACGACGAAAAAGCCGCTCTGATGATGTACTTTTACAGGATCACAGAGAAATCGACCGAACAGAGAAGCCTTCTCTACTTTGATAAGATCCTTGATTTTTCATATTCGCCTGACGGATCACGACTTGTTTTTTCAGCAGTTAAAGATGGTTTAACAGACCTCTACCTGCATACAATTGCATCCGGAACCAACGAACAGATAACCAGGGATATAGCCGACGATCTGAATCCATCTTTCCTTGCTGATCATCCCGATGAAATAATCTTTTCTTCAAACCGGCTATCTGATACCCTTATAAATACAGCAGATCCTTTTGAAAAAACTTCCCTGAACTTTGATCTGTTCACCTATGATATCACCAGGAAGAATAATATCCTTACAAGGCTCTCCGAAGGGAGATATAATGACAGGTTTTCACCTACAGGGATTGCACGGAACAGATTCGCATATATCGGCGATGAAAATGGTATTCTTAACCGGTATACTGCGACTTTTGACAGTGCAATAAGTTATATCGATACCACTACACATTACAGGTATTTTATTAATTCCGTACCAGTTACAAACTATGACAGGAATATTCTTGATCAGTCTGTCCTGAATGGTTCAGATACTTACGGGGAAGTAATCTTCATTAAAAACCGGTACCAGGTGAGGAAAGGGAATCTTGGAAATACTTCTGCGGTACCTGAGAATGAGATTGCAATCAGCAATTTCCGAAAGGAAAAGACCAGGCTGCTGCACAAAACCGACAGCATTGACCAGCTCAGGCAGTGGCTGATTGCAGAGGATAAGAAAAGGAGGGACACGCTGACAAAACCGATCTGGGAGTATTATTCAAAGGATGAACCGATTGATATCAGCCATTATATTTTTGAAAAAGAAAAACAAAACTACTATGAGCAGCAATGGCGGAAAGGTTATATGAATATTGATCTTGATACAGGCAAGCTGGCGCTGCCTCAGATAAGGATATATGAAACATCCTTTTACAATAATTATATTGCTAACCAGGTTGATTTCAACTTTCTTAATAATTCTTACCAGGTATACAACGGAGGGGCGCCTTATTTTAATCCGGGACTGAATGTCCTCAACAGGATAGGCGTAATTGATCTTTTTGAAGATTACAGGGTTACAGGCGGATTCAGGTTTTCAGGAAATTTCGATAGTAATGAGTATCTCATAAGTGTTGAAAACCTTAAGGGTAAATTTGATAAGCAGCTGATTTTACACAGGCAGGCATATCTGAGTGATATGGGTGATACACTCCTTAAGACCCACACTCATAATCTGTACATTACCTATTCAAAGCCATTTACTCCTGTACTTGCCCTGAAGGGCACACTGGCCTACAGGTACGACCGTCATGTTTTTCTTTCAACCGACCTGGTTAACCTTAATAATGAAAATATAGAACGCCACTGGGTCAGTCTGAAAGGAGAGCTCATTTATGACAACACCAGGAAGAGAAGCGTGAACATCTATTATGGAACCAGGTTCAAGGTTTTCGGTGAATATTACAAGGAGCTTACCTACGACAAATCGGATATGATCGTTGTCGGAGCCGACATCAGGAAATACATAAAGATACACAGGGAGCTTATCTGGGCCAACAGATTTGCAGCCAGCACCTCTTATGGTCCTACCAAACTGGTATATTACCTGGGAGGTGTAGACAACTGGATGGGATATCTTTTTAGCAAATACAACATGTTCGATAATACAATACCGGTAAGCCCGCGGATGAACTATGGGTTCCAGACACTTGCCACCAATCTCCGGGGATTCAGCCAGAATATTCGCAACGGTAACAACTTTGCCTTATTCAACAGCGAAATAAGATGGCCGGTTATCAGATATTTTGCAGGTCATCCGCTTCGCTCCAACTTCCTGAATAGTATCCAGATAGTAGCTTTTGGAGATTTAGGAACTGCATGGACAGGCAGGTCACCATGGTCCAATGAAAACTCATGGGACACTGAAATCCTTAAGAACGGACCTGTCACAGTAATCCTGGATTCAAACAGGGAACCTATTGTAGCAGGATTCGGAGCCGGTGCACGTGCCCAGGTGCTGGGTTACTTCGTAAGAGCTGACTGGGCATGGGGCATTGAGAATAATTACATTTTGCCCAGGATTTTCTACCTGTCGTTCAGTCTCGACTTTTAGACAATCACTAAAAGGCACGGTTATTGTATTTTCCCCAATGCATTTTTAAAATTGAGAAAATTTGGGTAGTTTTGCGCGATTACCGTAATGTATTTAACTAAAAATAAAAGTCATGGCTTACAAAATCAACGAAGATTGCACTGCATGCGGAACCTGTATTGATGAATGTCCTGTTGAAGCTATATCTGAGGGCGACATCTATAAGATCAATCCGGATATTTGCACCGATTGCGGTGCCTGTGCAGATGTTTGCCCTGTAGAGGCAATCCATCCTGCAGAATAATGCAATCAGAGATAAAAAGGGAGGCCGTTGAAATCAACGGCTTTTTTTATTCCGGAATATACCTTGCTTTTTCAAGAATACCCTGGATATCCGTATTATCCATCATCTCGCCGAGAGTCATGCTTCTGTTATTCATCATATATGATTCAACGATCCTGAAACCGATCCAGGCAGCTGCTCTGCCCGGCGATTCATTCGTGAAAAAAGTTGTAAAGGGAGCTTCTCCGGTAAGCTTTCTTATTGTAAACTGATCCGTACTGAAAAGAAGATCATGTTCTATCAAATACTGCCACATCTGCATCTCATTATTCCTGCAGAACTTCATCTGGCCGTCTGAAAAACCGAATAGAACAGTATCATTCAGTTCGGGCATCATGCATTTCTGAAAGTACTTAAGCTTGCCTTCATGCACAATTTCGGTCATAACATCATCAACCGGATATCCCATCGACGCAAAATCCCACTCTGATGCACCCCAGCCGTACAGACAGTCGGGAACAATATTCCAGGAGTTCATCCTTGCGGCAAGATACCTGTAAATCTGAAGACGTTTATAATAGTCGCTGTCCCTGCCGAGATATCTGTCGAGACCTATACCGATAACTGAGTCCCCAATAATAAGGCTGTTATTGAATCCGGTGATACATGTATAAACCGCAGGGATCATTGACTGCGGGAAATACCATTTATAGTGCCGGAAAGATTCCTCCATCTCCTCTTCGATTGCCTCAACATCCGGATAAAGCCGCATCACCGACTCATACACCTCATTGTTAATCTTGTCTGTGCAAAATCTCCCCAGGAAGCCGCTGAATGATGAATCATTCACATTTCCGGTATTGATGACATAGCTGAAAAGCTGAAGGAATGAACCATATTTTTCCCGTAGAACTGGCATCGAAACGGCAATCTCAGCCGGATCGATCGAAAAGAGATCTTTTTCAAGTCTGTTCACTTCAATATCCGCAGATACCGAAGAAACGTCGATAATGTAAGGATTTTTCCTGCACGACAGCATTCCCGGAAGCAATAACAATATTATCAGGATTCCTTTATATCTTATCCGCATGACATTCTTATATAATCCATAAAATAAATACTTTTTCTGCTTTGGGGCAACATCTTTAACTTCAATTTTTATTTGTTAATTTTACTGCCCTGATGAATAATTAATTTTATAACCTTTGAACCTTATGAAATTACTCAGGGGAAAAAATATCAGGCAGGCTTCATTTTTGTTACTCCTGGCGCTTTTCTTCATCCCTGCCAGGGTGTCTGCCCAGGAAAGAATGAGTATCGGAGTCCATTTTGATCCGCTTATCAGCTGGTTTGGCACCGATATCGATGCTGTGAACAACGAAGGAGCCAGACCGGGCATAAATGCAGGACTAAGTTTTAATTTGCCCTTCAGCCCGAATTATTCATTTTCAACAGGACTAAACCTGGTAAACGCATCAGGGAGACTGGTCTGTGAGGATGAAACACAGCTTGAACTTGTGAATACGGAAACTGTGGCCGCGAATGAACCTGTCATTTATAAAATCCAGTACGTGGCGGTGCCGCTGGGGCTTAAACTTGAGACAAACCAGATCGGTTACCTTACTTTCTTTTCCGATGTAGGAATGGATCCTAAGGTCAGGATCGGGGGGAAAGCTGATATCCCGTCACTTTCAGTAAAAGGGGAAAAAGCCAACGATGAGCTGAAATTGTTCAACCTTTCCTATCATATTATGGCAGGGATTGAATACGGACTTGGAGGAAATACTGCAGCAGTGCTTGGAATAGGCTTTGAAAACAATTTCCTCGATGCGACCAAAGACAACGGTGCCCAGCCGGTCGACAAAGTAACACACAGAATGGTGTATGTGAGGCTCGGAGTCAACTTCTGAAATAAACTAATGAAGATAACGGTCGCACAACTGAATTATCATATCGGCAATTTTGCCGGGAACACGGATCGGATTTGCAATGCCATCCGGAAGGCAAAGAGCGAAGGATCTGATCTTGTTGTTTTCTCAGAACTTTGCATACCCGGATATCCTCCTCTCGATCTTCTGGACCGGCTTGATTTCATCGAAAAATGCAACAGGACTGTTGATGAAATATCAAAAGAATGCAGCGGAATTACTGCAATAATAGGCTCTCCGGTAATAAATAAGAATCCAAAAGGTAAAAAGCTTTTCAACTCAGCTCTTGTACTGTCGGAAGGAAGAATCATCTTCTCTGCCAACAAAGCCCTGCTGCCCACTTATGACATATTTGATGAATACAGGTACTTTGAACCGGGGAACAGTTTCTCAGTATTCCCGTTTAAAGGGAAGAAGATAGCTGTCACCATCTGTGAGGATCTCTGGGATGAACAGCCCTTCGATAATGAATTCGAAAAGAAACGACTCTATCCTGTTTCACCGATGGAGGAGCTGGCAAAACACAGCCCTGATATAATTATTAATATATCGGCTTCACCCTTTTCCTGGTCAAAAATTGAATCAAAAACCGAAATTTTCAGATCAAAAGCAGTAAAGTATAAAATACCTGTCATCACAGTAAATCAGACGGGAGCCAACACTGAACTTATTTTTGACGGATCGTCCACAATAGTGAACAGTAAAGGAGAGATATTCAGGAGATTGCCATTCTTTGAGGAAGCTGTTGAGACATTCACTTTTGAAGAAATATTAAATGCTCCCGCTCATGAAAACAGTATAAACACTGAATCTGTCGGGCTTATCTATAAAGCTCTTGTGACAGGCATCCGGGATTACTTTGACAAAACTAATTTCAGATCTGCAATAATTGGTCTTTCAGGTGGGATAGACTCTGCATTATGTCTTTGCCTGGCTGTGGAAGCACTTGGCAATAAGAATGTAAGAGCTTTGATGATGCCTTCGAGATATTCATCGGATCACTCCGTTAATGATGCCGTTGCCCTTTCAGAAAAGCTGAATATACAATATGACATCATCAGCATTGAAAAATCCTTCAGGGCTTTTGAGCAAGAACTGGAACCTCTCTTCAGAGGAAAGGAGACAGATGTCACTGAGGAAAACATCCAGGCAAGAATAAGAACCGTGCTTCTGATGGCAGTCTCCAATAAATTCGGCTGCATCCTGCTGAATACCTCAAACAAGAGTGAGGCAGCAGTAGGTTATGGAACACTGTATGGTGATATGGCAGGAGGACTGGCTGTGCTTGGAGATGTTTATAAGACAGATATTTACCATCTTGCAAACTACATAAACAGGGACGAGGAAATTATCCCGCTGAACATCATAACGAAGCTGCCATCAGCTGAACTCCGACCCGGGCAGGTCGATACAGATTCGCTGCCTGAATACAGGATACTTGATTCGATACTCTACCAGTATATTGACCTTCAGAAGCCTGCAGAAAGGATATCAGGGGACGGCATTAACAAACCGACTGTTGAAAGAGTTATAAGAATGATAAACAGCAACGAGTATAAAAGGTACCAGGCGCCTCCAGTTTTGAGAATATCATCAAAATCATTCGGGGCAGGATGGATAATGCCCCTGGTAGCAAAGTACTGAATCGAAAGCTTATTCCCTGAAAAAGACTCTTTTTACTCTGCCGGGGATTGAGGTCAGTATTTCATAGGGAATTGTCCCGCATTTTTCTGCAACTTCATCAATTCTGATATTCTCACCAAAGATCTCTGCCTCATCGCCTTCTGCTGCATTAATTCCTGAAACATCGGCCATGCACATGTCCATGCACACATTGCCGATTACAGGCACTCTTCTGTTTCTGATATAAAGTGATCCGTTACTGTTTCCAAGTTTCCTGCTGAGGCCGTCTGCATAACCAACGGGTAGTATTGCTATTGTCCTTTCCCTGTCAGAGACATCGGCACATCCATACCCTACAGGTTCCCCTGCAGGGATCTTTTTTATCTGTGATATTCTCGTTTTGAAGCGTCCTGCCGGCTTCAGGTTCAGTCCTTCAATCTTTCCGGCACCATAAATTCCAATGCCTGGACGTACCATCTCGAACTGGTATTGCGGAAAACGGACAATAGCTGATGAATTGCATATATGCTTCAGCACCGGATAGCCAGCTGCATCACATATTTTTTCCGCAGCTCTTAAGAATATTTCTGCCTGCCTGTTTGTGAACTCATCAAACCGGGGATCTTCACTGGAGGCAAAATGAGAAAACACCGAAATTACTTTTACACATTCAAGCAACTTGAGGCGGGAAGCCAGCTCTTCTACTTCTTCCGGCATGAATCCAAGCCTGTGCATCCCGCTGTCAATCTTGATGTGAACAGGATAATGTGCCAGTCCATGCTTTGAAGCAACTTCTGAAAACTGTTCAAGTGAAGAAAAATTATATATCTCAGGTTCAAGATCATACCTGATCATTTGCTCAGCTGCCGAGCTATCGGGATTCATTACCATAACAGGAAGGGTAACACCGGCATTTCTGAGCTCAACGCCTTCATCTACGTACGCCACACCGAGATAGCTGACACGATGAAACTCAAGTAGTCCTGCAATTTCTGCAGGACCGGCTCCGTAAGCGAATGCCTTTACCATTGCCATAATGCGGGTTTCAGGATCAAGGCATCTCCTGAATTCATTCAGATTATGGGCTATTGCGTCAAGATTAACTTCAAGAAGGGTCTGGTGCACCTGCTGCTCCAGAAGCTTTCCTATTTTTTCAAATTCAAATTTGCGTGCACCTTTTAACAGGATTGTCTCGTTCTTAAACTGCGACGGATTGAAACGATGGATGAACTCATCAGTTGAATAAAAGAACCTGGCATCATCCCTGAAAAGCGATTTGTTTCTGGCTAATACCGGACCGATGCCAATGAATTTATTTATCCCGTTTTTCCTGATAAGATCAGCAACACCGCCGTATAGTTCCTTCTCATCCCTCCCGCTCTGTATAAAATCAGAGAGAATAAGTGTTGTATTTCTGCTGTTCTGCCCTCGCAGAAATTCAATAGCCATTCCGAGCGATCCCGGATCTGAATTATAGAAGTCCTCTACAAGCTGGCTGTTATTTATCCCTGTTTTGATCTCCATCCTCATTGCCACAGATACCAGGCTTGCAAGTCCTTTTCTGATAAGCTCCGGATCTTTCCCCATAACCAGGCATGCCGCTGCAACAGTTATCGCATTCTCCGCTGAAGCGCGGTCATTGAACGGAATCACAAAATTATGTGTCATACCCTGATAACCCATTTCAATCTGGATTTTATTTTCGGGCACAGGGCTCTTTTTTACTGTAATTGCGGCATGATTGTTTTCACATGACCAGTCGATAAGTTTCTTACTCTTGAAAGTCCTTTCACTCATAATGAGCTTCTGGATGATCTTATGATCGCTGCAAAATATTACTGTTGAAGCATTTATAAAAAGCTTCAGTTTTTCCGCCGCTTTGGCTGTCATATCAGGAAAGTTTTCGCCGTGGGCATCACCAATGTTGATGATTATTCCGATATCAGGTTCAATAATTTTCCTCAGGTTCTCCATTTCTCCCGGCTGGGAAATCCCGGCTTCGAAAATCCCTATTGTATATTTATCATCCAGCTTCAGCACCGACAGAGGCACTCCTATCTGCGAATTATAGCTTTTAGGGCTTCGTATAACCGGTGATGAAAGTCCGAGTATGTCAGCAAGCCATTCCTTAACTACTGTTTTTCCTGCACTTCCGGTAACAGCAATTACCGGCGACCTGAAAGATTTCCTGTGAAAAGAAGCAAGAAGCTGAAGTGCATTTACGGTGTTCTCTACCTGAATAAAAGCTGCATCAAGATATATGCTCAAATCAGCTGGTTCCCTTTCAACAACAAATATCCTTATTCCCTTCTGGTAGAGATGATCAATGAATGAATGCCCGTCATGGTTCTTACCATGAATTGCGAAGAATGCAAGTCCTTCCGTAAAGCTGACCCTGCGGCTGTCCGTAAAAACATCCGTTATTTCCAGTCCGGGATTGACCTCCAGTTTTCCGTTCACAATCTGCGATATTTCTGAAGCAGTGTATTTCATTTGTTTTTTTCTATAGCCTTGTTATAACATGTCCGGCAGAGTGGTTCGTACTTATCCTTTTCGCCAAGCACCACAACCTGTTCCTCTTCCGATTTCCTGAAAGAATACTGGGCAAGATTGCCGCATCTCATGCATATAGCATGGACTTTTGTAACAAATTCAGCTATTGCAAGAAGCCCCGGAATGGGTCCAAACGGCTTACCCATGAAATCCATGTCAAGCCCGGCAACCACTATCCTTATGCCGCTATCAGCAAGCTTATTACAGACATCGATAATCGTATTATCAAAAAACTGAGCTTCGTCGATACCCACCACATTTACATCTCCTGCCAGCAGCAGAATCGCAGATGCATTATCCACCGGAGTTGAAAGTATTGATTTCTCGTCATGTGATACTACTCTTGATTCGGAGTACCTCTTATCGAGAGAAGGTTTGAATATCTCAACTTTCAGACCGGCAAACTGGGCTCTTCGCAATCTGCGTATCAGCTCCTCGGTCTTACCTGAAAACATCGACCCTGTTATAACTTCTATTGAGCCTCTTTTGCCGGTCGACCTGACCGTATTCTCGAGAAAATCCATGCTTAATTTATCTCAGTCATCATGTACCATTTTGTAAATATATCCCGTTTCGACTTGTGGAATATTAGTTACTTTTGCAAAATAAGGAAATTGGTTTGTTTTATTAACATTAAAAGATATGGATTTCAACGCAACCGTTGATTTAATTCTGAAAGATCTTGATGAAGCCCGGAAAATTATTGACGACCTGAAAAATTATCCCGGGGTTCCGGTTCTCCAGGTTGAACTGGCAAAATCAAAATGCAAGAGCGCCGGAGAAGTGATCGCTCTCCTGAAAACGCTAAAGCATGATGAGGTTCGTCCTGAAACTGAAATCCGGCAAGCTCCTCCGGTCATGAAGAAGGAAGAGGCAGTACGCCCGCCGGACAAACAGACAGAATCGACGATCGTTGCTGACACATTCGGCCTGACTGAAAGAATAAACGAGCAGATGGGAAGCCTGAGGGATGATGATAACGTATCAGATATTATAAAGACCAAACCGCTTACCAATCTTGCCGATGCCATCGGCGTGAATGACAAATTCCTTTTCATCAGGGAGCTTTTCAGCGGCAGTCCGGAATCATATAACCAGGCTATTTCCAGGCTCGATCATGCGGCAAGTTTTTCTGACGCCAGGGAGGTATTGATGAGTTATACTGGCGGCAATAAGGAAACTGAAGTCGTAAAGCAGCTTCTTGACCTGGTAAAGCGCAAATTTCCGGCTGATGAGTAAACTATTCCTTGTCCCTACTCCTATCGGCAATCTAAAGGACATAACTTTTCGTGCTGTAGAGATCCTTGAGAGCGCTGACCTTATCCTGGCTGAAGACACGCGTCATGCATCCCGGCTGCTGAACCATTATAATATCAGGTCATTGCTTCAGTCGCATCATATGTTCAACGAACATAAGAGCGTGGAGTCAATATGCGCAAAGATTGCGTCAGGCACAACGGTAGCCCTGATTACTGACGCCGGTACTCCGGGTATTTCTGATCCCGGATTCCTTCTTGTAAGATCCTGCCTTGAAAAAGGAATTCCTGTTGAAACTCTTCCCGGACCTACTGCCCTGATCCCAGCCCTGGTGAATTCAGGACTGCCATGTGAAAGGTTCTGCTTTGAAGGATTCCTTCCACAGAAAAAGGGAAGGAAAAAAAGACTGACAATGCTGGAGGAAGAGACCAGGACAATGGTTTTCTATGAATCGCCTTACCGGCTTGTGAAAACTCTTGACGAGATGGCTCAGCATTTCGGCAACGACAGGGAAGCATGCGTTTCAAGGGAGCTCAGCAAGATCTATGAGGAAAACCTGAGAGGCACAATTTCTTATCTTTCTGATCATTACAAGAAGAATCCACCCAAAGGAGAGATTGTTATCATAGTGTCAGGAAAGAGAGATTAATCCGATTCTGAAATGAAGAGAATTGTATTGCTTATTGTTTTCCCATTTGTTGTGATACTCTCTTCTCGTGCCCAGATTCTTAAAGGTAAAATCACAAATGAATCAGGTGAAGCAATACAGTATGCCACGGTCTATATACAGGAACTAAGACAGGGCACAACAGCCAATACAAAAGGTGATTATGAGATAAAACTGCCTGCCGGCAAGTATCTTGTGACCTATCAGAGCCTTGGGTATTCACCTTTATTTTATGATATTACAATTTCAGATAAGACAATTACCAGAAATGTAACTCTTCCTCTCCAGTATTATGAGATACCTGAAGTACGGATTACTGCTACCGGAGAAGATCCTGCATACGGAATCATGAGGAAGGCCATAGGCATGGCTCCATATTACCTTAATAACATAAGTTATTATAAAGCAGATGTCTACCTCAAAGGGAACCTCATTGTCAATAAGATCCCGAAGATAATGCAGAAGGCGATGAAGATGGAAGAATCCCGTAACGACGGATCAACGACCAGTACGACGATCAAAGAGGGTGATGTCTATATAATGGAATCATACAATGAGATTGAATTCACTGCTCCCGATAAATATGTGCAAAAGGTGATCTCAGTTAACAGCACCTTCCCTGATGAAGGAGACGATATTTCGCCGATGGACTTTATCAATGCAAGCTTCTACCAGCCTTTTATTGCAGAAATGGCTATTTCCCCGCTCTCTCCGCAGGCTTTTTCGCACTATAAATTCAAATACCTTGGCGCAACACCTCAGGGGAATAACATCATAAATAAAATACAGGTCATCCCGAAAATAAAAAGCCAGCAGCTCTTTGAGGGTACCATATATATTATTGAAGATCTCTGGTGTCTGTACAGCGTTGACCTCATAAACGAAAATATTGCAGGAAAAATAAGTGTTCAGCAATTATATATTCCGGTTCAGGATAATATCTGGCTGCCCGTAAGTCATAAATTTCATGTTGACCTGGAGATTATCGGCATCAGGGCAGATGCAGGTTACGGCAGTTCGGTTAAATATACCGAAGTAAGACCAAATAGTTCGCTGCGCAAACCGGAAGCAGTCACTGCAGATTATTTCGGAAAGCCATCTTTATCACAACCAGCACAGGAACAGACTGTTACAAAAAACCAGGAGAAGATTGAAGAGATCCTCAGGAAGGATGAACTTACAAACCGTGATATGGTAAAGCTGACCCGCCTGATGGAAAAGGAATCTGAGAACGCTCTTCCCGATAGTGTAAGAAACAGCCTGGAAATCAAAGACAACACAATTTCGACTGTAGAGAAAGATGCCAGCAGGAAAGACAGTACCTTCTGGGCTGAAATAAGGCCTATTCCCCTGTCGGATCTTGAAATGAAGAGCATAAGGATACGCGACAGTATTAAAATGGTGACATCACTTCAGAAAATGAAGGCTGATTCAGTGGTTCCCGGTGAACAAAAACAGAAAAGCAAATTCCTCGAAACTGTCAAAAACATCGGTTCAGGTCATACATGGTCTGATACTTCAGGATTCAGATTCAGTTTCGGAGGCCTCCTGGATCTTGAAAACCTGAGCTTCAATACCGTCGATGGTTTTATTTATGGTATTGATTTCCGTATTTCTAAAAACTGGGAAAACAATAATTCGTCCCTGTCGGTTTCACCTGATCTCCGTTATGCCTTTAACCGGAATAGCTTTATGTGGAGATTAAATGGAAACTATACATATGACAGAGCAAGGCAGGGACAGTTTTTCTTCAGGGCAGGAATGACAAGCAGGGATATCGGAACAGGAGGAAGCGTCAATAATTTAATAAATTCAGTGTCATCGCTGTTCTTCGAGCAGAACTATCTTAAACTTTATGAGAATAACTATGTGGCAATTGGCAACAGGAACCGGATATCTACCGGGATCACCCTTGAGCTTGTTGCTGAATATGATTACAGAAGGGTGCTTGATAACAATACTTCATTCTCTTTATTCAAATCGGCACACGGTTATTCAGATAACATCCCGGATAATTATTTTCTGACCAACCTGGCGGATTCGATGTTCGCACTGCGCGATCAGCGGCATTTTGAATTTGTAACAAATGTTACATTTACTCCAAGACAGAAATACAGGATCAGAGACGGGATAAAAATACCGTGGGGCTCCGACTGGCCGACTTTTGTTCTTACATGGAAACATGGCATAAATGAATTCTCTGAGCTGACCGGCAGTTTCAGGCACTTTGATATGATAAAGCTTGAGGCATCCAAGCATCACAGCCTGGGTGCATTCAGCGAATTCAACTGGAGAGTAAGAGCTGGTGGAATTATTAATAAGAATAGTCTGACCTTCTTTGATTTCTTCCATTATAATGCACAGCCTCTGCCTCTTCTGATCGATAACTATCAGGATGCTTTCAGACTGCCTGCATATTATTCACTTAGCTCTCCGGAAGCTTATGGTGAGGTACATTTAAAATATACAACACCCTATCTGCTGCTTAAATACCTTCCCGGCCTGAGCAAGACACTGATGCGTGAGAACCTTAGCCTTTCGTGGCTGGGTTCAGAATTCCATAAAAGCTACACCGAGATAGGTTACAGCGTAACAGAGCTGCTGCTTCTCGGTGAACTGGGTGTTTATACCGGATTTGAAAACCTGAAGTACAGGAGCACCGGGGTTAGGCTGATACTGAGGTTTAATTAAGTCCTCTGCAAAGTCTGATCATGCAAAGGGAGGCTCATCGTGATTGTCATATTCCTGATCGAAGCTTCCTCTGATGTTCTTCAGATTATCGTGATTCATCTTTGATCCAAGCGTTATGCTTTGAGGGCTCACCGGTTCTGAAGTCTCTTCTATATCAAACTCATCAAGATCGACAAACTGGGCTTTCTCTTCACGGAATCGCAGTTTCACATCGTCCACGGGACCATTACGGTTTTTTGCCAGAATAATTTCGGCAATGCCTTTTGTTGATGATCCGTCGTCAAAGGCAGGGATACCGAATTTCTCCTGGCGGTGAATGAACACTACCATATCTGCGTCCTGCTCAATGGCGCCTGATTCACGCAGGTCTGAGAGAAGAGGACGCTTTGTTCCGCCTCTCATTTCCACCGACCTGTTCAGCTGCGAAAGCGCTATTATAGGCACATTCAGCTCCTTGGCGATGCTCTTCAGCGACCGTGAAATGGAACTGACTTCCTGTTCACGGCTCCCGGCATTTTCGGGTCCTGACATCAGCTGGAGATAATCCACGATCACCAGATCAAGCTTATGCTGAGCCATGAGCCTGCGGCATTTTGCTCTCAGTTCAAAAATAGAGATTGCCGGAGTATCATCAATATATATTGGAGCCTGCACGAGCTTTTTGATCCTTGTGTCAAGCTGTTTCCATTCTTCTTCCGAGAGCCGGCCATTCCTGATCTTATCGCCGGGAATATCGGTTTCAGCGATAATAAGCCTGTTGACAAGCTGGATGGATGACATTTCACAGGAGAAGATCGCTACCTTCTTCCCATGGTCGATCGCCATATTCCTTGCCATTGAGAGAGCAAGCGCCGTCTTTCCCATTGAAGGACGTGCGGCGATGATAATCAGTTCCGACTTCTGCCACCCTGATGTTAGTCTGTCAAGCTTTGTAAATCCGGAAGGTATTCCTACCAGCGCATCTTCTCTCTTGCCTGCTTCCTCGATCTCCCTGATGGCTTCCTTAATTACTACATTGATCGGAGCTACTTCTCTCTTAATGTTACCTTCCGCGATCTGGAAAAGTGCGTTTTCAGAAAAATCAAGTAGATCAGTAACGTCAATCGAATCATCAAACGACCTTGTCTGGATTTCCGATGATACTCTTATCAGCTCACGCTGGATATATTTCTGCGCAACTATTCGCGCATGATAGTCAACATTCGCAGCCGAAACGACCTTTGAGGTAAGCTGGGTCAGATAAACGGGTCCTCCCACACTTTCAATTTCATTATGATTCCGCAGTTCTTCGGTCACTGTGTACAGATCAACCGGATACTCTCTCAGCGACAGATCGGAAATTGCCTTGAAGATTTTTTTATGGGCATCCTTATAAAAACTCTCCGGCCTGAGTATATCCAGGATAGTAATCACTGCTTCCTTCTCAAGCATGATTGCTCCAAGAACAGCCTCTTCCATATCGATAGCCTGCGGAGGAACCTTACCCAGATCCTGTAATTGCGCAATAACTGTCCTGCTGCCAGTCGTTTGTTTTGCCATTAATGTTATTTTACTGATTTATTGATACTTAAGAGGGGAATTATATTCTTCCTCCGGCAGTTTCAAAGGTATACAATCACCAGGTTATTAATCATGGCACACCTGGTTTATTACAAACAGACTATGTTAAAAACTTGTTGAAAAGCTAAAATTGAAAAGATTAATAAATATTCCAAAAGCTAATGGTATTTTTACACCAAATGGCGGAGTATGATTTCATTCCCGAGAGCTAAGATCAACCTTGGGCTGAGGGTTCTCGAAAAGCGCCCGGATGGATTTCATGAAATTGAAACCATCTTCTATCCAATTGCATTATCGGATGCTCTCGAGTTTGTTGTGTCATCCGGTAAAGCAGCAGGGGATGAACTTGTAATTACCGGTATCAATATAAAAACCCGTCCTGAAAAAAATCTGGTGACCAGGGCTGTAAAAAGGCTAAGAACAGGTTATCCTGTTCCTCCGCTGAAAATTCATCTTCATAAAGCGATACCTGCCGGTGCAGGACTCGGAGGCGGTTCTTCAGATGCCGCCTGCATGATAAGGAGCATGACCAAATGCTTCAGGTTTTCCATTACCGATGATGAATTGAAGGCAATCGCCCTTGAGCTGGGAAGCGACTGCCCGTTTTTTCTTAATCCTGTCCCTTCCATCGGTACCGGGCGCGGTGAGATTTTAAAACCGATCAATCCGGCGCTGGAAGGATTTTATATCATGCTTTTAAATCCAGGCTTTCTGATAAGTACGAAGGAAGCTTATCACAACTGTATTCCAGCCAGACGGGAGGCAGATCTTGAAGAACTGGTTGCACATCCTTTATCTGCCTGGAAAAAACTCATTGTCAACGATTTTGAGGATTTTGTTTTCAAGGTTTACCCTATGGTTGGTGACCTGAAGAGAGCCTTGTACAAGGCAGGGGCTGTTTACTGTTCAATGACCGGAAGCGGATCAACGGTTTATGGGATATTTGCGGAGAAACCTGAAATCAGCGGTAAGCTGAAGGATTATCTTATATATGAAGGGATCTTATGATTTCATTCCATCTCAAGCAGAACACATCCCTTTGATACTTTATCTCCTTTACTGACGAGAATCCTCTTCACTTTTCCGTCTCTGCTGCTTTTCAGGAGATTCTGCATTTTCATGGCATCAAGGATCATGAGGCTCTCCCCTTTGCTGACTACCTGTCCCGGTTTCACCAGTATATCCAGAATAGTTCCCGGAATTAAACTTAAAACCACATCCGGATCTGCAGGCTTGTAAGGTTGCCTCTTCATGAATTTTTTGCCCAGCCGGGTTTTATAATTACCTGTTCCTAATCTGAGAGATTCCAGATTTTCGAATTGCTTCATGTTCCTGAATAATAAAATTCCTGTTTCATAATATCAGAAGGGAGGAAGTCCATGTTTCTTATCCGGCATCTGAATAGTCTTGTTCTCAGATACAATTATAGAATGAAGAAGGAATTTCCTTGTTTCGGAGGGTTCAATCACTGCGTCAATATATCCGCGCGATGCTGCAACGTATGGATTAGCGAACTTCTCCTTATATTCTTCAACTTTCTGTCTTCTCATGCCGTCAGGATCATCTGACGACATAATCTCCTTCCTGAAAATAATGTTGGCAGCTCCTTCGGGTCCCATCACTGCTATTTCTGCTGCCGGCCAGGCGAATACGAAGTCAGCCCTCAGATGACGCGAGGCCATCGCTATATATCCTCCACCATAAGCTTTTCTGAGAATAACGGTTATTTTAGGGACAGTGGCTTCGCTGTAAGCATAAAGGACCTTTGCTCCGTGCCTTATAACACCGGCATGTTCCTGGTCGACTCCGGGCATATACCCCGGAAGGTCCACAAGGGTAATTATAGGTATGTTAAAGGCATCGCAATAGCGTATGAACCTTGCTGCCTTGTCTGAAGAGTCCACATCAAGGACTCCGGCCATTTCCAGTGGCTGATTTGCGACAAACCCGGTTGTTTTGCCGTCCATCCTCCCGAATCCGATCACTATATTCCTGGCATAATGCTCCATGATTTCAAAGAAATCGGAATTGTCAACGATCGCCCTGATGACATCCCTGACATCGTAAGGCAAGGTTGGATCATCAGGAACGATCTTTTCAATATTGAATTCAGGGCTGGGTTCTCCCGGCTCAAACGGACGTGCTTTCCTTCCGTTATTCCAGGGAATGAAGGTTATAAGCCGCTTGATCTGTTCAAAACACTCATCTTCGCTCATGGCAAAGAAATGTGCATTTCCTGAGATCTCGCTGTGGATCCTTGCACCGCCGAGATCTTCCATGGATATCTCTTCACCAAGAACGGTTTTTATCACTTCCGGACCCGTGATGAACATCTTGGAGATATTATCGACCACGAATACGAAATCAGTAAGAGCCGGGGAATAAACTGCTCCGCCTGCGCATGGACCAAGTATCACAGATATCTGGGGGATGACTCCGCTGGAGATTGTGTTACGGAAAAAAATCTCGCCATATCCGGCAAGTGAATTCACTCCCTCCTGTATCCTTGCACCACCTGAATCGTTGATACCGATAAGAGGCATCCTCATTTTCAGTGCGTGGTCCATTATCTTCGTAATTTTCCGTGAATGCATCAGTCCAAGCGATCCTCCTGCCACAGTGAAATCCTGGGCAAAAACGGCTACCGGAGCTCCGTAGATTGTCCCTGAACCTATGATGACGCCATCACTTGGAAGGGTTTTCTTGTCCATGTCAAAATCACGGGCATCATGTTCTACAAAAAGATCGTATTCATTGAAGGAATCTTCATCCAGAAGCGTCATTATGCGTTCGCGGGCGGTTCTTTTGCCCAGAGCTTTCTGCTTCTCAATAGCCTGCTCCCCGCCACCAAGTAAAAGTTTTTCGCGCTTCTCATGCAGTTCCCTGATTTTTTTATTAAGTGCCATACAATGAAGGTTTTCTAAATATTATCTGCCTGAAGGATCAGGGGTACAAGTTTAAACAAATTGTATGATTTAAAGAAACTATTTCGGTGCCAATTTGTAAAGGACCATAGCTATGACTATGTAGACAATATTGGGTATCCACATAGCCAGCATCGGATTCAGATTCCCCTTTACCGAAAACTGCGATGCAAACTGAAGGAAAAGGATATAGGAAAAGCTTAATGCAAGCCCGATACCGATACTCATGCCTATTCCTCCCCTGATCTTTTTGGAGGATAGCGAAACCCCGATCAGGGTAAGAATAAAAACAGCAAAGGGATGTGCAAACCGTCTGTGCTTTTCAATGAGGAACACTTTGAGCTCATCCGATCCCTGAAGCTTCAACAGGTCAATATAATCATACAGCTCCCGGTATGTCATTGTACCGACAAATCCCGGATCTCTTGAAAAATCTTCAGGACTGATTGTGAGGGTTGTGTCTATTCTGACGCCTCTGCTAATTAATTCCTCATTGCCATTGATATCCCTCAAAGTATAGTTGGTTGCAGTCCATTTTGAAGAAGCTGAATCCCAAAGTACGGATGGTGATGATAGCTTTGAAACCAGTTTCCCCTCCTCACTGAATTTTTCTATGGTGAAATTCCTGCCTCTCAGGTATATCGGGCTGTATGATTCCATATATACATATATATTTTTATACACCTGTCTGTGGATGTTCTCGACAGTTATCTTTCTCCATTGCGGACGGTAATATTTATCTTCAAAATCCATCCTTTCAAGCGCTGTCTTCGGGATCACAAAATTGGTAAGATAAAAAATGAAAACAGCGATAACAACCGACGACAGGAAATACGGCCACATCATTCTCCTGAAGCTCATCCCGCTGTTGAGGATGGCAATTATTTCGGTATTGACAGCCATCCGGGATGTAAAGAAGATTACAGCAATGAATACAAAAAGAGGGGCAAAGAGAGTTGCAAAATATGGAATGAAATTCAGGTAATAATCAAATACAACAGCTCTCCATGGTGCTTGTTTTTCCATGAAATTGTCGATCTTCTCGGCAAGGTCAAATACGACAGCAATGGTCATGATAAGGATAAGGCAAAAGAAGAAAGTGCCCAGGAATTTCCTGATGATATACCAGTCGATTATCTTCGGCTTAAGAGAATCTACAAGCGTTCTGAAAGAATTTTTATTTTTGTCTCTTTCCATTTTCTGAAATTCCCTTTTATAATCTGTTCCCTGGCCTCTTTCACCAGGCTGAGATAAAACGCAAGATTATGGATACTTGATATCTGTGATCCCAGAATTTCTCCTGAAATAATAAGATGCCTCAGGTATGCTCTGGAGTATTCCAGGCTTACCGATGACGGACCTGCAGGATCAATCGGACTGAAATCATCGCTCCATTTATTGTTCTTGATGTTTATTATTCCTTCTGATGTGAACAGCATACCGTTACGCCCGTTACGTGTAGGCATGACACAATCGAACATATCTACCCCTCTTTCAATTGCTTCGAGGATATTTACAGGAGTGCCGACACCCATCAGGTATCTTGGCTTATCATCGGGAAGTATATCATTGACAATCTCGATTGTCCTGTACATCTCTTCCGGCGGTTCTCCCACGGATAGTCCTCCGATTGCATTCCCTGCCATCCCCGCCTCAGCGATTTTTTCAGCAGATATCTTCCTGAGATCATCAAATATTCCTCCCTGCACAATGGGGAACAGAACCTGTTCAAAACCCCAGAGAGGCTCAGTGTTACGGAAGCTTTCCACTGCCCTGTCAAGCCAGTGGTGCGTAAGAGCAACTGACTTTTTAGCGTATTTATGATCGCAGGGAAATGGAGCGCATTCATCAAGGACCATCATTATGTCAGAGCCAATAATCCTTTGAATATCAATCGTATTTTCAGGAGTGAATATATGTTCCGATCCGTCAATGTGCGATTTGAAGACAGCTCCGTTATCATTGAGCTTCCTGTTGCCTGAAAGGGAGAAAACCTGGTAACCTCCGCTGTCGGTCAGGATCGGAAGCTCCCATGACATGAATTTATGAAGCCCTCCGGCAGCCTTTATTATTGCCGTTCCGGGCCGCAGGTAAAGATGATAGGTATTGCCCAGGATTATCTTTGCATCGATTTCCCCGACAAGATCGCGTTGAAGGATACCTTTAACGGTTCCTCCGGTACCAACCGGCATGAATATGGGAGTTGGAATCTCCCCATGTTGTGTAGTAAGAATTCCTGCCCTCGCTTTTGATTCCTTATCCCTGCTGTAAATCCTGAACATAATGAAGCCTTGTTGCCGGCAGTACAAATGTAATTCATCCGTTCGGGCTGAGGAAATTATAGTGATTTTTTTTCACCATTACGATTATCTTGACTAATATTGCTGCGGATTCATGAAAGTCAGATGATGTTCCAGGATAACCTGTTCCTGATGATTGTTTTCCTGCTTTTTGCTCTCTCGGGAGCAATCCAGCTTTTCTATTATCTGTACTTCTACCTTGCTGTTTTCATTTACAGGCATCCCGATCCTGAACAGGAGAAAAAGCCGGTATCTGTTATCATCTGCGCCAGGAATGAACTGGTAAATCTCAGAAGTTTTCTGACATCTGTACTCGAACAGGACTACCCCGATTATGAAGTAATTGTAGTAAATGACTGCTCCGAAGATAACTCCTATGATGTGCTTGGGGAATACCTTCAAAAGTATCCTCATCTCAGGATATCCAACGTAAATAAAGATCCAAAATTTACACACAATAAGAAATTTGCGCAATTCATTGGTATTAAAGCCGCCAGGAATGATATCCTTCTTTTTACCGATGCAGACTGCCATCCTGAGTCTGATAAATGGATAGCCGGTATGGCGTCCCGTTTTGATGAAAAAACTGATTTTGTTCTCGGCTATGGCGGGTATATGAAAAGAAAAGGGCTTCTGAACACTTATTTAAGATACGACACCCTTGCCATTGCTTTACAGTATCTCGGAATGGCAATAAGGGGTATTCCCTATATGGGAGTGGGACGCAACCTTGCTTACAGGCGTTCAGTGTTTTTTGACAATAAAGGCTTTGGCTCTCACAATCATGTAATGTCAGGTGATGATGATCTGTTTGTCAATTCAAATGCCGGAAGGAACAATACGCGTGTCGAATTCCTGAAAGAGACACATACAAGATCTGTTCCATCCTCAACGTTTGAAGAGTGGGTCAAACAGAAAAAAAGACACTTTAAAACAGCACGTTATTATAAGGGAAGAGATATGTTCCTTTTAATCACTGAACCTTTTACCCGGGTTCTCTTTTACGCTTCATTCATCATCCTGTTATCTTACCTTTTCCTATGGCCTTATGTGCTGATAATCTTTGGATTAAGATTGGTAATTCAAATAATGGTCCTGGGGTTTGGCCAGAAAAGGCTGAACGAGCATGGCCTTGCAGTATATTCACTGTTTTTTGATATTTTTTCCCCGGTCATAAACAGCATCATTTATCTGAATAACATGTTGACCAGGCCAACTAAGAACCTATGGAAATAAACCAGGGGTTGTCTGACAAGGCAAAGAGTGATCTTTTACTGGTTGAGGAGGCTAAGAAAGGCAATGAAAAAGCATTTGCAAGCCTTATGACCCGGTACAGGGATTCAATTTACTTTATGCTCCTCAAGATGGTGAATAATCCGTCGGATGCCGAAGATCTCACAATAGAAGCTTTCGGGAAAGCATTCAGGAACATTGATTCGTACACACCCCGCTACGCTTTCAGCACCTGGCTCTTTATGATCGCTACCAACAATTGCATCGACTTTGTCAGGAAGAAACAATCCTCTCCAATACCGTTCAATCAGAATAATGATGCTATTGATAATATCACAAGCAATATTCAGTCTGACCTTCCTGATCCTGAAGAAACCCTTATCAACGATCAGAAAATAGCCATCCTGAGGAAAATAGTGAATCAGCTGAAATCGCCGTACAGGGAGATTATTGAGTTGCGGTATTACAAGGAATATTCGTATGAGGAGATATCATCAGAGCTAAATATACCTTTAGGTACGGTTAAAGCCCAGCTTTACCGGGCAAAAACCCTGCTTTATAACATCTTTATAAAAACAGGCCACAGGTAATGCCGGAAAATATATTCAGATATTTCCCATCACTTTCGACTGACCAGAAGGAAAAGATCTCACGGATTGAATCAGTATACAGCCGGTGGAACAGCATGATAAACCTGATCTCAAGGAAAGACATGGAGAATTTCTATATTCACCATGTGCTTCATTCACTATCGATTGCAAAGGTCATTTCTTTTACTCCGGGCACCCATATCCTTGATGTCGGGACCGGAGGAGGATTTCCCGGAATCCCACTTGCCATATTGTTCCCTGATGCTGAATTCACCCTCCTTGATTCAATCGCCAAGAAGATCAGGGTTGTTGACGCTATTGCCGCGGAACTTGAGCTGTCAAATGTGAAAGCACTCAGGAAAAGAGCTGAAGAGGAAAAAGCCAGCTACGACTTTGTTATCAGCAGGGCTGTCACTGAATTTCCCGGATTTGTCAGGCTTACCGCAAAAAACATCTCACCGGAATGCAAAAATCCTCTGAAAAACGGTATCCTTTATCTTAAAGGAGGCGATATTGATAATGAACTGGGGTTCCTTAAGAATAAGGTTAAAATATGGAATATCAGCGATTTCTTTTCAGAACCATTTTTTGAGACAAAGAAAATTGTATATCTCCCTGTGCCCATCACAGGGAACCGGTAAAAAAATCTTCCGGGTTTCTTATATTAAAAAAAATACTATATTTGCGGTCTCAAATGTAAAGGCACAATAATACAATAACACAATGAAAAGGACATATCAGCCGTCAAGAAGGAAAAGGGCAAACAAGCATGGATTCAGGGAAAGAATGTCCACGGCAAACGGAAGAAGGGTGCTTTCTTCACGCAGGGCAAAGGGAAGAAAAAAGCTTTCGGTATCCCCCGAGCTCAAACTGAAAGGATAATTCCTGACTACTATACCGGTTAAAAGGTGCCACATAAGGCGCCTTTTTTGTTAACTTCGCTTTTGAATGAACAAACTCCTTGATAATATCAATGAACAGGATATCAGGAAGATAGCTGATAAGGTAATTTCCGGTATCCGTATTTCACAGGAGGAAGGTTTGCTGCTTTACCGAAAAGCTGAATTGTCACTTCTCGGATTCCTCTCGGGAATAGTCAGAAGAAGAATAAACAACGGCTTTGCATATTTCATCCGTAATTTTCATATTGAGCCTACCAACAAATGTATCTACAACTGCCGCTTCTGTTCATACCATAAAGCTGATTCTGACCCTGAAAGCTGGGAATACAGCCACGATCAGATGCTTGAAACTGTAATGAGGTTTGATGACAGGGAAATGAGGGAAGTTCATATTGTCGGAGGTGTTCATCCGTCATACGATCTCCACTACTACGGCAGCCTTATAAAGAAGATCAAAAAACACAGGCCGGCGCTTCATATCAAGGCATTCTCGGCGCCGGAACTCGAATATATGATTAAGAAGGCAGGTATGAGCGTTGAGGATGGACTGAAAGCACTGAAAGAGTATGGCCTTGATTCAATTCCCGGAGGAGGCGCAGAAATATTCGACGAAAAGCTCAGGTCGGAAATATGCAATGAAAAAACATCATCGGCGATGTGGCTTGCAATTCATGAAACAGCTCATAAGACCGGAATACCATCCAATGCCACAATGCTTTACGGGCATTCTGAAACCTTCGCTCAAAGAATAGATCATATGGAGAGGCTTCGCAGGCTTCAGGAGAGAACCGGGGGATTCAATGCCTTTATACCGCTGAAATTCAGGAAAGAAAACAACAGCATGTCATATCTTGGTGAAGTAAGCCTCATTGAAGATCTCCGCAACTATGCTGTCGCCAGGATCTACCTTGATAATATACCTCATATCAAAGCTTACTGGCCAATGAACGGGAAGATCGCTGCGCAGCTAAGCCTCTCTTTCGGAACTGACGACCTTGACGGGACCATTGATGACACTACCAGGATATACTCAATGGCAGGGGCAGAAGAACAGAATCCTGCCATAACTACGGAAGAGATCTGTAATCTGATCAGGAATGCAGGCTTTGAACCTGTGGAAAGGGATTCACTGTACAACAGGATCTGATAATAATTTTATCAATACATTTGCGTTATCACTAATGTACAATTTGCCTGTATGAGCTTAAAGAACTTCATTTTCAGCAAGGTCTTCCTTAAAAATCTTGGTCTGGCAATACTGATTGCTGTCTGTGCAATCATAATGCTGCTTTTATGGCTTAATATTTACACCAGGCATGGCCAGTCAAGGTCTGTTCCCAATTTCCTTGGACTGACAATGGAAGAGACTTCCGCGCTGGCAAAGAAGAGCAGAATGAAATACCAGGTGATTGATTCAGTTTATACTTCACTCGTTCCGCGAGGCTGTGTGGCAGAACAGAATCCAAGACCGGGATTCAAAGTGAAAAAATGGAGAAATATTGTGTTGACTATCAATGCTTTCCGCCCCGAGATGGTGGCTGTGCCTGACCTGGTCGACCTTCCTTTGCGCCAGGCAATTGCCCTGATTGAGGATGCCGGACTGGAAATGGGCGCCCTGAGATATAAATCGGATTTGTCAATAAATATTGTCCTGAACCAGCTTCATAACGGTAAAGATGCTGTTCCCGGTGATTCTATACAGAAAGGCAGTGTTATAGACCTGGTTCTGGGCAAAGGTCTCAGCAATCAGAGGACTGCTGTTCCTGACCTGATGGGAATGAACCTTGAACCAGCGAAGAACAGGATCTTTGGAGCTTCCCTTAATCTGGGAACTTATATCTATGACAATTCTATCCACAACAGTGAAGACAGTGTGAACGCATTCGTATATAAGCAGAATCCTGAATATGAAGAGGATGCCACTCTGCAGCTTGGTTCTTCAATATACCTGTGGCTGACAGTTGATTCCATGAAACTGCCTGTGGATTCCACCCTGATCGTTTTGCCCGATACGATACTGCCTGCAGGGATTCGTCCCGGAACAACTATTTAATCCTGATGATCAAGAAGGCTCTCCTAAATATCATCCTTACTGTCTTTTTCATTGGTATCGCTGAAGGACAGGAGGCAGTTTCCGGGCTGCAGACAAATATAATTTTGAAAAATACTGTCTCCTCTTATACAGAATCAAAATCCCATGCAGAAGACACTCTTGAGTTACCCTTCTTTGATGATTTCTCAGGTGATTTTGTTTTTCCTGACAGCAGAAAATGGAGTGATAATTTTGCATTCATAAACGATACCTACAGCGATAAGCAGATCACTACCGGAATAGCTACCCTGGATGCCCTGACCAGTAACGGGAGATTGTATGAAACGGCTTCTTCAATCGTTTTTGAAGCTGACCACCTTACATCACAACCTCTTAACCTTAATTTACCTGCAACTGATAATATCTGGCTTAGTTTCCACTTCCAGCCCGGAGGTATTGCAGATCTCCCGGAAGAAAACGACAGCCTCACGCTGCAGTTTTATGCACCGGCGGAAGGCAAATGGTACTCTGTCTGGCGCAGCGCCGGGAATAACTATCCTGGATTTAAAGCTGTGACAATCAGAATTGACAAGTTGAAATTCCTCAAAAAGGGATTCCGGTTCCGCTTCATTAACTATGCAAGTCTCAGCCCAAATCTTATTGATCCTTCGATAGTCGGCAACTGCGACCAGTGGAATATTGACTATGTTCTTCTCGACAGGAACAGGAATGCGGGTGATACAATTTATGCTGATGTCGCTTTCAGGTTCCCGCTCAGGTCGCTTCTTAACAATCATGAGGCAATGCCGTTAAAACAGTTTAAGGAGATCTATACACAGGAAATGGGATCTTCAATATCTGTCCGTTACCGGAACAACGATATCATACCAAGAAACGTAACAAGGAATTTTGAGATCTGGAATATGTACGACAATGTGCTTTCAACATTCTTTACCGCAGGAGCTACAAACATAGCTCCCGGAACCAGCGTAGATTATGATGCATCGCATTACTACACTTTTAACTCAGGCAATGATGACTCGGCATTGTTCAGGATAAAAAGCTGGCTTATAACAGATGATTTTGATCCCAAGGAGAATGACACTTTGGTATATTACCAGCATTTCGGAAATTACTTTGCATTTGATGACGGATCAGCGGAGAGCGGTTACGGAGTTAACGGACTGGGATCAAAAAATGCAATGGTGGCTTACAGGTTCAGATCGTATATCGAGGATACTTTGAGAGCTGTAAGTATCTGCTTTAACGACAGTTATATGAATTCAAACCTGAGATCGTTTGACCTGATGGTATGGAACAATTCAGACGGTCGCCCCGGAAATGTTTTATATTCACTCGAAGAGATCATGGTCAAACAGGGAGATGATATAAACGGATTTCATACGTACGGACTCCCTTCCCCGGTACCTGTCAAGGGTATTTTCTATATAGGGTGGAGGCAGCGGTCAGAAACCTTTCTTAATGCCGGCATTGATATTAACACTCCCCATTACGGGAAACAATATTACTGGATAGCAGGAAACTGGAATGTTTCGCAGATCACAGGCTCTCTTATGATCAGACCTGTACTCGGACCTTTAATCAACACCTCAGTTAATGAGGTTAAATACAACAGGAACAATACTTTGCGTTTCTGGCCTAATCCTGCAAGGGATTTCATCACAGTTGATCCTGGCGATCTTCAGGATACGCAATACCTGAACATAACAATCTACGACCTGCAGGGACGCAGACTTATCAGTGTTCCCTGGAGTGAACAACTTGATATTTCATCACTGAATGAAGGTTTATATATTATAACATCAGGCAGGAATGGCATTTCTGCAGGGCAAAGCCGTCTTGTAAAAATGAGGTGATAATTCCAAATGGCTGAAGAGGAATTAGTTGAGCAGCAGGAGCTGTATGAACATCACAGGTTCAGAATAGATCCCGGTCAATCCCTTCTCAGGATCGATAAATACCTGTTTGCCAGGCTGGAAAACGTCTCAAGGACAAGAATACAGAGTGCAGCCAATGCCGGGAACATACTTGTTAATAACAATCCTGTAAGTCCGAATTACAGGGTTAAACCGAATGACATAATCCAGATCTTTCTCCCGAGTCCGCCAAGGGAAGTTGAACTCATTCCGGAGAATATCCCTTTAAATATAGTTTATGAAGATGATGATGTAGTGGTTGTCAACAAGGAATCGGGAATGGTTGTTCATCCTGCCTATGGAAATTTTACAGGCACCCTTGTCAATGCGCTGATGTGGCATTTTAAGGATCTTGCGCTCTTCCGGACAGGAGAAGTGAGACCGGGACTGGTTCACAGGATTGATAAAAATACATCCGGCATCCTTGTAATAGCAAAAAATGAATTTGCACTTAACAGGCTATCAAGGCAGTTCTATGAAAGGAGCACCGACAGAAAATATATTGCTCTCGTATGGGGTATTCCCGACCCGCTTGAAGGAACAATAGAAGGACATGTCGGAAGGAATATACGCGACAGGAAGATCATGCAGGTATTCCCTGACGGGACCCGGGGCAAGACGGCAGTAACTCATTATAAGGTCATTGAGGATCTGGGGTATATTTCACTTGTTGAATGCAAGCTTGAAACAGGAAGGACACACCAGATAAGGGTTCATTTCAGTCATATCAGGCATCCGGTTTTCAATGATGAAGAATATGGCGGAGACAAAGTACTTAAGGGTACGACATTCAGCAAATACCAGCAGTTTGTAAGAAACTGTTTCAAAATTCTCCCGCGGCAGGCTCTGCACGCAAAATCGCTTACTTTCAATCATCCTGTCTCAGGAAAAAGACTTTACTTCGATTCTGAATTACCTGATGATATGCAACAGGTAATTGAGAAATGGCGTGATTATATCTCAGGAAGAAAATAAAATCTTGATTTGTGTTTACCAGCTGCCGCCGGCACCGCCGCCACCGAAGCTTCCTCCTCCGAATCCGCCGAAGCCGCCTCCTCCCCTGCCGCCTGAAAATCCTCCCCAGTTGCTGCTGTGCCTGCTGCCTCCTGAATTCATCATTGAAAGAAGCAGCCAGAGGGGTAATCCCTTATCGCTTATATGCCGCTGGTTCTTCCCTCCTTTACTTCGCATCGACATGATGATAATAATGACTATAACAATTATGATCAACGGAACAAGTCCGCCGAAATCACCTGCAGCCTTTTTCCCATACTCATCAGCTGTAAATTCGCCGCTTGCCAGTGACATCAGTGTGCTTGCAGCTTTATCAAGCCCTCCGTAGTAATCCTCATTACGGAACGAAGGAATCATCTCATAATCAATTATATCTTCGCAAGTAAGGTCAGGGATAGCTCCTTCAAGTCCATATCCCGGAGCTATGAATACCTGTCCGTCAGAAGTATTTGTTTTGGGTTTAACTAGTATTAATACACCATTATTAAGTCCCTTCTGACCTATTCCCCATTTTTCAGCAAGCCTGAATGCAAAGTCTGACCTGTCATAACCTCCAAGATCATTAACTGTCACGATGGCAATCTGGGTAGAAGTGGTGTCATCAAATGCAACCAGCTTCCTTTCAAGAGTATTTATCTCATTGCTGTTGAGTATTCCTGCAAAATCATTCACAAGCCGAGGAGGAGAAGGCTTGTCGGGAATATCCTGGGCTGCAATTATCCCTCCCTGTAAAATGACCAGTAAGAGAATAATATGTATTTCAGAAGCAGTTCTTTTTATCATCCTATTCCGGAAAAAGCACTATCATCGTAAGAAATGTCGTCGGGCAGTTCATTTACATCTCCCTTTTTAAAGGGGAAGTGTGCCTTTAGCTGCAATCCTGCCATCAGTATCCCCTTTACCAGACCTTCTGTAAATTTGTCTTCACGGAAGTGATTTTCAATTGTATCCTTTATATTGTTCCAGAAGCCTTCAGGAACCTTTTCATTAATCCCCTTGTCTCCTATTATGGCAAACTTCCGGTTGTTTATGGCGAGATAAAACAGTACACCGTTTCTCTCAGCAGTATTGTGCATCTTTATCTTCCTGAAAATCCATGCTGCCCTGTCAAGAACATCGCCTTCAATAAATGTTTCAAGATGAACCCTTATCTCTCCCGAGGTGGTATCTTCAGCTTCCTTTATTGCTGAAAGGATTTCAGTCTGCTGCTCTCTGGTAAAGAATTCCGAAGCCTTCATTTATTATAAAAGAGATATCAGAATTTAACTTCCGGAGCTTTTTCGGTGCCTTCCATTGATTCAAAATACGGCCGGGCAGTAAATCCGAACAATGCTGCAACAAGGTTAGCCGGGAATCTTTTGATATAAGTGTTGAAGGCAAGAGCTACTTCATTGAATTTCCTTCTTTCAACGGATATCCTGTTTTCTGTTCCCTCGAGTTCAACCTGAAGGTCCCTGAAGTTCTGTGTGGCTTTCAGCTCCGGATATTTCTCAACCACAACCATCAATCTGGATAGAGCTGAACTTACCTCACCCTGCACCTGCATATACTGCTGCATGTTCTCAGCTGTCATCCTGGCTGGGTCAAGTGTTACCTGTGTTGCTTTTGCTCTTGCTTCAATCACCTGCGTGAGTGTCTCCTGCTCAAACGCTGCGGCTCCCTTGACCGTATTGACAAAGTTTGGAATGAGGTCCGCCCTTCGCTGATACTGTGTTTCAACATTTCCCCACTGGCTGGTAACACTTTCCTGCAATGTTACCATCTGATTATAAACCTTTGTACCCCAAAGAACTACGCCAAGCACTATTAATCCAAGGAACGCGGCTATAATAATCGTAAGCAAACAACCCTTTTTCATTTCATCAGTTTTTTGATTTTTCCAAAGTTAATCAATATCGGTGAATTGAAATATTTATATAAACCCACATTATTGATTAAATTTGAATTGATAATTAAAGACAGTCATGAGAACAATTGCCATTGCTGCCGGAGGTGATTCCTCTGAATTTGAGATATCAGTTAAAAGTGCCGAGGAGGTCCGCAAGGCTTTATCCTCCAGGTACATGGTTTATATTATCATGATCAGAGGGGTTAGCTGGTACTGGGAAGATGCGAAAGGACGCTATCTCTCAGTTGATAAGAATGATTTCTCACTTGTTGTTGATGATTCAAAGATCAGATTTGATGCTGTATTTATAGCAATACACGGATCTCCCGGCGAGAATGGAGTGCTGCAGGGTTATTTCGATATGCTTCAGATCCCTTACAGCAGCTGTGGAGCATTCTGTTCAGCGCTGACATTCAACAAACAAGCCTGCAAGATGTTTCTCAGGGAATATTCGATACCTATGGCGGATGCGATCCTGGTAAGGAAAGGTGATAAGGTAGATCCTGCAAAAATAATCAGCCGTTTGGGATTACCATGTTTTGTAAAACCCAATGACAGCGGATCCAGTTTTGGAGTAACGAAGGTAAAGGATAAGGGAAATCTGGTCCCTGCCATTGAGACTGCATTCAGGGAGAGTGGTGAAGTAATGATTGAAGCCTTTATGAAAGGAAGGGAAGTGGCCTGCGGGGTTGTAAAAACACGAAACAAAACACTTGTACTTCCTGTTACGGAAATCATCAGTAAGAATGAATTCTTTGATTATGAAGCTAAATATACACCAGGTAAGTCAGATGAAATAACTCCTGCCGGTCTTCCTGAATCCATGACCGGCATTATCCAGGAATTAAGTTCGAGGATTTACGATCTTCTTGGCTGCAGGGGAATTGTGAGGGTCGATTTTATCATTATTGATAGCAAGCCTTTTTTCCTTGAAATAAACACTGTTCCCGGTATGAGTGCTGAAAGCATTATCCCCAGGCAGGCAGAGGCTGCCGGACTGGTCCCCGGAGACCTGTATTCAATGGTAATTGAAGATATATTATCAAAGGGATAACGGTGCAACGGAAGAATAACGCCATTGAGACTGTTATTCCTTTGCTTTCTTTAACGCGCCGGTAGTTGTGAAGTATTTGGTCAGCATCCCTGATATTTCCCATTCCGGGAGTCTGCCTGTCTTCATATATTCAAGAAATTTTTCAGTAACCTGCCCGAAATGCTCCTCGTGGGTTATCCTGTATTTGGAGGGAATGCTGATTTTCACAGCATTATCATCTATAGTCTCTGCCTTAATCGAATCATACGGCAATGCAGTGAGCACTTCCTGTAGCCTGAGGGTGAAGTCGCTGAAATTTTTACCTTTTATATTCTCGATATATAGTGTGGGCAGGTAACCTTCTTCAGCACCCTGTTTTATAACAAGGTCGCATCCTGTACCATGCATCACAGAATAGTGAGTATCACCACCTCCCGGGGGAGCCTGGTAATTCCATGTAACGGATACTTTTGCCCAGATTCCTTTTATCTGGTAGGTCATTTCACCATTTGCAAAAACACTGAGCTTTCCGTTTTTGACATCCTTCTGAAGATAATCAGGGAATTCGTCAAGTCCCGTGACTCCCCTGAATTGCTCCCTTGAAATTACAGTAGCCCATCTTTTTGCTTCAACCATATTAATATCTGAAGGATAAAGAATCTGCTCAGGGAAGCATTCCCACTGGATCAGGTCAACCAGGTGTGTTGTGACATCAACTATTCCTTCACCCTGCTGTTCAACATCAAAAAACCAGGCCGGGCGAAGGAGCGGAGAACCAGAAACTATCTTTGAAAAATGATGTACGCTGATTTTTGATACGGCAGGTTCTTCTTTTGTGCCTGTCACCAGCTTGCCGAATATCTCTTCATTCAATGACAACATCTTCTGAAGGATTGTTGTCACCTCATATCTTTCAGTCATTATATCATAAAGCAGGATCCCTTTATCTTCAGCCATGAAGAATGCCTGCTCCAGTTTCAGATAGTCTTCCGGATAGATTATCATGGGTTTGTCTGCCAGCACACTGAATCCTGCATTTATGGATTTCAGAATGTATTCTGCTTTTTTCCTGTTGTTACCTGATAAAACCACAACATTTCCAGGTCTATCCTCGAGCATTCTCTCCAGGAAATCAGGTCCGGCATAGATAACCTCATTCCATTCAGTCGGATCAGCTGAACGGTTGTTATATGAATTGATCCTTTCAATATGCTGCATGTAATCAGGACCTTCCGGTGCATATACATGCACTTCCGGGGAAACCTGGTCGTACATTTTTTTCTGGACCAGCGCAGCATGAAAATGGCCGGGGTCGACAGTCATCAAACGAACCTGATAGCTTTTTTCCATAGGATCCTCCGATTTGCTATCTGACTGGTTTTTTGATCCTCCTGATCCGCAGGATTCGAGGACCAGTGTTGCAAGAATTAAAACAAGCCACTTTTTCATTTTTATTTTGAATTGTTTTTTACTGCTTTTACGAACGCGTTGATATTTTCACTTCTGACATCCGGAGCCATTCCTCCTCCCGCTGACCATATGATGCGTTCATGGCTGCTGATCTCACCAAAAGCTTTCCCAACCGCCTCTTCTACCTTTGATGGTGTCGCTGCTGCCAGTACATCTCTGGGAGGAATGTTACCAACCAGCACTACCTCGGGACCCGCGAGCTTTCTCATTTCGCCCATGGAGTGGTTAAATGAGAAGTTAAACATATTGACTCCCATTTCCCTGAGATTCCTCGCTGTGATCAATCCGTCAGCATCATTATGCAGGAATCGTACTTTTGCACCTGTGACTTCAAATATCCTTTTAAAGTAAGGGATCACAAATTCCCTGAAATCTGATTCACCCACGAATCCTATGATGTCGTCAAGTATGAGAACACCGTCTATTGAAGGGAAGCATTCTCTCTGCCATTTAATCCAGTCGCAGATAAAATCGGTTATTTTTTTAAGTAGCCTGTGAGAGCCGTCAGGGTCGAGAGCAAGTGACATCATGAACTCTGTTGTTCCCATAAGGAAACTTGAGATATTCAGAGGGCCCCTTGCGACTGCGAACCTGATCTGGTGATCAGCATCCCTGATTGCTTTTTCATTGTTCTTCAGCCTGCTTATCATAAAGGGCAGAAGTCCGTCTGTTTTAACGTTAGGTTGCGGAAGGGAATCCGTTCCGCCAATACCTGTCAGGATCCTTTCAGCGTGGGGCAGGCTTCTCTCCACGAAGATCATCCTCGATCCGAACGCTGAAGGTTCTGTGCACATTCCATATTCTGACCAGAAACCAGGCATGAACCAGACTTCGGGAAAAGAGTTTACTGCTTTAAGGTTTGACTTCAGCCACAGATCATCAGAAGAGTAGAAGTCCACTGTGGAAATTCCATACCAGCCCGGTATCCACGGACTGTCAATAATAAATCCAACAGGCTGATAGTTCAGTACTTTTCCGTCAATCAGTCTGATCAGGTCATCCCATGAAGAATTGCGCATAATGAAATATTAAAGGGTAATATCAAAAACCGTTTACGGGAATAAATTTAAACAGAAATAAATTATTTCTCCGAAAATAAGATTAAATAAAGTTAAATAACTGTTTGTAACCAGCTAATTATAAAACCTTCCTGTAATCATCTATCGGATCACACGTGCATACAAGGTTACGGTCGCCATACCCGTCATCAATGCGGCCAACTGAAGGCCAGAACTTATTCTCGATAATCCACAGAGCCGGAAATGCGGCCTTCTGCCTGTCATACTTATGTTTCCAATCAACTGCAGTGACAACCCTTACTGTATGAGGCGCGTTATGAAGTACATTGTCTTCCTTATCTGCGGTGCCATTCTTAATATCCGCGATCTCGTTCCATATCGATTTCATAGCATGAATGAACTTGTTAAGCTCCTGAAGGGATTCCGATTCAGTTGGTTCAACCATCAATGTACCGTGAACCGGGAATGAAAGCGTTGGTGCATGGAATCCATAATCCATGAGCCTTTTGGCAATGTCGGATTCCGTTATCCCTGCTTCTGCCTTGAAACTCCTGCAATCAAGGATCATTTCATGAGCAACAAAACCTTTTGATCCTGTGTATAAGGTTTTATACCATCCTTTCAGGGCAGCCGCAATATAGTTTGCGTTGAGGATTGCAGTTCTTGTCGCTTCGGTTAGTCCATCAGTTCCCATCATGAGAACATAGGCATGAGATATCGTAAGTACATGAGCGCTTCCGAAGGGAGCTCCAGCTACAGCAGTTGTTCCATGGCTGCCACCTGTGCTTACTGCCGGATGAGATGGAAGAAATCCGGCAAGCCTGTCATTAACAAGGATAGGCCCCATCCCGGGACCGCCTCCACCGTGAGGTATTGCAAATGTCTTGTGAAGGTTAAGATGGCAGATATCAGCACCGATATATCCCGGACTTGTAAGTCCGACCTGCGCATTCATATTTGCCCCATCCATATAAACGATCCCGCCATATGAATGGATAATATCCGACATTTCAGTCACTGCTTCCTCAAAAACACCATGAGTTGACGGATATGTAATCATGAAAGCAGCCAGCTTTTCATTATGCTCCTCAGCTTTCTTTTTCAGATCATCGACATTGATATTCCCCTTTTCATCACACTCAACAACAACTACCTGCATACCTGCCATAACTGCGCTTGCCGGATTTGTACCATGTGCCGAGGAGGGAATCAGAGCAACATTCCTGTGAACATCGCCCCTGCTGTGATGATATTCCCTGATTACCATAAGTCCTGCATACTCTCCGGCGGCTCCTGAATTCGGTTGAAATGAAATAGCTGAAAATCCGGTTATCTCTTTAAGGGCTTCTCCAAGCTCATCCATCAGCTGATAGTATCCCTGCGCCTGGTCCTTAGGCACAAACGGGTGGATATTGCCAAATTCAGGCCAGCTCATTGCGAACATCGAGGTTGCAGGATTCAGCTTCATCGTACAGGAACCGAGAGAGATCATGCAGTGAGTCAGGGAGAAATCCTTCCTTTCAAGCATTTTAATATAACGCATCATCTCGGTTTCACTGTGAAAACGATTAAATGCCGCAGCTTTGAGGAACTGAGACTTCCTGGTGAAAATTCCTTCAATGCATTTGCAATCGCAATAGGAACTGACAGCTTTATGTGCTTTACCTGCTGCCCTCGCAAAAACCTCAAGGATTTTGTTGATTTCGGGAAAAGATGTTATCTCATCTGTACTAATATTGATGCTATTGTCATCGGGATAGAAGAGATTCATGCCTGCAGCTTCCGAATGTTTTTTGATTTCGCTATTTGACATGCCGGCAGGCAATATGATTTTCAGAGTGTCAAAGAATATAGTATTGACCTGGTTATAACCAAGTTCTTTTAACGAACAGCTTAATGTGCAGGCTGATCTGTGAATATGTGCAGCAATGTCTTTGAGTCCTTCAGGACCATGGTATTGTGCATACATCCCGCTCATGGTTGCCAGCAGCGCCTGAGCAGTGCAGATATTTGATGTAGCTCTCTCCCTTTTGATATGCTGCTCCCTTGTCTGAAGGGCCATTCGTAATGCCGTATTCCCCTGTGCATCGATTGACACACCTATTATTCGTCCCGGCATGCTTCGCTTGAGCTCATCCCTTGTAGCAAAAAATCCTGCATGAGGTCCTCCGAAGCTCATCGGCAGTCCGAACCGCTGATTAGAGCCTACAACAATATCTGCGCCCCATTCACCCGGAGGGGTAATGATTGCCAGGCTCATAAGGTCAGCTGCCACCCCTGCCAGCGCTCCTGCCGCATGGGCTTTGCCGGTAAATTCACTATAATCCCTTATCTGTCCCGATGCAGCCGGATATTGTACAAAAGCTCCGAAAACCATTTCATCAAAAACAGCTTCGGTGTATTTACCGGTAATCAGTTCAATGCCCAAAGGTTTCGATCTTGTTCTGATCACATCCATTGTCTGCATGAAAATATCCTCATCGACAAAGAATTTATTTGCACCTGCCTTTACCGCAGCCCGCGATCTTGCATTGTACATCATGATCATAGCCTCAGCAGCTGCTGTTGATTCATCAAGCAATGAGGCATTTGCAATCTGCATGCCTGTCATCTCAGTTACCATCGTCTGGAAATTAAGGAGAGCTTCAAGTCTGCCCTGTGATATTTCAGCCTGGTACGGGGTATAGGATGTGTACCATGAAGGATTCTCAAGCACATTCCTTACAATAACCGATAATGCTGCAACACCATAATAACCCTGACCGATAAATGAACGGAACATTTTATTCTTTGCTCCGAGGGCTTTAATATGTTTCAGGTAGTCATATTCACTCATCGCTTCCGGAAGTGTCAGAGGTTTTTTAAGCCTGATCTTAGCAGGTATCGTCATGTCAATCAGCTGGTCAAGCGAATCAGCTCCGATTACTTCAAGCATCAGGGGCAGCTCCCCGTCGCGCGGACCATTATGACGCTTAACAAATTTATCTGTAGCCATATATAGTAGTTTTTCTTTATTATAACAGGTATAAATCAAAATTCCGGTCAGCCTTCTTCCTGCAAAAATAACTCTATTTGCATTATCTGAAAAAAGGATTGTTTTTCATTTCTTTTTCTATAGTTGTTGCCTCACCGTGGCCCGGATATACTACTGTTTCCGGAGGGAGTACGAATAATTTACTTTTGATGCTCTCAATAAGTATCCTGTGATCTCCGCCCGGAATGTCGCTTCTTCCTATGCTTCCTGCAAATAGAGCATCGCCTGTGAAGACAACTCCGTTTTCTTCGCTGTAGAAGGAAAGGCTTTCCGGGGCGTGACCCGGAACATGCAGCGAAAGAAGGGTTTCTGATCCGAAAGTTGCTGTCTGCCCATCTGCAAGGAATCCTGCTGGATCAGGAGGCTCATCCATTTCCAGACCAAAAAACTGAGCATATTGCATCGCATTTATTCTGTTCATGCCTCCATCAATATGACAATAAGCGCCAAGATTATATTTTTTAAGAAACATCCTGTTACCGAAAATGTGATCGAGATGGCAGTGTGTGTTCAGCAGAAGAACAGGATCAAGTTTCTTTTCTTCAATGAAACTAGTCAGTGTATTAAACTCATATTCATAATAGCAGCCGCAATCGATAACAGCACATTTACCCGAGTGATCAGCAAGAATATAGGTGTTAACCGTTATGGGTGAAAAGATGAGTTTATAAATTTCCATAAAAGTACTTCATTGGTTAACTGTTCCCCTGAGCATCGGAACAAAAACAAAGTATCCATGAGAGGAATAGTCAAAGGAATCTTCCCCTGTCCTCTGCACAAGAGTCATTACCTGGGTTCCTCCGTCACCAAGGGGGACCACCAGTTTCCCTCCAGTCTTCAGCTGTTTCAGAAGAGCATCAGGTATCTCGGACGCTGCAGCCGTGATTATTATTCCGTCATAAGGCCCGTACTGAGATTTCCCTTCGTGCCCGTCGCCATAAAAAAAATCAGCGGTATACCCGAGTGATAAAAGTGTGGATTGCGCCTTCAGGTATAGTTCCCTGTATCGTTCTATCGTGTAAACCTTTGCGCCCATTTCGGCCAGTATTGCCGCCTGGTAACCTGATCCTGTACCGATTTCAAGTATCTTATCCCTTCTTTTGACCTGCAGCAGGGAGGTCTGTATCGCTACAGTATAAGGTTGTGAGATTGTTTGTCCCGATGTGATGGGAAAAGCCTTATCAACATAGGCGTGAATAAGGAATGCGGGATCCATAAAAATATGCCTGGGAACCGTTCCGATAGCTCTCAGCACTTCTTCATCGCTGATTCCTTTTTTCCTTAACTCTTCGACCAGCTTTTTTCTTTTGCCTCTGGCTTCAAAAGAGTCCCCTGTGAGGTCATTTTTCATATGATTTGCAAAAAACAAAAATATGAAAATTGTTCAACCGGATTCAGGAAGCTGATAATACGTTAATAACATTTTTCCCCCCTGGAAGACAGATAAGATAATTTTCATGATAATCTGTATCTGCCCAGAGGCTTATAAACAGGACCAGCAGGTTTCAGTATGCTTTCAAAGAGTATGACTTCAGAAACATTCACTTTTTGAAAATGAGTCTCCCTGTATCGTTCAAGAGACGATTCAAGCAACCGGGGATCTTTAATGAATTTTATCCTGCCGAGTGTAATATGAGGCTTGAAAGGACGATCTTCAAGACTGAATCCTGTATCTTTTAATTCTTTCATTATGTGATCGTTGATACTGGTCAGTCTTTCACATTCCTCAATGCCTGTCCATATTACACGGGGATCGCGGAAATTCTTAAACACACCTGTTCCTTTAAGGTTGAAACTGAATTCACCAAAACCTGAACATTGCTGTCTTACAGCAATATCTGCAACCTTTATTCTTTCTTCTTCGGTATCTCCGAGGAAAGCCAGCGTCAGATGAATGTTGACCGGATCTACCCAGACAATTCTCTCATTGGCAAGAACAGACCTGAGTGATGAGATCGTTTTTAACAACAAACCTTCCGGTTCAATTTTAATTGCAACGAAGATCCTTTTCATATTTACAGCAATCCTGACTGGATATCCTGAATAATAAGCTCAACCAGGATATCCTCGCCATACGGATCGTATTCCGATTTAAGGTTTGTACCGAAAATCCTGGCAATTCCCTGCCAGAAAGCAGCATTTAATCCTCCGCGGTATTCCCGTATCAGATCATAAGAAGTGTTATAAGTTTCCCTGTATATCAGTTTAAGCAGTAGTTTCCCCTGTGTGATAGTCATATCTCTGATATCGTCCTCGTATTCATTAAAGACTTCCTTTTCAAACTGCTTCAGATAGTTTCTTCTGTCCTTCTCGTCACTAATCGTTGCCAGTTCTGCATTCACATCTGACAGTCTTTCTCTGACAACCATGGCATATGGGTAAACCTTTTTAAGATTATAAACGAGCCTCTGGTATTTCCTGAACTGTGACTGCTCTCTTCTTGGAGAGCCTTGCATACGACCTACAACTGCAACCTCCTTGATCTCAACCTCCGGAAGAGTCTCGCCGTTCCGTTTCACCTTCTGAAGGAGATAGAACCGGTTGGGTACAGTGTCATTCTTTTGTATGAGAGTGTCTTTCTGACCTGCAGCCTCAGTATAGAATAATAGACTGAATAATATCAGAAGGGAGTATCTCATACTTGTTAAAGTCTAATGCAAAGTTATCAAATAACGGGCCAGACGGGTGATAAATTTTTGTATCATGTTTTATTTAGGTTTAACTTTGATAGAAATACTGATTCTTAATAAATTGTTAATCTGAAATAACTATTAGCCATGGCAAGCATAATATCTGGTTTCGAATATGATGTTTTCATCAGTTACAGGCAGAAAGATAACAAATATGATGGCTGGGTAACAGAATTCATTGATCACCTTAAAAGGGAGATTGAGGCAACCTTCAAGGAGGATGTCTCAATTTATTTTGATGAAAATCCTCACGACGGGCTGCTCGAAATACATAACGTTGATAAAAGTCTCGAGACAAAACTAAAGTCACTGATATTCATGCCAATAATTTCGCAGACATATTGCGATCCAAATAGTTTTGCCTGGCAGAATGAATTTGTTGCCTTTAACAGGATGGCCTCAGAAGACCATCTGGGAAGGGATGTTAAGCTTGCAAGCGGTAATGTATCCAGCAGAATTATTCCGATTAAGATCCATGATCTGGATGCTTCTGATACCGAACTGCTTGAAAATGAGCTTAAATGCAGGCTTCGTTCCATTGATTTCACATATTCAAGCGCAGGTGTTAACAGGCCATTGAAACCGGATGACAATCCTGACAGGAATCTTAATAAAACCTATTACCGGGATCAGATCAATAAAGTAGCCAATGCAATAAAGGACATAATTTACGGGCTTCACCCGGATGAGAAAAAAAGAGCAGCAAAGTCATATCAGACAAGGATACAGCCCGGGCACGTTGAAGAGAAATCCAGACCGATCGCTGAAAAGTTTGTTTCACCAAAGCAGATTCCTGTTAAATATATTGTATCTGCTGTGTTGGCGTTATTGGTTATAGTGGCGATGATCATATTTATTCCAAAACTGATTCGAAAAACAAAGACCGAATTATCAACTGTGATGATTAAAAAAGCTGTTGCTGTTCTGCCAGTCTCGAATCTGACGGGGAATCCTGATTTACAGTACATTGCCGAGGCTATCCAGAGTGACATAAGCGGAAAACTCAATAGCATCAGCAGTCTGATTGTAAGACCTGACCAATCAACATTACAATTCAGGAATAGCGAAGAACCAGTTCAACAGATAGCCAAGAAGCTGAGCGTAAATAATTTAATCCAGTCAACAATAAAAGGAACTAAAGATAATCTTCAGGTCGAAATCCGATTAATTGAAGCTTTCCCCGAAGAACGAAATATCTGGAGTTCAATTTTCATCTACAACTGGAATAGCATTGGAGAGATTTACCGTGATATAATCAGCAAGATTGTTGAAGCTGCCCAGATAAAGCTTACTGATCAGGAATCGAAAAAAATGGTCATTGTTCAAAAACACGATACTGCTCTGTTAAGAGCTTGTTATCTGGGAGACTACTATATGAAACAACTGACTCAGGAAGGATTTGAAAAAGGGTTGAAGTATTATAATAATGCTATGGCAATTGATCCATTGGATCCACTCCCTTACCTTGGTCTGGCCCGGGGTTATAGTGAATCATCGCATGGGGCTGGTCTTGGCGTTGATGCTCCAAACAGATCGCGGGATTATGCCCGTAAGGTTCTTGCACTCGATTCAACACAGGCAGATGCACATGCAATTCTGGGACACTGGTATCTTTACCATGGGTGGAATTTTGATGAAGGTGAGAAGTATTTGAAACACGCTATCGACCTGAATCCAAATAATGCTTTTGCTCACTGTCATTTAGGCTGGCTATATTGTTCATCCCTGATTCCTGATACACGTTATTCCAGGATATATAAAATAGATGATGCGTTTGCTGAAATGAAAAAAGCTGTGGAAATTGCTCCAACTGAAACAATCTATCAGGGATACCTGGCCTGGCTTTATAATTTTGCCGGCCGTTTTGAGGAAGCTATAGAAGAAGCCCGAAAAACCCTGCAGCTTGATCCTAATTATACAATGGCATATTTTGTTATGGGATCATCTTATGCTGAAATGGGGATGTATTATGAAGCAATAGAAGCTCATAAGAAGGGACTTGCAATCAGCCCGGGCTTTGAGGACGGCTTAGGAGTAGCTTACGCACGTGCCGGCCAAAAGGATGAAGCCCTGGAAGTTGTAAGAGGTATTGAAAAATATATGGATTCGTGGTGGTACGCCTTTGGTGTGGCTGAAGTTTATTCTGCACTGGGAGAAAAAGAAAAAGCTATAAATGCACTGGACACTTTGTATAAACTTGGCGGGGACTTTGCTCCGTTTATAGGAGCCTGCTGGATCTTCAAGCCACTTTTTGGCGAACCCGGATTTAAGGAAATTCTGAGCAGATTTAACTTTCCAAAATAACTATTTGTCAGGATAGGAATTATTTATATTTTATTTTCTTTTGCAATACTTTCTCTAAAAGCTAATTTTGGAGAAAGTTGCTTCAATGGGATTAAAAGCAGAGGATCTCGAGGATCAGTCAAAATACCGGCAGATAATTGCAGTTTCTTACAGCAGCCTTATCGATTTTGTCCTTGATTACCTGAGAAGAAAATCTGGTCTCATGATTTTCTTCTGGTCAGCATGCCTGATCTTCCTTGCAATAGCTCTGTTTGTAAGAATAAACTTATCGGGTTACTTTCTGCTAAAGAACATAATAACGCATTCAACGCTGGGGCTGATCGTGTTCCCTCTGCTGAGTATCCCCCTTCATGAGATCCTTCATATAATTCCTTTCTTCCTGGCAGGCGCCAGGAAAATCAGGGTCGGGATGGACCTTAAGCAGTATATTTTCTACGTAACAGCTCACCGCCATGTTGCCAGTGCCAGGCAGTTCAGTATTGTGGCACTGGTGCCGTTTGTAACAGTGACGATTGCTCTTTTTGTTCTTATATTGTTCTCACCCGGTTTATGGAAATGGAGCCTGTCACTTTTTCTGTTCGTCCATACAACAATGTGTGCCGGCGACTTTGCTCTCCTGAATTTCCTTTGGCTGAACAGACATAGAAAGATATACACATGGGATGATGCTGATGAGAAAATGGCGTATTTTT
>Ga0154607_1121_pt1 | contig 64161 bp, 53 predicted proteins | sample Rifle2008BG13ft_FD_116036 | JGI IMG/M metagenome (GOLD analysis project Ga0154607, IMG submission 116036) | Bacteroidetes bacterium RBG_13_43_22 | reverse complement strand
AGTACTCGCAGATCTAAAATACGAAAGACGACACGATTATCATGATAATTATTAACCAGGAAGAAAATGAAAAGAATAATTAAAACCCCGAATGCTCCGGCAGCAGGCGGACCTTACAGTCAGGCTGTAGAGATAAACGGAACGCTCTACATCTCAGGGCAGGTAGCAATTGATCCGGCAACCGGCAAAATGATCGAAGGTGATATCACAGCCCAGGCGCACCGTGTTCTGAAAAACATTGAAGCTATACTTCAGGCTGCTGGCTACAGCTTTGTGGAAGTAGTCAAATCGACTGTCTTCCTGAACAATATAGCTGACTTTAAAGCAATGAATGAAGTATACTCAAAGTATTATTTTGAGAATCAGCCTGCAAGATCGGCTTTTGCTGTCAAAGATCTGCCGATGGGTGCCCTGATAGAGATTGAGACAATTGCTGTCAAATAAAAAAAAGACATGCATCTGCATGTCCTTTTTATTCATAATAGTCTGATTATTCAGGCTTTATTTCAAATTCGATATCCACTTTAACCTCCCTGTGGAGTCTGATAGTTGCTTTATAATTTCCAACCTCCTTGATCTGATCCTCGGGAAGAGAAATGCTTTTGCGGTCAATTTCAAATCCTTTTTCTTTGAGGGCTTCAGAGATCTGGATTGTATTCACTGAACCAAATATCTTGCCTGAAGAGCTTGTTTTAGCTCCTACAACTATTTTCAGTCCTTCTATTCTTGATGCGAGCTCCTGTGCTTCAGCCTTGATCTTCTCTTCCTTATGAGCCCTCTGCTTAAGGTTTTCAGCATGCATCTTCTTTGCTGAAGGGGTGGCTGCAATTGCATAACCTCTGGGAATCAGGTAATTTCTGCCATAGCCGGCTTTTACCCTGACCAGGTCATCCTTCAATCCGAGCTTATTAACATCCTGTAATAAAATGATTTCCATTGTCTCTCCTCCTTATTTTAAAAGGTCAGTAACATAGGGAAGAAGGGCAATATGACGTGCTCTCTTGACAGCCTTTGCCACTTTTCTCTGATATTTCAGAGATGTGCCGGTTATCCTGCGGGGCAGGATTTTCCCCTGGTCATTCAGGAACTTCTTGAGAAACTCCGGATCCTTGTAATCGATATAGCGGATCCTGTTCTTCTTGAAGCGGCAGTATTTCTTTTTCTTGACTTCAACAGTCGGCGGAGTCAAATATCTGATCTCAGTTTCATTCTGTGCCATATCTTATTCCTCCTTGCTTTTTTCTGATTCTTTTTGTTTTCTCTTCTTCTCTGCATATTCTACAGCGAATTTCTCCATCCTGAATGTCAGGAACCTTATTATCCTTTCGTCACGGCGATACTGGACTTCAAGTTTCTCAACGAGGCTTCCAGGACCTTTGAATTCAATAAGATAATAAAAGCCTGTCGACTTTTTCTGAATAGGATAGGCCAGCTTCTTCAGGCCCCAGTTCTCTTCATGAACGATCTCACCCTTGTGATCAGTGATGACCTTCTTGAACTTTTGTACCGCTTCCTTCATCTGGTGCTCAGATAAAACGGGAGTTGCAATGAAAACGGTTTCGTACTGATTAGACATAATAGATTATTAGTTAATAGTTTTAAATATTTTGGCTCGCAAAAGTACAATTATTTTCATTTAAACAAAAATTAATAAACAGAAAATTATTCATTTCCAATGCTGATGCCGGTCATTCACATAGTTTTCAACACCCATCTCCTTAATTGGCTTTTTAACTATATTTGCATTACAAATATTCAGGAATCCCGAAGTCATCTTTCTATGGAAAACTTCATCGTTTCAGCCAGGAAATACCGTCCTGCAACCTTTGATATGGTTGTCGGGCAGGACAGCATCACAAATACACTGAAAAATGCAATAAAGAACAAACACCTCACACAGGCTTATCTTTTCTGCGGACCTCGTGGTGTAGGCAAGACAACATGTGCAAGGATATTTGCAAAAACTATAAACTGTATTAATCTCAGGGATAATGCTGAAGCCTGTGATAAATGCGAATCATGCATCTCCTTCAATACGCTCAGGTCGTTTAATATCCATGAACTGGATGCTGCCTCGAATAATAAGGTCGAGGATATCCGCAGCCTGAATGACCAGGTAAGAATTCCACCGCAGATAGGGAAATACAGTATATATATAATCGATGAGGTTCACATGCTGTCATCATCAGCTTTCAATGCATTCCTGAAAACACTTGAGGAACCTCCCTCACATGCTATTTTCATACTTGCCACGACAGAAAAGCATAAGATCATTCCCACAATTCTTTCCCGCTGTCAGATCTTTGACTTTAACAGGATAAGGATTGAGGATATTGTCGGAAGACTCCAGTATGTAGCAAAGAATGAATCAGTTACTGCAGAAGAAGAAGCGCTCCATATCATAGCCCAGAAAGCTGACGGAGCAATGAGGGATGCCCTGTCAATATTTGACCAGGTAGTGAGCCTTTGCGGCAAGAAGGTTACCTACAGGGATGTGATTGAGAACCTTAATGTTCTCGACTATGAATATTACTTCAAAAGCATTGAGGCTGCCCTGGAGGGTGATGTCTCAACCATTCTGATGACTTTCAATGAGATCCTGGAAAAAGGATTTGACGGACATAATTTTGCCTCAGGACTCAACAGCCACCTTCGCGACCTTCTGGTCAGCAAGGATGAGTCTACCATTCGTCTGCTTGAAGCAACTCCTTCCATAAAACAGAGATACCTGCAGCAGACAGGCAGATGCCCGGTTGATTTCCTGTACCAGGCACTGGAAATCGGCAGCTCATGCGATATCTCCTATAAAACCAGCAAGAACCAGCGGCTTCATGTTGAGCTTGCTCTTATCCGCTTATGCCGTCTTGCCGGAGAAGCTGGCGACACAGTTGAAAAAAAAAAGCCTGACGAAAAACAACTGAACGAAACAGCCCCTCTTCCGTCAAAATCTGAAATCATATGGAAGGCAGAAGAACCATCACCAGGGAAACATGTACCTGTGATTGAAAAATCTCCCAGATCATTTTCAATAAAGGAAGTCATCCATGAAAAGGAGAAGCCTGACAGAAGTGCTGCTGAGAAAATCAGCCCTCCTGAAAATAAGGATCCGCATCGTCATAAAGCAGAATTCACCGGGAGCGCTTTTATGACAGCATGGCATGAATTTGTTGAAAATCTGAAGGGTGAAGGAACAAGAATAGTAAGCATGTTCAAATCAATTCAGCCTGAAGTTGAGGACGAGCATACAATCAGGATCCATTTAAGCAACGCAGCCCAGAAAGATATTTTCATTCAGAATTATAAGTCAAAACTAATCGGATTCCTTGAAAATAAATTTCTGATTCAGGAGATGGATATTGAAACATCAGTTGATCTTTCCGAAACCAACGATCTTCTGTATACCGATGAACAGAAATATAATTACCTTCAGGCAAAATATCCTGTGCTGAAGGACTTCAGGAAAGCCTTTAACCTTGATATGAGCTGAACTCGTAAAATGTTATTTTTATCCTATTATCAATTAACTGAAAAAAGTGGAGGGTATGTCCGGTAATGATGATTACACAAGGTACCTTGCAAGGGAAAAATACTTTTCAGATCAGATCGTAAACAATTCAAGATCAATGATAAGTATTATAAACAGGAATTATGTTTATGAGAAAGTCAATACAGCATTCTGCGATGCACAAAAGGGAATGGAGGGATCCATCATAGGAAAATCCCTTGGTGATGTATGGGGTCATGAAACTTTCAATGCCAGGATTAAACCTAATATTGACAGGTGCTTTGAAGGGGCAACTGTACGATATGAAGCTTCTTTTACGATACCGCAGGCAGGTAAAAGGTTCTTTGAGGTTATATTTCGTCCGTTCCCTGCTGAGTCAGGTGAAATAACCCATCTTCTGGCAGAGACATTCGATATAACTGATCTGAAGCTGACTGAAAAGTTCGCCTCCGACAAGGAAGAGGAATTCAGGAGGTTTGAAACAAACCTGCCCATTGGTTTCCTGCGCTGTAAGCCGGATGGAATGATCATCCATGCCAATAGGGCATTCCTGATGATTATGGATTGTATTGAAGAAAGCTCCATTCAAAACGCTGATCTAAGAGATTACTATTCGGAAAAGGGACTTCTTGACTTTCATCTTGAACAGCTGAAGGACCATAAACCCAAAACATTTGGCCGGGTTCCGCTGAAAACGTGCAAGAACAATGATATCGTGTGCAGGATCAGTGCATTCATGACTGCAGATGAAGCCGGGAATCCTTCCTATATTGATTTCTCATTTGAGGATTCATCGCGTGAGCTGATGCTTGAAAACCGGCTTCTCCAGGCCCAGAAGCTTGAGACAATCGGTGCACTCGCCGGCGGTATTGCACATGACTTCAATAATATCCTGGCAACGATATCGGGTTATTCTGAGCTCTTGCAGAACGATCTGCCCAGGACTTCACCTTCCGCTGATAATGTGGCTAAGATCATGGCAGCCGTCTCAAAGGCAAGGTCACTGACAAACCAGATGCTTACATTCAGCAGGCAGGTGGAACAGGAAAAAGTCTCTGTAAATGTGTATGATGTTCTAAAGGAGACGATAGGCTTCGTCAGATCAGCTGTGCCTTCATATATAAAGATAAAAAGCAGTTTTCGCGTCAGGAATGTTCCCGTATTTGCTGATCCCACCCAGTTATTCAGGGTGTTCCTTAACCTCATGACTAATGCCATTCAATCGATGGAGGAACGGCCGGGAACAATCTCTGCATCACTTGCCCTGGTTAAGGGCAAGAATGTTCAGAAAGAACTGAATAAGGACATCGTTGCCGATGAATACGTATTGGTAACAGTAAAGGATATGGGGAAAGGTATGGATCCCTCACTGCTTAGAAGAATATTTGAACCTTTCTTTACGACACGAGAGGTTGGAAAAGGTTCAGGATTGGGTTTGTCAGTAGTACATGGCATTGTTACTGAAATGGGAGGAGAGATAATGGTATCAAGCAAGATAAATGAAGGATCTGTCTTTTATATATATCTTCCGGTTTCCAGGGAGTATGAACCACTCTCAGTAATTACAGGAAAGAACAAACGGATACTGTTCATTACCGGCAATAAGCACGAGTCCAGGATTCTTTCGCTTGCACTTGAGAGCGCAGGCTATGAAATAACCCTTTCATCTGATATGGACCATCTTAACAAGATTGTTACTGATACAAAAAAAAGGCCTGACCTTATTATCTATATGATTGAAGCCGAACAAATAAGAACTGACGATCTTATTGGCATCCTTTCAAAGCAGGATATCAGAATCCCATGTATTATTATTGCTGATTCAAATCAGACTGCAGAGGAAGAAAAATTAGTAAATTCGGGAATTGTAAACCAGCACCTGATCAAGCCGGTTTCTTTAAGGGAAATAATTAATGCAATTCAGGTGTCAATGAGTTAAAGGTGAAAAATTGATTCCCAAGAATAAAACTCCATAACCAGATAGATATGCCGGGTATATTGATAGTTGAAGATGAAAACGACCTCAGGGAAATGCTGAAGGTCTCTCTGACGAGGAGGAAATTTACAGTTCTCGAGGCCGAAAACGGAAAGGATGCTATAATTCATTTCAAGCCTGCGGTTACAGATCTCGTAATAACAGATCTTATAATGCCTGAAGAAGACGGATTGAAAGTAATAATGAGACTTCGGGAATTGAAGCCTTCAATAAAAATTATTGCCATCTCCGGAGGAGGGAAAGCTGGTCCTGCCAGCTACCTCAACCTGGCTAAAGCGCTTGGCGCCGATGCGGTATATTCAAAACCTTTCTCAGTGAATGAAATGATAATGAAGATTGAGGAATTGCTGGTAATTGAACAAGATATGTAGATCAGATGTTTTTTGATTAACCAATTAAACTAAAGAATATGTTGAAAAAGAAAGTAGAAGATATCTGTAACAGGCAGGTTGAAAGAGAAGGGTACTCATCAAACCTGTATCTCGCTATGGCAACGTGGGCTGAGAATTCAGGATACTCAGGAGTTGCTGATTGGTTGTATGCACAGGCAGAGGAGGAGAGGCTCCACATGCTTAAATTCATAAAATATATCAATGAAAGAGGAGGCAAGGTTGTGGTCCCCGCCTTCAAAAAACCGCCGGCAGATTTCAAAGGTGTTGAAGAGATGTTCAGGGAGGTTCTGAAGCATGAGGAATTTGTTACTGCCAGCATTAACGAGATAGTTGCACTTACTTTGGCTGAGAAGGATTTTAACACTCATAATTTTGTTCAGTGGTTTGTAAATGAACAGGTTGAAGAAGAAGCGAATGTGATGGCAATTCTTGATAAGCTTAAGTTGCTGGGAAAGAACAACATGTACCAGTTCGACAGGGATATCATGTCGATGAGAGCAACAGGAGGATCTGCTGCAGCTGAATGAAACGATTTATCTTGTTTGCCGGTCTGATTCTGTTCTTTTCAGTTCCCTGCGTGAATTCCCAGGAACTGATAAGGAATTCGATGATCACAGGTGTGTGTTATGCCGGTGATAAGGTCAAAAAAATCTATATACCTCCTCCTGATGAATTCCTCCGGAAAGACGGATCTAAATCCGGTGCGACAATAAATGTTATTTACTCAGGCACCCCTGCGTACATAATAACAGCTGTGGATTTTGCTACATCTGTTCTGGAATCTGTTCTTCCTTCCGGAACAGAGATGACTGTACTGGTTTATTCGGGAAGCATGGAATCGGGTGTCCTTGCAAATTCAGGTACAACAGCTCTTGCAGGAGGTTGGGGTATTGATGCTCTTGATCCCAATTCCTGGTACCCCGTAGCTCTTGCTGAAAAGATCTATGGCAGTGATCTGAATGATTCTCTTGCGGGAGATATTGTTCTTAAAATCAACACGGATATCAACTGGTATCTTGGAACTGATGGAAGTGCTCCTTCATTCCAGTATGATCTTGTTACAGTAGTGATCCATGAGCTTATTCACGGGCTCGGTTTCTTTGATACGATGTCAGCTGATGCTTCTACAGGTTCATGGGGTGTAGCTTCGCTTCCGGTAATATATGATACATTTATAAAAAACAGCGCCGGGAGCAGGCTTACGGATACTCTCAAATTTGCAAATCCTTCTGTTGAGCTTAAGACAGAACTCACAAGCGGGCAGCTTTTTTTTGACGGACCGCTGCTCAGGAAAGTAAATTCAGGAGAGAGAGTCAGGATATTTGCTCCTTCAACATATGATCCTGGATCAAGCATTTCTCATCTCGATGAAGACTCAACACCCGATACATCTGCCCTGATGACGCCTTATATTGACAGGGGAGAGGCAATTCATAATCCGGGGAGGCTGACAATGGCAATGCTCGGAGACATGGGCTGGATAAACACCAGGTTTATTCATGAAATTCCTCCGGACACTGAAGAGCATCTGACAGAAATACAGATAAACACAACTGTAGTATCCGATACAGCATTTGAACGGAGCAAGGTAGGACTTGTCTATTCTTTTGACGGATTCGCTACCTGGGATACGATCTTCATGAGCTCACCGCTGGCAGACAATGACTTTACGGCCACAGTACCGATACTTTTCTTTGACACCAAGCTTGAATATTATATGTATGTGAGGGACTATTTCCTGAGGACATACAGATCGCCCTCATATATAGACGAATTCCGTTACAGTGTACGCATCGGTATTGATACCGTGAAACCGGTTTTGATGCATACTCCTGTTGAGTACTTATTTGAAAAAGTTGATACCATCAGGTTTGAAGCCCTGGCAGCAGATAACCTGGGGATTGATACAGTCTTTGTTGAATATAAAGTTAATGACGGATTGTCAATGTTCACAGGGCTTAAAGCCGGAGAAAATTACAGTTACAGCACTGAGATAAGCGCTAAATCCCTTTCACTTGAAGGAGGGGATACAATCTTTTACCGGATTATAGCACATGATCAGGCTGCTGTTCCAAATGAAAAGTCGATGCCTGGGTCTGGGTACTATCCAGTACGAATTGAAGATATAAGCGCTGTTGTTGCAGGTTATTCAACTGACTTTTCCAGTTCATCAGGCGATTTCTTCAATATCGGATTCGCTGTTTCAAAACCTGATAATTTCAACAACTTCGGCTTGCATTCAGAACATCCCTATGAGAGTCCTGATACTGACGGAGGATGGATCAATTTTTCGGCAATGCTCAGGCATCCTGTCAAGTTTGATGCTAACGGCATGATCATCAGCTTTCTGGAGGTTGCTCTGGTAGAGCCTGGAGAAGAAGGATCAGTATATGGTTCGGAAGATTTTTACGATTATGTTATTATTGAAGGATCAAAGAATTATGGCAAAACATGGTTCCCGCTTGCTGACGGATACGATTGCCGGTATGTGAAATCATGGGAGACAGCATATAATAGTACAACCGTCAATGGAAATTCAAATTATCCCGGCAGTGAGGACATGCTTGTAAGGCACTTCATATACCCGAAAACCTCCTCTTATATCTCAGGAGGGGATACGATGATGATCAGGTTCAGGTTATATTCTGATCCGTACGCAAATGGCTGGGGCTGGGTTATTGAGGATTTTCACATAGGGCCTCTTATAGATAATATTGAAAATCCCGGCAGTGAGACTGCAATTATTTACCCTAATCCCGGTGAAGGAGTGATCAGGATTAAAGATGCTGAACTGGCAGGAAGAAAGATCAGGTACGAAGTATACAACTCTACCGGTACCCGCATAAAGATAGGGATTGATGACGGCAGCGAAGTAATGACTTTGGATATTTCCGGCCAGCCATCAGGTGTTTATTTCATTATTCTGGACAATACACTGTCAAGGAAAATCCTTAAATACATTTTGATAGAATAGGCAGATATGTAAAGCTTCACGGAAGAGACGTTGGTTGCAACGTCTCTTTTCATAACATTCCTGTTTCAGAAAAAATAGATTAATTTTGCCTTTTCCGTAAAAGACTGTTTAAAATGAGCATTGTAACAAGAGTTCTGAGTTTGTTTCTGGGCAATAAGTATGAGAGGGACATGAAGGAGATAAATCCTTATGTTGAGAAGATTCATGGTGAGTTTGAAAAGCTCAGGGACCTTTCAAACGACAGGCTGAGAGACAAAACCCTGGAATTAAAGAAAGTGATACTTGATTTTATTGCGGAAGACGAAAAAGAAATCAGATCATTAAAGGAGAAGGCTGAAGCAGAAGAGGATGTTTATCAGAAAGAGGATATATATAATCAGATTGACAAGATTGAAAAACGAATTGATGATAAGCTGGAGGAGATTCTCGATCAGTGTGTTCCTCCTGCATTTGCAATAATGAAAGAGACAGCAAGGCGGTTCAAGGAAAACAGTGTGCTGGAAGTTACGGCAAGACAATATGACAGGGACCTTGCGGCTGCAAGGGAAAGCATTACCGTAAAGGGAGATAATGCTTACTGGCAGAACCGCTGGATAGCTGGCGGAAATGAGATCACCTGGGACATGGTTCACTATGATGTTCAGCTGATTGGTGGTGTAGCCCTTCATAAAGGAAAAATCGCAGAGATGGCAACTGGTGAAGGGAAAACAGTTGTTGCCACCCTTCCTGTGTTTCTGAATGCTCTGGCCGGAAGGGGCGTCCATATTGTCACTGTCAACGACTACCTTTCAAAACGCGACTCTGAATGGATGGGCCCGATGTATGAATTCCACGGACTGAAAGTTGACTGTATAGATAAACACCAGCCTAATTCGGCAGACAGGAGAAAAGCTTACAGCGCTGATATAACTTTTGGTACGAATAATGAGTTTGGCTTCGATTACCTGAGGGACAATATGGCTATTAATCCTGAAGACCTTGTTCAGCGAAAGCATCATTATGCAATTGTGGATGAGGTTGACTCTGTGCTTGTTGATGATGCCAGAACACCTTTGATAATATCAGGACCTACAGCTAAAAGCGATACTCAGCAATTTGATGAACTTAAACCAAAAGTGGATAAGCTGGTTTCTGCCCAGAAAAAGCTTGTAACTCAAATACTTGCTGATGCGAAGAGACTTGTTGCTGAAGGCAGGAACGAAGAGGGAGGAAAGCTTTTGCTCCGGGCTTTTAAAGGACTTCCCAAGAATAATGCCCTGATAAAGTTCCTGAGCGAAGAGGGTAATAAAACACTCCTGCAGAAGACAGAGAACTTCTATATGCAGAATAACAGCAAGGAGATGCCAAAGGTTACCGAGGAGCTCTACTTTGTGATTGAGGAAAAGCTGAATTCAATTGAACTTACCGAAAAAGGTCTTGACCTGATTTCAACTTCTGTCGAGGATGCAAGTTTCTTCATCCTCCCGGATGTAGGTTCAAAAATAGCAGAACTTGAGAAATCAGGAATGAGCGACAGGGAAAAGCTGAGACTCAAGGATGAGCTGCTGCAGGACTATTCTGTGAAATCCGAAAGAGTCCATACGATGACGCAATTGCTCAAGGCATGGACTCTCTTTGACAGGGATGTTGAGTATGTCCTTATGGATAACAAGGTAAAGATAGTTGATGAACAGACAGGCAGAATACTTGAAGGAAGAAGGTATTCCGACGGCCTTCATCAGGCTATTGAAGCAAAGGAAAATGTAAAAGTTGAGGCTGCTACCCAAACTTATGCGACAATAACGCTGCAGAACTATTTCAGGATGTACCACAAACTTGCAGGGATGACCGGTACGGCAGAAACGGAGGCAGGTGAATTCTGGAATATCTATAAACTGGATGTGGTTGTTATTCCAACAAACGTGTCTGTTATCAGGAATGACAGGGAAGATATAATATACAAGACAAAAAGAGAGAAATACAATGCCGTTATTGACGAAATAATGGAAATGTTCCGGCAGGGACGGCCAGTCCTGGTAGGTACGACATCAGTGGAAATATCAGAGCTCCTGAGCAGGATGCTCAAAATGAAGGGTTTGAAGCATAACGTCCTTAATGCCAAGCTGCATCAGAGGGAAGCTGAAATTGTTGCTGAAGCAGGAAAGACAGGAACAATAACAATAGCCACCAACATGGCCGGCCGGGGTACAGACATTAAGCTTACTGAGGAGGTGAAGAGGGCAGGAGGGCTGGCAATAATCGGCACCGAAAGACACGAGTCTCGCAGGGTTGACAGACAGCTTCGCGGACGTGCTGGCAGGCAGGGTGACCCTGGGTCCTCGCAATTCTTTGTTTCTCTTGAAGATGAACTGATGAGACTTTTCGGATCCGAGAGAATTGCAGGCATCATGGACAAGCTTGGTCTTAAGGACGGGGAAATGATCCAGCACTCAATGATCACCAAATCTATTGAGAGAGCACAGAAGAAAGTTGAAGAGAACAACTTCGGAATCCGCAAGAGGCTCCTTGAATATGATGATGTGATGAATTCACAGAGAGAGGTCATCTATAAGAAAAGGCGTCATGCACTACTGGGTGAACGACTGAGCGTTGATGTTGCAAACTCAATGTTTGATGTGACAGAGAACCTGGTAGAGACATATCATACGGAAGGAGATTTTGAAGGTTTTGATTTTGACCTTATACGCTCATTTTCAATGGATTCGCCTGTTCCGAAGCAGGATTTTCTGAAAATCTCTGTAAACGAAGTCACTGACAGTGTATACGCAAAGGTCCTCGAAACATACAGAAGAAAGGTTGAAACGATTTCCCAGCAGGCATATCCGGTGCTTAAAGATGTGTATGAGCGGATGTCTCACGTTTATGAGAATGTAGTAGTTCCCATTTCAGACGGAGTCAGGATCTTTCAGGTTGTTACAAACCTTAAGGCAACTGCGGAATCGGAAGGCAAGGAACTGGCAAAAGCCTATGAGAAGACAGTCGTCCTGTCAACAATAGATGAAGCATGGAAAGAACATCTGAGAGAAATGGATGAACTTAAACAGTCGGTCCAGAATGCTACATATGAGCAAAAGGATCCGCTGCTGATTTACAAGTTCGAATCATTTGAATTGTTCAAGACGATGCTCAATAAAGTGAATAAGGATGTAGTCAGTACACTGATGAAAGGTTATATACCCAGCCAGGATCCTGACCAGGTGAAGGAGGCTCAAAGAAGGCGGCAGGTTGAGAATTTGAGAACATCAAGGACTGATCTTGCGATGGGAGGAGGAGGCAGTCAGGACAAGGACCAGAAAACCGAGCCGGTAAGGGTTGACAAGAAAGTGGGACGAAATGATCCATGCCCATGTGGCAGCGGAAAGAAATACAAGCATTGCCACGGTGCTCAGCTTGCAGCCGGCGCTACTCCGCCAGCACCATGATCATAAACTACTTTGCCTCTTCAACAGCTTTCTGAATTCTGGAAAAGACAGTCTGGTTGACAGGAACCAGCGGAAGCCTTAAATTATTCCTGCATAGATTCATGATACTGAGGAATGCTTTTATACCTGAAGGATTTCCGTCGGCAAAGCATAATTCAATCCTTTCTATGAGACTAAGCTGCATTTCACGAGCAGCAATATAGTCGTTCTTCATCAGATGGTTTACCAGGCTGCTGCATTCCATGGGATAAGCGTTTGCAAGAACAGATATGACACCTGCTCCTCCGGCAGCCATTATCGGGAGGGTCAGCATGTCATCGCCCGAAATCACAAGAAAACCTTCAGGTTTTCCCTTTATTATCTTCATAATATGGGTAAGATCACCGGAAGCTTCTTTTACAGCAACAATATTTCTGCATTCGTGGGCAAGCTTCAGGCAGGTTTCAGAAGCAATATTGCAGCTGGTTCTTCCGGGAACGTTATATATTATTAACGGCAACGGACTGTTCTCTGAGATCGTTTTAAAGTGATGGAATAATCCATTCTGACTCGGCTTGTTATAATAGGGAGCTACCGATAAGATCCCGTCAATACCTTTCAGGTCAAGTTCACCGAATGTCCTTATTACTTCAGCCGTATTATTGCCTCCTATGCCCACAACCAGGGGAACACGTCCGGCAACTGCCTCATTTACAGATGATAATACGGATTTCTTTTCATCCAAAGAGAGGGTAGAGGCTTCACCTGTAGTTCCCATAACTACAATATAATTTACTCCTCCTTCAATGACATGATTTACAACGCGACCCAGAGCTTCATAATCAACCTGTGTGTCGTCCAGAAATGGAGTGACGATAGCCACGCCGGTACCTTCAAATTTCTTCATAATTGGTTTTTGTCAGCTTGTCCTGATGATCCTGAATTTATCATTTCCAGGTAATGAATTACATTGGTAAGATAGTCCTCAACCCGGACTGGTTTTTTCAATTCCATCATCAGATCAAATGTGGAATTGTTTGCTTCCTTGTCGAACAGCCCTACTTTAAAGCTGGCTTTTGACAGGGATGAGATATAATAAACCGGAAATACTTTTTCGAAATTAATATCAATAAGTATGTCAAACATTGTATTAATGAACTTCTCTGTTTCGTTTGAGACAGGTACATAAAAAAAGCTGATCTCCCTGTTCTTCAGGCATGTAAAATACCTTAGTGCAGTATACTGGTTTGGGAGCTCCTTCCCGGGGTAGTACCCCAGTATGGTCACATTGACTCCTCTTTCATTCATTTTCTGGTGGAATTTTGAAAGACTGTTGAAATCCTCCGGGTTAGAGGCATCCCAAACTATTCCAATAGTTTTTATCCGGTTAATATTTGTGTAAAATACTTTCCTCCTTACCTTTCCAAGTTTTTTGGAAAGAATTGAATTTCCCATTTTCAGTCTGACCTCCCTCAGTAATTCCATAATGCAAACCTAACAGTTTTTTATTAATGTCTACAGAAGTAAAAAATATTATTATTCACCGATTATTTTTAAAAATTCCTCTTCACTGATAAGAGGGATTCCAAGTTCTGCCGCTTTCTCTTTTTTTGACGGACCCATATCGTTACCGGCAAGAATAAAGGAAGTGTTTCGGGATAGGGATGATGAATTTCTGCCACCGTTCCTTTCAATGATCTCCTTGTACTCTTCCCTGGTATGTTTGCTGAAAACACCTGAGATAACAATTGATTTTCCTTTCAGTCTTTCACTTACAGCTTTTTTGTCCTCCTCATAAAATTTCAGGCCGTATGATTTTAAGCGGTTAATTATTAGTATATTATCTTCATCAGCAAAGAATGAAATAATGCTTAATGCAATCTTTGGACCTATTTCATGGATACTGGTCAGTGCTTCCAGGTCAGCTTCAATCAGATCATCAATTGAACTGAATCTTTCTGCAATTGTCTTAGCGACAGTTTCTCCCACGTGTCTTATACCAAGCGCAAAAAGTACTCTGCTATACGGAGCGGACAATGATGACTTTATACTTGAAATAATGTTGGTTGCAGATTTTTCTCCCAATCTTTCCAGAGGAATAAGCTGTTCAGCCTTAAGCTCGTACAGATCCGCATAATTCCTGATCAGGTGATTTCTGAAAAGCAGGTCGATGGTCTCTTCACCAAGTCCGTCTATATCCATCGCCTTTCTCCCAATGAAATGTTCTATCCTTCCCTTAAGCTGCGGCGGACAGTGAAGATAATTTGGGCAAAAATGATTTGCCTCACCTTCATTTCTTACCAGTGCGGTTCCGCATTCCGGACAGTTTTTAATGAATTCTATCTGCCTGCTGTCTTCATCCCGTGATGAATGGTCAACACCAACGATTTTGGGAATTATTTCTCCTCCTTTTTCGACGTAAACCAGATCATTGATATGCAGGTCAAGAAGAGCTATCTGATCTGCATTATGCAGTGTGGCGCGCTTTACGGTCGATCCTGCCAGGAAAACAGGTTCAAGATTTGCTACAGGTGTGACCGTACCGGTCCTGCCGACCTGATAAGATACTGATAGAAGCTTTGTAGAAACCTGCTCCGCCTTGTATTTGTATGCTATTGCCCAGCGGGGAGATTTTGCAGTATAGCCAAGCTTCTCCTGGAGTGTAATTGGATTGATCTTGATAACTACTCCGTCAATATCAAATGGTAATTTCTTTCGTTCCGCTTCCCAGTAGTTTATGAAGTTCTTCACCTCCTCAATGCCTCTGCACATCCTTATACTGTCAGATACCCTGAATCCCCATTTCTTTGCGTCCAAAAGATTTTCAAAGTGAGTCTCATTTGGTAATTCCTCAGCCAGAAGAAAATAGATCATGCAGTCAAGTTCTCTCGAAGCTACCATTCTCGGATCAAGAAGCTTAAGTGTTCCGGCGGCTGCATTTCTCGGATTTGCGAATAAGGGGAGTTCCGATTCAGATCTTTCAGCATTGAGCCTGTCAAAAACAGCGCGTGGCATTAGAACTTCACCTCTCACTATGAATTCATCGGGGATATTATCACCTGTTACCCTTAAAGGTATGCTTCGTATGGTTTTTACGTTAGGGGTGACCTCATCACCTTTAGCGCCATCGCCGCGGGTAAGCGCTCTGAAGAGCTTCCCATTCCTGTATATCAGGCTTACAGACGCTCCATCGAATTTAAGTTCGCAAACATACTCAACAGTACCTCCGGCTTCTTTCTCCGCCTTGTTGGTAAAATCCCTCAGTTCTTCTTCATTATAAGTATTGCTGAGCGAAAGCATCGGGTACTTGTGGTCATACTGCCTGAATTCGTTCTTTATGTCGCTTCCTATCCTCTGGGTGGGAGAATCTTCCGTGATCAGGGATGGGAACTTCTTCTCAAGAGTATCAAGTTCATTAAGCAGCAGGTCGTACTCAAAATCCGAAACAGCCGGACTGTAACGCACATAATACTTGTGATTATGTTCCTCTATCTCCCTGCGGAGTTTTTCTATTCGTTTCCTTGCTTCAGATTCTTTCATTCCGGATCACTGGAGTTTTGATCAGGCCCACACGCCATCAATTGTATTTTTGCAGTTGTTGCATTTCCCGCCTGAAATATTGTTTATCACTATCCTGTAACCCTGCCGTGCTACAACTGTTGTCCCGCAGGAAGGGCATTTCGTATCTGACATCTCACTTCCGGGCACATTACCGATATATACATATTTCAATCCTTCGCCGGAAGCAATCCTGGCTGCGTTTCTGAGAACTTCCACCGGAGTGGGAGGCAGTTGTTCAAGCTTATGAGTGGGATAGAACCTGCTGAAATGAAGGGGAGTCTCCCTGAATCCATTTTCACTCAGCCACTTGCACATCCTGCCTGTCTCATCCGTATTGTCGGTCCAGGTGGGAACGATCAGATGGGTGATCTCGAGCCATACTCCCATATCCTTATAGATCTTCAGCGCATCAAGGACCGGCTGGAGCTTTCCGCCGGTGAGCTTGAGATAGGTGCTGTCATTGAACGATTTAAGGTCAATATTTGCAGCGTCGAGGACGGTGCACAATTTCTTTAATGGCTCAGAATTGATATATCCGTTTGATTTGAAAATGTTTTTTACGCCGGATTTTTTTGCAATTACTGCTGTTTCATAAGCATATTCATAGAAGGTAACAGGTTCTGAATATGTATATGCAATTGACCGGCACTTGTTCCTGATACTCTCTTCCACAACTTTTTCGGGAGGAAGGTCGTAATTTCTTGTTTTATCAGGACTTGTCTGTGAAATTGTCCAGTTCTGGCAGTTAAGACATGCCATATTGCAGCCTGCAGTGGCTATTGAATATGCCCTTGATCCGGGATAAAAATGATAGAGTGGTTTCTTTTCAATAGGATCCACTGCTACAGAACATGGATTTCCGAATGCCATTGTATAAAGTTTCGAATTCCTGACTATTCTGTTACGGCAGTCACTTATCTCACCTTCCTTAAGGACACATTCATTTGGACAAATCCTGCACATTATTCCCTTTGGCGTCTCCTCCTGGAACATTGCCAGTTTCCGGTGTATTTCCTGCTCCCCTGGAATAATACCGTTCATTATAGCCGAACAGGGGCATGCGACTACGCCTGCAGAAAATGCAAGGCATCTTTTGATAAAATCCCGTTTACTATTATCAAATGGTCCTACTTTCATCTTAATGAATGGTGCAAAGAATAAAACTACTATTTGTTCCTGTTTGTTCCAAAAAGAATACCTGCAAAAATCAGACCTGACAGTAAAAATATTGAGGCTTTCATACCAATCAGGGGTATCGCAACACCAGAAATAAGAATGAATCCGAAAGCAGAACCAGCCAAATCGGCACTGTAAGTAACGGCAGATAACGATCCGTTTCTATCGTCCAGAGTAAGTTCACGGAAGATATGACCGGTCATGAAGGAGGGAAGTAAAGCTGATGTTATTATAATGATTATCGCTGCAGGAGTACTGTCAATCGATAGTAATAAGCTGGTTCCCAATGCAATTGCTGCATAATAAGCTATCAGGAAAAGCGCTTTGATCCGGAGCTTTATTGGATTCAGGAATGTGATATTAATTCCTGTACCTGCTGCCAGTCCTGCCATCAATGAAGCCAGTATGAGGCCAGTGAACTGATACATGTTGCCTGCAGTAAGCTGAAGTGAAAGCAAAATGATTATTTCAAATCCGGCCAGTGCAGAAGCGCTGCAATACATTAACAGGTTTCTTCTGCTGACAGTCAGTATTGGCAAAGCAAAGACAATTATCATCAATATTATTGAAGGAATTTTCTCATTTGAATCCTTGCTTAAGTTATAGGACTGAAAATGAAAGCTGGCTATCGGGAACAGAGAGCTGTTCATTCTTGCATCCCGGTCAAGAAGTGATAAAACCTCTGCGGATTTGTTTTCAAGGAGGTCGTCAGCCAGAAAATCTGAGCAGACATAGATGTTGTTTATTTTCCTCTCTTCGGTCAGCCTGCAGACCGAAACCGACAATTCCGAGTCTGACGCAACCAGGTAAAGCTTATTTCCTGCAACAGGTTTTACATATTTGAATACTCCGGCAAGGCTGTTATAAACAGAAGAGTAGAAATTTAATGACTCTTTGTTGGGGTAATTATCCCAGGTTCCGGGAGAGCACATGAATACTCCATCCGGAGTCATATTATTCCTTACATTATCAAAGAATTCGGTAGTATAGTACCTGTTCAGCGACAGTGTTGAAGGAGGCGGGAGCAGCAGAAGTACAGCATCAAACTTTTCGTTGCTGCCTTTGAGGTATCTGAATGCATCCCTGTTTTCAATTACCAGCTCTGAAGCTCCAGGATCAGCCTTGCCTGATTCTGATTTTAAAAGTTCAGGATCTCTTTCCAGGTAGAATATTTTTTTTACCGGGTATTTAAGGATCTCAGGCAAATGAGATTTCAGTGAACCTGAAATGAGAAGCACCTTTTCAGGATTGTCATTCTGAAGCAATGCGTAGTGAATATTCTCTTCTCTTTCAGCGGCATCATCGTTATAGGCAAGCAACCGCTGATTATAATAAACGCTTTTTTCATCCGCGTACTCCCCGTATGTTATGTTTCCGTAAGGAGTATCCTTTGTGCCGGTTACTGTTATCCCCGGCAGTAAAAGCTGTCTGAATATCACATCGGGATTTGATAATAATATTACAGCTACCGCAACTGATGCAACAGCCTTTAAAAGGATTTTCATTTTCCTTCCGTTGACAAAAAAAGTCAGCAGCGTGTAAGCAAAAGACAGAAGGATAATAGTCAGAAGCAACTTGTATGTGTTAAGCAGACCGGTTGTAAGGACCGACAACAGTATACCTGCAGTTATGCCTCCGGTTGTCTCAAATGAAAACGATTTACCAGGGATAAAACCGTTAACTTCTCTGGCAGCTGCTATAAGTTTGACAAAACTGAATCCTGATATTATGCAGAACGGCACCAACACCAGGAAAGTGAAGATTATGCTTACAAGGAATGAAGGTGTCTCGCCAGTTTCCAGGAAAAGCCTGGATAGCATGATAAGCAACGCAAGCGAAACTACAGGGCTTACTGAGAAGATCAAGTTAATTCTGGGTATATTATTTAAATCTGATCTTCCTGCAGCGGCAGCACCAATACCTGAAGAAATCAGCCATGATCCGAGAAAAATACCGCTTGTAAGCTCAAAGCCGCCTGAAATATTCATAACCTCCCTCATCAGTAAAATCTGTACCGACATGCTTGTAAATCCTATCACAAACAAGTTGATAGCGATATCGGAAGAGCTCATCTTCCTGAAGGCAGACATTTGTTGATTCTCTCCTGTCCCGGAAAATATTTTCCTGAAATACGATAAGTGCCAGATCAGGTGAAAAATTCCGGTTATGGTCATTCCGGCCCCCGTTTCAACATGCCACTTAAGTATCGATTTTATTCCCGGAATATTCCATTTGAAATTTATCTGGAGGGCCATGAAGAAACCGGCCAGTGCAGTAACGATAAAAGCAATGGCAAGCACTGAATTCCAGAGTCTCCTGTGAGAGGCAAGCGGGTAGAGACCTGCCCGGTAAAAAATGAAGCTTATTAAATACAGAACAGAGACAGTCACAGCTGTCCCGACAACATGATACATAGTTATTTCCTGTTTTCTTCAATAACCATACCCTCATAGATGAACAGCTCGGCATTTTTCCATCCGTCCCAGTCAAGTCCTGCCTTATCCCTTGAGGTATATCCGAGGAATTGTTCTACCGTCCAGTTGTTCTCAATAGCCACCTGGGGCAGCATGGTGCCTGCCCTGAAATCCTTCTTGATATATATGCCGTGTTTTCCGAGTTTGATTTCGTTAATATTGCTTATCTTTTTCATCGGGCCGAGAATGGTAATCTCCACATCGACTTTTTCATATTCTTCCTTTGTCAGGGGATAAAACCGGTGATCCTCAAAAGCTGAAGAGAGTGCTGAAGCCTGAACAACGTCATAAAGAGGGTCTGTTGAAAGGAATCTTCCGATACAACCTCTTAGTTTACCATCTATCTTCAGGGTTACAAATGCACCATACTGCTTTTTCAGGGTTTCAGGGATCTTTTTTTCATCAATCTGGTATCGCTTGTTATCATACAGCATGGTTCTGATACTGTTTCTGGCAATTGAAAAAAGCTGTTCTTTTTCGGATTTTGTAAATGAAAGATCCTCCATGGATGATTCCTGTTCCTCATTCTGGTCCTTTTCTATCAGTGCTATTGCATGATATCCTACCACCTGGTCCTTATCGCCGTATTGAGTATCACCTGAATTACAGTAGTCAATGCGTTTAAATTCAAGATTCTTATCGTTTTCAGCAAGGTGCATGATTGTCAGTCCTGAAGCCCAACCGCACATACTTGTTACCAGACCCGGGTAGTTCTTTGAAGAATTGTTTTTCATTGCTGTAAGAAAAGCCTGTGGATCTCCTGTAACTATTCCTTCAGCAGTATTATTATCAACATAAACAGCGTCCTTGTATGTCGGATAGTGTGAAAAATCACTGCTTATCAGGAAGAGATTCTGTGGTGTGAAATATGGCTTAAGAGCATCCGCAATTTGCTTAATTGTACTGGCATTGTTTGTTCCTATTATTATTGGAACTATTTTCGGCATTTTCGTGAAGTAATACTGGATAAGCGGAATCTGAACCTCCAGGCTGTGTTCCTGCAGATGTGAGGTAACCGGGAAACTAAAAACCCTGTTATCGTTCCTGAGCTTGTTTGCAATCTCCATATTCACTTCAGCCTTTCCGAGAGGAGTGATATAATCCCCGACATAATAGACTGATGCTCCATCAAATGCCATGACATGGCTGGAGCCAATAATGAAGATATTACTTATGTCGGCATTTTTAGGAACTGAAGAAATGGCTGAGGCTGCTATCTTTCCAGAGAATATATATCCGGCATGCGGACTTATAATTGCTCTTACTTTCCAGGTTCCGGGAGACTTTTTGCAGTCAACGAAAAGCTCTTCAATGTCCCTGGTAAGCGTTTCCTTGTCGGCTTCATAAAACCTGCCAGCTGCAACCGGCTGTCTGTCAGTTGATTTATTCTGGGAATAAATATCCATAACACCTATGATTGATAACAATACTAGTAATAACCTGCGCATAATATTTATGTAAATTGGCGAACTAAAGTTATGCCAAAAAAATGAGAAAAAATGGGAGAGAGTGAGCTAAAACAATATTAAATAAGGACTATTGATTCTTTCAGAATCTCACCGTTTTCATCTGTTCCGTAGATTTTTATGCCCAGGCTTATGGTAGGTGATCCGATCATATCAATGATAGGGCTGAGAGCATCCTTAAGGTCCTCAACTTCCATGCTGTCGAATTCCTCGATATTGAAATACAGATGTATAATAAGAGTAGCTTCGGATTCCTTAATTGAACACAGGACCTTAACTATTTTTGCCAGCCAGATGGATGAAGCGGTATTGAAATACTCAAGATTAAGCCTCAGGTTTGTTGTATGACGCGGATCCTTTGCATATTGAGTAACCCATTTCAGGATCTGTTCGTAAAGTTCAGCGGCATTTTCAGGTATAGACCTGCCTGAAAATATCAGCTCTCCTGTGAAATGATTGAGATCAATCTGGGGTGTTTTGACTGTTGACTCAATGTATATATTTTTCAGTTCCACCGCTATTAAACTATATTAACGCTTAATTAGTTATGAATTTCATTATAAAATTAACACATCTTTTTAACAATAATATTAATCTTCATCAATTCTTCATCAAAAATAATTGTCCGATTGTCAAATATTTTCAGCTGTTTGTATAAACCGGTGATTTTCTTCAGTTAATACGCGACTGGTTTTGGACCTGATTTGTTTTATGCCAATTTATTAAAATGTTATCTTAGCAGCCTGAAATTTCAAGAACAGATGGAGCATATTCTTAAGGAAAAAATAAGGGAGGCTGTAAAGGTCCTGTATAATGGTGATGTCGCAGAAGAACTCATTCAGGTGCAGGAGACAAGAAAAGACTTTACAGGTGATTTTACCCTGGTTGTTTTTCCTCTTTTGCGGTTTTCAAAGAACACTCCGGAAAAGACGGGTGAAACAATTGGCAGCCATCTTGTTTTAACTTTCCCGGCTATCAAAGGTTATAATGTGATAAAAGGATTCCTGAATCTTGAGATTTCCGACGAATGGTGGATGGAGAATTTCTGTGAAATGGTTTCTCAAAGAGACCTTTTAAGCAAATGCAGGGTCACTGATCCGGAAACAATACTTATAGAATATTCATCCCCGAATACCAATAAACCGCTTCATCTAGGGCATATCAGGAACAACCTTATCGGTTTTTCTCTTTATCGGATTCAGTCAGCCTGCGGTCACAGGGTTATAAAAACAAATATTGTAAACGACAGGGGAATACACATATGCAAATCGATGCTTGCCTGGCTCAGATACGGAAAAGGAGAAACACCGGAATCTTCTGGAATTAAAGGTGATCACCTTGTCGGTAAATACTATGTCCTGTTTGAAAAGGAATGCAGGCTTCAGGCAGAAGAGTTCCTGAATAAAGGAATGAACGACGATGAAGCAAGAAATTCTACTTTAATGATGAAGGAAGCCAGGGATATGCTCATCAGGTGGGAAGCCGGAGACAGGGAAGTGATGGATCTCTGGACTAAAATGAATTCGTGGGTTTATAAGGGATTTGATGAAACTTACCAGGCCCTTGGTGTCGATTTTGACAGAATCTATTATGAGTCGGAAACATACCAGCCTGGACGCGATATAGTTTTCAATGCGCTTGAAAGGGGTATCGTCTACCGGAAAGACGACAGCTCAATATGGATTGACCTGACATCAGAAGGTCTTGACCAGAAACTTCTCCTCCGTTCCGACGGTACGGCTGTTTATATTACACAGGATATAGGGACAGCCGTTCTGAGACAAAAGGATTATGGCTTTGACAAATGCATCTATGTCGTTGGCAATGAACAGAATTATCATTTCCAGGTACTCAAAGCCGTTCTTAAAAGGATGGGGTATAAATGGTCTGATGGATTAATCCATTTTTCATACGGGATGGTCGAACTCCCGGAAGGCAGGATGAAATCACGGGAAGGAACAATAGTTGATGCTGATGACCTTTTAAATGAAATGAAGACTACTGCAAGGGAAGTATCCCTGGAACTTGGCAAACTGGGAGACTTCCCTGAGGAGGAAAAAGAGGATATTTTCCGTAAAATTGGACTGGGTGCTCTGAAGTATTTCATTCTGAAGGTGGATCCCCGGAAAAACATGACATTCAATCCCTCTGAATCAATTGATTTTAATGGAAATACAGGGCCTTTCATCCAGTACACATACGCCAGGATTAAGTCAGTTTTCAGAAAAGCCGAGCAGGTTGGAGTAAATCCTGATATCAATTCAATCCTAAAAGCGTCAGCAGGTGCTAAAGAGATTATGCTGATAAAACTCCTCCGGAATTTTACAAAAACAGTTTCTGAGGCTGCAGCAGGGAATACTCCTGCGATAGTGGCAAACTATTGCTTTGACCTGGCGAAAGAGTATAACCAGTTCTACCACGATTTTTCAATTCTGGGTGAGGAGGATCATATGGTCAGGAATCTCAGACTGATGATCTCCGAGGTCACCGGAAGAGTTTTGGCTTCAGGAATGTGGCTGTTGGGAATTGAGATGCCTGAGAGAATGTAAAAAGTTATTATATCATTTTCACAATATGTTTGAAAACTTAAGCGAACGACTGGAACGATCCTTTAAAATACTAAAGGGTCAGGGGAGAATTTCGGAAATAAACATAGCTGAAACACTCAAGGATGTTCGCAAAGCACTTCTGGATGCTGATGTCAACTTCAGGATAGCCAAACAGTTCACCGATACGGTAAAGACCAAAGCGCTTGGACAGGAAGTGCTGAAATCAGTAAATCCTTCCCAGATGATGGTAAAGATAGTTCATGACGAGCTGGCTCAGCTGATGGGAGGCGACAAGACTGATATAAACATTAAATTCAATCCGGCAATCATACTTATAGCAGGACTTCAGGGATCAGGAAAGACAACTTTCAGCGGAAAGCTTGCTAATTGGATAAAAAGCAAAAAAGGAAAGAATCCTCTTCTGGTCGCAGGTGACGTTTACCGTCCTGCAGCCATAGATCAGCTTCAAATTATCGGTACCCAGGTGGACATACCTGTCTATACTGAAGAGGGGAACATGAACCCTGTACAGATTGTTAAAAACTCGGTAAAAGAGGCAAAAAGAAACGGTTATGATGTTGTAATAATCGATACTGCCGGCCGGCTGGCTGTTGACGAAGAGATGATGAAAGAGATATCTGCAGTAAAAGAGGCAGTAAATCCGCATGAGATACTTTTTGTAGTCGATTCGATGACAGGTCAGGATGCTGTCAATACTGCAAAGGAGTTCAACGACAGACTCGATTTCGACGGAGTAGTCCTGACCAAGCTTGATGGCGATACAAGGGGCGGGGCGGCACTTTCAATAAGATCGGTGGTCGACAAACCAGTCAAATTTGTCAGCACCGGTGAAAAAATGGATGCAATTGACATCTTTTATCCGTTACGAATGGCAGACAGGATCCTCGGGATGGGTGATATAGTTACCCTTGTTGAAAAAGCCCAGGAGCAGTATGATACTGAGGAAGCCAGGAAATTGCAGAAGAAAATCGCAAAAAACCAGTTCGATTTAAACGATTTTATAGACCAGATCCAGCAGATCAAGAAAATGGGTAATGTTAAGGACCTCATGGGCATGATACCGGGTGTCGGAAAGGCGGTAAAAGACCTGGATATTGATGACAATGCCTTCAAGAACATAGAAGCTATAATAAGAAGCATGACCCCTGAGGAAAGATCCAATCCTGTATTACTGAACGGCAGCAGGCGAAAGAGGATAGCGGTGGGCAGCGGCACAACAGTCCAGGAGGTAAATAAGCTTGTGAAACAGTTCGATGAGACCCGGAAGATGATGAAAATGATGACAAAGCCCGGCAATGCCGCCAGACTTATGGGCAGAAGATAATAATGCGATATGTATACACTAATCGATGGCAAAAAGACAGCATCCGAAATTAAAAAGGAAATTGCTGACGAAGTTCTGAAGCTTAAAAAAGAAGGTCGTAAAACACCCCATCTGGCCGCTATTCTCGTTGGTAATGACGGATCGAGTCAGACCTACGTTGCCAACAAGGTGAAAGACTGCGAAGAAGTCGGATTCAGATCATCACTTATTAAATATGATGATAATATTCCTGAAAAAGTACTTCTTGACAAAATATCAGAGCTTAACAACGATGATGATATCGATGGTTTTATTGTACAATTACCTCTGCCTGATCATATTAATGAGAATAAAGTTATTGAATCAATTGATCCGTCAAAGGATGCTGACGGCTTTCACCCGGCAAATATAGGCAGGATGGTTATCGGTCTCCCCGGATTCCTGCCTGCTACACCATATGGGATAGTGGAACTGATAAAAAGGTACGGGATAGAGACTTCAGGAAAGAGATGTGTTGTGATAGGGAGGAGCAACATTGTGGGCAGGCCGGTAAGTATCCTGCTCTCTCAGAAAGGTATGGATGCGACAGTCACTGTAGTACATAGCAGGACAAGAAACCTTGGCGATGTTGTAATGGAAGCAGATATTATCATAGCTGCACTGGGTTCACCGGGCTTTGTAAAGGCTGAAATGGTAAAAACAGGAGCTGTGGTCATTGATGTTGGAACAACCCGGGTAAGTGCTCCTGGAACCAGGTCGGGGTGGAAACTTGCCGGGGATGTTGATTTCGAAAATGTAGCTCCCAGGTGCTCATATATAACACCGGTTCCAGGAGGAGTTGGTCCTATGACACGTGTTTCCCTCCTGCGTAATACGCTGAATGCAGCAAAGCGAAGAATGTAGAGGCTCTGTTGTGGGTATTTACTTGCTTTCGGGGAAAGATATTCCTATGAAATAAAGATCAAATCCTCCCTTCCCGCCGATCCTGTTGGAAGAAAATATCAGCAGATCATTTGAGAAGTCATTATGTATCCACAGCCTTGGACGGTACTCGTCTGAAGAAGTGTTTATATCAGGTCCAAGATTGACAGGTGAACTCCAGTTCCCGTCCCTGAATATAGAATAATAGAGGTCATATCCTCCCATACCGCCGGGTCTGTTTGATGTAAACAACATCAGATCCTTGTAAACAAGCGGGCACTTATCTTCGCTGGTACTATTGATGCTATCAACTAATTCCGATGAAGAGTAGCTTCCATCAAGCCATTTATCAATAGGAGTGTCTTCAGACCGGGTTTTAACATATATATCAAAATTTCCGCTCACATTCGTTGAAAAATAGGCTGAATCCTGTTTTGCGTCAAAGCTTATATATGCATCATCAGCAGATGTATTCAGCAGTGTAGCAGGGTAAGGTCCCTGAACGTTGGGAAGGTTGTTGCCATAAGCAGGGAGGTTTCGGAAATAATAGAAATCAAGCTTTCCGCCAGAGTTTTCCGAGGCTGTAAAAAGATATTCATAACCATCCACAGTGCTGAAAAGACTATAGGGGCCGAAATCATCACCATCGGTATTTGCTGCATCCATGAGCTTTGTAAGAAATGGCAGACTCGATATCATATTATTATATTTAAATTCTCCATTTGTCCGATCAAAAATAAATGTTACTTCTGCCTGCTCAAAATCAAACTGACCGCCGGAACTTTCCCGGTTGGTTGAGAATAAAAAATATAATTCGCCATAAAGCTGGTAAATATCACAGTTATAATCGTCATATGCTGAATTTATGCTGACCAGGCTTATCACAGTATCAGGAAACGTACCATACTTATACTTAATCGGATTTTCAGTTTTCCTGCATGATACTGTACTTGCGTAAATGATAAATATGCTGAATACTGCTGTTTTAAGTAAAGCTCTTTTCATATTGAGGATTTAAAAACAAAATGTAAACGCAAAGATATTAATAAAAAGTATTACAGGTATAAATGAAAAACCGGGTGGGTGCCCGGTTCTTCTGAGGTAGAATTTAGGTTAATTCTAGGGTAAATTGGGTATAGGGTAAAAAATCCTGTTTTATATGAGAATGATGATTAAATACATATGAAGGTTGCGTGGCGGTTACTAAAAAACAGTGGAAATAGGGTTATAGCACTGTATTGCATTGAATATTAGGTGTTTAAAAATACAAGAAATTGTTAATAATTGAATATTCCCTGGTTTATCCTTGTTAAAAATAGTATTACTTTTGTAAAATTACCGATAAAGTAATGGAAGAGGAAAAGTTTGGATTTTCATTTGAGGATGAGATAAAGCAGGCGGTGCTGAAGTTCGAGAGGATGAGGAAGAATAATGAAAATTATTTCTTTGATGTTATTGAATTTGAGTCTATTATAGATTATTATATCGAAAGCAACAACTCCCTTAAAGCATATGAGGCAGCTGTGCTGGCTACTCAGCAGCATCCAAATTCGGTTTCTATTCAACTGAGGAAAGCAAGAGTCTTACTCGATAAGGGAAGAGCGGTGGAGACACTTAAAATACTTAAGAAACTTGAGAATATTGAACCGGGAAACCACGAAATATATATTGCCAAAGGTACAGCCATGGGAATGCTTGGTGATATCCAGGGTGCAAAGCGAATGTTTGATTATGCTTTAAGCCTGGATTCAGATGAGGTTGAAAACATACTTTTTTCCATTGTTTCAGTGCTGCAGAATCTTAATTATTATGAGCATGTAATTCCTTATCTGAAACAACTCATCGAAAAGGAACCTGAATTCAAGGCTCATCTTTACGACCTGGCATATGCATACGAAAAAACAGGTGATTTTGACAATAGTATTACTCTATACCTTAAATACCTTGAGGAGGAACCCTTTTCTGACAGCGCCTGGTACAATCTCGGCATCATTTACAACAAACTGGAGCAATCGGAAAAGGCCATAGGAGCGTACGATTATGCACTTGCAATCAATAACCAGAACTCTTTTGCCCTCTTCAACAAAGGAAATATTCTCAGCAATCTTGAGAGATATTCCGAAGCGGTACCGGTATACCACGAATACCTGGATATTGAACCTGATAGTTTTGAAGCCATGACCTACCTGGCAGAATGCTATGAAAAAACCGATGAGATAGTTCTGGCAAAGAAATATTATCATGAGGCAATCGAGCTTGCTCCTGAATATGCTGATCCATGGTTTGGACTTGGCGTTATAGAACTAAACGCAGGAAATGCAGATGACAGCCTTATCTATTTCAGAAAAGCAGTCAGGCTTGATGATGAGAATCCTGAATTCTGGTACCTGCTCGGGAAAGCCCATTTCGCAAAAGGGGAAAAAAAGGCATCACTCAGATGCTTCAGGGAAGCTTTGAAAATAGATGCCTATTATGATGATGTCTGGTGCGATCTGGGTCTGATTATCCTCAGGGAAAACCTCGCCCTGAAAGCGATACCATACCTTGAACATGCATATAAGGTTACCGGCGATGTACCTGGAATTAACTACCTGCTGGCATCGTTCTGCCTTCAAACCGGAAGTCAGGACAAAGCCCTGCAGCACCTGTCGCTGGCACTGGATGCTGATAAAGATCTTTATTCTGAGTTTATTGACCTCTTCCCGCCATCCCTGCTTAATGCAGGCATAACAAAGCTCCTGGAAAAATACAATCTTATCTGAACATATTTCTTTAAAATAAATACTATGAAAAAAGTACTTCCTTTTTTGCCCGATCGTCCCGCAAAGCCAAGAGATTACGGACTAACAATGGTGATGGATAAAGGCCTTAGCATAAGGGAAGCTGAGGACTTTATGTCTGTTGGCAGAAAATACACTGATTATGTCAAGCTCGGATTCGGAACCTCACTCATTACTCCCGGATTCAGAAAAAAGATAAAGATATATAAGGAGGCTGGAGTTATCCCATACTTCGGGGGTACACTTTTTGAGGCTTTCATCATCCGGAATATGTTTAAAGAGTATATCAGATTCCTTGATAAAAATAAAATTGAACTTGTTGAAGTATCCGACGGATCCTATGATATTGATCATTCAAAGAAGCTTGAATATATAAAGATCCTTTCAAAGCGAGGTACGGTAATATCTGAAGTGGGATCAAAGAAAAAGGAGGTGATCTATACACCCGACCAGTGGGTTGCAATGATGAAAGCTGAGCTGGATGCAGGATCAGTAAAAGTTATCGCTGAAGCCCGTGAATCAGGCACAACAGGAATTTATAACGAGGATGGCTCTATTAATAATAAGATAATAAACGCAATTTCAGAACAGGTTAAACTCGAAAATGTCATCTGGGAAGCTCCCCTGAAATCACAACAGGCCTGGTTTATAAAGAATTTTGGTGCCAATGTTAACCTCGGCAATATTGCCCCAAATGAGATCATCCCTCTTGAATCGCTCCGCCTCGGGCTCAGGGGAGATACATTCTTCCAGTTCCTTCCCGATACTTTTAAGAAGTAGGAGAGGAGATAAATGAGGAAATTCGGTCTGATAGGATATCCTCTGGATCATTCTTTCTCAGCTAAGTACTTTTCCGACAAATTCGCCAGGGAAGGGATCATTGATTCCCTGTATGAGAATTTCCCGCTTGAAACGCTTAACAGGTTCCCTGAACTGATATCAGCAAATCCTGAACTTTGCGGGCTCAATGTAACCATTCCCTATAAAACGGAGATCATCCAATATCTTGACGATACAGAATCTGCAATAAAGGAAATTGGCGCGGTAAATGTTTTGAAGATAAGGAGATCAGGAAACAAGGTCAGGATTTCCGGATTCAACAGTGATGTGACAGGGATAAAGGAATCGATAATTCCTTATGTGAAAACCGGCACAACCAATGCACTCGTACTTGGAACCGGCGGCAGCTCAAAAGCAGTCGCATATACTCTGAAGAAAGCAGGAATATTTTTCACTTTTGTTTCAAGAACAAAAAAGAAGGATTGCATTACCTATGCTGATCTTACACCCGGAATATTGCTGAACACAGAATTAATCATAAATACGACACCGCTTGGTATGTTTCCTGACATAGACAAACTACCTGATATTGATTATAATCTTCTGAGCGAAAAACATATTCTTTTCGACCTTGTTTATAATCCTGAGTATACCTTGTTTTTGAAAAAGGGGAAGGAGAGGGGTTGCAAAATAATTACCGGGCTTAAAATGCTGTATGCACAGGCTGAAAGATCCTGGGAGATATGGAACGGCGAAAACCTATAGATATATTATGGGGATGCTGCGAAGCAGCAGGGGGATCATAAAAATATCTCCTCAGGATACTCAATTTCCTCAAGAAACAATCCCTTCGCAGGAGCCGACTTTCCTGCCCGTCCGCGGTCTTTAGCCAGAATTATCTGCTCAAAGCTTTCCAGGCTTATCTTCCCGTATCCAAGCTCGACCATTGTTCCGACAATCGCTCTCACCATATTGCGCAGGAACCTGTCAGCCTTTACTGTGAAGATAATCCTGCTATCTTTCTTTTTCCACTCAGCTGAGAATACTCTGCAAATGTTGGTTTTGACATCTGAATGCAGCTTGCTGAAGCTGGTAAAATCGGAGTGTCTAAGAAGTAATTTGCAGGCTTTATTCATCAGTGTCAGGTCAGGAATACCCTGCAGAAACCATGATGAATCTTCTCCGAACGGGTCCTTGACGGTTGTAATATAATACCTGTATGTTCTTGAAACGGCACTGAACCTGGCATGTGCATCCGCACGTACCTGTAATATTTTGGTAACTGAGATGTCCTTTGGAAGGAAACGGTTCAGCCTGAATATCAGTTTTTTATTGATTGCCAGATCTGTCCTGATACTCTCAAAATGAGCACAAAAGACAAGTGCATGAACACCGGTGTCAGTTCTCCCCGCTCCGGTTGTGGATATAGTTTCACCCAGAAGTGTACCCAGGGCACCATCCAGCATCTTCTGTACTGTCACAGAATTTGGCTGGATCTGCCAGCCATGGTAGAATGTACCTTTGTATGAAATAAATATGAAGTATCTAGTTTTCACCAGTCTGTTTCTGCAAATATAGTTATTCACTAAATGAAGTTAATTGTTTAAAATATTATTAAATATTGCTACCCGACCTGCTTGGAAATCGATCTTAAAATGTAAATTTACCTCTGCCAAAAAATCGGATCATTTGTCTAACCTAAAATCCATACGATGACAGAAAAGAAAAATACACAAGCAGTTGGTATGGCCTTCATGGGAATGATATTCTTCCTGTTTGGGTTCGTTACGACTTTCAATATCACACTCGCCGACAAGTTTAAAGCAGTTTTTGACCTGTCTGACTTTGCCGCCCAGCTGGTAAACGGTGCTTTCTTTTTCACCTATTTCGTGCTTTCGTTCGCAGCTGGAAGTATAATTAAAAAGATCGGCTACAAGAGCGGAGTTATTATGGGTTTATTGCTGGTAGCCATTGGGAGCTTTTTATTCTACCCTGCAGCCAAAGTACTCTCTTTCCCCTTCTTTTTATTTGCAATATTCATAATGGCAGGAGGGGTTGTATTCCTTCAGGTTGCAGCTAATCCTTATGTTACTGCCCTGGGACCGTCTGAAACTGCATCCGGCAGACTGAACCTGACACAGGCTCTAAACTCGATTGCAACATACATTGCACCCATAATCGCAAGCTATTTCGTATTCAAGGCTGCTGATTCGGCTCTCAGCCCTGCAGAAGCAGCCAAGTCGGTACCAACACCATTCCTCATAATTGCGGTAGTTGTGATCATTATTGCAATAGCTGTTTATCTGCTTAAACTCCCGGTAATCCCTACACAGGGCGAAGAAAAGAAGAGTGTCTGGAAATACCCGCATGTAATCCTGGGAGCTGTCGCTATTTTCTGTTATGTTGGTGCTGAGGTAGGATCTGCAGCAATGCTTCAGCGATATTTTCAGGAAGCACTGAACATGGCCCGGTCAGATGCCGCAATGATGATTGCTCTTTACTGGGGAGGTGCCATGGTCGGCAGGTTCTATGGATCTTTCATGCTGTCAAATGTGGCTCAGTCAAAGAAGTATCTCTACACAGCACTTGTAATGCTGCTTGCTTTATTCGTAGGATGGTTTGTAAGGCGTGAAATTACTGACGGACTCATTTTCGCAGGAATCGCTCTGGTTAACTATCTGGCAATACAGCTTGGCAAGGGCAAGGCAAACAGATCACTTGCAGTTTTCGGCATAATTGCAGCTCTTCTTCTGGTATTGGTGATGGCAGCCAGCGGTAACGTGATACTCTGGGTAGGGCTCTCTATAGGTTTCTTTAACTCCATCATGTTCCCAAATATATTTGCTCTTGGTGTTGACGGACTGGATAAAGGTGAACTGAGCATGGCATCAGGTATTATTAACACACTGATAGTCGGCGGTGCATTAATACCAGTCCTGATGGGACTGATAGCTGACGGGCTTGGCGTCAGATTTGCATTCATCCTCCCGATCGTATGCTATCTTTATATTGTTTTCTTCGCACTTATAGGGAGTAAACATAAATAAAAGGATATTGCAACCGGCAATTAACTTTTTGACAGAGGCTGTCTCATATTTTGAGGCAGCCTCTGTATATTATTACCTGACAATTATTATTTTTACATTATGTCGTAAATCAAAATTTATTATCACATGGCAACAATAGAAAACCTGATCGCCAGGATCAATGGTGGAAATAACAAGGCTTTCCTTGAATTGTACGGAAATGATCCTGCTGAACTGAAGAGGAATACTAAGAGATATACTGATCTTTTGAACCAGTTCAGGTCTGAATTTGGTGATGCTGATGCAGAATTCTTTACTTCGCCCGGACGGACTGAGATTGGAGGCAATCATACGGATCACAACTGGGGTCGTGTGCTTGCCGGAGCTGTTAACCTTGACAATGTGTGTGTTGCAGCAGGGAATGATACAAATATAATCCGCATAGTATCAGAAGGATATCCCAGGTTAGAAGTTGATCTGTCATCCCTTAAACCTGATAAAAGAGAACAGTTCACTTCCTCTGCGCTTGTCAGAGGAATATGTTCCCGGCTGAAAGAGGAGGGATTTTCAATTGGCGGATTTGATGCCTGTATCGACGGAGGTGTGCCCAAGGGCTCAGGCTTGAGCTCCTCTGCTTCATTTGAAGTGCTTATAGGGGCGATACTGAACCAACTGTTCAATAAAGGAAAGCTCGATCCGATAAGAAACGCAATAATAGGGCAGTATTCCGAGAATAACTATTTCGGCAAGCCGTGCGGATTGATGGACCAGACTGCATGTGCCATGGGAGGGCTTATAACCATCGATTTCAGGGATCCTTCAAAACCTGTTGTCAAAAAGGTAAGTTTTAATTTTGTAGCGACTGGCTTTTCGCTTGTAATTACAGATACCGGCGGCAATCACGCCGATCTGAATGATGAATATGCTTCACTGCCAACTGATATGAAAGCTGTTGCTGCAGAACTTGGCGCCAAAGTCCTGCGCCAGGTCAGCCTCGAGCAGGTACTGGATATTATACCAAAAATCCGTGAAAAAGTAGGAGACCGTGCCATTCTGAGAGCAATTCATTTTCAGAAGGATAACCAGCGCGTTGTGGACCAGGTTGAAGCACTTGAAAACAACGATTTCAAAGCATTCCTGAACATGGTTATTGATTCTGGATACAGCTCCTATATGTATAATCAGAACATCTTTCCTGTAAATAATGTCAGGGAACAGGGAGTCTCCCTTGCACTTGCCCTGAGCGAGCTTGTACTTAAAGGACAGGGAGCCTGGAGGGTACATGGCGGAGGATTTGCCGGTACGATCCAGGCATTTGTACCGCAGAACCTGCTTGATAAATATATAACCACCCTTGAACATGTTTACGGCAAAGGATCCTGCCATAAGCTGTTCATACGTCATCAGGGAGCAGGAAAAGTTGAGTTATAGAGAAAAGAAAAAGAATTATGAATATCATACCGGAAGAATCGTTCAGTGGAGTGCATAACGGCAAAAAAACAAGCTTCCACACATTAAGAAACAAGAACGGACTTGTAGCCCAGGTTACAAACTATGGAGCAATCATCGTAAGCATTTATGTCCCTGACAGGGATGGAAACATGTCAGATATTGTGCAGGGCTATGATACTATAAAGGAGTATATCGATGGCAACGGTCCTTATATGGGTGCTGTCTGCGGACGTTGTGCGAACCGGATAGGGAAGGGGAAATTTAACTTGCTTGGGAAGGAATATTACCTTGCAGTTAATAATGGACCTAACCATCTTCATGGCGGAATTACAGGATTCAACAGGGTAACCTGGGATGTAGTTAAATCTTCACCCTCCAGCATACAGATGCTTTATCTGTCAGCTGACGGTGAAGAAGGATATCCGGGAAATCTCAGGGTTTCAGTCACATACACGTTAACTGAAAAGAATGAACTCAGACTTGACTATTCCGCGTCTTCCGATAAAACAACCATAGTTAATCTGGCAAGTCATTCTTATTTCAATCTGGCTGGTGAAGGATCAGGAAGCATTTATGATCATTACCTTTTGATCAATGGAGCATTTTTCACTCCTACTGATGAGACTAATATTCCGACAGGAGAGATCCGGCGCGTTGCGGGAACACCTATGGATTTCACTACTCCAAAGAGAATAGGGGCGTCTATAGATATGGATGATGAACAGCTTAAGTATGGAGCCGGTTACGACCACAACTGGGTTCTGAATCATAGAACTGGTACTCTTGGACTTGCTGCAGTTGCACATGATCCAAAATCAGGACGTGTAATGGAAGTCTATACCACACAACCGGGAGTCCAGCTCTATACTGCCAACTGGATCGATAATGAGAAAGGTAAGAACGGTAAAAAATATCAGAGGCGATGGGCTTTTTGCCTTGAAACTCAGCATTTCCCGGACGCAGTGAACATACCTCATTTTCCTTCCACCATACTTAAGCAGGGAAAGGAATACAGGCATTGCGTTGTACATAAATTTAGCGTAAAATAACCTATAACTAATAACCTGATAAAATGACAAAAGAAAAAAACAAATTCCTGTTCCCGCTTATTGTGATGGCATCCATGTTCTTCCTTTTAGGATTCATCACAACAATGAACAACTCGCTGATTGATTACCTTAAAAACGCATTCAATCTTAACGAAGTTGAAAAGCAACTGCCAAATACGTTCTTTTACGGTGCATACATTCTTTCCATCCCGGTAGGTTATCTTCTGAACCGGATAGGTTACAGGTGGGGAGTGCTAAGCTCTCTTGCACTTATTGCCATTGGATTCTTCCTGTGTATTCCCGGTGTGGCTTTAGGGTACTATGGATTTCTTAGCGCCGTTTCTGTCTTCGCAATAGGTGTTGTTATTCTTCAGGTAGCCGCAAATCCTTATGTGAATGCACTGGGTACCCCTGAAACAGCTGCAAGCCGCCTGACCCTGACTAACGCGCTTAATTCACTTGCAACAGTTATAGCACCGATTTTTGTATCAATGCTGATAGTGTCAGCCAATACAGGAGGGGCTTCTGATCCGAAAGCAGTTCAGGGACCTTTTGCCGGGATAGGAATCGCCACTCTTGTGATCGTCATAGTTATGTTCTTCCTGAAGCTTCCTGAGATCAGAGAGGGTGAAACTGCCGAAGGAGGTGTAGTAAAACAATATAAATCAAGCGCATATAAGTACACTCATATGTGGCTCGGTTCGCTGGCAATATTCTTTTATATGGGCGTTGAAATAGGCATCCCGAGCTTTTTCGCCGATTATTCAGATAAGCTTGGATTCAGTTTCAATGGCGATATGCGAACAAAATTGCTGGCATATTACTGGGGGGGACTCATGGTAGGACGTATAGCTGGTATTTTCATTCTGCGAAAGTATTCTACAAGAAAGATATTGAGCTTCAATGCAATAATTGGAGCAGTAATGTTGCTGCTTTCACTGGTTCTGGGTTTACTCGAAATGGATGGTGTTGCTCTTGTCTTATTCCTTGGGACAGGACTAATGCATTCAATAATGTGGCCCTGTATTTTCAATCTGTCTCTTGAAGACCTTGGTCCTCATTCAAAAGTTGGTTCGGGTGTGATAGCAACCTCTGTCATCGGAGCTGCATTGCTTCCTATAATGATGGGTGGTATTCAGAGGGGAGTTGGTTTGATAGTTGCCATCTGCTGTCTCTTTGTTTATTATGCTTATATAACTTTCTTTGCACTTAAAGGATCCAGTATCCGCTAGTAAAGTATTAATTTAAAAATAAAAATCAATGAACCGCAGGAAATTTATCGAGACCTCCGGGGCAGCTGCAGGAGCTGCTGTCCTTGGAAAAGTTAATCCGGCTCTGAAGGAAAAGAGTGGTTCCTCAGGTGTTAAACCCGGAAAAGGTTCCAAAATCAAACTGGGTTTGTACTCAATAACTTATGGCGGAATCTGGTACGAGGGTTCCGCACTGACGTTCGATGAACTTTGCAAACGTGCAAAGGAATATGGATTCGATGGGGTTGAGCTTGACAACAAACGTCCTATGGGATGCCCCCTTGATCTTGATAAGCGAAAGAGGGATGAAATGGTTGCTTCTCTTCAGAAATATGGTCTTGAGATACCAGCAGTAGCTGCAAACAATGACTTTTCAAGCCCGGTCCCAGAACACAGGGAATGCCAGCTGCTTATGGTCAGGGAAACTGCAAAGCTGGCAAAAGACCTGGGTGCTAAATTTGTCAGGTTATTTGCGGCATGGCCGGGTGTTCCGATCCATGAAGGTGTTGGAACCTATGACCTTACAAGGGGTGCAGAATTCTATACTTTCCAGAGACAATACCCTTTTACTACCCGTCTTGACCGCTATAATTTTGTCAAGGATTGTCTCAGGGAAGCAGCAAAGATGGGAGAGGAGAATGGTATTGTAATGGCTCTTCAGAACCACGCACCCCTGATCCGTGGATGGAAAGATACGTATGATCTTGTCAGGGAAGTCAATTCGCCATGGCTTAAAATATGCCTCGATCTGCCTATTTTTGAAAATCTTGACAATGAATATGTTGCCAATGCTGTCCGGACAGTAGGGAACCTTCAGGTTCATTCCCATTTTGGCGGTGAATACATACGCGATGCCAGCGGTGCTATAAAACCCAGAATACTCGATTATTATGCGGGCGGAAAAACTCCAGATTACTCGCATTACCTTGCTTTAATGAGCGAAATAGGCTATAACGGATATTTCACGTTTGAACTTTGTCACCCGGTTTTAAATGATGATCACTCCAGAGGAGGGATTGAGTTTGTCCATGAACAGGCAAAACTTGCCCGTGAGTATATGGGAAATATTGTGAATCAGTATGGGAAGGGATAACCTTAAAAGAGGATTTGCCAGCGACAATAATGCAGGAGTCCATCCCGAGATCCTGAAGGAAATAGAAAAGTCAAATGCCGGCCATGTAACAGGTTATGGATCGGATATTTACACCAGCCAGGCTGTTCAGCTTTTCAAAGAACATCTGGGAAACAGCACAGAGGTCTTTTTCGTGTTTACGGGAACAGCTGCCAATGTGCTGGGCATAAGCGGAGTAACCCGTTCATGGAATTCTATCATAACAGCATCAACAGCTCATCTTGAACAGGATGAATGCGGTGCTCCTGAAAAATTCACAGGGTGTAAAGTACTTACTGTGGATGCTCACGACGGCAAGATCACCATCGATATGATCGGAAAACACATGCACGGTTTTGATTTTGAGCATCATGCCCAGCCAAAAGTGATCTCAATAACTCAACCGACAGAGATGGGTACCGTTTACAACGTGCAGGAGATTAAGGAAATTGCTGATTTTGCCCATTCCAGGAATATGTTGCTTCACATGGATGGAGCCAGGCTCGCAAATGCAGCTGTGACACTGAATTTGCCCTTTAAGAATTTCACAACTGACGCATCAGTTGATATTCTCTCTTTTGGTGGTACAAAGAACGGGATGATGTACGGAGAAGCTATATGTTTTTTGAAGCCCGGACTCGCTCAGGATTTTAAATATCTGCGGAAGCAGGGCATGCAGCTGGCATCGAAGATGAGGTTTATCTCAGCACAGTATCTGGCCTATTTCCGAAATGATCTATGGAAAATGTGCGCCTCACATTCAAATGCTATGGCCGCTCTTCTGGCTCAAAAGTTAGAAGGGATAAGCGGATTAAAAATTACCCAGCCTGTTCAGTCAAATGGAGTTTTTGTAATAATGCCGCCGGATGTAGCAAAGAAAGTTATGAACGAATATTTCTTCTATCCGTGGAATGAGGATATCTCAGAGTACCGTCTTATGACAAGCTGGGATACTGCTGAAGAGGATATTAATGAGTTTGTGAAACTGCTCCGGAAGGAGTTGAGTAAATAAAAAAAGGGGCTCTTGATAAAGGCCCCTTTTTATATAATCAACAATCGATTTTACTTAAGCGTAAAGGTAATAGGCACCATATACCATACTGGTACAGGTTTTCCGCCCTGTTTACCTGGCTTAAATGCAGGAAGTGAGTTAACTACCCTGACTGCTTCAGTATCAAGTTCAGGGTCAACGCCTTTCAGCACGCTTACCTGGTTGACACCACCTTTGGATGTAACACAGAACCTAACAATTACTCTTCCCTGGATGTTATTTTCTTTTGCTACTTCCGGGTAATTGGTATGTTCGGCAATGTACTGCAGAAGAGCAACATCGCCTCCCGGGAACATCGGCATCTCTTCAACAACCACGAATGGTTCGGGTTCGGCTTCTTCTTCCTGAACCTCTTCCTTCACTGGTTCAACGTATTCAACAACCTCTTCGTTCTGCACCTCAAGCTGTGCATCATCAGCGGTCATAAGCTTTACTGCCTCTTCAGGTTTCACTGAGTCAACCACAACCGGCGGCACATATCTTGCCTGCTGCACAACATCCTGAGGCGGAGGGGGGGGAGGAGGAGGAGGAGCAACCACATCATTAGGTTGATCCAGGTTCTCCATCTTGATTTCCACCTGTCTTTCAGCTCTTTTTGTTTTGCTTTCAAGTGCTTTGGCATTCAGGTAAGGGGTTATAATTGCCGTGGCAAGTATGATGACCCCTATGCATGTTGCAATAATAACATTGCGGTTATATTTTTTCCGCAACCTGTAAGCTCCGTACTCCTTGTTCCTTACCTCGAAGACTATATCATCAAAGAGGGGAACCTTGATTTTTTCTTTTGCCATTTCTTTAAGGTTTACGGGTTAATTCGATGAAGTAGCTGGAGTGGACAAACTGCTCATGGCATTTTCCACCATCTTTTCTTCATACCATGCGATGTCAACAAAAGTATAACGGGCAATACCGCAGATATTCATCTCATCGAGGATATCTACAAAGTTCCCGTAATTGGCCTCCTTGTATGCTTTTATAAGCACTATGGGGCCGGTGTCATCATCCGATTTCAGTCTCCTTATTGAGGTGGCGAGGGAATCCTGGGAGATCTCTAATTTCCCAGAGATAACCTGTTGGTTGAAATCATCAATCTTTTTGAAAAGGGCTCTGTTTCTTTCAAGGAGCATCTGGCGAATGCCGGTTGCACTGAAATCTGTCAGGTTAAGGGGTGGAAGATTGTTGTAATCTTCAGGCTTAACTGAACCCGGATAAGTAAATATCTTGCCTTCCGGTCCAAGGATGATGTTAAGAGTACGGCTTGCCGAAATCTTCGGTGCTTCCTGATTCGGATCCTTAAGTTTCTCAGGGAGAACGATTTCCATGATTTTAGCCTTGCTGAAAGCAGTTGTAAGCATGAAGAATGTGATCAGCAGACACATCAGGTCGACCATCGGTGTCATATCTATATGCGGAGGATGCTTTTTGGTTTTGCGTTTCCCGCCTTTTCCTTTTTCCTCTTGAATTATCTCTGCCATATCACTGCTGTATTTCTTCTAGGTTTATTTTAGCTGCTTCAAGGCTTGTAATCAGATTGAACCTGTTTACGTTCAAATCCTGCAGAATATCCAGCACTTTCTTGACAACCGGGAATGGTGTCTTTGAATCGCCCTTTATTAATGCATTGATATTCGGATTCACTGTACGGGCATACTGTATCCACATAGCCAGCTGATTGTCAGCCGAATCCAGGGGGATGCCCGTCTGAAATGCTTTTCTTGAGGTATTATCCTTGGCATTAAGGAAATCCTGCATCTGCATTATCGGAACACCTATTGAGGAGGGAAATTTTTCAAACTCCCTCAGCTGTTTTTCATTGAACTCGATCCCGTACCTTCTACCCATTTCTGCCAGGATTTTTGGCCTGAATTTAAGAAGAGTATCAGGTCCGTTATCGAAATTCATAAATACCTGCCCTTCCGGGGAAAGAAGGAAAGTCATAGTATTAAAATCAGGAGTAGGTGTTTCTGATATTGAGAATGGAGTATCAACAGTCGCAGGTTCAGGCTGTCTCATCTGTGTGGTAAGCATCAGGAATGTCAGTACCACGCAGAATGTATCAACCATCGGCGTCATGTCGATACGGGGTTGCTTGGTTGGTAGTTTAATCTTTGGCATTCTTTTCTCTTTTTACATTATTAAACCAAAAGATAAATCCAATTAACCCTTCAGTGATGCTGCAAAACTCTGTGTCAGACTGAAACCTGATTCGTCAATTTTAAATGTATATGCGTCAATTGTCGATGAGAAATAGTTGAACGCAAGAATTGAAAGGGTTGACCCTGTAATACCAAATGCTGTGTTGACAAGAGCTTCTGAAATACCCTGTGACAGAGCAAGTGCATCGGGTGCTCCGGACTGGGCAAGAGCTGCGAACGCACGGATCATGCCAAGCACCGTTCCGATAAGACCGATAAGCACTGAAACTGAAGCAAGAGTTGAGAAGATAACCATGTTCTTTGAAAGCATCGGTAGTTCAAGAGCTGTAGCTTCTTCAAATGATTTCTGGATTGAAAGAATTTTCTGGTCTTTTTCAAGTTCTTTATCCTGCTGGAGGCTGCGGTAACGTGACAATCCCGCTTTCATGACATTGGCAAGAGAACCTTTCTGCTTGTCACACTCTTCAAGAGCTTCTTCAATCTTGTCTTCTGAAAGCAGTGTTTGAAGTTTACGAACAAATATATTTATTCTGCCTTTCCCTTTTGCCCTTGAAAGAGTGATGAGCCTTTCAATTATGAAAATGATAAGAACCAGAACGCAGGTCATAAGAATAGGAACAATAAAACCACCTTTGTAAATAATTCCCAGGAAGTTTCCTTCCAGCGCATGGCCTTTAGGATTACCTCCTTCGAAATTTATCGGATTACCCATTACATTGACAAACAATAAATAGGATACCACAAAAGCTATTAAAATAGCACTTGCTGCGAAAATATTCTGCAGCGCATCTTTGAACGTACTTCCTTGTTTACTCATTTTTATCGATTTGTTTAGGTTTAAGATTTAACAATTCGCAAATATATATATTATCAATTGTTTTTTTCAAACAATGTAATAAATTATTGTTAACCTTTTTGAGAAGTTTATTTACTATCCTCAATCAAAAAGACCGCCAGACAGCCCGATACCCCTATACTTTTTACCTGAATTTACTTCAGCGCAGACTTAACCTATTTTTCAAGTGAAACGTTATATACTCTCGACTTAGTTATCGGTACTTCTTTTGTTGTGTATCCTTTAGCGCTGATTATCAGTATTTCAGAGCCCTGAGGAATTTCGAACTTATATTCACCCCTGGTATTGGAGAGGTTTTCTGCTGCTGTATCCTTTACCCTGATTGAGGCATAAGGAATTACTGCTCCGGTTGCAGCATCTTTCACAACACCTTTGATCTCGTTGGGATTGATACCTTTCCTGACAGAAGCTTCAAATTCATGTATATAATTTATCTGGCTCTTTGCTGAAGCATTATTCGGATCTATTGCAAGGATTTTATTATATGCATCAGCTGCTCTTGCCAGGATAGGGAGCCTTCCTTCATTAGTCTTTTCATTGGAAGCCATTCTTAATTCAAGCGATCCAAGTCCGTTGTAACCCCTTATCCTGGCATCTTTGTTATCCGGGCTCAGATTGATCATCCGGTTATAATAGTCTTTTGACTGGCTGTAATTATCCGCCATCATATGGTAATATCCAAGGTAACCGCATGCTTCAACCATTTCCCCGTCATTCTTCAGAGAATCTGACTTGGAAACATTAAGAACCTTTTCAAACTTCGGTTTTGCCAGTCCCAGCTTTGAATCAGGATCCATTTTTGAATATGTCCTGGCGATCCAAACAAAAGCCGGAATGTGATCGGTCCATTTCTTCAAAATAACATTGAAGACTGAATCCGCTGTTTTGTATTTTTCACCATTATAATATGCCCTCCCGATCTGCATGTATTCTTCGGGCTTTTCATTGGCAGGATTGATAAGCTTGACCCATGTTCGGGCAGCTTTGTCATAGCGCCTGTTTGCATAATAATTACCAGCCATTTCACTCAGCACACTTTTGTCCTGCGGTTTCATCTCAAGGACTTTGGCATACTCAGCAAATCCCATATCAAGCTCCTTTTCTGCCCTGGCAACATCAGCCTTCAGATTGGTTACCTTAACGGTAAGATCATCGACTGCAGGTTTTATCTTCGGCTTATTAGCTGCTGAAGCAGATGCATACCTTGATTTTTCCCTGTCCAGTTGCTGCTCAAGGTTTGCCAGCTCATCAACTAATTTTGGGTAATTCTGATTCTTCTTCATCAGTATCCTTGCCAGGTAGTGATGGTCTTTCCACAATATTCTTTCCTCAGAAACTGTTTTGAACAGTTCTTCCATATATGAAAGAGCTTTACTGTAATCGGGATTTTTCATTTCATAATAGGAATAACCTGCAAGACGGTTCAGGAATGACCTCGATTTATCAATAGCAAGTATCTCCTCAACATTCTTGATCACTTCAGGATAGTCACCTGCATAAAAGAGAGATGTAACATATCTTGTCTGGGCCGGTATATTGCCGGCACTCAGCTCAAGGTACTTCTTATAATTTGCTTTTGATTGTTCAAGTCTCTGTGCCATCCAGTAAAGCTGTCCAAGTTCCCTGTATGCCGGAGCATAATTGGCATCAAGCCCTATGGCTTCCTCAAAATAAGGTCTGGCAGCTTCCAGACTCTTGCCTCTCACATAAATGCTCCCTATTTTCATAGCAGCAGTAGGTGAGGTGGGATCAGCAAATTGAGCCAGGTTATAATTCCTGATTGCATTTGAGCCGTCATTTGCCAGAATATAGATATCTCCGGTTATAAGGAAGATTTCAGGATTTTTTGGATCAATCTTAATAGCATGTCTTATTAACGGAAGTGCTAAAGATGTATCAACTTCCCGCTCACTATAATCAATATATGATTCGGCTATTTTAGCCAGCGCAAAAGCATATTCTTTGGCAGGCGGGACTATCTTCTTGATCTTTTTATAGGGGAGAAGGAAACTTCTTGCTTTAGTACGCATCTCATCAGCAGTTTTGTTATCTCCCGTAAGGAACGCAATTTTTGCAAGTCCTGTATAGTTGAGCGGATCATTTGCATTTGCATTTACACCTTTCTGGAAAATATCCTTTGCTTTATTCATGGCAAGTGTAAACGAGTTGGATATAGTATCCGAATAGTATTCAAGAATTGCATTCTCGCCGAGATAGAAATAGTATTTGCTGTTTGAAGGTTCTTTCTGAATCAACTGCTGAAGCATCTCACCGGCTCTATCGTATTGCTCGCTTTTTGTCAGCAGCAGCGATGTATTAAGGTCCTGAGCATAATTATTGATTGTGACCATTCCTGCCAGTATCGCTGTCAGAATCAACCCCTTTTTCATAAATGAACGTTTCATAACTGTTTTTTTATTTTGGACTCAATTATACAAATTTTTTCAAACTTTTAAGTTATTTGTTCTATATATTGTTTGTATTGTCTTGTTTCTTGTTTCTTGTTTCTTGCTTGTTTGGTCTTCTTATTCCGTCTTCATCTGTATCAGTCTAATAGGCATTGTAGCCGGAGCCAGTCCGGATTTAAGAACTATTCTCTGCCCCTGTTCTGCCGTTACCCATTGAATAAATCCAGAACCAAGACCGCTGAAAGTCTCCCGCGAAATTAGGAATACTTCTCTGGTAAACGGATATTCTTTGGTAACAATGAATCCCTGGTCAGGTCTGTAGTACGATCCGTCATTAATATACTGCCGGGATACTCCCAGCACATTAATCTTCTTGATATATTTCACATTCTGCGGATCGTCCTTATCGCTTATCCAGTTCTTGCTGACAATTCCGAGAGCGTCAGGATTTCTGGAAACGAAATCAATGACCTCCAGATTGCTGTTCACAGCAAAAAAGTTAACCGGAAGACTTCCCTTTATCTCAAAAAGTTCCTTGAAATACCTGATATTTCCCGACTTTGTATTATCGAAGATGATGCGGATGCTACCCAGCTTTGATTTTGGATCAAGATCTTTCCATTCGGTCTTTACTCCGAGAAAGATATCTCTGATATCGTTATAATTGACCAGCGTATCATAGTTTCTCCTGTTTGTAACCAGGGCTAGTGCATCCCAGGCAAAGGTTATAGTTCGTGCAACTATAAGTGTATCTCTAAGATACTGTATCTGGTCTTCGGTAAGCCTTTTACTTGTTACGATCACCTTGACTGAATCATTCATAAAGTCATTGATTACATCGAACTCCGGCTTGTACAGAGGTTTGATCCTTGCATTTAGATACAACTGTGTAAAAGTAAAGACCTCAGTATCTACCAGAGGCTGGAATGACTCATCAGCAATAATCTTGATGTTGCCCCTGGTAGGAGTTTCATCTGATCCGGTTGTCCCGCTCTTGCAGGAACTGAAGGTTATTATCAGTCCAAGAAAAAAATAGCGCAAACCTGAAAGGAAGCTTTTAATAAATGATCTGTTCACTTTAAGTCTGTTGGCAGCAAATAAGTTACGGCACGCAATATTAATAAAATTTTTAATAATTGTTGTCATGATCATACCCTGTTAATTTTATTAAACGTATCATACTCACTACCGCAAAGTATGTGCCAAGACATGTCTCAGTGCCTGCTATTTTTACGGATAGGAACAGAATCAATCTATGTCAGTGTCTTTGGTAAAAAACAGCTTGTAAATACTTACAGAAGCTCTGTAGAACCTGTAAAGGCCATAAAAGAGAAACGTTCCGCCTACTATAATCAGCAGTGCCCTGTCTACCTTAAAAAAATCAGAAAAGAACAGGAGGAATATCCCCGCGCCCAGGTAAAATAAAGCCATAAAGAACCTGAGTATAGCCTGCAACTGCTGAAGCATTTTACTGTCTTCCATATCACAATCTTTCTGGCGCTAAGAAACAAAAATTCAGATAAATATCAAAAGCTAAAGAAATATGCAGGCATCACCGTAGCTGAGAAACCTGAATTCATTCTCCATGGCATAAGCGTAGATCTTCTTCCACTCATCACCAACATATGCTGAAATTAAAAGAAGGAGACTGCTTTTTGGCTGGTGAAAATTTGTGATCATGCCATTTATAACCCTGAACCTGTAACCAGGGACTATCATGATATTTGTGGAAGCCCGGATAAATCCATGTTCCCTTTTGTCAATGATATTCATAAGCATTCCAAAAGATTCCTGCATGCTGACCTCCCTTTCTTCATCCACCCATTCCCATTGATCAACAACAGGTATATTATCAAGGACACCCTTATTGTTCAATGCTTTCACACCAAGCCAATACAGACTTTCAAGTGTTCTTACGCTTGTTGTGCCAACTGCAATTCTTTTCCCTTCAGCTTTAAGAATAGTTCTTAGTTCTTCACGGTTTATATGAAAATGTTCGCAGTGCATTTTATGCTGTGAGATCTCCTTTGCTTTAACCGGCTGAAAAGTACCAGCCCCGATATGCAGAGTCAATTCAACAGATCTTATCCCCTTTGCAAGAATATTTTTCAGGACATGAGGTGTGAAATGCAAGCCGGCTGTTGGTGCAGCAACTGATCCGTCATTCTTTGAATAAACGGTCTGGTACCTGATATAATCATCCTTCATATCTTCCCGCCTGACATATGGCGGCAGGGGGATATGTCCCAGGGATTCAAGAACTTCTCCGAAAGTTATATCAGAAGAATTCCAGCTGAAGCGGACCTTCCATGCATCTCCGACAGGTTCAATTTTTTCTGCCAGCAGCCTGTAATTTTTACCTTTGTGCATAAAGCCAGATGTCATGGCAACAGATTTCCATTTCTTCAGGTTCCCGACCAGGCATTTCCATTCCACAGGTCCAGAGGAGCTGAATGCCATTCCGTATTCGGGCGGAGACAATGGTTCAAGACATAGGATCTCAATTACCGCTCCTGTCTCCTTGCGGAAGAGAAGCCTGGCCCTTATTACTCTCGTATTGTTAAATATCAGGAGTGAATCATCAGGCAGACAATTATGAATATTTCTGAAAATATCTCCGGAGATAATACCTTTATTATATATGAGCAGTTTTGACCTGTCTCTTTCCTCAGCCGGGAACTGCGCAATCCGCTCCTCAGGGAGATCATAATCATAATCATCAATATTTATCTCCGGAATTCTTTTCATTACCGTCTCACCGTTGTACCGTTGTACCGTTATACCCGCTACAATAGCATGCAAAATTATGAATTTTATATCTAACCTTATTCAGGGGGATTTATTACCTTTGCACCGCAGCAGGCTGTTCCATCGTCCCGTACTGAGCGTAGCGAAGTCGGGAAGGAAAGTCCGGGCAACACAGAGCACCATGCTTCCTAACGGGAAGATATCCGCGAGGGTATTGAAGTGTAACAGAAAATAACCGCCCTGAGCGTAGCCGAAGGGAAAGGGTGAAAAGGTGAGGTAAGAGCTCACCGGTTCCGGAGGCGACTCCGGAAGCCGTACACCATATGGGTTGAAAGACCATGTATACCGGCTCCAAGGGCTGCTCGTCCGATGCCGGGGGGTAGGTCGTATGATCCCGACAGCAATGCCGGGGCAAGATAAATGATGGAATTATTACAGAACCCGGCTTACAGGCCGGCTGCAAAAAATAAAGGGACGTAATCAAATGCGTCCCTCTTTTTATATTATTCCCCTTAATATTGGGTTTTAACGCCCCTTCAGAGCTTGCACTGAGCAGAGCGAAGTGGTGGATGGGGGGTCATTTAGTTTTAAACACCGAATCATCAATAGGTATATCAACCTCCACTTTTGTAAAGGTGGTAATGATCTCCATTCCGCTCACAGTTGACGTTGTCTTCATTGGAAGAAAGACTCCGTCATTATCCTTATAGTCTGACGGAACAGATTCCATCGTCATCGCCATTCCTCCCTGTGTTATATCGGTGGTTGTCTTTAAAATGAGGTAATCAGCTTTGTCTATAAATAAATATGCCGAAGTCCCTCCGGGCAGGCCGGCTTTGATTTTAAAAGCAGGTTTCCCGCTCACATCTTCTTCTCCTTCAAGAGTCAGCTGACCATTCTTCAGATATTCATCCAGATAGTTAGTGAAAATATTGCTTTTCTGTATACTTGTCACCTGATCGGCAGTCATTTCAACAGGATCTGTAGAACCTGTCATCGGATTGACAGAGTATCCCTTTTCTCCGTCAAATACCTGTATCATCTCCTGTCCTCCCATGTTGGTGACAGTCTTGATCTTATTCGGTTTTTTCATCCACATTTCCATCGGCATCTCCATGCCCATCATCGACAAGCTGGCAGTGATCTTAATAGTCTGCTTGCCTGAAACCTGATCCAGCTTATTTGCAACCGCATACTTTTTTACGATCTCATCAAGGGACTGGGCATTAATAGCAGCAGCTGCTAAAAGACATGCTGTAATAAAGAATAATTTTTTCATAAAATTTAGAATTTGATGTTTAAGAATTAAATGAATTTATCGTTTTTCTGAGTGCAGCGAGCTTGTTTAATAGCTGATCCATGTCACTCATATTTAGCATATTAGCTCCGTCGGACTTTGCAGATGCCGGATCAGGGTGCGTTTCAATAAAGATGCCGTCAGCTCCGACACTGATGGCCGCTTTACCTATGGTTTCGATCATCTCAGGTACTCCTCCTGAGACACCTGCCTCCTGGTTAGGCTGCTGAAGCGAATGGGTGATATCCATAATGACCGGAACCCCGATTTTCTGCATGATTGGTATATTCCTGAAATCCACCACAAGGTCCTGGTAACCGAACATATTGCCGCGGTCTGTCAGCATAATGTTGGAATTGCCTGAATCCATAACTTTTTGAACAGCAAATTTCATTGATGATCCTGACAGGAACTGGCCTTTCTTGATGTTGATCCATTTTCCTGTATTTGCAGCAGCTACCAGCAGATCGGTTTGCCTGCAGAGGAATGCAGGGATCTGCAGAACATCAACATAATCGGCTGCCATTTCAGCTTCTGCAGGATTGTGGATATCGGTTATAACCGGTATAGAGAATTTCTCCCTTACCCGGGCAAGGATTTTTAGAGCTTTTTCATCTCCTATACCTGAAAACGAATCAATCTTTGACCTGTTTGCCTTTCTGTATGATGCTTTAAATACGAATGGAATCTGGTATTTCTCTGACAGTTTTACTAAATGCTCTGCAATTTCGAATACAACACTTTCACCTTCAACGATACAAGGTCCTGCAATTAAAAGAAAATTACCTGTCTTCCCGTACTTCAATCCGGGAATATTTTCCGCCTTTATATTCATTCCATCGTAAAGTTAAAAAAATAATCAAATATTGTGCCGCATACAAAATCAACCGTATAATCTTGATCTTTTAGCATCGTTGAGCCTTTGGACCGTTGTGCCTTTGCGCCGTTGAGCCTTTATTTATGTATTATCGTAATCGTATATATCTTTCCACAGATCGCTGAGTCTTTTTCTTATTTCGTCTTCCTTTGGATTCTTTCCAGGCTCATAAAATATGCTGCCCTTCAGCTCTTCAGGAAGGTAATTGTCAGGTACAAAATTGCCTTCATAGCTGTGAGCATACTTGTAATCCTTATGGTATCCCAGATCTTTCATAAGCTTTGTCGGTGCATTCCTGATATGCAGAGGTACGGGTAAGTCGCCTGTATTGCTAACGGCTTCAGTTGCATTTTCAATAGCCATGTACGACGCATTGCTTTTCGGAGATGTTGCAAGATAAACAACGGCTTCCGAAAGTATTATCCTTGATTCCGGCCACCCGATAACATTTACTGCCTCAAAGCATGTCTGTGCCATCAGCAATGCGTTGGGATTTGCCAGCCCTATGTCCTCGGCAGCAAGTATCACCATCCTTCTTGCTATAAAGAGGGGATCCTCACCGCCTGCAACCATCCTTGCCAGCCAGTAAACAGCAGCATTGGGATCACTTCCTCTCAGCGACTTTATGAAAGCTGATATAATATCATAATGCTGTTCACCATTCTTGTCATACAACGCAAGATTTTTCTGCACATGCGTCAGCACCTTTTCATTTGTTATTATTATTTTACCTGAACCGGCTGTATCAGCCTCTGAAGCAACTATGAGTTCAAGCGCATTATAAAGTTTGCGCGCATCTCCACCAGAGAAACGCATAAGAGCCTCATATTCAGAAATTACAATGTCATATGTAACCAGGTAGATGTCCTTTTTCAATGCTCTTTCCAGCAATTCCATCAGCTCATCCTTGCTCAAAGGATTCATCACATAAACCTGACAGCGCGAAAGAAGAGGGGAGATAACCTCAAAAGAAGGATTTTCAGTAGTAGCACCGATAAGAGTAATGATTCCCTGTTCCACTGCACTCAGCAGCGAATCCTGCTGCGACTTGTTGAAGCGGTGTATCTCGTCGATGAACAGGACCGGATTCGGCTGGTTGAAGAACTGCTGTTTCTTTGCCTTCTCTATAGTCTCCCTTACATCTTTCACCCCGGAATGAACTGCGCTCAGATGAAAGAACGGACGCTTAAGGGTATTGGCGATTATCCTGGCAAGCGTTGTTTTCCCGACTCCCGGGGGTCCCCACAGGATAAATGATGGAATATTGCCCGATTCAATTGCCTTTCTTAATACTGCATTTTTCCCGACAAGATGATCCTGTCCGCAAAACTCATCAAGGTCTTTCGGTCTCAGTCTCTCGGCCAGCGGTTGATTCGACAGCATAAAATAAAATTTCCGTAAAAGTAATCAAAATAACCAGTATCGAGGAACCAGGAACCAGCAACCAGCAACTAGTTTTTATTTAAATGCACCTCTTTTAATAAATTTGAAGTCTTAACTAATATCATTATGAAAGTACACTATATACTTTATGTTGTTTTATTGATTCTTTGTTACTGCGCTTGTACCACGGGGCATGAGAATAAGCCGGTTTACGAGGGTCGTAATATTGTATCGGATCACGGGATGGTGGTTTCAGCGCATCCTCAGGGTTCCCGAATCGGTGTTCAGGTACTGCAGGAAGGGGGGAATGCAATTGATGCTGCTGTCGCCACAGGATTTGCACTCGCGGTCTGTTACCCTGAAGCGGGAAATATAGGCGGTGGTGGATTCATGGTTTTACGGAAAAGCGATGGTTCATCTGATGTGATTGATTTCAGGGAAAAGGCCCCTCTTGTTGCCTCAAGGGATATGTACCTGTCAGGTGACGGAAATGTGGTCGAAGGGCTGAGTACCGAGACCCACCTTGCTGCAGGTGTGCCTGGCTCAGTTGACGGACTGATAAGAATACATTCAAAATACGGAAAACTAAGATTTCGCAAAGTTATCCAGCCGGCAATTGACCTTGCACGTAATGGTTATTCACTTACTGAAGAACAGGCACGATCGCTGAATGGTAATAAAGAATATTTCATACAGAAGAATAAGAATATTCCTGAATTTGTGAAAGACTCGTTATGGAAGGAGGGAGATGTACTGAAGCAGGAGGATCTTGCTTGTACCCTGGAAAGGATAAGGGATTTTGGCCGTGATGGATTTTACTCAGGAAAAACGGCAGAACTTATGATCACGGAGTTTAAAAGAGGCAACGGAATAATAACACAGGAGGATCTGGATAGGTATGAATCACTATTCAGGAAACCACTTGTTACAGAATACAAGGGTTACAGGCTGATCACTGTTCCTCCCCCTTCAGGTGGAGGTATAATACTGTTCCAGCTCCTTGGAATAGTTGAATCTTACCCGTTAAGCGAATGGGGATTTCACTCTGTAAATGCAATTCATCTCATAACGGAAGCAGAGAGAAGGGTGTATGCTGACAGGGCTGAATATTCAGGAGATCAGGATTTTGTAAATGTTCCGGTTGAAGGATTGCTCGATAGTGAATATCTGAAGGGACGGCTTGATGATTTCGATGAGACCAGAGCTTCATTATCGTCTGAAATAAGCGCAGGATCACCTGAAGGATACGTTGGTGAAGAGACGACACACTATTCAGTGGTTGACGGATCAGGCAACGCTGTAGCTGTTACCACTACACTGAATAATATTTACGGAAGCAGTATAATTGTTGATGGTGCCGGATTCTTCCTGAATAACGAGATGAACGATTTTTCTGTTAAGCCCGGAGTTCCAAACATTTTTGGTCTTACAGGAGGTGAAGCCAATGCCATAGAACCCGGGAAAAGGATGCTCAGTTCAATGACACCAGTAATTGTTGAAAAAGATGGAAAACTTTTTCTTGTCGCCGGTTCTCCGGGCGGATCTACCATCCCGACATCAGTATTTCAGGTTATTATAAATGTTATTGATCACAATATGGACATCGGGGAAGCCGTTGATACAGGGAGGTTTCACCATCAGTGGCTGCCCGACTGGATAAGCTACGAGGAGAACGGGATCGACAGTCTTACTTTGTTGAAGTTGAAACAGATAGGACATGAGATCAAACCGCGCCAGGCTATCGGAAGAGTCAATGCGATACAGATACTGCCCGATGGCAGCATGAAGGGCGGGGCAGATAAGAGAGGCAATAACGCAGCTTCCGGTTACTGACAGTTTTGTGGTTAAATAATTTTTACTAAATTGCTACAAATTTATTTTCATTAGAAAAAATAAATTAATACATTTAACAATTGATTTTGAGTTTTTTTGCGATCGTGTGATATACTTGAATACTTTCAGATATTAATTCAGTTATGAAAAAACCTCTGCTTATTGTAATTATTATCCTGGTAGTACTTCTCGCTCTGCCGGTAATCAACCTGCTCCGATGGACTTTTCAGACCAAAAAGCCCATGGATATAATTATTGTCGACAAAACTGTCTCATCATTTGAAAGGGAAAAGCATAAATCACTTGACTGGATCCTGACAAATGACAGGTTTGTCAAAAAAGATAAGAAAACAAGCTATTCATCCAGGAATGATTATTACGGTTTCGTTCCTACCAGGCCAAAAAAAGCAAGACTTTGGGATAGAAATGAATATCGTCTGGCCGACCTTATCAATATTGCAGAAAAAACAGATGCTGTATATTTTGCAGATACTTACGGAGTATTTTTCAATGACTGGTATCAGGGAATAAATAAAAGCCGCAGATCACGCAAACTTTATGGCGGATTGAACAGCAATGATAACTTCCTGATCAAGGAAATGAAGGACAGAAATAAGCTTGTTATCCTTGAGTATAATGCTTTTGACTATCCAACCCCTGAATACGAATCTTACAGAATACAGGAAAGATTGGGTATCAAATTCTCAGGATGGACAGGAAAATACTTCACCTCACTTGATACTCTGAGCGAGAATTTTCCTGTATGGATGACTGCTATGTACAGGAAACAGTATAAGAAACCCTGGACTTTCAACAAACCCGGTGTGGTGCTTCTCCGGGATAAAGCAATAATTGTCCTTGAACAGGGAACACATCTGAGTGATTCTCCTGTGCAGATTGTAACAGATTCCGCTTATTGTGCGAAATATAATGTCCCCGGATCAATAGCTTTCGACCAATGGTTCGATATTGTTGATCCGCGTGCAAATATTGTAATTTCAAATTTCACTATAGGAACAACAAATGTCGGAGATACGCTGCTGGTGGAATATGCACTGGATAATAAATTCCCCGCAGTTATTCAGGATCCTGAGCTACAGAGAACTTACTATTTCTCAGGTGACTTCACAAGTGCAAATATTCCTGTATGGACCTCTAAATTTAAAGGGGTTGACAAACTGAAAGGTATCATCTATTCCAAGAAACCTGATGATTTCAGAAGGTTCTTCTGGCTTTATTACAAACCTCTTATAACAGGAATATTTGATGATTATTACAACTCAATGACAGCAAAATAAGCTTCATTTCAGAATATTGTAAAAGTACAGGTAAGAATAGCCTGTACTTTTTTTATATCACTACCTGCATTACAATATTACAGAATGAGAATATCCATTATTCAATTTGATATAAAATGGGAGGATAAACAAGCCAATTTCAGGCTGATTGAAAATCTGTTATCTGCCCTTGATTCCGCAACCGACCTTGTTATCCTTCCCGAAATGTTCACGACCGGTTTTTCAATGAATGCCCGGAAACTATCTGAAAAGCCTTATTCCGGGACATACGAATGGATGATCCGGACTTCCGCTGAAGGTAATTTCGGCCTTTGCGGCAGCTATATAGTCAGAGATAATAATCTTTTTCATAACCGGTGGATACTTGTCACTCCTGATGCAAAATCCTGGTCATACGATAAAAGGCATCTCTTTATCATGACAGGCGAAGAGAAGGAATTTACACCAGGTAACGAAAGGGTGACTTTAAATTTCAGGGATGTCAGGATATGCCCGAATATATGCTATGATCTCAGGTTCCCGGTTTGGAGCAGGAACAGGAATGATTATGACCTGCTGATCAATTCGGCCAACTGGCCGGAAGCAAGAAGGGATGTTTGGATCACATTGCTTAAAGCAAGAGCTATTGAAAACCAATGCTATGTAGCTGGTGCAAACAGAGCAGGGATCGATGGAACAGGTATCAAATATTGTGGCGATTCAATGATTATCAGCCCGAAAGGAGAGATCATTGCGTGCGGCGAAGAACACAGGGAATGTATAATTACTGCAGATATTTCCATGAACGAGTTATCTGATTTCCGTAAGAAATTCCCCGTACTCAAAGATGCTGATGATTTTACTTTAACTAATTGATTTCTGCGCCCTGCGCCCTGAGCCATTAATCCTTCAATGCCTTGTACAGTACCTGAACCGGATGCATCGCAATTCTTCCTGTTCCATCCTTTATATGATGCCTGCAGCTTGTTCCAGGAGCTGCAATAATTACATCCTCACCTGCTGCCCTGACTGAAGGGAACAATACCAGCTCACCGATTTTGTTTGCAAGGTCAAAATGTTCCTTCTCATAACCAAACGATCCGGCCATGCCGCAGCAGCCTGAAGGAATCTCTGTGACAGTATAATTAGCTGGTATTGAAAGCATTTCTATCGTGCTTGCAGAAGAAGAGATCGCCTTCTGCTGACAATGTGCATGCAAAATAATCTCATTTCCGGAATCTACGAATGCTTCCCTGGTTATTCTTCCGGAGCGAAATTCGCGGGCAATGAATTCATCGATAAGAAAACTGTTTTTCGCGATTTTTAAAGCATCTTCTTTAAGATCATCACCAGCCAGTTCGGGATACTCATCACGGAATCCGAATATGGCTGAAGGTTCTATTCCTATAAGAGGCAGATCATCATTGATAATTTCAGAAAATACCATGATGTTCCTTCTGATTATTTTCCTGGCTTTCCTGATTAATCCTTTTGAAAGGTAAGTTCTTGCACTTTCTCCATGGTCAACGACTGTTACCTGGTAACCTAACGATGACAGCAGTTTAATGGCAGCAATTCCTGTTTCAGTATCATTGAAATCAGTGAACTCATCAACGAAAAGGCAGACCTTCCCTTTCAGTTCCTTTGGGTTCAGAGAATCCAGGTTTATCCTGATCCACTTCCTCAATGTTGTCTTATATAATAAAGGTATTGATCTTCCGGGTGCAACGTTTATTGTCTTTTTAAGTACCCATGAGGTTATTCTGTTACTGATAAAGAAATTAAATATAAAAGGAACAAAAGAGCCCATTCTATTTATTGCGGTGATATATGCTATCATCCTGGTTCTGAGAGGTATTCCATGTTTATCGTGCCAGTGTTGAAGGAATTCGGCTTTTAGTTTGGCAATGTCTACCTCTGAAGGACACTCTGATTTGCATCCCTTGCATGAAAGGCACAGATCAAGTATTTCATAGATCTCCTTATGATCCCATGGATTTTTCTCATCAGCAGAAAGGAATTCCCTCAGGATATTGGCTCTGGCCCTTGTGCTGTTTTTCTCTTCACCTGTAGCCATAAAGGAGGGACACATTGTTCCGCCGATAACACTGGTTTTCCGGCAATCACCTGATCCGTTGCACTTTTCTGCAGCCCTTATGACACCGTCAGCAGAAGAAAAATCAAATATTGTATTAATTTCAGGGGTCTTTTTCCCGGGTGTATACCTCAGGAAGGTATTCATTTTTGGTGTATCGGTGATCTTGCCGGGATTAAGGATATTATTCGGGTCCCAGGTTTTCTTTACCTCTTTAAGCAGATTATAGTTATACTCACCTAATATAAGCGGAATAAACTCGCCTCTTAACCTTCCGTCACCATGTTCACCGCTCATCGAACCCCTGTATTTCCTGACCAGCTTTGCCGTTTCAATTCCAAGTGTTCGGAACAGCTCTGCGTCTGCCGGATCCTTTAGATTCAGTACAGGCCGAATGTGAAGTTCTCCGGTTCCTATATGTGCGTGGTAAACCACCTCTTTGCAGTAAGCCGAAAGCATTTTTTCAAAATCAGCAATATATTCCGGCATCTGCTCAACCCGGACAGCCGTATCCTCAATAAGCGAAACCGGCTTGGAATCTCCCTTCATGTTTGCCAGAACTCCGAGACCTGCTTTCCTGAGATCCCACACCCTGGATATATCCTTTCCTGTCACTATCGGGTATGAATAACCATAACCTGCTGATATTAATTCATTTATCATACCTGATGTAACCTTGTCTATCTCTTCAGGTGTCTCCCTGACAAACTCCACAATTACAATAGCAGCAGGTTTGCCATCAAGGAAAAACCTGTTCTTTCTCTGGCTGAGATTATTTTCCGTAAGTTCAAGTATCTTGTCATCCATCATCTCAACTGCCGCAGGCTTGTATTTCAGCGCTATCAGGTTAGCAAGGAAAGCATCATTGCGTTTTTCAAGATGAACGCATACCAAAGCCTTGTTTGACGGTGGCAGCTTAACCAGATTAAGTCTTATCTCGGTGATAACTGCCAGGGTGCCTTCCGACCCTGCAAGCAGTTTACAGAAACTGAAAGGGACATCCGAGCTCTCGTCAAATACCACGTTGTTCAGAAGGAGATCCAGGGCATATCCTGTATTCCTTCTGGGTATAAGCGGATCGGGATAACCTTCAAGGATATTTTTCCTGTTAACTGGATCATTAAGAAGCTGCTTTATCTGCCGGTATATGCTTCCTTCAAGATTCTGAAGGTTGCATTTCCTCTCGAATTCCTTCCTGTCAACCTGACCAAAAGCTGCCTCGCTTCCATCACTGAGAAGCGCCTTCAGTTCTATTGTATGGTCCCGGGTCGATCCGTAAACAACAGAATGAGTTCCGCAGGCATTGTTACCTATCATGCCTCCTATGTTGCACCGGTTTGAGGTGGATGTCTCAGGTCCGAAAAATAATCCTTTTTCCTTCAGCTTTAAATTCAGTTCATCAAGCACTACCCCTGGCTGAACCCTTGCCCACATCTCCTTCTCATTTATCTCGAGTATTTCCTTCATATATCTCGAGATATCGACAATAAGTCCTGAACTGACAACCTGACCTGCCAGTGATGTACCGGCTGCTCTCAGAGTAATACCTATTTCCTCTTTTACTGCGAAACAAAGTATCTTTTTCAGATCCTCTTTGCCTTTCGGCCATATTACAGCAAGCGGAATTTCCCTGTATGCTGAAGCATCGGTTGCATAAATGACTTTAGTGATAATGTCATACTTAAGATCACCCTCAAGAATGTTTCCAAGGGCATCAAGCTTTTCGTAAATTGTTTTAGTCTCCATGTTTTTCGCGATGCTAAAATAGAAAAAAACATAATGCTGAGAATAATCATGTTTTCCTGAATTGCATTTTAGGATTTTTTTTTCGTACATTTAGAAACAGTTTTCGAACAAATTAAAATTTTGATACACAATGGAATTATTGGATAGCATAAAACAAAATGCCCGGAAACATAATAAAAGAATTGTTCTTCCTGAAGGAGGCTATGAAGAACGCAATATAAAAGCAGCTGATATAGCACTTGCAGAGGAGCTGGCACAAATAATCCTTATTGGTGATCCTGACGAGATAGAGAGCCATGCTGCTAAGTTCGGCTTAAAGAACCTTGGAAAAGCCAGAGTGGTGGATCCCAGATCGCACAGCAAAAAAGAGCAGTATGCTGATCTGATGGTTGAGTTGAGAAAAAACAAGGGAATGACCAGGGAAGAAGCCCTCAGGCTTATTGAAGATCCTTTATATCTCGGTGTCCTCATGATAAAGAGTGGAGATGCCGACGGTGAGGTATCAGGAGCCGATCATGCCACAGGTGATGTTCTAAGGCCGGCATTCCACTATGTAAAGACCGCTCCCGGTATTTCGGTTGTTTCAGGTGCTTTCATAATGATACTTCAGGATAAGAGCTTTGGCGATAACGGTGTTTTGATTTTTGCCGACGGTGCAGTACATCCCAATCCGACCGATAAGGAACTTGCTGAAATTGCAGTAGCATCGGCAAGAACAGCAAAGGTCCTGGCAGGTATGGAACCCAGAGTGGCCATCCTTAGTTTTTCGACAAAAGGAAGTGCAAAGCATGAAATGGTCGACAAAGTCATCAGCGCTACAAAGATTGCCCAGGAGATGGCTCCTGAATTCATGATTGACGGAGAGCTCCAGGGAGATGCTGCACTGGTTGAATCAATAGGGATAAAGAAAGCGCCGGGAAGCAAGATCGCAGGTAAAGCCAATGTGCTTGTCTTCCCTGACCTTAACTGCGGAAATATTGCCTACAAGCTCGTTCAGCGGCTGGCTCACGCCGAAGCTATCGGGCCAATACTTCAGGGCATGGCTGCCCCGATAAATGACCTTTCGCGAGGATGCTCGGTAAGCGATATTGTAAGCATGATCGCTATCACAGCAAACCAGGCTGCAGGTATCAAATAAACTAAAAGAATTCAAAAACATATTCATATACAAATGATCATCCTTGTTTTAAACTGCGGGAGCTCTTCAATCAAATACCAGCTGTTCGATATGTCAGACGGGTGTGAAATGAAAGCAAAAGGACTTCTTGAACGTATCGGACTTAACGAAAGTATCGTGACTCATAAACCTACGGGAGGTGAAACATACAAGGTCATTACAGATATACCCGATCATACTACCGGCATTAACCTGGTTATGGAAGTGCTTTGTGATCCCGGTCACGGAGTAATTAAAAATGTAAATGAGATAAAAGCCGTGGGTCACAGGGTAGTTAACGGAGGAGAGAGTTATAAGGAGAGCGTTCTTATTGATAACGATGTCAAGAAGAATATCGAAGCCTGTATTGAACTGGCTCCGCTTCATAATCCCGCCAACCTTAAAGGTATCCTTTCTGTTGAGAAACTCATCCCCGGAGTACCGCAGGTAGCAGTCTTCGACACTTCTTTTCATCAGACAATGCCTGACTATGCATATATGTATGCCCTGCCTTATGAATACTATGAAAAGTACAGGATACGGAAATACGGATACCACGGAACAAGCCACAAATTTGTTGCATACAAAGCTGCAAAACTGGCAGGCAGGGACATAAAGGAACTTAAGATAATCACCTGTCACCTTGGTAACGGAGCATCCGTAACAGCAGTACAGAATGGCATTTCGGTCGATACCTCTATGGGATTCACTCCTGTTGACGGACTCATAATGGGAACGCGAACAGGAGAGGTTGATCCGGGAGTCCTGGTATATATTGCTGATAAAGAGCATCTTAATGTTACCGGGGTCAACAATATGATAAACAAGAAAAGCGGGGTCTTCGGGATATCACAGATATCCTCGGATATGCGCGACCTTGAAACAGCAGCAGAAGCCGGCAATAAAAAAGCAATACTTGCCCTTAAAATGTATGCATACAAGGTAAAGAAATTCATTGGATCATACTGTGCAGCCATGAATGGAGTCGATCTTCTGGTGTTCACCGGAGGGATCGGCGAGAACGATTTCAACATGCGGAAGATGATCTGCTCGGATCTGGAAAGCCTGGGTATTATATTTGATGACGCAGCCAATCATGGATCAAGGGGAGCCGATCTTGTTCTGTCAAAACCAGGATCAAAGGTCACAGTAATGTCTGTAACTACCGACGAGGAATTTGTTATTGCATCTGATACCCGATTTATTGTTGAACACAGTAAAGTGTAAACTATGGTTTTAAAAAGCCTTTCTGACCTGAAGAACATTGTCGCCGGCGGACCACGGAAAAAGCTTGTGCTGGCAACCGCTCAGGATCAGCATTCACTGGGAGCCGTTGTAAGAGCCTGGAAAGACAATATCATTGAACCTATACTCATAGGTGACAAGGAGGGCATCCAGAATATATGTGCTGAGAATAACTATGACATTTCCGGACTCAGGATCATCCATGAACCTGATATTGAAATGGCAGTGGAAATGTCTGTTAAAATGGTCAGCAATAAGGAGGGAGATGTCCTTATGAAAGGTAAAGTCGGTACATCAACCCTGCTGAAATATGTTCTTAACAGGGAATGGGGACTGCGTACAGGAAACCTTCTGTCACACTTCGCCCTCTTTGAAGTTGAAACATATCCCAAGGTTATCGCAGTCGCCGATGTGGCAATGAATATCGCGCCTAATCTTAAGGAAAAGATTGCCATAATCAATAACTCAGTAGGCTGTCTGATAAAGCTTGGTTATAAAATGCCGAAAGTAGCTGTACTGGGTGCAGTTGAAATGGTTAATGAAAATATGGAAGCCACCCTTGATGCCGCACTGCTTTCCAAAATGAATCAGCGCGACCAGATCAAGAACTGCATAATTGACGGCCCGCTTGCTTTTGACAACGCTGTAAGTCTCGAGAGCGCGCGCCATAAAGGAATAAGAAGCGAAGTTGCTGGAGATACCGACTTTCTTCTTATGCCCGACATAGAAGTGGGCAACGTGCTTTACAAATCACTGGTTTTCTTTGCAAAAGCCAAGGTCGCTTCAGTGATCCTCGGTGCCCTGGTCCCTATAGTGCTTACTTCAAGATCTGATTCAGAACAGGCAAAATACGACAGTATCCTTCTCTCCGCTGCAGCCAGCAAATAACACAGCTATGATCAGATCCCTTGATCAGATGGTTGAAAAAGTGCTTTCACTCGGAAAAAAGCACACTATTGCCGTTGCCTGGGCACAGGATCTAAATACCATCGGAGCTATTGACAGATCAATAAGCTCCGGACTGGTTGAGGCTGTAATGATAGGAAACAACAGCGAAATAATTGAAACCTGCCGGAGAAACAGAATTGATCATAATAAGTTCAGCATCATAGATATTGATGATGAGGTAATGGCTTCAAATGAAGCAGTAAGACTTGTCAGAACCGGAACAGCGGATATTGTGATGAAAGGACTTGTGGGTACGGATAAGTTCCTTAAGGCAGTTATGGACAAGGAGACAGGAATCATGCTGCCGGATGCAGTTCTGAGCTATGTTTGTGCAATAGAAATACCCGAATATCATAAGCTTCTGTTTGTTACTGATCCTGCTGTAATACCATATCCTGGCATTGAACAGAAGACAGCTATGGCTAAATATGCGATCGAAATGACTGAAAGGTTCGGAATCGTCAAGCCCAAAATTGCACTTATAGGAGCATCCGAAAAACCAAGCCGCCACTTTCAGTATTCCATGGATTACACGGAAATGTGCAGAATGGCTCAGAACGGGCAAATAGGAAATTGCATCATGGACGGACCGCTGGACCTTTTCCTGGCGTGCGATAAAAAAAGTATCGAGATTAAGGGTGTTAATACTCCCGTAGGCGGGGATGCTGATATTCTTTTATTCCCTTCGCTTGAATCATGCAATCCTTTTTATAAGGGACTTATGCTGTTTGCAAAGGGGGAACTGGCAGGAATTATAAGAGGAACCGAAAAACCGGTAGTGCTTATGTCACGGAGCGATAGCGAAAAATCAAAATTCTATTGCATTGCGCTGGCCTGCCTGATGTCATAAATAAAGATAATTAAGGGAATAATATTCTTCGTATGGTAAAAAGGCTCATACTGGTAATAAATCCGGGCTCCACATCAACCAAGTTTGCACTTTTTGAAGAGGATGAACTGGTTTTTGAAAAGACTCTGGCTCACAGTCACCGTGAAATATCGGGCTATGAGAAAATTACTGACCAGTTTGAATTCCGTAAAAACCTTATAATAGATGAACTCGAATCAAGGAGTACCGACCTTTCAAGGATAGCGGTCATAGTAGGCAGGGGAGGTCTTGTAAAGCCAATTGAATCAGGGATATATGAGGTAAACGACAGGATGATAGCCGACCTTAAGGCAGGTCTTCTCGGACAGCACGCAAGTAATCTTGGCGGAATAATTGCACATGATATTGCTATGGCTTTGCCGAATTCAAAAGCTTATATAGTTGATCCGGTCGTGGTCGATGAACTTCAGCCTGTGGCAAGGATCTCGGGACACCCTGAGATTGAAAGAATATCCATTTTTCATGCCCTTAATCAGAAAGCTGTGGCAAGGATGTATGCGGCATCTGTCAGAAAAAAATATGAGGAACTTAACCTGATAGTAGCACATATGGGAGGAGGAATAAGCATTGGAGCTCACAGGAAGGGAAGGGTGATCGATGTCAATAATGCGCTTCATGGTGATGGTCCCTTTTCTCCTGAACGATCAGGCGGACTTCCTGCAGGACAGCTTGCCGACCTCTGCTTCAGCGGAAAATATACCCATGCTGAAGTAAAATCAATGATAACCGGAAAAGGAGGTATGGTGGCTTACCTCGGAACGAATAATTTCAGGGACATATGTAAAATGGCAGAAGATGGAGATCAGAAAGCTGTTCTTATAAGGGATGCGGCTGCTTATCAGATAAGCAAGGAGACAGGAGCCATGGCAGCAGTTCTTAAAGGGAAAGTCGATGCTGTGATCCTTACAGGCGGTCTGGCTTTCAATGAACCATTTGTCAGCCTTATCAGATCTATGATCAGCTTCATCGGGAAGGTAGTGGTTTATCAGGGAGAGGATGAGATCAAATCATTGGCATTTAACGGATTATTGGCGCTGAAAGGTAAGATCGGGATAAAGATATATAAATGACATTTATTCAGGGATCACTGAATGCAACTGGTATCACCTTACCGTTGAAGAACCTGTTCCCGTTCAATGCAAAATACACGATTAACTGAGCCATCTCCTTTGCACTTACAGGAGCTTTAAGCCCCGGAAAAGCCTCCTCAAACATTTCAGTCTGAACAGCCCCCAGAGCCAGACAGTTGACGGCAATGCCGGCTTCACGGAATTCTCCGGCCAGGCACTCTGAAAGGCACGACAAGGCAGCCTTTGAAGCACTGTAGTACGACATTCCCCTGTATTTCGAACTTCCCTGGTATCCTCCCATACTTGAAATATTCACTATGTGTGAGCCCCTTTTCATTATCGGTTGAAGCAAACATATCAATGAAGCAGGACCAAAAAAATTGGTTTCCATCAGTATTCTTGCTTCCTTCTTATCGAAATTCATAAAATCCGTATGAATAAGATAACCTGCATTGTTTATCAGGATATCCACCTCGCTGAAGCATCCTTTGACAGCTTCCAGAAATGGTTTCTCGTAGTCATCAAATGCAGCCATGTCAGTAACATGGGTGAAGATATTATCATGTTCAGATCCTGTTGATAACTGCCTGAGAGAGTTACTGTTCCTCCCGGTCACAAGAAGTTTGCTGGAGTTGTCTTCTGCCAGCAGCAGGACAATTTCTTTTCCAATGCCCCTGGTTCCGCCGTTGATAATGATGTTCATTCTTTTACGGATATATTAAAAGGTGAGTTTTTTTCGTTTATTTGTATTGGTCACATCTCAAAGTTACAAAATGTAATTATGGTTCTCAATCATTATCCTCCGGATTTCAGAAGGTTGAGTTTTGCCGGAGTGTTTCTTCTGCTGATTACGGTTCAGTGTGCTCAGGCACAGAGAGTGGGAAGCGAGCCTCCGCCTCTGAAGGAACGGCTGTTCTATGGCGGCAGCTTCGGATTGCAGATTGGAACCATAACGGATATTGAGATATCCCCGATAATAGGTTTGTGGGTGCTTCCGAGACTGAATGTTGCAGCTGGTCCGAATTACAGGTTCTATAAGGACCCGGCGGGAAGGACCGATATTTACGGGGGGAAGGGATATACAGAGTTTGTCCTGATAAAGGATATTAATTCAATAGTGCCTCTGGGGATCAATATGGGCATATTCTTTCATTTTGAGGACGAATTTCTGAGCCTCGACTCAGAATTCTGGAATATCTCAACTGCAACCTCAGAAAGATACAATATCAATACCCTTCTGGCTGGTGCAGGATTAAGCCAGCCGATCGGAAGGAGGTCTTCGTTAAATATGATGGTTCTGTGGGCGCTGAATGAATCAGAGTACAATATTTACAGCACTCCTGAATTCCGGGTGTCGTTTACCTTTTAACCATAACCTTCCCAGAATTGAATATTTGCTCCTTCTGGAAGGATTCCTTTCAAATAATCATAATTTATAAATTAATGGAGTGGGGGACAGTACCTCCAGACCGGCCTCTTTTTCTGACGGTCTGGAAAAACAGCACATTTACAATTGTAAACCACTTTAACATTGTAAATATGTACACATGTAACTAAAAGTAACACCTTATTACTTTACATATGTAAATAATAATTCATAATATTATTCAGATTCATAAAACACAGTTAATCAGCATAAAGAGTGCGCTTATATGGGCATTTTGATAAGGAAAATCATTGATTTAAATCAATTCAGCTTCACAAAAGTTTAGAATATATCCATAACGTGCAATATACCAGATATATACAATTCTAATCTGTATAAATGCATTAAATTAATAATCAATATATATATTTGGTTATCAATTGTTTACATATAGATACACCAGATACAGATTTATTGCAGTATCATAATGTTACTAATGTAAATACATATATTTACATATGTAATTTATTTTTGATTTACATTTGTAATTAGATTATAGTCATATGAAATCAC